>Ga0065704_10070295_pt1 | contig 37925 bp, 31 predicted proteins | sample SwiRhicommuniRL2_FD_59091 | JGI IMG/M metagenome (GOLD analysis project Ga0065704, IMG submission 59091) | Switchgrass rhizosphere bacterial communities from Rose Lake, Michigan, USA - RL2 v2 (version 2) | ecosystem: Host-associated > Plants > Roots > Rhizosphere > Soil | place: East Lansing, MI | reverse complement strand
GGCTGGCGCAAGCAGGGCCTGCCCTGGCACCAGTGAAGCGCCAGGCACCCATGAAAAAAGGCTCCCAGCGGGAGCCTTTTTGACAGCGGCACAGGGCTTACAGGGCCGGAATGCGCAGTTTCTGGCCGGGGTAGATCTTGTCGGGGTGCGACAGCATGGGCTTGTTGGCTTCGAAAATCGCCGGGTACTTGTTGGCATCGCCGTAGTATTTCTTGGCGATGGCCGACAGCGTGTCGCCGCGCACCACGTCGTGGTACTGGGCTTCGGGTTCGGGGTTGGTGACGGACATCTGGTTGTCCACAGTGGTCACACTGGACACATTGCCGCAGCACAGGGTGACTTTTTCCTTGGCCCCCTGGGTGGGCGCCACGCCGGTCACGGTGACCTTGCCCTGGCTGCCGTCATAGGCGACCTGCAGATTGCTCACGCCCAGGTTCTGGGCATTGATGTACGTGGCAATGGCCTGCGCGGCCTTGGCATTCAGGTCGTCCGCTGGGGTGGCTGCGTTGGCATCCTTGCCGCCGAACAGCTTTTCGCCGGCTTCCTTGATGAAACTGAAAAGTCCCATGGATTGACTCCTTGAAGTGGTGGACAGGGAAGAAAACCGCCCCACTGTAGCGGCAAATCCGCTCTTGGCAAGACGGGGCCGGCGGCTGTTCCATTTGTTCACAATTGCCCGCGTGGCGTGTCTTGTATGAGACGTTGTTGTCCGGTTGGGAAACAAAAATACAGATAATCCGCCGCATGACTTTTCTGGCCATTGACATCGGCAACACCCGCTTGAAGTGGGCCATGTACGACGATCACCGCCCCGGGGCTGCGCTGCTGGCCCATGGCGCGGAGTTTCTGGAACATATCGAGCGCCTGGCAGAGGGCTGCTGGGCAGGCTTGCCTGCGCCCACGCGCATGCTGGGCTGCGTGGTGGCGGGTGATACCGCCAAGCGCCGCGTGCACGATCAGATCGAGCTGATGCTGGGCTGGACCCTGGAGCCGCAGTGGGTGGTGCCTTCGGTGGAGGAAGCCGGCGTGGTCAATGGCTATGACCATCCTTCGCGCCTGGGGGCCGACCGGTGGGTGGCCATGATCGGTGCGCGCCACCAGATGCTGCAGCAGGGGCCGGCCCGGCCGCTGATTGTGGTGATGGTGGGCACGGCCGTGACGGTGGACGCGCTGGATGCCGATGGCAACTTTCTGGGGGGCTTGATCATCCCCGGCCACGGCATCATGCTGCGCGCGCTGGAAGGTGGCACGGCGGGTCTGCATGTGCCGACCGGCGAAGTCAGGCTGTTTCCCAAGAACACCAGCGACGCGCTGACCAGCGGCGGGACCTATGCCATTGCGGGGGCGGTGGAGCGCATGTACCAGCATCTGTCCCAGCACTGCGGGGCGGAGCCTGCCTGCATCATGGCCGGGGGCGCCGGCTGGAAGATGGCCCCCAGCATGACGCGTCCCTTTCAGCTGCTGGACAACCTGATTTTCGATGGCCTGCTGGTGATGGCGCAACGGCGCTGGGGCTGACAGCGGCAGAATGCCCGTGGTGCTGTGTGCCAGAGGGAGATCTCTCTGTCCATGCGCGTGCGGGGTGGAAAAGGTTGCTTGCCCGGGTTGGAGAGTGCCGCAGGATAATAGGCCCACACTCTCAGAAAAAATCCTTCCATGATTCTAGTCACCGGTGGCGCCGGCTTTATTGGCGCAAATTTTGTTTTGGATTGGCTGGCCATCCACCAGGAGCCGGTGGTCAATGTGGACAAGCTGACCTATGCCGGCAATTTGGAAAACCTGGCCTCGGTGCAAGGCGATGCGCGGCATGTGTTCGTGCAGGCGGATATCGGCGACAGCGCCGCCATGGAGTCGCTGCTGGCCCAGCATCGGCCGCGTGCGGTGATCAACTTCGCGGCCGAAAGCCATGTGGACCGTTCCATCCATGGTCCGGAAGACTTCATCCAGACCAATGTGGTGGGCACGTTCCGCTTGCTGGAAGCAGTGCGGGGCTACTGGAGCGGGCTGCAAGGCAGCGCCAAATCGGATTTCCGCTTTCTGCATGTGTCGACGGACGAGGTCTACGGCACGCTGTCGCCTTCTGACCCCGCTTTTACGGAAGAGAACAATTACGAGCCCAACAGCCCGTATTCGGCCAGCAAGGCCGCCAGCGACCATCTGGTACGTGCATGGCACCACACCTATGGCCTGCCGGTGCTGACCACCAACTGCAGCAACAACTACGGCCCACTGCATTTCCCCGAAAAGCTGATTCCGCTGGTGATCGTCAATGCGCTGGCCGGCAAGCCGCTGCCGGTGTACGGCGACGGTATGCAGGTGCGCGACTGGCTGTATGTGCGCGACCATTGCAGCGCCATCCGCCGCGTGCTGGAGGCGGGCAAGCTGGGCGATACCTACAACGTGGGGGGCTGGAACGAGCAGGCCAATATCGACATTGTCAAAACCGTGTGTGCGCTGCTGGACGAGCTGCGTCCGCGCACCGACGGCAAGGGCTATGCCGAGCAGATCACCTATGTGACCGACCGCCCGGGGCATGACCGCCGCTACGCCATCGATGCCCGCAAGCTGGAGCGCGAACTGGGCTGGAAGCCGGCAGAAACCTTCGATACCGGCATCCGCAAGACCGTGCAGTGGTATCTGGACCACCCGCAATGGGTCGCCCATGTGCAGTCCGGCGCTTACCGCGACTGGGTGCAAAAGCAGTACACCGCCGCCGCAGAGTGAACATGAAGATTTTGCTGCTGGGCAAGGATGGCCAGGTGGGTTGGGAGCTGCAGCGCAGCCTGGCACCACTGGGGGAATTGGTGGCACTGGGGCGGCACGGTGCGGACGGACTGTGCGGCGATCTGGGCCATCTGGAAGGCCTGGCGCAGACGGTGCGCCAGCTGCGGCCTGATGTGATCGTCAACGCCGCTGCCCACACGGCGGTGGACAAGGCGGAGTCCGAGCCGGAACTGGCACGTACGCTCAATGCCTTGGCGCCAGATGTGCTGGCCCAGGAAGCCAAGGCCTTGGGTGCCTTGCTGGTGCACTACAGCACCGACTATGTGTTCGATGGCAGCGGCGCCGTGCCACGGCTTGAGACCGATGAAGTCGCCCCGCTGTCGGTGTACGGCCGCACCAAGCTGGAAGGGGAGCAGCGCATCCAGGCTTCCTGCTGCAGGCACCTGATCTTTCGCACCAGCTGGGTCTATGCGGCGCGGGGGGGCAATTTTGCCAAGACCATGCTGCGCCTGGCACAGGAGCGGGAGTCGCTGACGGTGATCGATGACCAGTGGGGAGCCCCCACCGGAGCGGACCTGATTGCCGACGTGACGGCCCACGCCATCCGGCAGGTGGTCCGCTGTCCACAGGATGCCGGCCTGTACCATCTGGTAGCGCAGGGCGAAACCACCTGGAACGCCTATGCCCGCTATGTGCTGGCGCAAGCCCAGCAGGTGCAGCCCGCGCTGGCGATCCAGGCCAGGGAAGTTCGCCCGGTGCCCAGCAGCGCCTTTCCGACGCCGGCCCAGCGGCCGCACAACTCGCGGCTGGACACCAACAAGCTGCAAGCCACATTCGGCTTGCAGCTCCCTTCCTGGCAGCTGGGCGTGATGCGCATGCTGCATGAAATTCTGTAATTCCACCAATTCAACGCCATGACATCTGCACGCAAAGGCATTATTTTGGCGGGTGGCTCCGGCACCCGTTTGCACCCTGCCACCCTGGCCATCAGCAAACAGCTGCTGCCCATTTACGACAAGCCCATGATTTATTACCCGCTCAGCACGCTGATGCTGGCGGGGATTCGTGAAATTCTGATTATCAGCACGCCGCAGGACACACCGCGTTTTCAACAGCTGCTGGGTGATGGCAGCCAATGGGGCCTGCAACTGCAATACGCGGTGCAACCTTCCCCCGACGGTCTGGCACAGGCCTTTCTGATTGGTGAGGAGTTTCTGGCTGGCGCCCCCAGCACCTTGGTGTTGGGTGACAACATTTTCTATGGCCATGATTTCCAGGGGCTGTTGAAGAACGCAGAAAGCCAGCCCGCTGGGGCGACGGTGTTTGCCTACCATGTGCAGGACCCGGAACGCTATGGCGTGGCGGAATTCGATGCCCAGGGCCAGGTGCTGTCGCTGGAAGAGAAGCCTGTTCAGCCCAAATCCAACTATGCGGTCACCGGCCTGTATTTCTACGACAGCCAGGTGGTGGACCTGGCCAAGTCGTTGCAGCCTTCGCCGCGTGGCGAGCTGGAAATCACCGACCTGAACCGCCTGTATCTGGAGCAGGGGCAGCTGAATGTGCAGCTGATGGGCCGAGGCTATGCATGGCTGGATACCGGAACGCACGACAGCCTGCTCGAAGCCGGCCAGTTCATTGCCACCCTGGAGCAACGCCAGGGGCTGAAAGTGGCCTGTCCCGAAGAAGTAGCCTTCCGTGCCGGCTGGATTGGTGCCGCACAGCTGGAAAAGCTGGCACAGCCGCTGCTCAAGAATGGCTACGGCAAGTATCTGATGCAATGCCTCAAAGGCGGTATGCGATGAAAGCCACCCCTACCGCGATCCCGGATGTGATGGTGGTCGAACCCAAGGTCTTCGGGGATGCCCGTGGGTTCTTCTACGAAAGCTTCAACCAGCAGGCGTTCAATGCCGCCACCGGCACCAATTTCGAGTTTGTGCAGGACAACCACAGCCGCAGCCGCAAAGGGGTGCTGCGTGGCCTGCATTACCAACTGCCTCCGCATGCCCAGGGCAAGCTGGTACGCGTGGTGCGTGGCTCTGTGTGGGATGTGGCGGTGGATATTCGCCAGGGGTCTGCGACCTTTGGCAAATGGGTGGCCGAGGAGTTGACGGAGTACAGCCACAAGCAGTTCTGGATTCCGCCAGGATTCGCCCATGGCTTTGTGGTGCTGAGTGAATCGGCCGACTTCCTCTACAAGACCACGGACTACTACGCGCCCGAGTCGGACCGGGGCATTGCCTGGAATGACCCGCAGATTGGCATTGCATGGCCGGATTTGGGCATGGATTGGCTGCTGTCGGAAAAAGACCTGAAGCAGCCTTTGTTGCAGGATGCGGATATCTTCCTTGGATAAGGCTCAGCACCATTGCTTTTTCCAAAAAGAGCTGCCCACGGCAGCTCTTTTTTTATTCATCTGTTCTGTGCGAGGCCCAGTACGATCACCAGCAGCAGTACAGCGCACAGCACCGCAAAACTGATCTTCACCCAGCTGTAGGGCCGCTCCCCCGCAATCTGGCCGGTATAGCCATTGGCCACGATCTGGTAGGTGGTACGGCCATAGGTGTAGCCCACCAGCCATACCGGCACCAGTGTGTGCTTGAAGGTTCTACCGGTGTATTGGCGCTGCACCTGCAGATTGCGCATGGTGTCGCCGGGCACCTGGCGGGCACACAGGCTGCGCAGCTGGGCATCCATGTCCTGTTCGTTCAGTTGCGCGGCTTTGGACAGGTCGACCTGGTAGCGCTCCACGGTCCACCCGCGGACAAACTCCGGGGTGTAGGGTTTCAGGTCGGTGGTGGTCGGAAATGGCTCCACCTGGCGCAGCAAATCCGGTTGCACGCCGACGGTGCCGGGTACCAGCGCGTCGTCGAAGAAATGCTGCAACTGGCCGGACGCCGATTCCCAGCGCACATGGCGCACCTCGCGGGTTTGCTGCGTGCCATTGGCGTTGCGGTAGGTTTCGGTTCTGTAATAGTAGTAACCAGCCTCGGCCTGCCATTGGGCGTCGGCATGGGCATCAAAGGTCCAGTAGGGCAGGTAGATGCCGTGCAGCGTATCGGTCAGCGCTGCGGTTTTGAGTGCACTGGGCGCGAACCAGCGGCTGCCATACCACTGGCGGATGCGGTCGCGGATCTGCCCGTCGCTGATCTGGAACGGCAGGATGCTCTGCGGCGTGATGGCATCGTTGCGCTCTTCGTGTGCCACGATGGCAGGCGAGCCGCAGAAGTCGCAGCGCTGGGCTGCCGTTTTGTTCAGGAAGACCGAGATGGCATGGCAGTTCTGGCATTGCACCTCATAGCGCTCATCGGTGCCCCAGCCGCGGCCGCTGGCGGGGTTGCGCAGGGCTTCGGCCAGGTCCTGCTCCACCACGGAGCGGCCCAGCTCTTCGCTCGTGGCTTCGCTCCAGGGTGCGGTGGTGCCGCAGTATGGGCATTTGAGTGCCTGGGCCTTGGCATTCCATTCTAGATTGCCACCGCATTCCGGGCAAGGGTGCTTGCGCACCATGGACGGCGGGGCTGCTGGCGCAGCGGGAACATGGCTGGAAGAGGAGGGGGCAGTATGGTCGGTCACGGCGCAAAAATATCAGGTGCACTGCACATGGCGCTTGCTGCTGGCACGCAGGCCAGGGTGCCGTGCAAGGGCCGCCTTGCAGGTTCCCCTTCAGTGCGCAGCACTGGGCTGGGGGATGTGGCTCAGCCGCTGAGGGGGCGTTTGTTTATCCGCGCAGGAATTCATCCAGTGCTGCCTGGCCAATCCGCCACTGGCTGCCGATCTGGCGTGCTTTCAGGTGGCCGGCCTGGATTTCGTACAGCACATCGGCTTCCGTCACCCCCAACACCTGGGCGGCCTGGGCCGGGGTGAAGACCTGCATGGCCGCGGGTGCGGCCGGGGTGGGTGCTGCCTGCGCAGCCGCCGGCGAGAAGGGATCCACGGAGGAGGAACCAGCTCCCAGGGGCCCTTGCGCGCTGGCTGCGCCGCTTTGCATGCTTTTCATCATCTCCTGCGCCATGCCAAAGCCCATGGCCATGGTGGCGGGGAGGGTGGCCGCTGCCGCGCCCTCGCTGCCGTTTGCCATGGCCTGGCCCATCTGGTATTTCACATAGTCATTCAGGTTGCCGATGGCGCCCATGCTGGAGCGCTTGTCGATGGCCTGCTCCACCTCGGGCGGTACGGACACGTTTTCCAGGATGAAGCTGGTGATCTCCAGGCCGTATTTCTCGGTGACGGCCGGATTGATGATCTGCAGCAGCGCATCGCCCAGGTCGCTGTAGCGGGTGGCCACGTCGAGTACCGGCACCTGGGCCTTGGCCAGGGCCTCGGTGAAGATGCTGACAATGCGCGAGCGCATGGTGTCGGCAAATTCGTCCAGGCGGAAGTTCTGGTCCGTGCCCGCCACCTCCTTCAGAAACTTGGCAGGCTGGACGATGCGGAAGTCATAGGTGCCAAAGGCGCGGATGCGCACCACGCCAAAGTCCTTGTCACGCAGCATGACGGGGTTGGAGGTGCCCCATTTGTTGCCAGTGAACAGGCGTGTGTTGAGGTAGTAGACATCGCACTTGAACGGGGACTGGAAGCCATGCTTCCAGCCCTGGATGGTCGAGAGGATGGGGATGTTCTGTGTGGTCAGGGCATGCTTGCCCGGGCCGAACAGGTCAGCGTACTGACCGGCAGAGACAAACTGCACCTGCTGCGATTCGCGCACGATCAACTGGGCGCCGTTCTTGATCTCCTTGTCCTCATCCGGCCAGCGGTAGGACAGGGTGTCGCGCGAGTCATCGGTCCACTCGATGATTTCGATCAGCTGGTTCTTGATGATGTTGAACAGATTCATGCCAAACCTCGCAGGCAGGTGGGAAAGTGAGCCAATGCGCGGTCATTGTAGAACCCGGGCTGTTGGCAGAGATGATGGCGAGTATCAAAAGCGTAGCTGTTGGCGCGCATGTAACAAGGTTTTAAAAATGATTAATTTGGGAGATGCAAGAAAGACGGGCATGGCGTGCTCCTAATTTATGCATACCACTCATCCGCGTAACACCGTAGCCCGGTCTGGCTTCGTGAATACAGGGCGGCAGGCCTAAAATCACTCCTTTCGCGCGCGTAGCCGTCCCGCTGGTTTGTTACCGGCGGCGGGGCGCCTGCCTCCATAACGATAGATAGAAGGTGTAGCCGTCCGTCGTCTGCACCGATCCGAATAGCCCGTCATGCTGACCTTCCAACAAATCATTCTGAAACTGCAGTCCTACTGGGCCGATCATGGCTGTGCATTGCTCCAGCCCTATGACATGGAAGTCGGCGCCGGTACCTCGCATACCGCCACGTTCCTGCGCGCCATCGGTCCCGAACCCTGGAAGGCCGCTTATGTGCAACCCAGCCGCCGTCCCAAGGATGGCCGCTATGGCGAGAACCCCAATCGTCTGCAGCATTACTACCAGTTTCAGGTGGTGCTGAAACCTGCTCCCGACAACATTCTGGAGTTGTACCTCGGCTCGCTGGAAGCCCTGGGCTTTGACCTGAAGAAGAACGACATCCGCTTTGTCGAAGACGACTGGGAAAACCCCACGCTGGGCGCCTGGGGCTTGGGCTGGGAAGTCTGGCTCAATGGCATGGAAGTGACCCAGTTCACCTACTTCCAGCAAGTGGCCGGCATTGACTGCAAGCCCGCCACCGGTGAGATCACTTACGGTCTGGAACGTCTGGCCATGTACCTGCAGGGCAAGGAATCGGTGTACGACCTGGTCTATACCGACGGTCTGAGCTACGGCGACGTGTTCCACCAGAACGAAGTGGAGCAATCCACCTACAACTTCGAGCATTCGAATGCCGAGTTTCTGTTCAGCGCCTTTGCTGCGCACGAAGGTACGGCCAACCAGCTGATCGATGCCCAACTGGCGCTGCCTGCCTATGAGCAGGTGCTCAAGGCGGCCCACACCTTCAACCTGCTGGACGCCCGCGGTGCCATCAGCGTGACCGAGCGCGCCGCCTATATCGGCCGCATCCGCAATCTGGCCCGTGCGGTGGGCAAGAGCTATCTGGACAGCCGCGCACGCCTGGGCTTCCCCATGGCGCCCAAGGCCCATGCCGACGAAGTGCTGGCCGAACTGGCCAAGGCCGCAGAGCAGGCCGCCAAGAAAGCGGCCTGAAGCGCCGCTACTGCAGACCGTCCACTTACACGTAATTTCAGCCGATCAAGCCCATCTGGTGCGCTGAATCGGCTATCCAAATCATCATGAACGCATTGAATCTACTGGTTGAACTGTTTGTCGAAGAGTTGCCACCCAAGGCGCTGCAAAAGCTGGGTGATGCTTTTGCCGCCGTGCTGTTTGACCAGCTCAAAGCCCAGGGCCTGCTGGCGTCGACCGAATCGCGCCTGACGGCCTATGCATCGCCCCGCCGGTTGGCGGCCCACATCACCGAAGTACTGCCACAGGCCGACGACAAGGCGGTCTCGCAAAAGCTGATGCCTGTGGCCGTGGGTCTGGACGCCGAAGGCAAGCCCACGCCCGCGCTGCTCAAGAAGCTGAGCGCGCTGGGTGCGGACGACTCCGTCGTGGCGGGCCTGAAGCGGCAAGGCGAAGGCAAGGCCGAAGCGCTGTTCTACGAATCGACCGCCAAAGGCGTGCTGCTGACCGATGGCGTGCAGAAAGCGCTGGACGAAGCGCTGGCCAAGCTGCCCATTCCCAAGGTCATGCGCTACCAGTTGCAGGATGGCTGGACCAGCGTGCACTTTGTGCGCCCGGCCCACGGGTTGGTGGTGATGCATGGCACCGAAGTGTTGATCGGCGTGAAGGCGCTGGGTCTGACGGCCGGTACGGCCACCCACGGCCACCGTTTTGAAGCGGCCATGGACCCGGTGGTGATCCGCAATGCCGACAGTTATGCCGAGCAACTGCGCGAAGAAGGCGCCGTGATTGCCAGTTTTGTGGAACGCCGTGCAGACATCGCCCGGCAACTGCAGGCTGCGGCCGAGCGCATCGGCGGTGGCGTGCGTCCCATTGAGGATGAAGCCCTGCTGGACGAGGTGACGGCTTTGGTCGAGCGCCCCAATGTGCTGGTCTGCGAATTCGAGAAGGAGTTTCTGGCCGTGCCCCAGGAATGCCTGATCCTGACCATGAAGGCCAACCAGAAGTACTTCCCGCTGCTGGACGCCAGCGGCAAGCTGACCCACCAGTTCCTGATTGTCAGCAACATCCAGCCCCAGGATGCATCTGCGGTCGTTGGCGGCAACGAGCGCGTGGTGCGCCCCCGTCTGGCCGATGCCAAGTTTTTCTTTGACCAGGATCGCAAGAAGACTCTGGCCAGCCGTGTCGAACTGCTGGACAAGGTGGTCTATCACAACAAGCTGGGTACCCAGGGTGAACGTATCGCCCGTGTGCGTGCCATTGCCAAGAGCATTGCCCAGCAACTGGGCAACCCCGAACTGGGTCGCCAGGCCGATCAGGCCGCCATGCTGGCCAAGACCGATCTGGTGACCGACATGGTGGGCGAGTTCCCCGAGCTGCAAGGCACCATGGGCCGCTATTACGCCCTGAACGACCAACTGGATGTGGCCGTCGCCGATGCCATCGAAGACCACTACAAGCCCCGCTTTGCAGGCGATGAACTGCCGCGCGGCGATGTCGGTGTGGTGGTGGCACTGGCTGACAAGCTGGAAACCCTGGTGGGCATGTTCGGCATCGGCAACCTGCCGACCGGCGACCGCGACCCCTTCGCGCTGCGCCGCCACGCGCTGGGTGTGATCCGCATGCTGGTGGAAAAGGACCTGGAGCTGGATCTGGAAACGCTGCTGGTCAGCACCTTGCCGGCCTTTGGCGACAAGATCACGGATGCGACGCCCCAGCTGGTCGAGTTCATCTACGATCGTCTGGCGAACATGTTCCGTGAACAAGGCTACAGCGCCCAGGAAATCGACGCCGTGCTGGCGCTGCACCCCCAGCGCCTCTCCGATGTGCAAAAGCGCCTGGAAGCCGTGCGCGCGTTTGCTGCGCTGCCCGAAGCGCCTGCATTGGCCGCAGCGAACAAGCGTGTGGGCAACATCCTGAAGAAGGCGGAAGAAGCGGTGCAACCCCAAGTGAACGCCGCACTGCTGGTGGAGCAGGCCGAAAAAGATTTGTATGCCGCGCTGCAGCAGGAGGCACCGAAAGCCGAGCAACAGTTTGCTGCAGGTGATTACACCGCCAGCCTGCAGACCTTGGCAGCATTACGCGCTCCTGTGGATGCGTTCTTTGAGCATGTGATGGTGAATGCCGAAGATGCTGCACTCAAGGTCAATCGCTTGGGCTTGCTTGCTACTTTGCACCAGGCCATGAACCGCGTGGCTGACCTGTCGCGCTTGGTCGCCTGAGGCTTGAACTTGGAGCTTTAACCATCCCTTATTCACCACCCGGCCGCGCACTGCGATGAAACTGGCCATCCTGGACCGTAACGGTACCTTAACCTAGCAGGGTGGGGCTTTCATCACCTGCGCCTAGGAATGCGACCCGGCCGGGCAGCCCTGGACGTGGTGGCTTGGCTCAACCGCGAGGGCTGGCATGTGGTGATGGCCTACAACTAACCCGGTCTAAGCCGCGGCCTGTTCGATGCCGCCGAACTCAACGCTGTGCACAGCCGGATGCACCGCGAGCTGCTCATGGCCGGGGCGTGGTTGGAGGCCGTGTTCTACAGTCCGCTTACGCCGGACGAAGGCTGTACTTGCCGCATGCCGGCGCTAGGCCTCCAGCAAATTGCCGAGTGGTACGGCGTCGAACCCGCGAAAATCTAAGCTATCGCCCAGGACGTGGGCCTACTGCGCGCGGGCGCGGCCTTGGGGCGCTCCTGTCTAGGTGTATGCCGACGGCTGTGAGGAGGCCCCGGATCAGCAGCCATCCGGCACGGTGCGCCATGCGGGCTTGCAGGCGCTGCAGGCCCGATGATCACTGGCGCCCCAGTCCGTCTGCGCCCTGAGGCTGTCCTGTGGCCGCCTCGCTGCCGTGTCACGTTTCGCTTTTTTGTCTGCGCCCAGCCTGTGTGTCGGGGGTGGTTTCCTCTGGAACTTGTTGTCTGTCCCTGATCCGTCCCATCCCCCACATGCATCTGGATGATGCTGACCGTCGTTCCCTACATGCTGACCATCCTGGTGCCTGAGCCTATGGGGAGTCTCACCCGCCGCTGGGGGGCGTGGCACGCGCTTGGTTAGCCCTAAGCGGGGGCGGATAAATGGGTTCAATGACGTGAATCCAAGGCTCTGTCTGAATTCGACAGGGCTGAGCGCACCCAGAGAGATCTTGATCCGCTTCTCGTCGTATCTGCGAATGTATTATGAGTCGATCACCTCAATGAATTGTTCGACGGTGGTGCTCCTCCAGTCCCGAGGATAGAACAGTTCATTCTTCAGCCGACCGAAGAAGCTTTCGCACGCAGCATGGTTAGGTGAGCATGCCTCGCGAGACATTGAGCAAGTGAGGCTGGCGTTGCGCATCCTCGACGGCCAGCCGGCCAGCGATAATGACCCCCGCGGTCAAAGTGGACTGGTCGGTCGTCGGTTTTGCCACTGCCTCGATGGCTGCATCACGCATTGTGTTGATCAACTTAGTATCCGGACTTGTGCCAAAGGTCTATCTCACTATCATGCCGTTGAAGCAATCGATGATCGGTGGCACCACTATTTCAAAAAACTCTTGGTGGGGCAACCCAACTGCCGGAGAATAGGTCTGACTCGTTTGCCCCACTAGATGTAGAGATCAACGGCTCGGATTCTGTCTTCGTAGGAATACATGAACTACCTCCTGGTAGTCCTGGTTTTTGTCTTGATCCCCGGGAATTTATTCGGCAGCTTTTTGATACAGCACATTCATGTAGCCTAGCGCTAAGGCAGTACCTTCCTCTGGCGCCCAAGGAGCCAAATCCTTTGGCTGGTTGGGATTAAATGGGCCGGACTTTACCTCCAGCAAAACACAGCCTGGCTCAAGCGCTATGACCGTGTGCCAAGTATTTGCTTGTACCTCGGCTCCAACGGAGATGTCAGGATTGTATTTTTCTGATCCAAATTTCACAGCCTGGGTCACGTGGCCTTGATCGTCAAATGTCAGCAACACCATTAGGCCTCGAATCGCGATTAAGAGTTCATCCTTAGGATCTGATGCATGCCGATGGGGGCGAATGTAGCTCCCTGGCTCAATTGCATTGAATAGACGTTGACTCGGGTCTTGATAGCTTTGATGAATATTCCGATGCTGCCGCAATCGTTTGCTTGCCTTGGCTTGCTGAATCAATTCATTAAGATAATCGGATGAGAATAATTTCATGCCTGACTTTTCAATTTTTGAATGCCTTCAAGAGTTGCCGTACGGCTTTTTCAACAGAAAACTCTCGTTCAAAAAGTCCGCGACAACGAGCAGGAAGCGCTTCATCATTATCGATTTGATCTAGTAATTCCTGAGCGAGGTAAAAGAGATCTTCGGCTTGATTGGATTCGCAAACTTTACCGACCTGCTCATTGTAAATGAGCGCGGCTAGGTCGTTGCCTGGGTTCAAGTTTGACAGCACTGGCAACCCGCTCTGCATGTAAGTCAAAAATTTTCCCGGAATGTTGTGTGACTTGTGTCTGGGGTCAAGTGCCACGATGCCTGCACTGCACTGGGCGTAAAGGTCCGGGATCTCATCAGGGTGTATTTCATTTAAAAATACGACGTTGTCGAGTTTTCGCGATTCAGCGATATTCCTAAGTCGATTTGCATCGCTGCCGCGACCGACAAACAATAATCCTACATCTGTTCGAATGCGCAGTTTCTCTGCTAAATCCAATAAAATATCCATGCCTTGGGCGACACCCATGTTGCCTGCATACACAAAAACTTTACGGCCAGCTAAAGGGGTGTTGTTGATGCGAATGGAACAGCGAATTTTCGCAGGTTTACCAAGCCAGTTATGCAATACTTCCAAAGTGCGGCCTGACTTCTGACTCCAGTGCGCAAAGTAGCTTTGATTGCCAAGTGTTTGCACGCCAATTACATCTGCCACTGAGTACTGGTAACGCGCTACTGCATCAAAGAAACGATAGGGCAAGCCGCGTCCCATCAAGCCCATATCCACCGCCCATTCAGGAAAAATGTCACGGATGATTAGGTAGCCCTTGCAACTGCTGGATTTTTTGAGTGCTTTGGCTAGAGGGGCATGAAAAATTGACGGGGCATACCAAATTACGCCGTCCCATCGCTCATTGGCCAGAGGGCTTTGACGCAGGTTGCGCAGCATCGCAAACGGCATGACCATCTCGCCGAGCGTGCGGCGTACATAGCCGATGTCCTTAGTACGCGGGGCTTGGAGGCGTAGCACTTGGGTACCTTCATAATCTTCCAGCCTCCAGGGTTCTTTTTGCTCCGCCGATGGTAGCAAAACCGTTAGGTCATGCCCCTGGCGTGCGAATTCCCTTGATAAATCCCGCAATTGCACTGCGCCAGAGTTGCGATGCGGCGGAAACGTGTCTGAGATCAGTGCAATTCGCATTGTTCGAAATTTAATATTTCTTCCATATCACTCGGTTCACATAATCCGTGTAACTATGGATAATTCGTACCATTTTCTCCGATACATTAGGCATGCTGTAGTCGTTCACCAAGCGGAGCGACCTTTCTTGGCCACGTTTCTGGCTTGATAGAATGGAAAGCGCTTGCATAACGCGGTCGACATTTAACCCAACCATCATGACCGACGCTTCCTCGAATGCTTCATGTCGCTCCTGAGTTTCACGCAGATTGAGTGCCGGGAAGTTCATGATGGATGCCTCTTCACTGATGGTGCCGCTGTCTGATAGGACGGCCTTGGCTGACATTTGCAGCTTGTTGTAATCTGTGAATCCCAGTGGCTTGAGTAGTTGCACTTGCTTATGGAACTTAGCCCCCATGGCTTCCACTCGCTTGAGTGTTCGCGGGTGGGTGGATATAATAACGGGAAACTGATACGTCTCTGCCACGGTGTTCAGTAGCCGAACGAGTTGGGAGAATTTCACATCGGAATCGACATTTTCTTCGCGATGGGAACTTACTACAAAAAACTCCCCGAAGTTTAGCCCCAGACGTTCTAGTATGTTTGATGCATTGATTCGTTCCCGGTAGTGCGTTAGAACTTCCATCATTGGACTGCCGGTCTTGATTATCATATCGGGAGGCAACCCTTCCCTCAGCAGGCAATCGCGTGCGATAGTGCTGTAAGTCAGGTTGACATCCGAGGTGTGATCTACAATTTTGCGATTTATCTCCTCAGGAACCCGCATATCAAAGCAGCGATTACCCGCTTCCATATGAAATATCGGGATTTTTCGGCGCTTGGCAGGAATTACCGATAGACAACTGTTGGTATCACCCAAAACCAGCAAAGCGTCAGGACTTTCATTCACTAGCACGCCGTCCATAGCTGCGATGATCTTACCAATCGTTTCGGCCGCACTGCCTCCCGCTGCATCCAGAAAATGGTCCGGTTTGCGAATTTCCAAATCATCAAAGAAAATTTGATTGAGCTCATAGTCGTAGTTCTGACCAGTATGAACTATGACATGCTCAAAATACTTATCAAGCTGCACCATTACACGGGAGAGGCGAATGATTTCTGGCCGGGTCCCGACTACCGTCATAACCTTGAGTCTTTTCATGCTCAGTCCTCGGCGATAGCGTGCTCGCCACGCACAATTCGTTGCATGAAGTCGAGCTTAAGGAGCAGCTTCTTCATCCCCTCCACATCAAGGCGAGTAGTGTTGTGTGAGTTGTAGTCCTCATCCTGGGTCGTCTGACTTAGGCGTTGATCTCCCTGTTCCACGAACTTGGCATAGTTAAGATCTCGACCATCGGAAGGCACGCGAAAATAATCACCCATATCTTCAGCGCAAGCCATTTCTTCACGGCTGAGCAGCGCCTCATACAGCTTTTCTCCGTGTCGCGTGCCAATCACATGGATAGGATGGTCGGGCTGGCTCATATGCTCTAAAATGGCCTTGACAAGCGTTTCCACAGTGGCAGCAGGCGCTTTTTGAACGAATATGTCACCGTTATTGCCGTTCTCAAATGCATATAGAACGAGATCAACTGCATCTGCCAAAGTCATCATGAAACGGGTCATATTTGGATCCGTAACAGTAACAGGCCGGCCTGCGCGAATCTGATCCACGAACAAGGGAATCACCGAGCCACGTGATGCCATCACGTTACCGTAACGGGTGCCGCAGATAACTGTTCCAGTCCCTTCCAGGTTCCGGCTTGTCGCCACCATAACCTTTTCCATCATCGCCTTGCTAATTCCCATGGCGTTGATTGGATAAACGGCCTTGTCAGTGCTGAGGCAAACCACGCGCTTGACTCCAGCACTGATTGCTGCCATCAATACGTTTTCTGTACCAAAAATGTTGGTGCTGACCGCCTGCATGGGGTGGAATTCGCATGAGGGAACTTGTTTCAAGGCTGCTGCATGAAATACAAAATCAACTCCTCGCATAGCTTGTTCCACGCTGCGGAAGTCACGCACATCGCCAATGTAGAACTTGAGCTTGGAGTTGTTGTACCGCTTCCGCATATCATCCTGCTTTTTCTCATCGCGACTAAAGATGCGGATTTCTCGAAGATTAGAATCAAGGAAGCGATTCAGCACGGCATTCCCGAAAGACCCTGTACCGCCAGTAATCAAAAGAACTTTATCGTTAAACATGTTGAAATCGATTTTTATTCAAGAAATTCGTGTATGTTACCCGCTAGGTCGGACCGAGCCTGTAGCAATCAATTTTATTGCAGTGAAAAGGTGGTGATTTTACGCGGAGTAGGCGTGTAAAATAAAAAGTGGCCAAGCTTTTAATTAGCGTTTAGTGGCTTTGTAAACATCATTTTTTCCGAATCCTTTGGGCTTAATAGTGCGCAGTATCTGGCGCAGTCCATTGTCAGCGCGTGCAATTAGCCGACGCAGTGGTTGCTCCGGTCGTGCGCTAAAAGACGTGACATTGAAATAATTACTGCCTGTCGGTGATCTCTGTGAGAAGTAGTAGTTAGAGACGCATAAACGCACACTATTAGTTTTTACCTCGCTAACTGAATGCCAAGAAGTCGGCGTAGTCTCCATGATCGCCAGCCGATTGAAGCGGCTAACGATAGTTGAATTTTTACGAACCCGCGTATCCCATAATTCCAAGTTACCTCCATTTTCTAGACTCCAATCCGGAGTGAGGTAATACAATAGATTTAGCGTCCGATAATAGCGGCGAGATGCGTCGTGGGAGTTGTCTATGTGCGGACCTAAGAAGTGACCTTGAGCCATGGCGCTGAGACCTCCTGCGTACAGGCTGGCGTCGGGGATCTGATCTTTGATGCCAGTAATGCGTTCGACCACTTCGATCACACGGGGGTCTTGTAAAGCAAACGTGATGTCGGCCATCAGTGGGTCGAATTTCTCGAAGCTCTTTGATGTGTATTTCTTCTCACGGAAACTGTGCATCAAACGCATCGACTCTGTTTTGGGGAATGCGGTGTATATGCGTTCGGCAATCTCGCCTGGAAGTAGATCGTCGACTATGCAGTAGCGCACTCCAACTTCACGGCGAGATGTTTCAAATTTATCCCTGCACGATTCCGCTTGCATTTCAAGCCGAGATAAAATTAAATCAATCAATAAATTCTGGTCCAATTGCTGCATAATAATTCGTTCCAGCTGTGTTTCGGTAAAAATCAAGAAAAATCGTACATGCTGCGTACTAAATCAGGCCATGCCTTCGGAGAGAAGGCTGTTGCAGCTCGAAAACGTGAAGAGTCCAAGGAGCGGTCAATTTTGAAATTTTCATCAGGGAGAATATCAATTTTTTTACCGTATATCTCTGCCACCAAACTCAGTAAGTCGAATTTGTTGATTGGGTCAGCGGATACGTTGTAAACTCCGTGAAGTTCCGGGTGCGGAATGACATGGTCTCGGATTAGACGTGCAATCTCAACGGTTGGTAATCCGGAGAATATGGCCTTTGTGAAGCCGCGAACCTGCTTCTGTTGTGAGAGAAACCAATTAATCAAGCTGCGGGAGCCCTCTAGTTCATGGCCTATGATGGATGTTCTTAACGTGATTGCATGTGGATAATCTACTTCTCCGAGATATTTGCTTCTGCCATAAATATCATACGCATCTGATACATCTTCTTCGGTGTACATCCCCTTTTTACCGGAAAAGACGCAGTCAGTACTCATATGTATCAAACGTGCTCCGGATAACTCACACAAGCGTGCAAGGCGATGCGGTAGGAGCGCGTTAATGGGTATTGCCGACAGCGCATCATCCGCAGCGGCCAACTGCTTTACCAAGCCTACACAGTTGATCACCAAATCTGGCCTGGAAGCTGCAAATACGCTCACGAGACTGTCGTGGTTTTCAACATCCACACCTGAAATTAGATTTTCACGCACAGATTCAGGAAGATATTTTGCGGCACGAGCAGATCTCACCGTGCCATATGTCTGATAGATGCCACTCTCGCTGAACAAGCGAAGCATTGCGCTACCCAGCATACCGGTCGCACCAAGTACCAAAATTCGAGCGTACGTTTTATTCATAAGCCGACATCAATAAATTAATCGAAAACCGTCATTGGGTCTCTTGCATCAATGCGTGCAAGAACTCAGCCGCTCCGGCTGGACGCAGCGGCGCCTCGGGTTGGCCCAGGAAGCGTCGCACCGCGCGTGCGATCGAGACTGGTGACCCTGGATCGAAGCTTTGCACAGGCTCGCAGACATCGCGCACAAAATCCAACTCGCTCGCAAGAATCGGCAAGCCAGCATCGCGGGCCTCGATCAACGGCAAGCCAAAGGACTCGCTTTGAGATGGGAATACCAGCGCTCGAGCTTGACTGTATAGGGCCAACACTTCGGTATGCGGTAGGTGCCCCAAATTGCAGACCTGCAGGCCGTGAGTGCTTTTTTGCTCATCGACCCAACTTGCCAGCGCAGTGTCGCAGCCTGATAAAGTCAGCGCCAGTGATGGTTTGAGACCCTGTCGGGCCAGAAGAACCCAAGCTTCAATCAAACCACGGTGGTTCTTGTGCGCCTCGCCATCGGCTACGTAAACGAAATCCCAGTGCGCCTCAGTGCTGCGGGCCAAAGATGCCGTTGGTAGCGCAAAAGGAAGGATGCGGATATCAGCAGGCTCGGGGCCATACCAATCTTGAAGCGCCCGCGCCATTGATGGGGTCTGCACGACATATCGATCAACCCGGCGCCTGCAAAGGCGACTGATCAGTCGTTCGATCCCGAGGCGGATTGCTGTGCGAGGTAGGAAAAACTTGAGCGGGATCAAACCTAAGAGATTACGGTTCTGCTGGAACACCACGACCGTCCCGTCTATCGCAAATAGCGGGGGCAGTCCGTGGAAGCACAAGACGAGAGAGTTCGATGTGCTGTGCCGACGTAGATCTTTTTCCGCTTCCCAACGCGAACCGATACGCGGGTAGAACCAGCTGGCGTTGCAGCCTGGCGGCAGAGTAATCTGTTCCCTGGCCCTTGCATCTAGCATCAGGTGGATCCCAGGGCCTGGTGGAATGACCCCAAGCAAGGCTTTGAGCAGCACGAGTCCTCCGCCCGTGTGAACATTGGGCGCGTACAGGATGAAACGCCCTTTCAACTGGGAGGCTATGGTTTCGGACACTCTTGCAACCTTGGAACTGGTGATCATCGTTGACCTGAATATTGAGCGGACGTCAGGGTGCACTATCCGAGCGTGCCATTTGTGTTTCCATCTGTTGCCATGACAGTCCTTTATCTTTCATGTGCTGCTTTAGGGCGGCTGGAGAGTCGGCAACCGTCCGCAGGTTGCCAGTGTAGGAGCGGCCACCAGCCGCGGTCGGCTTCGCCAGCCGCTTCATCAGTTTCCAGAAGCGTTCCCGCTTGAAGAGGCTCGCCTCTTTGTTGATCTGTTTTGTCAGTTCTTCTGATGTTTGCCTTGTGATCGCGCATGCTTGGCTGGCAGCTGTATCGATTTCTGCCTTGAATTCCGAATGCAAGATAGTGCATACGCCTAAAAGGCGCGCGAAGTTGAACTGACGAATCTTGTCCGGCGCAATTCTCGACAAGGTTTCTAGGGCGGCATGCGCCCAAACCGTCTCGACTGCAAAGAACTTGGGAACACCAGCACTCCATCCTGCGTCTTCGAACTGCTTGGTTTGCAATTCTTTATTGAGTGCGCCTTTGTGTGTATTCATGGCGCTGCGGCCGGTGTTGCTGCCACCTGACGCACCAGGGATGGTCAGTGGGAAGTCGACCACTAGGAATTTCGACGAGCAGAGGCTTAAGCCGAGAGCTCCCGAGACATCTGGGCTGGAGCCGTGGAAAAAAGCGCCGGACAAGGCATGGACTTTTTCCAGAACCGTACGACGAGCGATGCCGTGGTAGATCTTTGGGAGACCATCTGTGCCCTGCCCTGCGTTTTTCAGAGCTGCTGCTATGGACTCTGCACAATCTTTCAAGGCCCAATCGCCCATTTTTCTCGCGAAATATAGTCGGGCCGCATGTTTGTCGCCCATCAGGCGCGACCGGAAGTCAGGCCACACATAGTTGGCGACGACGTTGGGCGCGATGATATCGATATCGTGCTGCAGTGCCCATTGGGCTGCGGATAAGACATCCTCGGTAATCGTGTCATCATCTCCGATAAGGCATACGAATTCTCCGCTGGTATGTGCGACGGCGTAATTGTGGTTTCCCGTCATGTCGAGTCGCTCGGCTGGCCGGCAATAGACTAGACGCGGATCGAGGCTCCAAGGATTGTCTTTCGTCTCAATATGCCGTTGAAGTTCGCCGTCGGTACTAGTATCACTGACCACCAGTTCCAATCGTTCATCAGAGATGGACAAGATGGATTCAATGGCGGAAATTGCATAACGCGCTCGGTTATGCGTTGGAACGGCAATCGAAATTAACGGTCGCATAGTGGATTTGTGCGAGTGCTATGAGTAATTTGGTTATGCACGGTTCTCCGGCATCCCCATATACCGAGCGTCAGAAGGAGGTTCATCGGAAAGGCTTCGAATGTCACTGTTGTCATGGAAAATAAAATCAAGACTAATGCACAAGGCATCGCTCGGCTCCAATCGATGTCGCGCATATTGATGACTACGAACGTTGTGACTAGGAGTGCAGCGACAAACGAAAATACACCGAAATTTCCGATCCATGAGGCGATCATCGAGTCGGGGGCCAATTGACTCTCTGGATCGGGGCTCAGCAAATTTGCCGTGTTGGTGTACAATCCGAAATTGGAAAATGAAAGCGATGCGTCGGTGATGATGGTCCATGCAGCGTCCAGTCGGCCGCCGCCGCTCAATGCCAGATAATCCTCCCGCATCAGCAACAGGTTCAGGTTAGGGAAAATTACAGTGACAGTAAGTGCACCGATAACCCAGAATAAAATGCGGTGCCGGGCTAATAGGAAACGCATTAAGAGCACTGCCACACCAACTATGCCAGTGCCTGATTGAGCCAAGGCAGCGATGAAAAAAGCAGCCGCCAGCAGCATTAGGTGTAGCTTGCGTCGCTGTGGCTGAAGCACCATGCAACACGCCACGCTGGCTGCTGCAAAAAAAGAAGTCGAGTTTGGGGCAACAAAAAATCCGGGCGTACGCGCTGCGATCCCAGGCATCAGTTCACCGAAGATTGGGTGCATGAAGAACAACTGCACGACTTGTAGAGCTAGGCATAGCACCAGGCCAGTGATTAGCCATGGAACTCCAGCGTCGAAATCGATGTCCTTACTCCAGACTCGCAGCATCATGAAGACCATCAAGGGCAACAGCCATCGCATTCCTGCCAAGGCTGTCATGATGTCGAGATGTATGGCCGAAATCAGCGCTAATGTCGAGGCCAGAAGAAGAAGGCACATCGAAGCTGTAGTGAAGGGAATAGTTCCGCGTCTGCCAGCATCCCAGAAGACCAGCACGACCAGCGTTGCATACAGCGCATCCTTCAGGACTTTCACAAATAGAGGTCCATCATAGCTGTACAGGACCAAGCCACTTCCCGTGAACAGCGAGTATAGGCCGAATACGTTTTGAAGCACGGTGATCAACAGTATGCATGGGACCAGCCACAGCCCGCGCCTCGGGCGCTCATGATGGTGTGATAGCGGTCGGTGCGCTAGGAGTAGGGTCGAGCTCATTGCACAGATTTTCCGCTCTCACTTGTCGGGAGCCTGAAGCACGAGCAGCACTTCTTCGCCGTGTCTGCCGGTCACTGCATTTAGTAAGATGCCAAGGACAAAGAGCGGGGTGCAAAGTGCGTGACGCACCAATTTACCTAGCTTATGGGTGCGCCAGAAGGATTTATGGAAGGACTCGTGATATATGCCAGCGAACATTGCGTTGGAGGTACTCTGCTCCTGAATACTCAATGGATGCTGACCTGTGGAGGATTGCTTCACTAGGCTGGTGATATTTTGGGCGTTAAATATGTGAAGGTGACGTGGCGTTTCCCATCCTCGCCAATTGACGCCGAATAACTGTGCCAGCATAGAGCCAGAATTTGGCGTGCGCAATATTAATTTTCCATTCGGTGCTAAGCGTTTGGCCTGTCTTTCTAGTTCATCTTGGGGATTGCTGAGATGTTCGATGACGTGATTCAAGAAAATGAAATCGTACGGTCCATGATCCTGCAGTTCTTGCTCGGTCGAGAAGGCCACAAGCTTGGCTTGGACTGCACACTTGCAAGCTTCAGGATCGAAGTCGTAGCCAAAAGCCTGCTCTAGGCCTAGTGATTTCAAGTGCAACAGGAAATTTCCAGAGCCGCAGCCGAAGTCCAGCACCTTGATTTGTTCGAGATCCCGTCCTGCAAAGATCTGTCTGAGCTTACGATTCCGAGAGGCAGTGCCAAACTTTGCGAGCATTGACGTTGCCGCTTTGGCTTGGTGATGGGTTGAATAACGTGAATAGAAGGACTGGATGACTTCCGGGGAGGGAATTTGCGATGCAAATACTAGGCCGCACGATGGATTTTCGCACCTGAGATAATGTAGGGTGACTGGGACGCCGTATTCGTAATCGGGTCGTGCGGCCAGTGCGGGAGTTTTGCTCTTTTGGCTGCAAAGTGGGCAGAAAATATGGTCTTGCTGCGGATTTTGGTGCATATGTGTATTAATTTTTTTAAAACCAGCTATGTTCTGCCATTTTGGCGAAAAATGTTTGGATTATTATAGGCGTCGCGAGGTGGTCGGGCAGCGAAATGTGCGAAAGACAAAGTGCATAAAGTACTACAGCGGTAACCAGAGATGTTTAAAGGGCTGTAGCGCTTACATTACGGCTGGCGCCTGCCTAACGATCCACTACGGCCCGCCGCCAGGTTGTGCCCTTGTATTCATGTGCGAAAGCACAGACATCTCAGGTTGCCCCATGCACGCGTTTGCTGAGCTGCAGCTGGCGTAGCATCGCCGCGCCGACTAGGGCGCCGACCAGTGCTAGCCACAGGCCGCGCTCAAGGGTGGATGGCAGCAACAACCCTGCGAAGGCCAGTCCGCAGCCTCCCAGTGCCAGCCAAGTCGGCCAACTTAACAAAGCATGATGCTCATCGTCGAGCACCTTGCCAGCGGCCCAGGCCATCGCCAGTGCATCCACCGCGCCACGCGCCAGCCAAGCCCAAGCGGCTCCCTCGATGCCATATTGCGTCGCCGCCCAGACCAATGCAAACAGGAATAGCGGCACCTGAACCGCGTGAATCAGTGCTGTCACCTTTGCGCGCCCGGCGCTTTGGATTACGGTGAATGGCACCTGAGCCAAGCTGCTTATGAGCATGCCTGCCGCGAAAATCTGTAAAGGGCGGCCGCCTTGTGGCGCGAATTCTGCGCCGAGCCAGAGACCCAGCAGCTCCTGGGCGAACAGGGCTAGTGCCAGTGTCAGTGGCAGCATTACCAGCATTAGCCAGCGTAGCATGTCTTTGCACAGCCGCAGCGCTGCCTCGTCGCGCTGCGCCGTCTGGACCGCAAAGGTAGGGAACAACACTGCGGTCAGCGCGCCAGGCAGGATCGAGAGCTTGGTGACCAGCTCCTGCGGCGTCGTATAGTAAGTCACCGCTGCGGCTGAAACCACGGCGCCGATAATGAAGCGGTCTGCGTAGGCCAAGAGGCTACCGATGATGTTGCCGGCGGTTAGCCATCCGCCTGACACGCACAGTGGGCGCAGCAGCTTCGCCTGGAAGGTCCATTGAGACCCCAGTGCTGTGAATACCCGGCGTACCAGCAAGGCGTGCGCCAGCATGGCCACCCAACGCCCAAGCGCGAGCGCTGCAGCAATCCAAACCAAGTCGGCCCCCTTGTAGTAGACCACTAACCATGGACCTACGAAGGTCCAGATCCCCATTGGCAAGCGGATCAAATTGATCAGGCCAAACTCATGCTTGGCCTCCAGCATACCGCGCAACCCGGCTGTTAGCACGATAGCCGGCATGGCTAAGCCCATCATTAGGGTGGCCGTCACCGCCTCGCTACGGTCCGACAGGTTGTTGATCAGGTCCACGCCCCAAGGAGCTAGGCTCGCGAGCACAAGCCCTCCCAGCACGCCAAACGCAGCCATCAATGCCAGCGCAGTGGCGCATAGCGGGCCGATCTGGTTATGCGCTCGCTGATTTAGGGCTATTGCCAACTGCTGGGTCAGCGCTCGCCCTACACCCAGATCGAACAATCCGAAGTAACTGGTTACCGCCCAGATTAGGGTCAACAGCCCGAATCGTTCGACTCCGAGGCCGTGCATTAAGGCGGGAATGCTCGCGAGCGCTACCAGCAGAGGGGCTCCCAAGCCGATAAGGTTGAAGAAAGTATGGTGGGCGAGTTTCAAGAGAATTTTCTGATTGGGGTGGGCATATTTCTTGGCCTGAGCAGGCGGTTTTTAGATGATTTTCACCTTTTTATCATTTCTTAGGGATCCAGCGAAAAAATGCCAATTTGCTATACATTGAAATATAAAGTGCCAGGCAGAAAATTAAAGCAACAAGTGTAAATGTTTTGCTCTGATAGAAGTAAACGGCTGCAGCGCACGATGTCAGCGCATATCCCCAAAGAAATGGGGATGTGAGGCCATTTTGAGTGGTCTTTGTTGCATTGGGGAATAATTTCCTGGCCCAGCGTTTGTTGGCCAGTGTATGCAAATGAACAGCATCGGGTTGGGTTGCAGGGTGCCCTTCTCGCCAAAATCTGCGTCTGAATATGCTGAAACCTACTTCAATGATGGGGTAAGAGCAAATAAGAAGACTCGTCCATGGAGATATTGCTGAGTTTCTTTCTGGTAGCAGAACAGCAATCCATGCCAATGTAAATCCTAGAAAATAAGCGCCACCATCACCAAGGAAGATTTTTCCGTTGGGCCAGTTGACCAGGAAAAAACCTGCCACAGATCCAGCCACCAGCAAGCAGGTAAAGGCCAAAGGCAGGTCTCCCACCTGGCGCGCTATCAGGCCGAATGCAGTCAGCATGATCAAGGCCGTGCCTGCGGTCAGCCCGTTGAATCCATCAATGATATTGATGGCGTTTGCAACGCCGCCGACTGCGAATGCCGTAAATAAAACGGAAATCACCGTGTAACTCAGCAGCCAATCGATCCCCGGTAAATCCAGATGTGTCAGTGCGGTGCCTGTAATTCCCCAGCCAAGGATGCCGGATGCCATAGTGGCCAGTAAGCGGATTTTGACGGAAACTTTTTTTGTAACGTCTTCCAGTAATCCAAAAATAAATGCGGGCATCCCCGCCAAGAGGATCGCACTGAGAATTGCGCGCTTCTCTGCAGCAGCGATACCATGGCTGGACGCCGCGAATCCCGCAAAAACGCCGATGGCAATGGCAATGCCACCGATGCGAGGTGTCGGGCTTGTATGGACCTTTTGCACTCCTGTGTTCGAGTCCATGGAGAAAGCGCCATGCCATTTCTTTGTGCACACCAACAATAGACAGGTCACGAATGATGCAAGAAGGGCAATCACTGCGTCATACCGAAGGATCTCAGCGATAGAGAAGTTGGAGGGGAGCATGCGTTGTAGTTTTAGGGGCAGTTTTTTCGAACAAAGTGCATGATTCTGGCGAAAGTCAGCATGCTCGATGTAAGTGTCTGATAGCAGATTGTCTCAGGACGTAGATGGGGTATGAGTCAACACACTTACGGCACAATGCGGCATTTCTTCTATCCTGTATTGTTCCACGTGACGCGCAACTGATTGCCATGACCGACACCATCTCCCACATCGCCCCCCGCGACAAAGCCGAAATCCTTGCCCAGGCGCTGCCCTACATCCGCAAGTTCCATGGCAAGACCATGGTCATCAAGTATGGCGGCAACGCCATGACCGATCCTGCCCTGCAGGCGGACTTTGCGGAAGATGTGGTGCTGCTCAAGTTGGTAGGTATCAATCCGGTGGTGGTGCATGGTGGGGGGCCCCAGATCGAGACCGCGCTGAACCGATTGGGCAAGAAGGGGGAATTCATCCAGGGCATGCGTGTGACAGACGCAGAGACCATGGAGGTGGTGGAGTGGGTGCTGGCCGGCGAGGTGCAGCAGGATATCGTGGGCCTGATCCACCAGGCAGGCGGCAAAGCCGTGGGTTTGACGGGGCGTGATGGCGGTCTGATCCGTGCCAAGAAGCTGAAGATGGTGGACAACAAGGACCCGAGCGTGGAGTACGACGTGGGCCAAGTGGGCGATATCGTGGCCATCGACCCCAGCGTGGTCAAGGCACTGCAGGACGATGCTTTCATTCCGGTCATCAGCCCCATCGGCTTCGGTGAAGAAAACGAGAGCTACAACATTAACGCCGACGTGGTGGCCAGCAAGCTGGCCACCGTGCTGCAGGCGGAAAAACTGGTGCTGCTGACCAACACCCCCGGCGTGCTGGACAAGGCGGGCAATCTGCTGACCGACCTGACTGCGCGCGAGATCGATGGCCTGTTTGCCGACGGCACCATTTCCGGCGGCATGCTGCCCAAGATCAGCGGCGCGCTGGATGCCGCCAAGGCCGGGGTGAATGCCGTGCACATCATCGATGGCCGTGTACCGCATTCCATGCTGCTGGAAATCCTGACCGATCAGGCCTATGGCACCATGATTCGCAGCCATTGAGCGTGGGCTTGCGCGTTGTCGCAAGCAGTCTTCTTGAAAATGCCTGTCCGTGCAGTTGAACTGCGCCGGCAGGCGTTTTTTGTGGAGCATGCGGGCTGCGGTGGCCGGTGGTGGCAGTAAAGCCGCCCTGCAGGCGCATAGCCGGCCGCGTACACTCGCGCGCTACGGAGTGGGGGTTGGCGCCGTTCCAAACCAGAACGAAACTTGCGGGACGGTGTGCCGTGGTTGCGTGTTTTACATGTGCTTGCTCTTAGGGTGGCCATGACGGTGCCCGGAAGGTGCAATCCATGCGGTTGCATGCCCCGTAGACGCAGATCGACGAGTCAGGAGTGCATAGCATGCGTTTGCTGTTGGTGGAAGACGATGTGATGGTGGCCAGTGGCATCAAGCTGGGTCTGGCCGACGCAGGCTATGCCGTGGACTGGGTGGGCAGCGGTGAACGTGCACTGGAGGTGCTGGCGGCCGAAACCTTTGATGTGGCGGTGATCGACATCGGCCTGCCCGGCATGGATGGTTTGGAACTGACGCGCCGTCTGCGCCACAAGGACATGGCCAGCAGCGGCATGCCGGTACTGATCCTGACGGCGCGTGATGCCCTGCAGGATCGCGTGCAAGGCCTGGATCTGGGGGCCGACGACTACATGGTCAAGCCTTTCGAGTTGCCGGAACTGCTGGCCCGGTTGCGTGCGCTGCTGCGCCGCTCCCAGGCGGCCACTTCGGCGGTGCTGAGCTTTGGTCCGCTGGAGTTGGACACTGCCGGGCGCAGCGCCGGTGTGCGTAGCAAGGATCCGGTACTGGGTGAGCAATTGCTGCCCATCGACCTGGGGCCGCGCGAATGGACGGTATTGGAATACCTGCTGATCCACGCGCCCAAGCCCGCCAGCAAAGACAAACTGTTGCAGGCGCTGACCGGCTGGGACAAGGAAATCACCCCGAATGCGGTGGAAGTCTACGTCTCTCGCCTGCGCGGCAAGCTGGAGCCGCACGGTGTGGCGCTGCGCTCTATTCGCGGCTTTGGCTACCGGCTGGAGCTGGCTACGGTGGATTCTTCTGCCACCTGAGGTGGACCGCTCTTTGCAACGTAGTGCTCTGAGCGCAGCCGTGTGGTGGTCGGTGCGTCGCATGGTGGCTGCCGTGGACGTGCCGGCATCAGCAGCTACCGTTGCGATCGGCAAGCAATCCGAAGGCTGCCCATAAGCGGCGATACCCTGTGCATCAAGGATGCTCCATGCGATTTTGGTCTGAGGATGGCGCCGCAGGCGCACACACGGCATTGACAGCGGTTTTTTGGGCATGCCTGACAGTGCATGCTCCGGCATTGCAGGCCGCTGCGGTGTTGACTGTGGTGATGGAGCGCTGAGCCATGGCCCGCGGCACCATGACCACCACCTTGCGCAACCGGCTGCTGCTGCTGCTAGTGCTACCGGTGTGCGTGCTGGCCGTCGCGGGCAGCTGGTGGGGCTATCGCTCGGCCGAGGCCGCGGCCGGCCAGCATGACCAGCGTTTGCTGCGTCTGCTGCCGCAGTTGGCCGATTCGGTGATGGCACCGGCCATTGGCAAGGACATGGAGCCGCTGATGGCCCTGTCCCCGAGCATCGACGACTTTGTGCGCAACCGCAGCGGCATCACGGGCTTCGCCGTGGCCGACCTGGATGGCCATGTGCTGGCAGGCGATCCCTGGATCAGTGTGGTGGTGCCGACTACGCCGGCGGCGGAATTCCACAGCCAGGAGTTCGGTGGCATCACCTACCGTGTGGCCGTGCAGCGCGCCATGACGGCGGGTGCTGGTGAAATGGTGGTCGCCCTGGCGGATGGTTCGGACGTGCGCCAGCAGTGGCGCCACCAGTTGCTCACCCATGTGCTGCTGCCCAATATGCTGCTGGTGGTGGTGGCGGCGCTGTTGATCTACTGGTCGGTGCGCAAGGCGTTCAAACCGCTGCTGGACCTGGCCCAGGCGGTGGAAAGCCGTTCACCCCGCGATTTGAGTCCGATTGACGAAACCACTTCGCCCAAGGAAGTCCGGCCGTTGGTGCAGTCGCTCAACCGTCTGTTCGGCCTGGTGCAGGCACAGTCCGAAACCCAGCGACGCTTTGTGGCCGATGCCGCCCACCAGCTACGCACACCATTGGCGGCGCTGCAGGCACAGGTGGAAGCCTGGGCACTGATGGCCGCTCAGGCGGAAAGGCTGGGGCCGGCTTCTGCTGGGTCCGAACCTGATCAGCCGCAGTCCGGTCTGTTTCTGCAGACCGAGCAGATCGAAAAACTGCGCAACGCCACCCGCCGGACCTCCCAGCTAGCGCACCAGTTGCTGGCCCTGTCGCGCGCCGATGCGCGGCATGTGCAGTCCCAGGCGCACGAGCGGGTGGATTTGAAGGAGCTGTGCGAAAACCTGCTGGAAGCCTTCTGGGACAGCGCGGCAGCCAAGCAGATCGACCTGGGCTTGGAGGTGGAGGCCGTGTACATCAGCGGGCAGGCCTGGCTGCTGCGTGAGCTGCTCTCCAATCTGGTGGACAACGCCATCAAATACACGCCCTCGGGCGGGCAGGTCACGCTGCGCTGCGGGCGCCGTCGCCTGGGCGGGCGCCAACCACAGGCTTTTCTGCAGGTGGAGGACGATGGGCCGGGTGTGCCTTTGGGCGAAACCGGGCGTATTCTGGAGCGGTTTTACCGCCTGCCGGGCTCGGTGGGCGAAGGCTCTGGCCTGGGGCTGGCCATTGCACACGAAATTGCCCAGGGCCACCATGCCGCACTGCGGCTGACGCCGGGGGCCGGCCAGCAGGGGCTGCAAGTCACCGTGGTGTTTCCAGAGTAAGACTTTCAATATTTCTTCATGCCCTCGCGGCATGTACGGGCTGCTACACTTTTTATCTGTCCCCAATGATTGTTACGACGGGGGATGGGCGGCTGTGACCGCTGTGCACGGGAATTGCATGTCCGCTGGGGCAGCTTTGGCCGTGCACTGCTGGTGTCGGCTGGTTGCATGGACCTGGAATGCGGCGGATGGCGTGCTTTTGCAAGCGCTGTCTCTGTGCCGGCAGGCTGGAGTCCATGGTCTCGTGGGGTGCCCATGGCTCTGTGCGCAGTGCAAGGAGAGACGGTGCCCTAAACGAAATTGGCGAGTCATGACAAGCGGTTACTTTTGAAAAGTGCTGTGCGAGAATGACTGCGTTGTTACATTTAAATGCCTTATGTCAGTGTCTGAAGTGATTTGCCCGCCCGCCGAAACCGAAGAGCCTGTGGCCGTTGCCGCTGATACCACGCGTACGCGCAAACGTCCCAAGCCAGGCGAGCGCCGCGAGCAGATCCTGCAGGCCCTGGCGGCCATGCTGGAAAAGCCCGGTGCAGACCGCATCACCACCGCCGCGCTGGCTGCCAGCCTGTCGGTGAGCGAAGCGGCGCTCTACCGCCATTTCGCCAGCAAGGCCCAGATGTTTGAAGGCCTGATCGAGTTCATCGAGCAGTCGGTCTTTGCCCTGATACAACAGATCGTCACCCGCGAAGTGGAAGAAGGCACTGTCACGCCCGAAGATGGGGCCCGCCGCGCTGTCCGCGCGGTGGGGGTGGTGCTGCAGTTTGCCGAACGCAACCCCGGCATGGTGCGCGTGATGGTGGGCGACGCCATCCTGTTCGAGCACGAGCGCCTGCAGACCCGCATGAACCAGTTCTTCGATCGCATCGAATCCACGCTGCGCCAGTGCCTGCGTCCGGCTGCGGACGCCCTGGGCTCCGCCACCCCGACGGTGGATGCCAACGTGGCCGCCAGTGTGCTGACCGCCTTCATGCTGGGCCGCATGCAGCGCTTTGCGCGCACGGGCTTCCGCCGCCCGCCGACCGAACACCTGGACGCCAGCTTGGCCATGCTGATCTGAGGCTTCCCGCCTGCGCAAGCGCGGCCTGAGGCAGCGCCTGGCCTTCGTCCGCGTGCTGGGACGGGGGCTTTTTTCGTAGAGGAGTGCGGCTTTCCTCTGCCAGCACCAACCAACTTTCTGTCGGCTAAACGCGACAGTCTGCGGATCCGGGGTTTGAGTGTTTACCCTTGGTCAGCTTTCCGAAAGCCGGAAGTTTGCGCAAAATAGAACGATCGTTCGTTTTATTTGTGCCATGACAGCTCCCGCGCCCATTCCCACTTCTGTTTCCGATGACCGCCCGCTCGGCGATCAACCGCTGCCGCCGGTGGCTGGTGCCCGCCCGCGCGCGGCCCACAAAGGCCAGCAGACCAAGGCCGCCATCATCGACACCGCGCTCGACATGGCCATGCACATCGGCCTGGAAGGCCTGTCCATCGGCGCACTGGCCCAGGCACTGGGCATGAGCAAGTCCGGCGTGTTCGCCCATTTTGGCTCACGCGAGGAGCTGCAAATCTCCGTGGTGGTCGAATACCACCGCCGCTTCGAGCATGAGGTGTTCTTCACCGCCATCCGCCAGCCGCGCGGTCTGCCGCGCTTGCGCGCGCTGTTCGCCAACTGGATGCAGCGCACCTCCATCGAGCTGGATTCCGGCTGTATCTACATCAGCGGCGCCATCGAATTTGACGAGCGCACCGGCCCGGTGCGCGATGCCCTGGTCGAATCGGTCAGCACCTGGCATGCCGCGTTGCGCCGCGCCATTGTCCAGTGCAAGGAATGCGGCGACCTGCGCGCCGATACCGATGAATCCCAGGTGCTGTTCGAAGTGCATGGCCTGATCCTGGTGCTGCACTACGAAGCGCGCTTCATGCGCATGCCCGATTCCCTGCCGCGCGCCCAGCGCGGCTTTGACAACATCCTGCAGCGCTACGGCATCACCCCGGCCTGAGCTGCCGCGCCATTCCAGATCCATACCTATATACCGAGGAGACCGACCCATGCCCAGCTACAACCCGCCCCTGCGCGACATGCAATTCCTGATGCACGAAGTGTTCAAGGTGACCGACGCCTACCAGGCCATGCCCCAGCATGCCGACGTGGATGCCGACACCATCAATGCGGTGCTGGAAGAAGCGGGCAAGTTCGCTGCCAACGTGACCTTCCCGCTGAACATCAGCGGTGACGAAGAAGGTTGCCACCTGGACAAGACCACGCACGAAGTGACCACGCCCAAGGGCTACAAGGAAGCCTATGCGCAGTTCGTCGAAGGCGGTTGGCCGGCACTGTCGTGCGACACCAAGTACGGCGGCCAGGGCCTGCCCTTTGTGGTGAACTCCGCACTGTATGAAATGCTCAACAGCGCCAACCAGGCCTGGACCATGTACCCCGGTCTGTCGCATGGCGCCTATGAAGCATTGCACGCCCACGGCTCTCCCGAGCTGCAGGCCAAGTACCTGCCCAAGCTGACCAGCGGTGAATGGACCGGCACCATGTGCCTGACCGAGCCGCATTGCGGCACCGACCTGGGCCTGCTGCGCTCCAAGGCCGAGCCCCAGGCTGACGGCAGCTACAAGATCACCGGTAACAAGATCTTCATCTCCGCCGGTGAGCACGACTTCACCAGCAACATCATCCACCTCGTGCTGGCCCGCCTGCCCGATGCACCCGCCGGCTCCAAGGGCATCAGCCTGTTCGTGGTGCCCAAGTACCTGGTGAATGCCGACGGCTCGCTGGGCGCGCGCAACGGCATCTACTGCGGTGGCCTGGAGCACAAGATGGGCATCAAGTCCAACGCCACGGCCCAGATTGTGATGGAAGACGCCGTGGGCGAGCTGGTGGGCCAGCCCAACAAGGGCCTGCAAGCCATGTTCGTGATGATGAACGCGGCCCGCCTGGGCGTGGGCAACCAGTCGCTGGGCCTGACCGAAGTGGCTTTCCAGAACGCGCTGGCCTATGCCAAGGACCGCCTGCAGATGCGCAGCCTGTCCGGCACCAAGGCCAAGGACAAGCCGGCCGACCCCATCATCGTGCACCCCGATGTGCGCCGCATGCTGCTGACCGCCAAGGCCTATGCAGAAGGCGGCCGTGCGCTGTCCACTTTCTGCGCACTGCTGATCGACCAGGAGCTGAACCACCCCGATGAGAAAGTGCGCAGCGACAGCGCCGATCTGGTGGCCCTGCTGACCCCCATCGTCAAAGCCTTCCTGACCGACAACGGCTGGATCGCCACCACGCAAAGCCAGCAGGTGTTTGGCGGCCATGGCTTCATCAAGGAATGGGGCATGGAGCAGTATGTGCGCGACAACCGCATCAACATGATCTACGAAGGCACGAACGGCGTGCAGGCCCTGGACCTGCTGGGCCGCAAGGTGCTGGGCAACCAGGGCGCCTCGCTGAAGAAGTTCGGCAAGCTGATCGCCAAGCTGGTGGAGGAAGAGGGCGTCAACGAAAAGATGAGCGAGTTCATCACGCCCGTGGCCATGCTGGGCGAGCAGATGACCAAGTTCACCACCGAAATCGGCTTCAAGGGCATGCAGAACCCTGACGAAGTGGGCGCCGCCAGCGTGGACTACCTGCGTGTGGCCGGCCACCTGGTGTTCGGCTACCTGTTCGCCCGCATGGCCCAGGTGTCGCTGCGCGCCATCGCCGACGGCAACACCGACCCCTTCTACGTGGCCAAGCTGCAGGTGGCGCGCTTCTACTTCGCCAAGCTGTTCCCGGAAACCGCGACGCTGATGCGCACCGCCCGCGCTGGCGGCAAGACGCTGATGGACAGCGACGCCGCACTGGCCTGATGCACTGGGGAGGCCGCTCTGCGACACCCTCGAAAAGCGGAGCGGCCTGTGGAGACAAATCCTGAAGTTCGAACAGAAAGGACCTGGATATGAAGACCGTAAAAGTACTGGTGGCGACTGTGGTGGTCATGGTTGGTGGCATGTCTGCCGCCTGGGCGCAAATGACGCCTGTGGGCACCTGGCACAGCGTGGACGACAAGACCGGCGAAGCCAAATCGGAAATCCAGATCAGTGACAGCGCGGGCGTGCTCAGCGGCCATGTCACCAAGCTGCTGCGCAAGGGCGCTGACCCTGCCGCCGTCTGCACCGAATGCAAGGACGGCCTCAAGGGCAAGCCCATGGTGGGCCTGCCCATCATCACCGGCGCCAAGAAGGCCGAGGGCAAGACCGTCTGGGAGGACGGCAAGATCCTCGACCCCGAAAGCGGCAAGAGCTACACCCTGCGCCTGACCCCCATCGACGACGGCAAGAAGCTGGAAGTGCGCGGCTCCATCGGCCCGTTTGGCCGCACCCAGACCTGGGTACGCGTGCAGTAAGCACCGCGCGCCCGCCCGTCTTACACCCCTATTTCGACGCAGCCCGGCCGCTGGCCGGGGCTGCGTCTTTTCACCCAGAACACCATGTCCCGATTCAACGTCAAGAAAGTCGCCGTGCTCGGCGCCGGCGTGATGGGCGCGCAGATCGCCGCCCATTTGGTCAACGTCAAGGTGCCGGTCATCCTGTTTGACCTGCCCGCCAAGGAAGGCCCTAAGAGCGGCATTGCCGAACGCGCCATCGCCAACCTGAAAAAGCTCAAGCCTTCGCCCATCGGCGTGGCCGAAGATGCCGACATGATCCAGGCTGCCAACTACGAGGAGCACCTGAAGCTGCTCAAGGGCTGTGACCTGGTCATCGAAGCCATTGCCGAGCGCATGGACTGGAAGCTGGACCTCTACACCAAGGTCGCCCCCTTCATCGCCAAACATGCGCTGGTGGCATCCAACACCTCGGGCCTGTCCATCACCAAGCTGAGTGAGGCGCTGCCCGACGCCATCAAGCCGCGTTTCTGCGGCATCCACTTCTTCAATCCCCCGCGCTACATGCCGCTGGTGGAACTGATCAACACCCCCACCACCCGTCCCGAGGTGCTGGACCAGCTGGAAGCCTTTGTCACCAGCGGTCTGGGCAAGGGCGTGGTGCGCGCGCACGACACCCCCAACTTCATCGCCAACCGCATCGGCATTGCCGGCATGCTGTCCACGATGAAGCAGGCCGAGAACTTTGGCCTGACGTTCGATGTGGTCGATGACCTGACCGGCAAGAAGCTGGGCCGTGCCTCCAGCGGCACCTTCCGCACCGCCGACGTGGTGGGCCTGGACACCATGGCCCATGTGATCAAGACGCTGCAGGACAATCTGAGCCCCGAGACCGATCCTTTCTACGGCAACTTCGGCACGCCCGCCGTGCTGCAGAAACTGCTGGACCTGGGGCACCTGGGCCAGAAGGCGAAAAAAGGCTTCTACCAGAAGGTGGGCCGCGAGGTGCTGCAGTTCGAGCTGGACAGCGAGGACTACGTGCCCGGTGGCCAGAAGGCCGATGAGGTCTATGGCCGCATGCTCAAGAAGCCCGCTGCCGAACGCCTGCCACTGCTGCGCAACGCCGAAGGCGCGCCCGGCCAGTTCCTGTGGGCCATTCTGCGCGACAGCTTCCACTATGCGGCCATCCATCTGGAGACCATTGCCGAATCCGCCCGCGATGTGGACCAGGCCATGCGCTGGGGCTTTGGCATGAAGCAGGGCCCGTTCGAGCTGTGGCAGGAAGCCGGTTGGCTGCAGGTGGCCACGATGATTCAGCAGGACATCGATGCCGGCAAGGCACTGTCCAAGGCGCCGCTGCCCCGCTGGGTATTCGAAGGCCCGGTGGCACAAGCCGGCGGCGTGCACACCGCCCAAGGCTCCTGGAGCCCGGCTCAAAAGAAGTTTGTCGCCCGCCGCGTGCTGCCCGTCTATGAACGCCAGATCTTCCCCGAGAAGCTGCTGGGCGAAGACAGTCTGCCGGATTGGAAGACGGCCGGCACCACCATTGCCGAGACCAAGGCGCTGCGCACCTGGACGCTGGATGGTCAGGTGCTGATCGCCAGCATCAAGAACAAGATGCACGCCATCAGCCCCGAGGTGATGGAAGGCCTGGTGGAAGCCGTGGAAACCGCCGAGAGCGATTTCGAGGCCATGGTGATCTGGTCCGGCGATGCACCCTTCAGCGTGGGCGCCGATCTGGAAGCCACCATGCCCGCGTTTGTGATCGGGGGCGCCGACGCCATCGAAAGCATCGAAGCCGAGCTGCAGAACATGATGCTGCGCATCCGCTACGCGCAGGTGCCGGTGGTGGCGGCGATCCACGGCATGGCCCTGGGCGGCGGCTGCGAGCTGGCGGTCTACAGCGCCCGCCGCGTGGCCCACATGGAAAGCTATATCGGCCTGGTGGAAGTGGGCGTGGGCCTGATCCCCGGCGCCGGCGGCCTGACCTATATCGCCCGCCGTGCGGCCGAGAACATGGCCCAGTCCACCAGCAAGGATGTGCTGCCTTTCCTGACCGAGGGCTTCACTGCTGCGGCCATGGCCAAGGTGGGCACCAGCGCCATCGAGTCGCGCAAGCTGGGCTATCTGCTGGAATCCGACCTGATCGTGCCGCACAAGGACGAGGTGCTGTTCACCGCCATCAACGAAGCCCGCTCCATGGCTGCCGGTGGCTGGCGCGCGCCGCTCAAGCGCCTGTTCCCGGTGGCAGGCCGCAGCGGCATGGCCACCATCAAGGCCCAGCTGGTGAACATGCGCGATGGCGGCTTCATCAGCGCCTACGACTTCAAGATCGCTTCGATGATTGCCGAGATTGTCTGCGGCGGCGACGTAGATGCCGGGTCGCTGGTGACCGAGGAATACCTGCTGGCACTGGAACGCAAGGCCTTCTGCCACCTGATCGGCCAACCCAAGACCCATGAACGCATCTTGGGCATGTTGAACACCGGCAAGCCGGTTCGCAACTGATTGGCAAGGAGAAAAGAACCATGAAACAAGTACAAGACGCCTACATCGTTGCCGCCACGCGCACGCCCATTGGCCGCTCGGGCCGGGGCTATTTCAAGAACACCCGTCCGGACGATCTGCTGGTGGCCACGCTGAAGTCCGCCATGGCCCAGGTGCCCACGCTGGACCCCAAGGCGATCGAGGACGCCATCATCGGCTGCTCCTTCCCTGAAGGGGAGCAGGGCATGAACATGGCGCGCATTGCCGTGGGCCTGGCGTTCGACCACCCCATCGGCGGCGTGACGGTGAACCGCTTCTGCGCCTCGGGCGTGACGGCCATCCAGATGGCGGCCGACCGCATCCGCGTGGGCGAAGCCGATGTGCTGATCGCGGGCGGTGCCGAATCCATGAGCATGGTGCCCATGGGCGGCAACAAGCCTTCGTTCAATCCCGAGATCTTTGCGCGCGACGAAAACGTGGGCATTGCCTACGGCATGGGCCTAACCGCCGAGAAAGTGGCCCAGCAGTGGAAGGTGACGCGCGAGATGCAGGACGCCTTCGCGCTGGAATCCCACCTGCGTGCCGTGCGCGCCCAGCAGGCAGGTGAATTCGCCGACGAAATCACCCCCATCGACATCATCGACCGCAGCCCCGATCTGTCCACTGGCGAAGTCATCACCAGGACCCGCACCGTCAGCCTGGATGAAGGTCCCCGCCCCGACACCACGCTGGAAGCGCTGGGCAAGCTGCGTCCGGTGTTCGCCGCACGCGGTAGCGTGACGGCAGGCAACAGCTCGCAGACCAGCGATGGCGCCGGTGCGCTGATCCTGGCCAGCGAGAAGGCCGTCAAGCAGTTCGGCCTGACGCCGCTGGCCCGCTTCGTCAGCTTTGCCGCCCGTGGCGTGCCCCCTGAAATCATGGGTATCGGCCCCATCGAAGCCATTCCTGCGGCGCTGCGCTATGCCGGCATCAACCACCAGGACATCGGCTGGTTCGAACTGAACGAAGCCTTTGCCGCCCAGTCGCTGGCGGTCATCCACAGCCTGGGTCTGGACCCGGCCAAGGTCAACCCCATGGGCGGTGCCATTGCCCTGGGTCACCCCCTGGGGGCGACCGGTGCCATCCGTGCGGCCACCGTGGTCCACGCGCTGCGCCGTCACAAGCTGAAGTACGGCATGGTGACCATGTGCGTGGGCACCGGCCAGGGCGCCGCCGGCATCTTTGAGAGCGTCTGAGGCCATGACCACCCTTCTGCAACCAGTTGGGTGGACCGAAGCCCAGCTGGCCGCGCCGGGCAGCGATGCCCGGCTGGCGCTGCGCCACTGCCTGCCCACCGACATGCCCGTGCGCGGCCGGGTGGTGCTGGCGCCGGCCGTGGGCGTGCCACAAACCTTTTATGCAGCGTTTGCCGAATGGCTGGCCGCACGCGGTCTGGCCGTGACCACTTTTGACTACCGGGGCCATGCAGCCTCGCTGCAGGGCCCGCTGCGCC
>Ga0065704_10070294_pt1 | contig 37959 bp, 30 predicted proteins | sample SwiRhicommuniRL2_FD_59091 | JGI IMG/M metagenome (GOLD analysis project Ga0065704, IMG submission 59091) | Switchgrass rhizosphere bacterial communities from Rose Lake, Michigan, USA - RL2 v2 (version 2) | ecosystem: Host-associated > Plants > Roots > Rhizosphere > Soil | place: East Lansing, MI | reverse complement strand
TCGCCGCGTATGTCGCAGGCGGCCTTCCTGCTGGGAGGGTCGCCGGCCGCGTCGTGCAAGTGACATGAGAGCGAAGGCCTGTCGCTCCAAGCACCCGCCTGTGCTGCGGCATATAACCTATATGGTTATAGATGTCAAGTTCGAGGATGCGGTTAGCCGGCTTCGGCGACGAGAGCGTCGTAGTCGAGTATCGTCACGTCCCGGCGCGACGGGAGGTCGACGATGCCCTCGTTCTTGAGGCGGGTGAACTGGCGGCTGACGGTCTCGATCGTCAGCCCCAGCACATCGGCGATCTGCTGGCGCGAGAAGGGCAGCACCAGATGGCGCTGGCCGGGCTTGTCGAAATCGACCTTGCAGCCCGAACCGGTCAGGCGCTCGGCCATCTCGACGAGGAAGGTCGCCATCTTTTCCGAGGCGGATTTCCGGCCGAGCAGGAGCATCCAGCGGCGCGTGCGATCAAGCTCGCCCAGCGTGCGTTCCAGCAGCTTGTGCTCCAGTTGCGGATGCTCACGGGCGAAGGCGTCGAAATCGCGGCGTGAGAACACGCAGACCTTCGCTTCGGTGAGCGCGGTGACGCCGTGGCCCGACTTGCCGCCGAAGGGACGGCCGATGAAATCGGACGGATAGACCACGCCGACGATCTGCTCACGTCCGTCCTCGGTATTGGTCGAGAGTTTCAGCACGCCCTCGATCACGTTGGCGACGAGGACCGAATCCTCGCCTTCCCAGATCAGCGATTCGCCCGAGGATATCTTGCGCGTGCGGCCGATGGAGTTCAGCGCCTCCAGCTCCTTGCCATCGAGCGCGGCACAGATGGCGCGATTGCGGACAACGCAAAGATCACAAGTGGACATGAGGTTAAGGTACGCCGATGGTTCGCTCTATCAAGAGTGTTTAGCGACAAAGGGATGGCGTGGAAAGCAGCGCCTCCGTGGCCCGATGCTTCTCCCGGTGATGTTGACGCGGCACGGGCGGCACCGCGCGGCGAAATCGCGGCGCCGGCGTGAACCCCATCGCCCGTTCGCGCGTTTATCACGCAAAGCGTAAACGGAGAGCGGACCATGCCAGCCAAATCAGCAGCACAGCAGAAAGCCGCGGGTGCGGCGCTATCGGCCAAGCGCGGCGAAACGCCCAAGAACAAGCTGAAGGGCGCGTCGAAATCCATGGAGGAATCGATGAGCGAAAGTCAGCTGGAGGATTTCGCGTCGACCAAGCGCAAGGGCAAGCCTGAGCACGACAGCAAGGACTGAGCGCGCCGACATGGTGCATGCGGATACCGCCGAGCCCTCCATCACGCGCCGCAAGTGCGGACGTGGCTGGATGTACGTGCGCGCCGACGGGAAGCGGATCACCGATCGTCAAGAGATCGACCGCCTCAACGCGATCGGCCTGCCGCCGGCCTATGTGAACACATGGTTCGCCAGCGATCCCAGGTCGCATGTGCTGGCGACCGGGATCGACGCCAAAGGCCGCAAGCAGTACATCTACCACGCCGACCACGTCGCACAGAGCAGTGCCTGCAAGTTCCGCGCCTGTGCCAGCTTCGGCGACCGCCTGCCGCGTATCCGCGCGGTGGTGGAAAAGGAACTCGCGCGCCGTGTCCTATCGCGCGAGCGGGCAGTAGCCTCGATCATCCGCCTGCTCGACAGCGGGCGAATCAGGGTGGGCAGCGAGGCCTATGCCCGCGCCAACAAGAGCTTTGGCGCCACCACGCTGCGGCAGCGCCACGCCAGGTTGAAGGGCGACCGGCTGGCGCTGCGCTTTCGCGCCAAATCGGGCAAGGACTGCAGTCTTTCCGTCAGTGACCGGGGCTTGATCCGCTTCGTGAAACAAGTGCAGGACCTGCCCGGACAGCATCTGTTCCAGTACAAGGGCGAAGACGGCGAATACCGCCCCGTCAGCTCTGGCGACGTCAACGCCTATATCCACCAAACGATGGGCGAGGCCTTTACCGCCAAGGACTTTCGCACCTGGGCGGCAAGCGTGCTGGCGCTGGAATGGCTGGCGAAGGCAGAGGGGCGGGTCAAGCTGCGCGAGATGCTGGCGCATGTCGCCGAGCATCTGGGCAACACACCCGCCGTGGCGCGCAATTCCTATATCCACCCCGCGTTGATCGATGTTGCCCAGAACAGGGACGTCACCGACTTTCCCGGCAGGCTGCCCCGCCGCACCAAGTGGCTGAGCGGCACCGAGCGCTTCCTGATCGATTTTCTGGCGGCGTGGGAGGGGTGAAGTTCCTTAGCATTAACGCGTAATTATCCCTTCGTATTTGCGGAATCTTATCCGTATAAACCCATAACAGCGGGCATGGACACCGCAGTATCGTATCACCTCCTGACGGAGCAGTTCCTCGCGCTGACGGGGTGGACCGACAAGATGGCCCACCTCAATGCCGGATTGGCGATCTTCGTGATCGCCCGGATCATCCTGCGGACCCGGCGGGCCAGCCTGCCCGCGCTGGCCACCGTCGCGGGAATGGAATTCGTCAACGAAGTTCTCGACGTGATCCACGCCGGCCACCTGGATGCGGCCGAGGCGCTGACTGACTTTGTCTACACGATGTTCTGGCCGGCGATCCTGACATGGGCGTCGTCCTACCGCCGGGCGCGATGGGGCAAGGCGCGGGAAGAGCGCAACTATCGCGCGATCGTGGCGCAGGCCGGGCAAGGCCCCTTGCTGCGCCGTGCGCGGTCGCTCAGCCGCGCAAGGCGCCTCTGATCGCAGTAGCGGAAAAGGACGCGCCGAGATACGTTTCCGATGAACAGATCCCGTTAATTCGCCTGAAGTGCCGGGCGACTGCCGCGCAAGTGGTGACAAAGTGGTGTGAAAATGTAATGGTCCGTTTTGGCTGCAAATCGGACCAAATGCAGAGCCGCTCGTCGGCCATGTGCTGGAGGTCGAATTTCAGGGGATCGAAATTCGGTGGACATCATGATGGCGCTCGAAGCGAGCGGCGGGGGCGTCGGTCGGCACGTGATAGATTTGTGCCAGGGCCTGTCGCAGCGCGGGCACAGGATCGTCCTCGCCTATTCGCCGCTACGCGCTGAACAGCTGTTCCTCAGCCAGCTCGCCGCTCTCGATACGGAAGCGGTGCCGGTCGAGATGAAGCGGGCGATCGGGCCGTGGGATCTTGGCGCGGCGCGCGATCTTGCCCACGTCGCGAAGACACGCGGGCCTTTCCACATCGTCCATGGCCACAGCTCGAAGGCCGGAGCGCTGGTGCGCTGCATTCCCACCGGGCCGGCGAAGGTGGTCTACACCCCGCATGCGTTTCGCGGTCTCGATCCAGAATCGAGCAAGGCCAGCCGCAGCGCCTTCACCATGATCGAGGCGGTGCTGGGCGCGCGCACCGATGCCTTGATCGCGGTCTCGCAGTCGGAGCTGGATTTCGCCTACGAGCACCGCATCGCCCGCGCCCGGCAGCATCTGGTGCACAACGGCATCTTCAGCCAGCCGCTCGCAGACCGGGCCGAAGTACGGCAGGAAGTGGGCTTCTCGGCCGAGGATGTGATCGTCGGCTTCGTGGGCCGTCTCACGCACCAGAAGGCGCCCGAACGCTTCGTCACCGCGATGACCAAGGCCTTCGCCCAGGACGAACGCCTGCGCGCGCTGATCATCGGCGACGGCGACTTGCGCGATGCCGTGCTGAAGCAGGTCGCGGACAGCGGGTACGAGGAACGCTTCTGCGTGCTGCGCGGCGTCGATGCCAAGCGGTACTTCGCGGCGATGGACATGCTGATGATCACCAGCCGCTACGAAGGCTTTTCCTACGTGATGATCGAGGCGATGACCGCGGGCGTGCCGCTGATCTCGACCCCGGTCGGCGGCATCGGAGAGGCCATCGGCGAGGAAAACTGCGGCGTGATCGTCACGGGGTTCGACAGCACTTCCGAACTGGCCGAGACCGTGACCGCGATCGCCAGCCGTCCGGCGCTGCTCGACGAGATGAAAGCGCGGGCGAGCATTCGCGGCGCCCACTTCAACGGGGCCAAGATGGTTGCCGAGACCGAGGCGATCTATCAGCGGATCCTGGGCTCCGAGCAGGCGGCGGCGTGATGTCGGCGCCTGCGGTCTATATCAATGGCCGTTTCTACGGCCAGTCGACCAGCGGCCAGCAGCGCTATGGACGCGAGGTCGTGCGCCAGATCGACGCGCTGCTCGGCAAGCAGGGCTCGCGGGCCAGGTGGATACTGCTGACGCCGCCGGGCGCCGAGACGGTGGCGCTGGAAAACATCGAGCAGCGCACTGTCGGCGGCCTGTCCAGCCATGGCTGGGATCAGGTGAGCTTCTATCTGGCGGCGCGCGGCGGCGTGGCGCTCGGCCTCAACGGATCGGGGCCGCTGCTGCATGGCCGGCAGGTGGTGGTGATCCACGATGCGGCCGTCTACCGTCATCCTGAGCATTTCAGCGGCACTTACGGCCGCATGCACCGCACGATTGGTCGGCTGCTATCGCGCCGCGCGACGATCGGCACCGTATCGCGCTTTTCTCAGGCCGAACTGGCCGACGTCCTCGGCATACCGGCAAGCGGCATCGTTCTGGCCCCCAACGGCGGCGATCATCTGGATCTCAGCGGCGATGCGGACATCGTCAGCCGGCTGGGGCTGGCGGACAAGCCGTTCTTCGTCACCATCGGCAATCTCACCCGCAACAAGAACGTCGCGGTGGCGGTGCGGGCGCTGGGGCTGCTGCCTGAAGGAAGCGCCAAGCTGGTGGCGGTGGGCAAGCTGGACGAAAAGCTGTTCGGTGATGCCGGCCTGCCCGTCTCGGGCGACATGATCCTGCCGGGGCGCCTGTCAGACGCGGAAATCGTCGGCCTGATGCAGCAGGCCCGCGCGCTGATCTTCCCCAGCCTCTACGAAGGCTTCGGCATTCCCCCGCTGGAAGCCATGGCCAATGGCTGCCCGGTGCTGGCCTCGGCGATCCCGGCGGTGCAGGAAACCTGCGAGGGGGCGGCGGCCTATTTCGAGCCGCATGACGAGGCGGCGCTGTCGCAGCTGATGCAGCGCGCCGTGGCCGACGAGGCGTGGCGGGCCGGCATGGCCTCGGTCGGCAGGGACCGGGTCGCGTTGTTCCGCTGGAGCGCGCCGGCGCGCGCGCTCATCGCCGCATGCGAAAAGCTGCTGCCTTAGCCCTTACGGCAGCAGCCTTTCTGGCGCGTCTGAACGGTCAGCCGACGAAGGCATAGCCTGACGGGGTCAGCGCTATGTCGGCAAGGTGGATGCCGAGCAGTTCCACCGAGAACCCGTCGCCGGCGGTGAGCATGACGCCGGTCTCGATTTCCGACAGGCTGACCTGCTGGCCCTTGATCAAGGTGCTGGCGAGCCCCAGCGTGTCGCCATCGCTGAAGTCGGTGACTACCGAGTGGCCGGTTTCCGCGAACCAGAACCGGTCGGCGCCGCCACCACCGGTCAGCGTGTCGTTGCCGCCCTTGCCGTAGACCAGGTTGTCGCCGTCGTTGCCGACGATGACATTGTCGTCCGCGGAGCCCAGCGCGTTGAGGTTTTCCTTGCCGGTCAGGATCAGGTTCTCGACATTCCTGGCATCGGTGAGCGCGAAGCTGATCGAGGAAATGACCGTGTCGTTGCCGCCGCCGGCGTTTTCGACCACGCGGTCGCCGATGTTGTCGACATAGTAGGTGTCGTCGCCGTCGCCTCCGGTCATCCAGTCGGCGCCGAGCCCGCCGTCGATCACGTTGTTGCCGGAATTGCCGGTCAGCGTGTTCTTCAGCTCGTTGCCGGCGGCGTTGATGTTCGCCGTGCCGGTCAGGATCATGTTCTCGATCGCCTGGCCCTTCAGGCTGTAGCTGACAGAGGCATAGACGCGGTCGGTGCCTTCGCCCGCCAGCTCGACGATGCGATCACCCGCGTCGTCGACGATGTAGGTGTCGTTGCCCTTGCCGCCGATCATCAGGTCGGCGCCCTGCCGGCCGTTCAGGTGGTTGTCGTAGGCATTGCCGGTCAGGACGTTGTCATAGGCATTGCCGGTGGCATTCTTGGCAGTGCCGGTCAGGGTCAGGTTCTCCGCCTCCAGCCCGTCGAGGCTGAAGTCGATCGAGGCGATCACCGTGTCGTTGCCCTGGCCCGGCAGTTCGATCACCTTGTCGCCCACGTTGTCGACGATGTAGGTATCGTCGCCCATGCCGCCGACCATCGTGTCGGCGCCGGTGCCGCCGTCGAGATAGTCGTCGCCGTTACCGCCTTCGAGGAAATCGTTTCCGGCGCCACCCTTCAGGGTGTCGTTGCCATCATAGCCGTGCAGCCAGTCATCGCCGCCGCCGCCCGAAAGGGTGTCATTGCCGCCGTGGCCGACCATCACGTCCACCTGGCCGCCGCCGGTGCGGTTGACCGGCGCCTTCATCGCGTTGACGTAGCTTTCCAGGCTGCCGCCGAAAATCGCCTGGAAGGCCGCGCCGGTGCCGGCGTGCTGGCCGGATGAGAGCTTGCCGTCGAAGTCGGCGTTCGAGTTCCAGTAGTTCTGGTAGAGCATGTCGGTGTTTTGGAACCACTGTGCCGCCATCTCGATGAAGGGGCCGGCGTTGTCCGAGTTGACGCCCCATTCTCCCACTGCCGTGGGCTTGCCGTGCGCGGCGGCGAAGTCCTGTTGCCACTGCAGGCCATAGGGCTGGTTGACGAACCAGTTGAAGGCGGCGGTGGGATCGGCCGGATCCCACTTGGTGTTGTAGTAGAAATCGATGCCGATCACGTCGACATAGTCGTCGCCGGGATAGGCCAGTTCGGGGTTCATGCCCATGTTGCCCGCGTTGGGGGTCCATTCGAACACGAACTTGTCGGAAACCGAGCGGAATGCATCGACGAAGTGGCGATAGGCGGAAGCGTAGTCGGCCTCTTTGCCGGCGGCAGACCACGGGAACCAGCCGTTGCCGTTGAATTCCCAGCCTACGCGAACATGGATGGCATCGTCGCTGCCCGCGCTCGCCAGCATGCTTTTGGCAAGGGCCAGGTACTTGTCGTCATAGGCGCCCTTGCCCGCTTCGACGAGCGAGGCGCCCCACGGCATCAGGCCGATCGACCACTTGATGTCGCCCTGATAGCCGGTGAGCTGGTCGGCGATCCACTTCGGTGAATTGAGCCAGTCGAACCAGCTGGCATATCCGCCGACAAGCTGGATGGCATCCAGGCTGGTATCCAGCCAGCTTTCCATGTCGGAGACGTCCGAATACTGGTTGTAAACGTAGATGGATTTCTGTGTCATTGTACCCGCGACCCGTTTTTTTGATCCGCGGTAAAAATATCCGGCCCAAAGTTAATCCGGCCATCTTGGGGTCGGTTAACGGCGGGTCCGGCCTGGAATTATAAATTAGCAGGAATTCAGCGCTTTGAAGTTTTAATCGGTAAACAGGGTTTTCCGAAGGTTCAGTAGTGAACATTCTTGAAATGTTCATTGTGATCACAAGAGGCCGGGTTTCACTTTTTTAGCGGGAGACAGAGGCGTGAAATATCCGATTCGGATATCGCCACGGGCGTCGCGACTCTCGCCGCCATTCTGCGAATCTTGCTCCAGTCCAAGACACTACGGGAATTGTGCAATGCAGCATCGCAAATGCGGCATTGACCAGCTAGGCATTTGCATCCGGTTCGGATAGAACGTTCCGGTCATCAGCCTTTGCGGAGCTTTTCCGTTGTCAGCGCCACCTGCGGCACACTTCTGATCGCGTGAATGTCATCCGCCTCAATCCGGCCGCATTCGCCAGTCCGGTCACGGAATTGCGTTTTAAGGGAACAGTATGAGAGTATTGCTCGTGACCCGGAATTTCTTTCCGGCCGGTGTCCGCGGGGGCGCGCAAGTATCGGTCAAGCAGGTCGCTCTCGGCCTCATGGAACTGGGCCACGACGTCGCCGTGCTCAACGTCGATGATCACGAGCACATCGGCGTGCACGAAAGCGGCATTCCCGAATACCGGCTGAAACTTCGCAACGTCTACACGCAGAAGGCGGGCGGAAAGCTGCAGAAGGCGCTGTGGCACTTCACGGACAGGTTCACCAATCTGATGGAGGGCCGCTACCGCGAGGTGATCCGCGACTTCCGCCCGGATGTCATCAACACCCATGTCATGGCGGGCATCGGCATCGGGCTGTGGAAGGCGGCAGCGGCGGAAAAAGTGCCGGTGGTGCACCGTGTAAGCGACTATTACCTCACCTGCATCAACTCGGGCTATCGGCGCGGGGACGAGAACTGCGCCGTCGCCTGCCAGAACTGCAGGATGCTGGCCCTGCGCAACGCGCAGACCGTGACGCCGATCGTCAGCCACATCATCTACGTCAGCGAGCGCATCAAGGAACTGTACGACAGGAACGCCGTCTTCCCGGCGAGCACGCCCTTCTCGATCATTCCCGGCGCCTACCGGGCCGGATCGTTCCGGCACGAATCCAATTTCGTCGACGGGCAGCGCCTGACGCTGGGCTTCTTCGGGCGCATCGCCCCGGAAAAGGGCCTGGACGGACTGCTTTCCACGCTGGAGCGGCTCGAGGGCGTGGAATGGTCGATGCTGGTCGGCGGCCCGGGCGACAAGGCCTACATCGATGGTCTGAAGGCGCGCTTCGGCCATCTGCCGGTCGACTTCATCGGTGTGCAGAACCCGGATGACTTCTACTCGCGGATCGATGCGCTGGTCGTCTCTTCGTTATGGGAGGAGCCCTCGGGACGAGTGGCGTTCGAATCCGGGCTCCACGGCGTCGTGCCGATCGTCACCAACCGCGGCGGCCTGCCGGAAATGGTGGGTCACGGCAGCCGGGGGCTGGTGTTCGATCCGGAGCAGCCCGACACGCTGATCGAAGCGGTTACGAAAGTGGCGCGCGACCATGACTTCAGGCGGCAGGTAAAGGCTGCCTGGATTGCCGGGACCCCGGACTTCGATCCACAGGTCGTCGCCCAAAAGACATACGACATCTACCAATCCGTGATCGCCGGGTATCAGGCGTAGATGGGCGCGGCAACTTTGGCTAACGCGGCGCGCGCGGGGTCTATAACGCCCGGCCTGCACCGATGGAGCGGATCGACTTTGGCCTGAACTCTATTTCATCAACGACTTGCATGGGTATCCGGAAATGAAGATTGCAGTTTTTGGCCTTGGCTATGTGGGCCTTTCCAACGCGGTGCTGCTTGCCCAGCACAACACGGTGGTCGCGGTCGACATCACGGCCGAGCGGGTCGAGATGCTCAACGCGCGCAAGTCTCCCATCGTCGATGCCGAGCTGGAGGCGTTCCTGGCGGCGAAGCCGCTGGATCTGACCGCCACGCTCGATCCGAAGGTCGCGATGGACGGCGCCGACTACGTGATCGTCGCGACGCCGACCAACTACGACGTCGAGACCAACAAGTTCGATACCTCTTCGGTGGAAGCGGTGATCTCGACCGCGTCCAGCCTGAACCCAAACGCCACGATCGTCATCAAGTCGACCATTCCGGTCGGCTTCGTCGAGGACGTGCGCGCGCGGCTGGGCACGCAGCAGGTGATCTTCAGCCCGGAGTTCCTGCGTGAGGGCCGCGCTCTCTACGACAACCTCCACCCCTCGCGCATCATCGTCGGCGAACGGTCCGAGCGGGCGCGCATCTTCGCCGAGCTGCTGCTGCAGGGCGCCGAGGACAAGGACGTCGAGATCCTCTTCACCGACGCCAACGAGGCCGAGGCGATCAAGCTGTTCGCCAACACCTACCTCGCGATGCGCGTCGCCTTCTTCAACGAGCTGGACAGCTATGCCATCGCCGGCGGCATGGACAGCCGCCAGATCATCGACGGCGTCGGCCTCGACCCGCGCATCGGGCGGCACTACAACAATCCCAGCTTCGGCTATGGCGGCTACTGCCTGCCGAAGGACACCAAGCAGCTGCTCGCCAACTATTCGGAAGTGCCGCAGAACCTGATCCGCGCGATCGTCGATGCCAACCGCACCCGGAAGGATTTCCTGGCCGACCAGATCATCGCGCGCAGGCCGGGCAAGGTCGGCGTCTACCGCCTGGTGATGAAGGCGGGTTCGGACAATTTCCGCCAGTCTTCCGTCCAGGGCATCATGAAGCGGATCAAGGCCAAGGGCATCGAAGTCGTGATCTTCGAGCCGGCGATGGCCGAGGACGAGTTCTTCGGGTCGAAAGTCGTGCGCGATCTCGACACGTTCTGCCGCGATTGCGACGTCATCGTCGCCAACCGCATGACCGAGGCGCTGGCAGGCGTGAGCGAGAAGGTCTTCACGCGCGACCTGTTCGGTTCCGACTGACCGCAGGCGGTTCAGGATCATTCCTTTCAAGGAGAATACATGCGCACAGCACTGGTAACGGGATCGGCCGGGTTCATCGGATCGTTCGTCTGCGCCCGCCTTCTGGAAGATGGCTTCCGCGTCATCGGCCTCGATGCGATGACCGACTACTACGAGGTTTCGCTCAAGGAACGGCGGCTGGACCGGCTCGGCGGCTCCAACCACTTCCGGCAGGTCACCGGCTATGTCGAGGAGCCGGGCCTGCTGATGAAGCTGTTCGAGGAGGAAAAGCCGGACGTGGTGATCCACCTCGCCGCGCAGGCGGGGGTGCGCTACTCGATCGAGAACCCGCGCTCCTATCTGGAAAGCAACATCACCGGCACGTTCGAGCTGCTCGAGGCCGCGCGCGCCTATCCGCCGGCGCACATGCTGCTCGCCTCCACCTCCTCGGCGTTCGGCGCCAATACCGAGATGCCCTACCGCGAGACGGACAAGGCCGATCACCAGATGTCGTTCTACGCGGCGACCAAGAAGGCGACCGAGAACATGGCGCACAGCTATGCGCACCTGTTCGGCCTGCCGGTGACGATGTTCCGCTTCTTCACGGTCTACGGGCCATGGGGCCGGCCGGACATGGCGCTGTTCAAGTTCACCAAGGCGATCCTCGAGGGCAAGGCCATCGACGTCTACAACTACGGCGACATGAAGCGCGACTTCACCTACATCGACGATCTGGTGCAGGCGATCCGCCTGCTGATCGATACGCCGCCGGTGCGGCCCGAAACGCCGGGCGATGTGCCCGAAGGCGACAGCCTATCCCCGGTGGCACCGTGGCGCGTAGTCAATATCGGCAATTCCGACGCGGTGCAGCTGACCGAGTTCATCGAGGCGATCGAGGCGGCGACCGGCAGGGAAGCGACCCGCAACCTGATGCCGATGCAGGCCGGGGACGTGCCCGCCACCTGGGCCGAGGCGAGCCTGCTCAAGTCGCTGACCGGCTATGCGCCGCAGATGAAAGTGCGCGAAGGCGTGGCGCGCTTCGTTGAATGGTACCGCGACTACTACAACGTCTGACCGGCCGTTCTTTTCGGGATTAACACGGCGGGCGCCCTGCGGGGCGCCCGTTCGCGTTCTTTCGCTCGACCCGTATTACTACCTGATACCTTTGATCAATAAGCCCCCTATAAGGCGGGGCAATAATAAGGAATTGGGGAGCGGTATGGACATTCTTGCGGAGAACGCGGGGATTCTTGTGATCATCGCCGGGGTTATTCTACTTGTGGCGATGTTCTCGAAATCCAGGGTCGTGTGCCCTCACGGCACGCCTGATTGCAACGGCTCATGCGAGGCGTGTCGGGCGGACAGACCCCTTTAAACCTTCGTTCTGCAGGGTCATGTGATAGTCTGAAACCGTGCTGGTACGCCCTTCGCCACACAACCCGGTGGGACGTCCTTGGTGACGACGGCGTTCGCGCCTATCACGCTGCCCCGGCCTATGGTGATCGCGCCGAGGATCACGGCGCCTGCATAGATTGTCACATCGTTTTCGATGACCGGATAGCGGACATCGCCAGAGCCGCCGCGACCAATCGTGACATGCTGGTAGATGGTGACGTTTTCGCCGACGACGACGTTATCGCCGATCACGATGCCGACAGGGTGCGGCAAGCGCAGCCCGTTACCGATTTTCGCGAGCGGCGACATATAGCATCCGTGCTTGCGCACGAGCTTAAGCCAGGCCATTTTTCCGGTGGCCTTTCGTAGCGGCGAGCGCACATTCCAATTGCGGTGAGCGATCCTGTACAAAAGCGCCGCTGAAAACCCGAAGTTGAAAAAATACCCGCGGACGGCGCCGGAAATTCCTTGAAGGTCAGCATTGCATTTGAGGTCTGACGCGACCGGCTTCGATATCGGCATGCTGTGTATCCCTTTGCGGTTCTTCTAACGGCTGCGAGCGCCTACCGCTCGTATCCGGGCTCTGGGCAGAAGCATGACCAAGATGGCATATACGCTTGCGGCCAGCGCCGAAAACAGGACGGTGGCGATAGCGGAATCGTAGCTTCTTACCGGAACCAGGACCGCGCAAATGGCAAGCGAGGCGACGGCGATCAGAATGATCCTGCCGCTCATCATTCTGATCGAAATGTTGGACTTCAGGATGATTACGCCAATCGCGTATGTCAGTGCCTGCGCTACCATGACGCCGACCGCCACACCCTCGATCCCGTAGAAGCGGGCGCCGAAATAGCCGAAGAGCGTGGTGAACACCCCGCTCGCGAGGGACGCGATCACCAAGTATTTAGTACGCTTGATCATCTGCAAGGCCACGGAGATCTGGAAGTTGAGCAGTGATTTCAGGATGGCCGTGATGGCCACCACCGGGATCAGGATCGCCCCGTATTCGCGGAATGAGCCGCCCAGAAACAGGTTGGAAATTCCGGGCGAGAGCGAGGCGAAGATGGCGAGGAAGGGCAAGGCGATGCCAAGCTGGAGCACCGAGTTCTTCTCCAGCTCCTTTTTCGCTTCCTCCACGCCCTTGTCCTCGAACGCGCGGACGATCGCAGGATATGTCGTCGTGCTGATCGACATCATGACGAAGATGATCGTCTTCTGCATCAGGTCGACCGGCGCGGCATAAAGGCCCACCTCTTCCGCACCCAAAGTCAGCGCGATCACGTAGCGGTCGATCACCGACGAGCCATAGCTGAGCGCCGAAGTGATGATGATCGGTCCGCCAAGCGCGACCACGCCGCGAAGGGCCTCACGGCTCCAAGCGAGAGGCTTCACCATGCGGTAGGCCGGATCGAGCACCAGCGCGGCGGCGAAGACAAGCATCTGCCCAATGACGATGCCCAACAAGACGCCTGCCGCGCCCATCGCGAATTCCGCGGCAAATAGCAACCCGAACGCAAACCCCAGCACGGACTTGCCGACCATGATCCAGAAGAAGTAATAGTTCTTGGATCGGACACGGGCAGCCATAGCGGTGAAGCCGATCCCCATCTCGGAAATCGCATAGCACGCGGTCAGAATCGCCAGCATACCATGGTCAAGACCTCGAACGTCCATCACTGCGATCGTTACGATGCTAGCTGCCACCACCGCCGAGACCACCACGAGGTACATCGTGATGATCGAGTTCAGGTTGTCGTAGTCGATGTTGTTCGGGCCCTTGGCGGCATAGATCAGCCGTCCGACCGAGATGCGCAGCCATTCGAACGCCATCGCGTTTATCAGCAGCGCGAACGATCCGTAGAGCGCGTAGTTGCCGAACTCGGTCGGGGTGAGGATCCGGGTCCAGGTCAGCAGCGATAGAAATCCGGTGCCGCTCGAGATCATCAGCGCCAGCGTGTTGATGAACCCGGCGGAACGGATGAACTTCATCCCGCGATCATGAAGAGCATGCAGTTTCTGGCGCATCGGCGCTACTTTCAATCCCGGTAGTCGTACGTTTCGCGGGCCACTCAGGCCGGTGCCGATCTGCGCTCGCCGCGAGGGCGGGGGCGCAGCAGCAGTCCGATGGCGAAGCCCAGGTAGATGCCGTTCACCCCGCCCGAACCCAGCACGTTGGCGGTGATGCCGTTCAGGATCAACAGGGCCGCAACCGCCAGTGCATAGCTATCCCGCTCAAAACGCGCGGGCGCGCGCCACAAGGCGACGCCGCCGGCGATGAACACGGCAAGGGCGATGGGGACTCCGAAGCTCATGGCGATGTAGAGGAACATGTTGTCACACAGCCGGAGATCCGGATTGGAGGCGGTGAAGCCGATCGCACCCATGCCATAGCCAAGCAGGAATTCCGGGAAACTCAGCAGATAGGGAATGATCGTCGGCCAGACCTCGGCGGTGCGCTGGTCGAGCGTGGGGGCATCGACGTCCATGATCTGGCCCAGGCGCAGGCCATAGCTGATGATTGGAACCATCAGGCAGCCCACGAGGCCGGCGATCGCCAGCCCCTTCAGGATCAGGACCGGGCCTTTCCTGGCCGCGTTGGCGCGCCCGGACATCAGCGCCGGCAGGTAGTAGACCGCCACCAGCACGATCAGCCAGCCGGCGGTCGCCTTCTGCGTCGTCAGCAGCAGGGTGTGAATCGCGGCGGCGCACATCAGGATGCCCAGCAGCTTGCTGCGCAGGAAAGCGCAGGCGGTCAGGCACCCCACCGCAATGATCGCCGACGTGTCGGTGGAAGACAGGCCGAAGCCGGAAAGGCGCCGCATCCCGCCCGCGCCCCACCATTCGCGCGACACTTCGCGGGCCTGCAAAGCGCCCGAAAAGACCGCGCCGGCCCATGGCACCTTGAACAGATAGTCCCAGTAGACGCCGATCATGGCGGTGATGCCCAGCAGGATGATGGCGCGGGGCAGCGTCTGGCTGCTCGACCGTGTGCCCATGCCCACCAGGCAGGCGAGGATGACGTACCCGATCTGCCTTGTCTGCAGCACGACGTCCACGAACGCGCTGTTGAGCAGCGCATACAGCATCAGCGTCACCAGTGCGGTGACGAACAACACGGTCTTCATCACGCTGTAGCGCAGCCCGTTGTTGAGCAGGAATCCGAACGCGATCAGCATGAACAGGTCCGGGATGTACCAGAAGAACGGTATGAACGCGCGGATCGGCGCGGCGAGCGTGGTGCGGGCAAGGAGGATCAGGAAGATCCACATCGCCACGTTGCGGTTGCGCTCGTCACGCGCCAGCGCGACCGACCAGTTGCGCAGCGATGCCTGCTGCATGGATTCCGGCCGGTCGGCGCGGCGCCGCCGCCTGTTGCCGGAGGATGTGGCGATTCCGTCCTGTCTCACTGGAATGGGCTCCGGATATGTGTGCCTGTCATCATCGAGTCAGCTCGCGCGGAGCCTCGCCGGTGTAGATCACGTGCGGGAGTATCGTCAGGCGCAGGGGCGCGTTCCCGGTTGAGCGCGGCGCGCACAGGGCGCGGGCTTGCTGCCCCGGCTGCAGCGACTTTTGATGCGCGGCGCCGTCCGCGGACCAAGCCATCTCGATCTTGCGAGAGCCTGATTGCAGCGCGGCGGTGGCGATCCCACCAACGATCTTCACGCCCGATACGCGGTAGCTCCTAAGCAGGGCGATGGCCTGGCGCGTGGGGCAGGTTTCCGGCTTCACCCGGTAACGCGCGTCGACCAGTCCGTAGGAATTCTCGGTATCGCGCGGATCGCCCTGGCCATCCTGCAGCTCGTAAAGCCACACCCCGCGAAGGAACGGCAGCGCCTCCGCCATGATCAGGAACTGGGCCGGGAAGGCGGCGCGTTCATGGGCGTCGAAGCCGCACGATCCGCGCCGTCCGGACCAGCCCACCTCGGTCAGATATACGGGGAAGGAACGGCCGCCGTTGTTATCGCGGATGATGCCGTCGAGATCGCGAAGGCGGCGGATCAGGGCGATGGGCTGGCGATTGATGCCCTTCATGCAGTTGGCATAGAGGTGGACGGAAAGCCCGTCCGCCTTCTTCCAGCTGCCGCTCTCGAGGTAGGTGCGGGTCCAGTTCCAGTAGGTGGTGCCGCCAAGGCCGGAATCGAAATCGTTGCCGATGCTGCCGGCCAGGATCTTCGATCCGGGGAAGGCCTTGCGCAGGACCGGGACGGCGCCGTCGACCAGCATTGCATAGGATTCGGGAGAACCCGCCTCGCGCAGCCGGCCGGACAGGTTCCACTCGTTCCAGATCTCGATGAACGGTCTGGACTGCATGCGCGGGCCGAGCTGGGTCAGGAAACGGTAGAACGACTGCCGCTCCTTGTCAGTCAACGGGATGCCGTTCGGAAACTGGCCCGAGCCGCCGCCCGTCACCGCGAAGACGTTGGCATCGTTGGCCGACCGGGCCGGCGAAGACAGCGCGCCGCCCTTGGCCAGCGTCCGGTCCAACCCTCCGCGCACGCTGGATGCGCTCTGGCCCAGTTCGTCGCGGATCGAGGTGAAGCCGAGCTGCCGCGTCAGCGCATCCGACCGTGCGGGATCGAAGTGCTTGGTGCGGCGGTGGATTCCCACGCCGATGATCATTCTGTCGCTCGCATTCGCGGCGCCGGGCGACAGGGTCATTGCCGGCAGCTCGCTGGTCGACGCATCGGACACGCTGGCATGCAGCGCGAGCGCCGCCAGAACGCCGACGATCGCGATGCCGCCAAAAGTCGCGAGGCGGGAAGGGCGGAGCATCAGCGCGGCCGGACCTGCTGAACGAGATCGTCGTACCATGCGCCTAGCTCGGACAGGATACGCGCGCGGGTCGCCGCCTGCGTTTCTCGCGCCTGCCACTGAAGCACGCCGTCGAGCAGTCCCGAGACGAGTTGCCGCGTATCGAGGCCCGCTTCGGCCGACACGCCCGGGACGTGGTAGTCCTCCATGAAGGCATCGGTCTTGGTGGTTCGGCTGAGGCACGAGATCGGCGCGAAGCCGTAGCCCAGGATCATCGCGTGCAGCCGCATGGCGACGATGCCGGAGGCGCCGCGGATCAGCGGCAGCGCCTCGGTGAGGGTGGTCGGCACGACGATCCGCACGCGGCTGCGCAGATCCTGCGGCAGTCGATCGACGATCATGGACAGCTTGCCTGCATCCTGATCGTCGCGGTCATCCATCGCGATCAGCACGACCTGCCGGTCGCCCGCAGCAAGCAGACCCTCGGCTACGCCGGCGAAGACCTCGGCGACGAGATCGTCGTATTCGCTCTCGAACGCGGGGGCGAGGACGAACGGGGCGCCGGGGGCAGCGCCGTCAAGCTCGCCGGGGAGGCCGAATGCGGGATCGGGTACGCGCAGGGGCCGCGGCGCCGTTGGCCCGCCGTATTCCAGCGCGTTGGCCAGCGAGCGCGCATCGCGGGCAGTCACCTGGCTGCACCGGCCGAGGATCTCGCCTGCCACCGCGCGGGCCTTGTCGGACTTGAGAGTGTCGATGCCGAGCGGTGCGGTGACAAGACGCTTGCCCAGCCGCGCGGCGAGCCATGACACCAGCCAGGCGTAGCCCATCACGCCCTTGACCCGGTCTCCGCCGAACTTGTCCTGGATCAGCGAGCCGCCGCCGACGATGACGAGATCGGCGCGGGCGATCGTCTTGATCAGGCCCCACAGTCCCGCTGGCCGGCTGCGCGCGGCCATGAAGGTGCCGATCGCCGGGTTCGCGCCGAAATCGACCGGCGCAAGGACGGCGATATCGACGCGGGCATCCGGCGCACGGGCCAAAATGCCCTGTGCGAGCGCGAGCGCAATGGCGTCGTCGCCTCGATTGAACCCGGCAACTCCGCAAATCGCGACCCTGAAAGCGGCCACTCGATACTCCTGCATTGCAGCATCACACGAGACATGCGCCCACAGGGCCAGTCATCCTGCGCGCGCTCTTTCCATCCGAATGACGAGCGTTGCGAAACGCAGTGCTTGTCGCTCCGAACTGATCGAATTCGGACCTTTAGGGGACAGCCAAAACGGCGATTTTGCAAGCGCAAAAATCGAAATCGCCCGATTATGGCGCACGGTTTATCCGTTTCGGGTCAAACCGGGGGCAATGTGTGCTGCAATGCAGCAGCGGTGCGCGGGGGCCGGAGCCTCCGCGCGCACCGTGGCTTTTCAGGTGATGTAGTGCGCCGTCGTTTTCGACGCGACTTCCTCGGCGGTGACGCCGGGGGCCAGTTCGACCAGCTTGAACGGGCTTTCGTGGTCGGGGCGCTGAAACACGCACAGGTCGGTTACGATCATGTCGACGACGTTCTTGCCGGTGAGCGGCAAGGTGCATTCGGGGATGAACTTGGGATCGCCGTTCTTCGAGGTATGCTCCATGACGACGATGATCTTCTTCACCCCGGCGACGAGGTCCATCGCGCCGCCCATGCCCTTGATCATCTTACCGGGGATCATCCAGTTGGCGATGTCGCCGTTCTCGGCGATCTCCATCGCGCCCAGCACGGCGAGGTCGATGTGCCCGCCTCGGATCATCGCGAAGCTCTGCGCGCTATCGAAATAGGCGGTCTGCGGCAGTTCGCTGACCGTCTGCTTGCCGGCATTGATCAGGTCGGCGTCTTCCTCGCCCGCGTAGGGGAAAGGCCCGATGCCGAGCATGCCGTTTTCCGACTGCAGCGTGACGGTGATGCCCTCGGGCACATAGTTCGCCACCAGCGTCGGGATGCCGATGCCGAGGTTCACATAGAACCCGTCCTGCAGTTCCTTCGCCGCGCGGGCGGCCATTTCGTTGCGATTCCACCCTTTGGCATTCTCGGGCATTATACGGCCTCCCGCTCGCGCGTGGTCACGAATTCGATCTTCTTGTCATAGGGCGCACCCAGCACGAGGCGCTGGACATAGACGCCGGGCAGGTGGATCGCGTCGGGATCGAGGCTGCCGGTCGGCACGATCTCTTCCACTTCGACGACGCAGACCTTGCCGCAGGTGGCGGCGGGGACGTTGAAGTTGCGCGCGGTCTTGCGGAAGACCACGTTGCCGCTCTCGTCCGCCTTCCACGCCTTCACCAGCGCGAGGTCGGCGAATATGCCCTTTTCCAGCACGTATTCCTCCGGCCCGTTTCGGCCCTCCATCACCTTGGTTTCCTTGCCCTCGGCGATTTGCGTGCCGACGCCGGTCTTGGTGTAGAAGCCGGGGATGCCGGCACCGCCGGCGCGCATGCGCTCGGCCAGCGTGCCTTGGGGGCAGAATTCCACCTCCAGCTCGCCGGAGAGGAACTGGCGTTCGAACTCCTTGTTCTCGCCCACATAGGACGCGATCATCTTCTTCACCTGCTTGGTGCGCAGCAGCTTGCCGATGCCCTCATTGTCGATGCCGGCGTTGTTCGAGGCAAAGGTGAGATCCTTTACGCCCGAATCGCGCACTGCGTCGAGCAGTCGCTCGGGGATGCCGCACAGGCCGAAACCGCCGCTGGCAATCAGCAGGCCATCTTCAAGCAGGCCTTCGAGCGCGGCCTCGGCGCTGGGATAGAGCTTGTTCATGAGTCTCCCTTCAGTCTACGGCGCCAATCTAGGCAGCGGCAATGATCGCGAATAGCGTTTATTTTCGATCGTTTTCCATTTCCCGCCCAGCCCGCAGCGCATTTTTCCCGGCGAAGGGGCTGGAGATCGAGACTACCTGAAACGCGCCGTAGTGTGCGGCGTTGATCCTGATCATGGCAATGGCGGGTTTTCAGGCTAGGATGGGACCATCAACGGGAGAACGACCATGAAATCGATACTCGTCAATGCAGACCGCAAGCCAGGCAACGATGCCCGGATCGACACCGCTCTGGCGCTGGCGCGCCGCGCCGGCGGGCATGTGACCGTACTGATGGATACGCCGGTTGCCCGCTATATCGCGATGGACCCGATGGGAGGCAGCTATCTGGCGTCCGACGCGCTGGAGACGGCGCGCGGCGAGGACGATGCGGCCTGCGCACAGATCGAGGCCAAGCTGGCTCGCGGGGATGTGGCATTCGACATCCTTCGCAGCGAAGACGATCCGATCAATGCGCTGGCCACAGCGGCGCGGCTGGCGGACCTGACGATCGTCTCCCGCTCGGGCGGACTGGCGGGTGAACTCGCGCTGGCTTCGAGCACGCCGGTCCTGGTCCTGGCGGACGAGCGAACGATGGAATTTCCGGTGCGCCGCGCCTGCATCGCTTGGGACGGGGGCGAACAGGTGGCCGCGGCGCTGCGCGCGTCGGTTCCGCTGCTGGAAAGCGCACAGGTCGTGAAAGTCATAACGGTGACGGAGAAACCCGGCGGCTTCGCCGGTGCGGACGCCCTGCGTTACCTTTCCCGGCACGGTATCCACGCCGAGTTCGAGGAGTGCGAACGGCAGGGGTCCACAGAGGAGACGCTGGCAAAAGCGGTGTCTCAGTCACACGCAGAACTGCTTATAATGGGCGCTTACGGCAAGAGCCGGATGCGGGAATTCCTGTTCGGCGGTGTCACTGCATACTTCCTTGACGAGGCGCAGGCTCCGGCGCTTCTCATGGCCCACTGAGCGGCAATATCGACGAGCGGTTCCCCGGTGCGAGCGGCCCGAGCGGATGCGAGCGGCTCTCGTACGCCCGGTCGCCGGGTGGGTTCGGGGGGCAATGCTAAGCTGGGTTATTATATTTCGCGTTGCAGCGATGAGAAGGCCGGTTTCGATCTTGTGATGCTCCTTGCATCAAAGGATTGAAGGGCGGTTCACCTTGGCAGGTGGGGCAAATGACGCATTTTTGCGATTCATCCCACTCTGCGCAACCTGAGTTGCATGTTTTGCATCACAAAACATCATTTCGCACTTGCACAAATCGGCGTCCGGGGTCATACAGACAGTGCCTTTCAGGCATCCTCTCCCAAAACTTCCATGGCCTGGTCGGTAACGACCGGGCCTTTTTTTCGCTCTTTTGGTTGGCCGGCAACGGTTTGAAATCGGACCCGCCCGTACCTAGTTCCGTCTGGCAAGGCCGGCCCTGCATCTTCGCGATGTGCCGGCGTCGAAAGGAATCGGATGGCGGACGCGGAAACCCAGGTAGAGGATCGCACGGTAAAGCTGCAGGTCGCAGCCGCGCGGCAGGAAGAAAGCGGTCAGGGCATCGCTCGCATGTCGCGTGCATCGCTCGGCGCGATCGGCGCGATGGAAGGCGACGTGCTCGAAATCACGGGCAAGTCGGTGACGGTTGCGCGCGCCGTCCTTGCCTATCCGGAGGACGAGGGGCTGTCGATGGTCCGCCTCGACGGTCTCCAGCGCGGCAACGCCGAAGTCGGTTCGGGCGATCATGTCACCGTGCGCAAGACCGAATCGCGCGCCGCCCAGAGAGTCGTCTTCGCGCCGGCGCAAAAGGACATGCGCCTGCAAGGTCCGTCCGTCGCATTGAAGCGCAATTTCTTCGGCAGGCCGATGGTGCAGGGCGATCTCGTCGCCACCACCGGGCAGCAGCAGGTCGGCGACATCCCGCCCCAGCTGCGCCGCATGCTCAATACGCCCGCCTATGCGCTGACGCAGATCCGCCTCAGCGTGGTCTCGACCACCCCGCGCGGCATCGTCCACATCGATGAGAACACCGAAGTGGAGCTGCGCGAGACGTTCGAGGAAGCGCATGATGCCCGCGGCGACGTCAATTACGACGACGTCGGTGGCATGAGCGACACCATCCGCCAGCTGCGCGAGATGGTGGAACTGCCGCTGCGCTATCCGGAGCTGTTCACCCGGCTCGGCGTCGCGCCGCCCAAGGGCGTGTTGCTTCACGGTCCGCCGGGCACCGGCAAGACCCGCCTCGCGCAGGCCGTCGCCAACGAGAGCGAGGCCAACTTCTTCGCCATCAACGGCCCCGAAATCATGGGGTCGGGCTATGGCGAGAGCGAGAAGCATTTGCGCGAGGTTTTCGAGGAGGCGACCAAGGCCGCACCCGCGATCATCTTCATCGACGAGATCGATTCGATCGCCCCGAAGCGCGATCAGGTGCACGGCGAGGCCGAAAAGCGCCTCGTCGCCCAGCTGCTCACGCTGATGGACGGCATCGACAGCCGTGCCCACGTCGTCGTCATCGCCGCGACCAACCGGCCGGACGCCATGGACGAGGCCCTGCGCCGTCCGGGCCGCTTCGACCGCGAGATCGTGATTGGCGTGCCTGACGAATCGGGCCGGCGCGAAATCCTCGCCATCCACACCCGCGGCATGCCGCTGGGAGACAAGGTGGACCTGAAAGAGCTGGCCCGCACCACGCACGGCTTCGTCGGCGCCGATCTGGCTGCGCTCACCCGCGAGGCGGCCATCGAGGCGGTGCGCCGGATCATGCCGCAGATCGACCTGGAAGCGCGCACCATTCCGCCCGAAGTGCTGGAAAGCCTGTCCGTCACGCGTGAGGACTTCATCGAGGCGCTGCGCCGCGTCCAGCCTTCGGCGATGCGCGAGGTTATGGTCCAGGTGCCGAACATCGGCTGGGCCGACATCGGCGGGCTCGACAACGCGCAGCTCAAGTTGAAGGAAGGCATCGAACTTCCCCTGAAGAGCCCCGAATCGTTCCACAAGCTGGGTATTCGCCCGGCGAAGGGTTTCCTGCTCTACGGTCCTCCGGGCACCGGCAAGACGCTGCTGGCCAAGGCGGTGGCCAAGGAAGCGGAAGCGAACTTCATCTCGATCAAGTCGTCCGACCTGCTCAGCAAGTGGTACGGCGAGAGTGAGCAGCAGATCGCCCGCCTCTTCGCCCGCGCGCGGCAAGTGGCGCCCTGCGTGATCTTCATCGACGAGATCGACAGCCTCGTTCCCGCGCGCGGGATGGGCGGCGGCATGGGCGAACCGCAGGTGACGGCGCGCGTCGTCAACACCATTCTCGCCGAGATGGACGGGATGGAAGAGCTGCAGTCGGTCGTCCTGGTCGGCGCCACCAACCGCCCGGCGCTGGTCGATCCGGCGTTACTGCGCCCCGGCCGCTTTGACGAGCTGGTCTATGTCGGCACGCCCGATACTGCCGGGCGTGAGCATATCCTGGGCATTCACACGGCGAAGATGCCACTTGCCGAGGATGTGCAGCTTGGCATCATCGCCGACCGTACCGAGCGCTTCACCGGTGCCGATCTGGAAGACGTGGTCCGCCGCGCAGGCCTGATCGCCATCCGCAAGCGCGGCGCCGGGGTGGAATCGGTGACCATGGAGGATTTCGACGAGGCGCTTGCCGACAGCCGCGCCACGGTGACGCCCGAAATGGAAGCCGAGTACGAAAAAATGAAGGGTGAGCTGAAGAAGCGGGCAATGGAAGTCTTGCCCATCGGCTTCATCACCCCCGGCATGGTTGAATCGACCCGGCAGCGCAAGCACGGCGAATGACCGGGTGAGGCCGCAGTGTCGGTCCCGGCCTGCACCGCGTTTACTAACGGTTGGAATCGTTTACATTGCCGGCATGATCAAATGGCCGGGCAGCGGGGGACATCCGCTGCCCGGCCAGTTGGTTCAATTCCGCCGCGTATATCGCCTGCCCTGGGTTATGCGGGCGGGTCATCGTCCGGGTCGCAAGGGTTGTGGATGAACGAACAGACTGTCGATGCCGTCGAGAATGGCGGCCGGAATCCTGACGCCGACATTTATCGCACTCTGCTCGAATCCACGCTGGCGATCCCCTGGCGGATCGACTGGGCGACGATGAGGTTCGCTTATATCGGCCCGCAGATCGAACCGCTGCTGGGCTGGCCGCAGGACAGCTGGAAGACGGTCGACGACTGGGCCAGCCGCATCCACGAGGACGACCGCGCCCGCGTCGTCGATTTCTGCGTGTCGCAGTCGATGGCCGGTGTCGATCACGAGGCGGACTACCGGGCGCTGACCAGGGACAACGGCTATGTCTGGATCCGCGACGTCGTCCATGTCGAGCGCAAACCCGATGGTGAGGTGGAAAGCCTGGTCGGCTTCATGTTCGACATCACCGAGCGCAAGAAGGCCGAGCAAGACCTGCTCGACATGCAGAAACGGCTGGAAGCGCTGTCGTTCGAGGATCCGCTGACCGGCGTAGCCAACCGCCGCCTGTTCGACGCGCAGCTGGAAACCGAGTGGAAGGCCGGTTGCCGCAATGGCGCGCCGCTGTCGCTGATCCTGCTCGACATCGATCATTTCAAGCAATTCAATGACCTTTACGGCCACATCGCCGGTGACGATTGCCTGGTTCGCGTCGCGGCGGCGCTGCGTCAGGCCGGGCGCCGCCCGCGCGACGTCGTCGCCCGTTTCGGCGGGGAGGAGTTCGTGCTGCTGCTGCCCGAAACCGATGCCGAGGCGGCGCTGCAGATGGCGGAGCTGTGCAGGGCCTCGATCGAGGAGATGGCGACCGTGCATGAAGGCTCGGCATGCGCCGGCATCGTCACGGCCAGTTGCGGCGTGGGCACGGCGATACCCTCACCCCAAAGCAGCGCCCGAGACTTTCTGGCGCAGGTAGACCGCGCTCTCTATGCCGCGAAGGAAAGCGGAAGAAACCGCATCTGTGACGCCGGGCCCTGACCCTGAGGTCATGGCTTCCATCACCTGCGTCTATTGTCGCTGCTTTGCCACATTACTGTAGGTTCAGTGTAATCGTCCGGTCCTAACGCGCCTCCCATCCATAGGGGGTATCGCATGAACCGTTTTGTTTTGAGTTCCGTCAGCCTTGCCGCGCTGATCGCATCCGGCGCGGCCCGCGCGCAGGATGCCGAACCCCAAGGCGGCGACATCCTCGTGACTGGCCAGCGCGCCCAGCAGGCGCGCTCCATCGAGCAGAAACGCACGGCGATCGGCATCGTCGACGTGACCGCCGCCGACGATATCGGCCAGCTGCCCGACAAGAACGTAGCCGAAGCGGTTGAGCGCTTGCCTGGTGTCGGCGTCCAGTACGACCAGGGCGAGGGCCGCTACGTCGCGGTGCGGGGTGTCCCTTCCAGCCTCAACGGCTATACCCTCAACGGCTTCGAGATCGGCAACCCCGATGGCAATACCCGCGCGCTGCCGCTCGACATCCTCTCCGGCCAGCTCCTGAACCGGATCGAGGTGGCCAAGGTAAAGACCGCCGACATGACCGGACAGGGCATCGGCGGCACCATCAATCTCGTCACCCAGACCGCTTTCGATTTCACCGATCCCTTCGTGCTTTCCGCCAACGCCCAGGTCGGCTGGCAGGAACTGCGCAAGAGCGACAACCCTGTTCGCGGCGACATCACCGTGGGCGGGCGCTTCGGCGCGGACGAGGAGTTCGGCATCCTGCTCGGTGCCAGCTATTCCGACCGTACCTATACCAGCTACGGCATCTATCCCGACGACTGGGCGCCCGATGCCGAGGCCGCGCGCGGCGCGGTGCCGATCAACCTCAAGTATACCGACTACCGCCTCAGCCGCGAACGCATCGGCGTTTCCGGTTCGCTCGACTGGCGGCGTGGCGGCACCGAGCTTTATGCGCGCGGCATCTGGTCGCGCTTTACCGAGGACGAGTACCGCCAGCGCTTCCGCCTCGATTTCTCAGACATCGCATGGGCGCCGGGCGGCCTTACCGGGCTCGCCGCCACCAGCGAGCAGCGTTCCGACTTGCGGCTGGAGTACAAGGAAAAGTCGGTGCTTTCGTTCATGGCGGGCGGCAAGACCGAGTTCACGCCCGACTGGACGCTCGATTTCGGCGCCGCCCATACCCGCAACGAGGTGATCGAGCCGAACGAGCTGTGGCAATTCCGCGGCAATCCCGGCCCGGTCGCTGTCGATTTCACCGACAAGCTCTTCATCGCCGTACCGACAGGCGGCTATCTGCAGCCCGCCGGCCTCGGCTTTCGCCAGTACACCGCGCAGGACGAGTATGGTCTCGAGAAGACCTGGCAAGCGCGCGCGGACGTGACGGGCAAGCTGCCCGGTCTTGGCGCGAACAGCTTCGTCAAGCTGGGCGCCAATGCCCGCTGGACCGACAAGTCGTTCGATTCCGCCAATGCCGTCTACGGGCGCGGCAGCGCCGCCAACCGCTTCACGCTCGACGGGCTTGCCGGGCCGAGCGTCGACGTCGATCTGGGCGGCGGCAGCCACTACCTGCTTGCCCCGGCGATCGACGCGGATCTGATCCGGGCCTACACCGATGGCAGGCTGGGCGGGCCGCAGTTCGTACTGAACGAGGCCACGACCCTGGCGAACGAGACGCTCAGCGATTTCTCGCTGCAGGAGAACGTCTTCGCCGGCTACGGCATGGCCAATCTCGATTTCGGGTCCGTCACGGTCACCGCGGGGCTGCGCGTTGAGCGGACCGAGCTCGACATCACCGGTTACCAGCTGCTGGGCGCGACCGTTACCCCCGCCTCTGCGAGCCACGGCTACACCGATTTCCTGCCGAGTCTGGTGGTGCGTATCACCCCGAGCGACAACACGGTCTTTCGCGCTGCCTATTCGCGCAGCGTCGGGCGCCCGCAGTTCTCCGACCTTTCGCCCGGCGGACAGCTGACGCTGGAAGGCGAGGGGCAGCTGAGCGTCAGTTCCGGCAACCCCGATCTCAAGCCCTATGTCTCCGACGCGCTCGACCTGACCGCCGAATGGTACTTCGCGCCCGGCGGCCTGCTCAGCGTGGGCGCCTTTGCCAAGTTCATCCGCAACCCGATCTTCACCCAGAGCTTTACGGTGTTCGATACCAGCTTCGGCGGCGTCGACTATGACCGGATCCGCTTCAGCCAGACGCAGAACGCCGAGAAGGGGGACATCGTCGGGCTGGAGGCCGCGTACCAGCAGCAGTTCACCTTCCTGCCCGGCCTGCTTTCCGGGTTCGGCGTCAACCTGAACGTGACGCTGATCGATGCCAACCTGCGCATGCCCGGGCGCGGCGGCATCGACTTCCCCGAGCAGTCGAAGCTGCTGTGGGGCGCGCAGCTGTTCTACCAGCAGGGCCCGGTCGAAGCTTCGGTTGCCTACCATCACACGGGCCGGGCGTTGATCAGTGCGGGCGACGAGGCCTTGACCGACCAGTTCAACGATGACCTGCGCCGCCTCGATGCCAAGGTCTCGTTCGCGCTCACCGAACAGCTGCGCGTATTCGCCGAAGGGCAGAACCTGACCGATGAGCCGACGCGCCAGTATCAGGGCGGCGTGCGCAACTGGGTGACGCAGGACGAGCGCTATGGCCGCACGTTCTACGTCGGTGCGTCGTTCAACTGGTGATGCGTATGCGCGCAGCCTTTCTCGCCATGGCAGTGATCGCCGCCCCGGCCATTGCGGACGACACGGCCGCCGGCAGTTCTCCGCCGCCGGCGCCTGTCGCGCGCACCTTCAAGGCGGAGGAGGCGAATCAGGGCGCGGCATCCGACGGCACCCATTTCTATGCGATCGACAATAACCGGATCGGCAAGTACCGCATCGATACGGGCGAGCGCGTGGCGCACTGGGAAGGCGAGCGGCGCCTTTTCCCGCATATGAACAGCTGCACCGTGGCCGGCCGCGAACTGGTTTGTGCCGCCTCCAACTACCCGGCGGTGCCGCAGACGAGCGCCGTCGAGTTCTTCGATACGCGCACCTTGCGGCACATCCGCAGCGTCAGCCTGGGCTTCGGGCCGGGTTCGCTGACGGTGATGGACCGGCATGGCGGCAAGTGGTGGGCGGTCTTCGCCAATTACGAGGGCAAGGGCGGGCAGACCGGTCGGGACAACCGCCACACGGTCCTTGCCCGCATGGACGAGACTTTCCGCATCGAGGAAAGCTGGGCGTTCCCGCCTGAAGTGCTCGCCCGGATGGCGCCCAAGAGTTGCTCCGGCCTGAGCTGGGGGGATGACGGCCTCATCTATGCGACCGGGCATGACCTGCCGGAAGTCTACGTGCTGCGCCTGCCTGAAGCGGGATCGACGCTGGAGCTTGTCGCCACGCTGGGCTTCGCGAGCGCGGGGCAGGCGATCGACTGGGATCCCAGGGCGCCGCGCCGCCTGTGGTCGATCGGCCGGGCCGATAAGGAGGTGCTGGCGAGCACGATGCCGGAGGTCGTGCGCTAGGCCCGGAATACTAGGAGGGCTCGCGCCCGTGCGACCGGTGTTCGCCGTTATGCTCCGCTGCCGCCGCCGCGATCGCCCCTGTAGCCGGACCGAGCGCCAGTTCCACAGGCGATGCGGCAAGTACGCGGTTGCGGACGATCGCTTCGGGCATTTCGGCGGCGACCCATTGGATCAGGGCCTCGCGGATATCGCAGCGCAGGTCGAACAGCGTGGGCGAATCCTTCGCCGTCATCAGCAGGCGAAGTTCGATCGCGTCGCGGGTCAGCTCGGTCACCTGCATGTGCTTGACGCGTTTGTCCCAACGCTCGTTGCTCTCGACCAGCTCGTAGAATTTCTCACGGATGGGATCGAGCCGGGTCATCGGGTCGACGTAGAACATCACCGTGCCGAGCAGCTGTGAAGTGGTCTTGGTCCAGTTCTGGAAGATCTCGTCGAGGAACTTGGATGTAGGGACTACCAGCCGCCGCTCATCCCACACTTTCACAACCACATAAGTCGTGCGGATTTCCTCGATCCAGCCCCATTCATCACCGATCACCACCGCATCGCCGATCACCACCGGCTCGGTCAGCGCCATCTGGAAGCCCGCTATCAGCGATTTCAGCGCCGGCTGCGCGGCTGCGCCGACCGCGAGGCCGGCCAGACCTGCCGAGGCGACCAGCGTGACGCCGATGTCCCGCACGCCCGGTATTGCCAGCATCATCAGCCCTACGGTGATGAACACGATCAGGAAGGTCGCGATCCGGCCGAAGATCGCCAGCCGCGTGCGCCGCCGCCGGTTGCGCCGGTTGTCCGCCATCGAGATGTCGCTGTGCAGGATCATCGCATCGACCAGGGCGTTGAGAATGGCCACTGCCATCCACCCGACCAGAGCCGGCATGATCAGGCTGCCGACACGCGCCCACGCGGCATCGAGCGCGGGCGTCTCACGCGCGGCAAGCACCACCGACAGCGTCACCATCGCCCAGCGCGAGGGCCGCGCGAGGCGGTTTACGACGATATTGTCGGAATCGCTGCTACTGCTGCGTGCGAGGCGCCGGAGCATCCGGAACAGAAGGAAATGCACCACCAGCGCAATCCCGACGGCGAGCACCGTCACCAAGGCGGCGACGATGGTCTGTTCCAGCCAGCGCGGAAGGTCGCCGGTCAGGGTTTCCAGCAGCTCGGTCATCCCGTTCAAACTATGCTGCAACGCAGCAGTTGCAAGGCCGAGAGAACTTTTTGCGTCGAAGGCTCCTATCGCGGGTGGCGCGATGCGAGGGCGATGCCGGCGAGATTCTGGCTTCGCTTTATCCAGCGTATACGTGCCGGACGACATGCGGCGTGCAGCGCCTGGAATGTCCGGGCATGACCTGCGGCGATCGCGCCCGCAACAAGGGCGGCGTTCGCCTGCCGCACGACCGCCAAGGCATCGCCGAGCAGCAGCGCGTCAACGATGCCTTCCGCCTGCACCAGTTCCAGCGCGCGGATAAGTCCCAGCCATTCAGCATCCTCGTTGGTGCCGTACCCGAGATCGGTGAAGACATGAGACACACCGCGCAGGACGACGGCGACTTCGATCGGCCCCGGATTGGGCCGGCACCCGCCGTCGAAGTAGACCTTGGTGCGCTTTTCCCGCGGGCCCGGCGTCAGTGCGCCGCACCCCAGCTCATGCCCGCGCCGATTTCCACGCCGAGCGGAACGGTAAGCGTCACCGCAGGCTGCGCGGCCTCGGCCATCACGCGCTCGATCACAGGCCGCGCCGCCTCGACGTCGCCTTCGGGCAATTCGAACACGAGTTCGTCGTGGACCTGCAGCAGCATGCGGACGTGGCCAAGGTCCGCATCTGCCAGCGCGGGCCCCATCCGGGCCATCGCGCGCTTGATGATGTCGGCGCTGGTGCCCTGGATCGGGGCGTTGATCGCGGCGCGCTCGCTGCCTTGCCGCTCGGTCTGGTTCTTGGAACCAATACGCGGGAACCACGTCTTGCGGCCGAACAGGGTCTGCGAATAGCCGCGCTCGCGCACGCTTTCGAGCGTTTCGTGGATATAGCGCTGGATGCCAGGGAAGCGTTCGAAGTAGCGGTCGATCATCGCCTGCGCCTCGTCCGCCTCAACACCTAGCCGGCCGGCAAGGCCCCAGCGCGAAATGCCGTAGAGGATCGCGAAGTTGATCGTCTTGGCCCGGCCGCGCGTATCGCGGTCGACGGTGCCGAACATCTCCATCGCGGTGCGCGCATGGATGTCTTCGCCGTTCGCGAAGGCTTCCTTCAGGCTCGGCACGTCGGCCATGTGCGCGGCAAGGCGCAGTTCGATCTGCGAATAGTCCGCCGCCAGCAGCACGTTGCCCGGTTCCGCCACGAAACAGTCACGGATCTGGCGGCCGATCTCGGTGCGGATCGGGATGTTCTGCAAGTTGGGATCGGTCGAGGAGAGGCGCCCGGTCTGCGCGCCGACCAGCGAATAGCTGGTGTGGACGCGGCCCGTATCGGGATTGATCGCGGCCTGAAGCGCCTCGGTATAGGTCGAACGCAGCTTGGACAGCTGGCGCCATTCAAGCACCTTGGTGGCAACTTCCGCGCCTTCCCCGGCAAGGCGTTCCAGAATGGCCTGATCGGTGGAATACTGGCCGGACTTGCCCTTGCGCCCGCCCTTGTAGCCCATCTTGTCGAACAGGATGTCGCCGAGCTGCTTGGGGCTGCCGATGGTGAATTCCTGCCCGCACATGGCGTAGATTTCCGTCTCCAGCGTGCCGATGGCCTCGGCGAACTGGCGAGAGAGCAGGGCCAGCCGGTCGCGGTCCACCTTGATGCCGTGACGCTCCATCTGCGCCACCACCGGGATCAGCGGACGGTCCACGCGTTCGTAGATGCGGGTGCCGGCCTCCTCGCTGAGCCGGGGCTTGAGCAGGGTATGCAGCCGCCAGGTGACGTCGGCGTCCTCGGCGGCGTACTGGGTCGCCCGGTCCAGTGGCACTTCGCCGAAGGGGATGGCCTTCTTGCCGGTGCCGCAGATGTCCTTGAAAGTCAGCGTCGTGTGGCCGAGGTGTCGCTCCGACAGCTCGTCCATGCCGTGCCCGCCGCCGATCCCGTCGAGCGATCGTCCGGCGTCGAGATCGAAGCTGATGATCATGGTATCGTCGATCGGCGCCATGGCGATGCCGTGGCGGGCAAGCACGTTGAGGTCGTACTTGATGTTCTGCCCCACCTTGAGCACCGCATCGCTTTCCAGCAGCGGCTTTAGCCGCGAGATCGCTTCCGCAAGCGGCACCTGCTCCGGTTTCTCCGCGAACATGTCGGTGCCGCCGTGGCCGAGCGGGATGTAGCATGCCTCGTTCGGACCGACCGCCAGCGAGATGCCGGCAAGATCGGCGCGCATCGAATCGAGCGCCGAGGTCTCGGTATCGATCGCCAGGACATGCGCCTGCGCGGCGCGCGCGATCCATTCATCCAGCCGCGCGGACGTGGTGACGCATTCGTAGAGCGAGCGATCGATCGCGGGCATCTCCGGAGCCGGCTGGCGAGAGCCTCCCTCGGGCGCGGACGCGCCGGTCACGGCGGCGCCCGGCGTCACTTGCTTGGGCGGGTGAAGCTGGGTGGTGTTGGCCGGGCTGCCCGTCCCGGCGCCGAGCCGCTTGAGCAGGCTGGTGAAGCCATGCCGGCCAAGAAACGCGGCGAGCGGGTCGGGGGGGATCGCGTCGAGCTTGAAATCGTCGATGGCCATGGGGAGGTTGCAGTCCTCCTTCAGCGTGACCAGAACCTTGGACAGTCGCGCCTGGTCGGCCTGTTCGATCAGCCGTTCCTGAAGCTTGGACTTCTTCATTTCCGGTGCTGCGGCGAGAGCGCTTTCGAGATCGCCGTAGTCCTGGATCAGCTTGGTCGCGGTCTTCGGGCCGACACCGAAGACTCCGGGCACGTTGTCGACCGAATCGCCCATCAGCGCCAGGACGTCGCCCACCTTCTCGGGAGGCACGCCGAACTTCTCGATCACTTCGGGAATGTCGATGCGCTGGTTCTTCATCGTATCCAGCATGTCGATGCAGCCGCCCTCGACGCCGTCGTTAGGCGCGCCGCACTTGCCGACGAGCTGCATCAGGTCCTTGTCGGAGGAGACGATCGTCACATCCCAGCCGCGCCGCGTCGCCTCGCGCGCATAGGAGGCGATGAGGTCATCCGCCTCGAAGCCCGCTTCCTCGATGCAGGGAAGCGAGAAGGCGCGCGTGGCGTCGCGGATCAGCGGGAACTGCGGGACGAGGTCTTCGGGCGGGGGCGGGCGGTGAGCCTTGTACTGATCGTAGATCTCATTGCGGAACGATGTCGATCCGGCGTCGAGAATCACTGCGAGGTGGGTCGGTCCATCGGCCTTGTTGAGGTCTTCGGCCAGCTTCCATAGCATGGTGGTGTAGCCATAGACCGCCCCCACCGGCGTCCCTTCCGGGTTCGTAAGCGGCGGCAGGCGGTGATAGGCGCGGAAAATGTAGGCCGAACCGTCGACGAGGTAGAGATGCTGCTTGGGCTCCATCAGGCCGTCCTAGCAGCGTGCGTGCGGGGCGTCAGCAGGTGAGTGCCGGGAATGTTCCTGGGAACCCGTTCGTCCCCCGGGCGTTTGCGCGCAATGCTTGAAACCGGACGCGTGGCACATTAGGCCACGCGAGCGGGCCGGGCAATTCGGATCACCGGGGCACTTTCCGCCGTGAGGAAACTCCAGAACAAGGGATTACTGAAAGATGCGCAAGTTCATGATCGCCGCCGCTGCTGTCGGGGCACTGTCGCTCGCCGCGTGCTCGGAGCAGACGCAGGATGCCACCGAAGCCGCGGCCTCTTCCGCGGGCGACGACATCGAAGCGGCTGCCAGCGATGCGGGCACGGCGCTGGAAAATGCCGGCGACAGCATCGGCAACGCAGCCAATGACACCGCAGACGCGGCCAAGGACGCTGCCGCCGATGCCGAAAAGAGCACCGATGACATCGCCGCCGACGCCGAAAAGGCCGCGAACGATGCCGCCAAGGAAATGGACGATCACACCGACGGCAATCCCCACACCAACTGATCCGGTGAAAGAGGCTCCTTCGACAAGGAGCCTCTTTCCTGACGAAAAAGGGGCGCCCCGCACATCGCGGGACGCCCCTTTTTCATGCCTGCCGCCTGCCTCAGCGCGAGGCGGTGCGGCGGTAGTTCGTGCTCTCGGTCAGGTATCCGTCGTAGATGGTCCGGGCGATGCTGGCGATGCGCGCCTCGCGGCCCGGCCGGCCGCCCTGACCGGTGACGTAGATGGCGACGGCGAACACCCGTCCATCGGGCGTCTCGACCAGGCCGATGTCGCTGGATGTGTTGTTGAGCGATCCGGTCTTGTGCATCACCTGCACGCCCTCGGGCATACCGGCGGGTATGCGGCGGCGGCCAGTCACGCAGCGGCTCATCGCGCCGATCAGCACCTGGCGGCTGGCGGGCGTCAGCCACTTGCCCTGATAGATCCCGGCGAGCAGGCGGACCATGGCGAGCGGCGTGGCGCTGTCGCGCTTGTCGATCACTTGCGCCGGATCGATGGCGCCATCGTCGCGAACCAGCGTGGCGATGTCGCGGTCTATGTGCCAATCCTCGATGCCCGCGCGCCGGACCCAGGCATTGACGGCGGAAGGACCACCGACGACCTTGAGCAGGGCATCCGTGGCATAATTGTTGGAACGCGTGATCATCAGCTCGAGCAGGCGCGCCGCGCTCATGTACTCGCCCGCGCGCACCGGCGCCACGGCCGATGAAAACGGTGCCGAGCGAACAGGGACGAGCAGCGGGAACTCGCTGGTGAGGCTCCAACGGCCCTGGTCCACCCCTTCGAGGAAGGTCGCGGCGATAGCCACCTTGCTGGTGCTGGCCATCGGGAAGAGCTGGTCACCCAGCACGTCGATCATGCGGCCGGAGCTGAGATCGATGGCGGCGACGCCGATGCGGCCCTTCGAGGCTTCGGCGACGGAGGAAAGCTGGAGCTCGAACGGCGAGGAATACGCGCGCGGTCCGCGCAGTTCCGTGCCGAACAAGGTGTCGAACGTGCTCTGCACCTCCACCACCTGCTGCGTCGGCTTGGCGACAGGCGAAATCTGCTCCGCCTGAGCCGGAGCAAAGGCGAGCGAAGTGGCGGCGGCGATGCTGGTGATCGACAGAATGCGCCTGGTGCCCCTGCGGCACCGCGCGATAAGGTTTGCTGCCCCGGTCATGCAGTCCCTGTTGTAGATTCGTTCTAGTTCCCGGCAGGTTAACAATCGATCGTCAAAATGCCAGCCCGCCGCGATGAACTGCAATGGAATTGCGGTAATTGCGGGATATTGGACGATTCTTTCGCCTGGGTGGCTCAATTTTACACGCAAGACCATTGAGTTGCGTGCAGTACCGCACGCAACTCCCCTCCGCGTAACGCAAGATGCATGCGAATCGGTCAAAGCAGAAGGGCCGGGGATCGCTCCCCGGCCCTTCGCCTTTGTCGGTTTGAACGGTGAGTGGCTTAGAAGCCGCCCATACCGCCCATGCCGCCCATACCGCCCATATCGGGCATCGCCGGCATGGAGGCCTTGTCTTCCTTGGCTTCACTGATCGCCGCTTCGGTGGTGATCAGGAGGCCAGCGACCGAAGCCGCGTCCTGCAGGGCGGTGCGCACGACCTTGGTCGGGTCGATCACGCCGGCAGCCACGAGGTTCTCGTAGGTGTCGGTCGCGGCGTTGAAGCCCTGGGTTTCGTCGCCTTCACGCAGCAGGTTGCCGGTGACGACAGCGCCGTCGAACCCTGCATTCTGTGCGATCTGACGAGCGGGAGCCAGGATCGACTGACGGATGATGTCGACACCGCGAGTCTGGTCGTCGTTCTCGCCCCTCAGGCCTTCGAGAGCCTTGGTGGCGTAGAGCAGGGCCGTACCGCCGCCAGGGACGATGCCTTCCTCAACCGCAGCGCGGGTAGCGTGGAGAGCGTCGTCGACGCGGTCCTTGCGCTCCTTCACTTCGACTTCCGAAGCGCCGCCGACCTTGATCACCGCAACACCGCCGGCCAGCTTGGCAAGGCGTTCCTGCAGCTTCTCGCGGTCGTAGTCCGAGGTGGTGACTTCGATCTGGGCACGGATCTGCTCGACGCGGGCCTTGATCTCGTCGCCCGAACCGGCGCCATCGACGATGGTCGTGTTGTCCTTGTCGATCGAGACCTTCTTGGCCTCGCCCAGCATGTTGAGCGTGACGTTCTCGAGCTTGATGCCGAGATCTTCCGAGATCATCTCGCCGGCGGTCAGCGTGGCGATGTCGCCCAGCATGGCCTTGCGGCGATCACCGAAGCCCGGAGCCTTGACGGCTGCAACCTTGAGGCCGCCGCGCAGCTTGTTGACGACGAGCGTGGCCAGAGCCTCACCCTCGATGTCCTCGGCGATGATCAGAAGCGGACGGCCCGACTGCACCACGGCCTCGAGGATCGGCAGCATCGACTGCAGGTTCGAGAGCTTCTTTTCGTGGATCAGGATGTAGGGATTGTCGAGTTCGACAGTCATCTTGTCCGGGTTGGTGACGAAGTAGGGCGACAGGTAGCCGCGGTCGAACTGCATGCCTTCGACGACATCGAGTTCGAATTCGAGGCCCTTGGCCTCTTCCACGGTGATCACGCCTTCCTTGCCGACCTTTTCCATGGCCTCGGCGATCTTTTCGCCGACTTCACGGTCACCGTTGGCGGAGATCACGCCGACCTGGGCGATTTCCGAAGTGCCCGAGACGTCCTTGGAACGGCTCTTGAGGTTCTCGACGACCTTGGTGACCGCGAGGTCGATGCCGCGCTTCAGGTCCATCGGGTTCATGCCGGCCGCGACCGACTTCATGCCTTCGCGAACGATCGCCTGGGCCAGAACGGTGGCGGTGGTGGTGCCGTCGCCAGCCGCGTCGTTGGCCTTCGAGGCCACTTCGCGGATCATCTGCGCGCCCATGTTCTCGAACTTGTCCTTGAGTTCGATTTCCTTGGCGACGGTGACGCCGTCCTTGGTGATGCGCGGGGCGCCGAAGCTCTTTTCGATCACGACGTTGCGGCCCTTGGGGCCCAGCGTGACCTTCACGGCGTTGGCGAGGGTGTCGACACCGGCGAGAATGCGCTCACGGGCGTCGCGCGAGAACTTTACGTCCTTGGCTGCCATAGTAGAATTCCTCTCAGTAAATCAGATGGGTGGATGCGGACAGGTTCAGGCGATGACGCCCAGGATGTCCGATTCCTTCATGATCAGCAGGTCTTCGCCGTCGACCTTGACTTCGGTGCCCGACCACTTGCCGAACAGGACGCGGTCACCGATCTTGACGTCGAGAGCCTGGATCTTGCCGTCGACGACGGCACCGTTGCCGGCAGCGACGATCTCGCCCTCGGCGGGCTTTTCCTTGGCGCTGTCGGGGATGATGATGCCGCCGGCCGTCTTTTCTTCAGCCTCGACGCGGCGCACGAGAACTCGGTCGTGCAGCGGACGGAATGCCATGGGATTCTCCCTATATCCTACGAACAGAAAACTGGGTTGGCACTCAAAGGTAGAGAGTGCCAACGGCCGCGGATATGGTCCTGCCGCCGGACAGCGTCAAGCGTCCATCGCACAAAAAAATTTCGTCTGCATGACCATCGCGACGCGGCGGTCGCGTTTCGGGACGCCTACCGGAATTTTCAGCGCGGCAACGGGCCCGAGGGCGCCGAAGAGAACGAGGATGGCAGCAGGCCGAAGCGGTCACGGCCGTACCAGCGGGCGACCAGCAGTACGGCCGCCACCGTCAGTCCGACCGCGAGCCCGATCCACACGCCGATGCCCTGGAGGGGGGTGAACAGACCGAGCGCGACGGAGGTGGCGAAGCCCGCCAGCCAATAGCCGACCACGGCGATGACCATCGGCACGCGCGTGTCCTGAATGCCGCGCAGCACGCCGGCAGCCACGGCCTGGAGCCCATCGGTGAGTTGGAAAATGGCGGCAATGAACAGGTACTGCAGCGCGAACCCGGCCATGACGGCATTCTCGGGCGCGTCGACGTCGACATAGGCACTGAGCACGAAACGCGGGAAGACGAGCATGAACAGCGCCGAGGCGGTCATGAAGACCATGCCGATGGCGATTGCGGCCCAACCGGCGCGTCCGACCGCATCCGCATTCCCGGCGCCGTAGTGATAGCCGACCCGGATCGTCGCGGCCTGGCCGATACCGAATGGCACCATGAAGGCGAAGGCGGCGATCTGCAGCGCTACCGTGTGCGCCGCAAGCTGCGCTTCGCCGACGCGGCCCATCAGGAACGCGGCACCGCTGAACAGGCCGCCCTCGGCGATGAGCGTGCCCGAGATCGGCAGGCCGAGCTTGAGCATCTGCACCATGCGCTGCCATTCGGGTCGCCAGAACCGGCCGAAAATGTAGAAGCGTCGCAGATAGCGGTCGTTCTGGATCGCGATCACGTAGGCGATGACAGTGGTCAATGCGGTGATGATGCTGGCGAGCGCTGCGCCGGTCAGCCCCAGTGCCGGCATGCCGAAATGACCGAAAACCAGCGCGTAGTCCCCGATGATGTTGACGATGATCGAAAGCGCCGTGATCAGCGTCGCGAAGCCGGGGCGGCCGAGCGCGGAAACGAAGGTGCGCAGAACGTTGGCGACGGCCATCGGCACCATCGAGACCGCCAGCAGGGCGAGGAAGGCGCCGCCCAGGCGTGACAGCACAGGCGTCTGTCCGGTCGCCAGCATGAAGCCCTCGGCGAACTGGCACAGCACGACTGCGGAAAGACCCAGCGACAGCGCCAGCCACAGTGCCATGCGGGTGGTGCGCCGCACCTCGCGGACGGCATTGCGGCCTCGGCCGAGTTCTGCTGCGATCAGCGGGGCGCAGGCGCCGGTCACGCCGTTCAGTGCCATCATCAGCACGCCGATGATGGCGACGGCGAGGCTTGCGGCCGCCAGGGATTCCTGCCCGAGGCGGGCGACGAACATCACGTCGGTGGCAAAGACCGCCATCTGCAGCAAGTTCGCCAGGGCCAGCGGTCCCGCCAGACGCATGGTGGCGCGCAGTTCGATCCGGAACGGGGAAGGGGCGTTCGCGTTGGGCATGGCCGCACGCCCCTAGGCGCTCGCGCAGCACCGGGAAAGCGGATTCGGATGGCGAGGTATCCTGGCGTTTGCCGACGGAATCGGCAGGCGGATGTAGCGCGGGTCTGTATTCGGGCAGGATCCCGAACTTCACAACGCCGTGCCGGCGGCATAGGCACGCAGTAACCAGGATGGAGCAACGCATGCATTTCAAGAGTTTGATCGCGGCGCTGCCGCTCTTGCTGCTCGCGGCTTGCGGCGGATCCGAACCGGCGGCCGAAGGCTCCTTACCGGCGTCGGGGCCGGCTGCCGATGCTGGGGCCGA
>Ga0065704_10000370_pt1 | contig 38135 bp, 35 predicted proteins | sample SwiRhicommuniRL2_FD_59091 | JGI IMG/M metagenome (GOLD analysis project Ga0065704, IMG submission 59091) | Switchgrass rhizosphere bacterial communities from Rose Lake, Michigan, USA - RL2 v2 (version 2) | ecosystem: Host-associated > Plants > Roots > Rhizosphere > Soil | place: East Lansing, MI | reverse complement strand
CCCGCCGGTATCGCTACCCGGCCGTTGCTAACGATGCAGCGGCGGCCGGCCGGGTCGGCTGTACTGCCGCCCGCTCCCGGCAAAACCAGGGCCGCCAGCGGCATTGCAACAAGCGCGATCGCATGAGTAGCGCGGGTCATCGTTCTCAGCGCCGGTTCGGACGATCAACGATCGCTTGCCGAGGCTGCGGGAGGACCACGCCAACCTGCGCCGCATAATCATTCCACGCTCGCTCGAGTTCGGCCAGACGCGCCGGTTCTCGGCGGGAGAGATCCAGCGTTTCTCCCGGATCGGCGGCGATATTGAACAAACGCCACCTGCCATCACCGATATCGGTGATCTTCCAGTCTCCCTGACGTAGCGCGCGGCCGCCGAAAAGCTCTCCTCCGACAGGAACATCGGCACCATAGACCTGCGTTGCGCGCCCTTCCAGCCAGCCGGCCCAGCTCCGCCCGCGGATCGATTTCACCGCGCGTCCCACTACAGTTTCGGGCGGGTCATTTACATGGGCGAACTCGAGGAAAGTCGGGACCACGTCCATGACATTCGTATAGGTTCCGGCGATGCCCTGCCGGATCCCCGGCCCAGAAATAAAGGAAACCACGCGCGTCCCGCCCTCGCTCTCAAAGGCCTTCACTCGCCAGGAAGGCGCTGTCGCGGCCTCGGCCCAGCCAGGCCCAAGATATTCATAGGATGTCGGGCCACCGATGTTCTCCAACCGATTATCCGCAGCCGCATAGACAGCGTTCAGCATGCTCATGCCGCGTCCCGTCAACTCCGAGCCTTCTGCGCCATTATCGGCAAGGAACAGGATGATGGTATTGTCGAATTCGCCGGTTTCCTTGAGTGCATGAATGACGCGACCGACATTCTGGTCGAGCTGGTCGACCATAGCAGCGTAGACTTCCATGCGCCGCTCTTCGCGTGCCTTCTCCTCGTTCGTCAGTGTGTTCCAAAGCGGCGCAAGATCCATATCGTGCGGCGCGACCGAGGCATCGAGCAAGCCAAGTTCGATCTGCCGCTTCAAACGCTGTTCGCGCAATGCGTCATAGCCGCCCGCATAGCGCCCCTTGTACTTGGCAATGGTCTCGGGCGGCGCCTGCAAGGGAAAATGCGGCGCAGTGAAAGCGAGATAGGCGAAAAACGGCTTCCGACTTGCGGGGCCAACTTTTCCGTCCTTCAGTTGCTGGATCAGCTTAGTCGCAAAATAGTCCGAAGAATAAAAGTTCTCCGGCAGGCTCGAAAGATGGCGCCCGTTCTCGGTGTAGTCGTAGCCCGGGTCGCCCCGCTTTAACGCGACTTGCAGGCCGAAGTGATTGTGGCCTCCTTGCAGAAGCGCAAAGCTCGTCTCAAAGCCGCGGGCGTGGGGATCCTGCTCGGGTGAGAGCCCCAGATGCCATTTTCCGGAATAGTGCGTTCGATAACCCGACGCCCCGAGCAATTCAGCGAGTGACGCCACATCGGCGCGTAGATACCCCTCGTGACCCGGCTGGCCTTTTTGATTGGGTGCGATAACTTCGGCCATATTGCCAAGTCCCGCTTCGTGATTGTCGAGCCCGGTGAGCAGCATTGACCGTGTCGGCGAACAGGTTGGCGCCGTATGGAAGCCGGCCAACTTCAGTCCTTGCGCGGCAAGGGCATCGAGATTGGGCGTATCGATCTCACCGCCGAAAGCGCCGATGTCGGAATAGCCCAGGTCATCTGCCACGATGATGAGGAAGTTAGGGGACGGCTTCGCTTCGCGCGCGGAGCCGTGGCTGCCGAGGGCGAACAGAAGCCCCGAAACAATACCTGCAATTTTGCGCCTCATGTGGTTTCTCCTTGGATGCAGGCTGTCAGAATTGGCCGCGCAGGGTCACGCCGAAGGTCCGGGGGTCGCCAGGAAGGGCTGTTATCAGTCCGAAGGTCCCGGCTGAGCGATTGACGTAATATTCCTTGTCGAGCAGGTTCCGCGCCCAGACCGAAAGATCCACCCGGCCGTCAGCGATGCGCAGGCCGATGCGCGCATTGAGGATGCCGTATCCGGGAATATCGCTGTAGATGCTGTTCGTCCCCGAGGCGTTGTAGGATGAACGATGAAGCCAATCGGCGCGTCCGTACACGGTGAGGCTCTCACTCAGCGGCTGCGACGCATCAACACTCGCTGAATAGGCGAATTTGGAGACGCCGGGCAGGCGCGCGTCCGACAGATCCTGAACGGCCGCTTCGTTCGCTCTCTCAGGCGCTTGCGGGGCATTGGTATAGTCGACAAACCGGGCGTCGGTGTAGGCGGCAGAACCGCTGAAGTTCAGCCACTTGCTTGGCGAGAAGCTGATATCGGCCTCAAGGCCTTTCGAGCGAACCTTCGGAATATTGGCAATGTACTGGTTGAACTGCGTAGTGCCGGGAATCTGCTCCGAGACATTGCTCTGGTAATCCGTGATCTCGGTCAGGAACGCGTCGGCGTTCACCGTCAATCTTCCGTCGAGGAATTGTGACTTCACGCCGATTTCGAAGGCATTGACCTTTTCCGGGTCGACGACCGGTCGGCTGACGCCGCCGGCAGTAATGTTCAGCCCGCCCGACTTGTTACCCCGCGAATAACTTCCATACAGCAGGACATCAGGCGTAACCTTGTACGCAAGGGTGAGGAGCCCAGTAAGCGCATCGGACTTGAGCGCGCCTGAGAAGGCGAGATCACTGACCTGGAACTGCGCTTGCAGCGCGGGTGTCAGCAGCGAGCGGTCACCTCCGCTGCCCGGCGCCAGGAAGCGCTCGTACTCGCCCTTCTTGTCCTCATGCGTGAAACGCAGCCCGGCGGTGAGTGTCAGCGCGTCGACGATATGCCAGTCCACCTGACCGAACGCCGCATAGCTCTTGGTCACCTGATTGGAAAAGCTGTTGGTCTCCAGGTTGCTCAGCGCCTGATCGACCGTTGAGAAGAACGCTGCGGGAGTAGTCGCCGGGTTCAAGTTCCAATCAGCGAAATCGCTACCATAGGCTGTCGCGCCGTAACCGGGCACCTTCTGCCAGTAATAGAAAAGACCCGCCTGATAGTCGATTGCGTTGCGACCATTGGAGGCAATCCGCAACTCCTGGCTGAACTGGCGCTGGAAGTTGGCCTGCTGGGCCTTCGTCATGATTGGCAGCGACGTGCCATCGGCGTCGTTGGCTGGGTACCAGTCCCACCAGCGGTACGCGGTGATCGATGTCAGCGTTGCGTTGCCGACGTCCCATGTCACTTGCCCGGAAACGCCGTAGCTTTCCATGTTGGCCTGGAACCGGGAGTCGGCATCGCCAACCCGCACAAAGGCGTCGGGCGCCGGTAATGCGTAACCCAGGCGCGCGGCCCGGTCGAAGATGTTATTCGTGATCGTCCCGCCATTGGCATAAGTGGAGAAGTAGCCGTCCACAAGCGTGAGCGCGAAGTGCTGCTTCTGTTTGGAATAATCGCCGATAAGGCGGATCTTCAGATCCTCGGTCGGCTTGATCAGAAGCTGGCCGCGGACGGTGAAATTATCGTAATCCTGTGCATCGCTGCCATCGAAGGCATTCGTAAGAAAGCCACCGCGATGCGTGTCGCCGATGCTGAGACGGACCGCGACCTTGTCGGCGAGGATCGGCAGAGAACCGGTCGCGCGGACTTGGTGATAGTCATAGTCACCCAATGAACCTTCCACGGTCAGTTCCGGGTCGAAGCTCGGTTCACGCGTGGTGATGTTGAGTGCGCCGGCGGTCGTGTTCTTGCCGAACAGCGTGCCCTGCGGGCCGCGCAGCACCTCGATCTGCTGAAGATCGATCAGGTCGAATTGGGACTGGCCGGGACGGCCATAATAGACACCATCGACATAGAATCCGACGCCATATTCGAGGCCATCGACCGCCAGCGAAGAGTTGGCGCCGAGGCCGCGGATGTTGATATTGGTGTTTCGCGGATTGTACGAACTGATCTGCAGGGTGGGGACCAGTTGCTGTATCTGGTTTACCGTGAAGTTGCCGGTGCGATCGAGGGTCTCGGCGCTGACCACGCTGATCGCTACCGGCACATCCTGCGAATTTTCTTCCCGGTGACGGGCGGTGACGACGATAGCCTCGCCGTAGTCGGCGGCGGCTGCATCCGCCTCGGCTTCGGCAGCAGCCGTGCTGGCCATCACGTCTTCAGCATGGGCGGGACCGGCCACGAAAAGCGCTAAAGCTGCGGCAGTCGAACTAAGAAGGAATGCGTCTCTATAGTGACGCGAACGAACATAAGCCATTGATATCTATAAACCTTTCTTACGCGGGTGCGCTGCTGCTCCTGCAGTTGCTCCTCGCGCGCATGGGAACGGAACCCGAAACAGGCTCGGCGTTATTCGCTGGATTTTATGGTCGCCTGCGGTGGTCCTGCCCGGCGTAATCTTGTCAGCTGAGAGCGGCGCCTGCCGGCCGGATCAGCGACAGTAATGGGTCATCGCGCGCATAGTGGTCTTCTCTTCGAGAGAGATCACGACGCCTGGCGTCGTCGCCTTGGCACCGTGCGCTTTAGCGGTTGGTAACGCGGAGCAAGCTGCATCTCATCAAGAGCAGCGGGTCGTTCGCCGCACTAAGTGTATGGGACCCGGCCAGAATTGTTCATTTCGCCAGGCATGATCGTCCTGCCGATGGGATTTCACGCTGCCGATTGAGGCGGAGTTGCAACCGGGGCCACGCGGAGCATCTCCGCCCCTCTTGCCCCTAGCGAGTGGGACGTTCACCGGCAGCGACGACGCGGACGAGCTGACGCTGCGCGTCGCCATAATCGGCAACGCCCTTGTGCTGTACGGCCCGGTTGTCCCAGACGGCCAGCGATCCCGGACGCCATTTGAAGCGAACCTGGTTCTCAGGCCGACTGAATTGCTGTTTGAGATAGCTCAGAAGTTCACGCCCCTCATCTGCTGGCAGACCAACCAGTTCCTCGGTGAACCCTTCGTTCACATAAAGCACTTTCCGGCCATTATAGGGATGCGTGATTACGACGGGATGCTGCACGCCGCTGTACTCGGCCAGATAGTCGTCAAGCTCAGCCTTGTCTTCGATCAGCTTGTAGGCCTTGCTGTTCGGCCGGTGAATGGCTGTGAGATCCTCGATCTGATCCTTGATGGTCTGTGGCAGCGCGTCGTAAGCCGAAATGCCGCTCGACCAGACGGTGTCGCCGCCAAGCTCCGGCGCGATAACGCTGCGCAGCACCGAGACGAGATAAGGCTCTTCCAGATAAGTGGCGTCGGCATGCCACGGCGTTCCATAATAAGCGTTCGCCCAGGGACCGCTCTTCATTGGCCGAACATCATTGTCCCTGACGCCCTTGCGCCTGGCGATGCTGTCGGCCACCGGCGGGCCAAAAATGCGGGCTATGGCGGCCTGCTGCGCGTCGTCGATCCCGGTATCGCGAAAGAACAGAACCTGATGCTCCCAAAGCAGCGCGCGCAGGAGGCTTGCTGTCTCGTCGGTGATGGGAGCAGTTAGGTCTAGGCCCCGCACTTCTGCGCCAAGGTTGGCTTCCACGCGATGGATCTCGATTTGATTCACGCTCTGAGCGTTATCCGGCTTGATGGCAGTTACGGCATTCATGGCATTTCCTTTCTGACGCTTGACATTCAATTGTTGGTGGCAAGTTGCCGATCCAACTTGCGGCGGACAGCGGCGTGGGCGGCTTCGTCGAGGGGAAAACCGCGCAGCAAGGCGGCGGACGCGAGGTGTGCAATCGCCGGACCGAGGGCGAACACCAGAAGCAGGACACGCAAGGCTTCCGGCGTATTGTGCGCGACAGATGGATCAAAACCGGCTGCACCGACCAGAGGCAGCGCCACGCCCACAGCCAGCGCCATTCCGGCCTTCATCGAGATGCTGAAGCTCGAGTAAAACAGCGCTGCGCGGTCGTGGCCTGTCCTGAGCCGGTGTTCGTCGGCAATGTCCGCAACCATCGACCGCAGCATGAGATTCCCGGCCCCTTGAGCCAGGCCCTGGGCGATGGTGAGCCCGATAAGCAGCGGCACGTCGCCGGGCACGAGCAAAAGCAATCCGAGATTGATCGTTACTTGGACAAGTTCGCCCGCAATGGCGGTCCGATGTTTGCCGAAGCGCTTGGCCACCTGCATCCAGATCGGCCCGGCGGCGATGCCGAATACGAACTGAGACAGCAAAAGCGCACTGCCCCACTGCGGTAGTCCCATGTAGATCGTCACCACGAAGATGAAGAGCGCGCCCCGTACGCCCTGGCCGAATGTCACGGCCAGATCCGACAGGATCACGCGCAGCAACAGCTTCTCGCCAGCAATAAGCCGAAGAGTGCGGAGAAGACCGAGCCCCTTGCCGCGCGGCGCGTCTGCAACCGGTGGTTCGGGAAACGCGCGCAGGGTCAACCAGGCGCCCGGCAAAAGGGTGAGCAGGATGACCGCGCCCATGGCGCCAAGTCGCAGGCGATCGTCGCCCGGCTGCAATTGATCGACAAGGGTCGGCAACAGCAGCACGAGTAACAATGCGCTTGATCCCGCGACGGTCATGAACGTCGCGATGCGCGTGCGTTCGTGATACTCGCCCGATATCTCGCCAGACCAGGCCAGGTAGGGGATCTGGATCATCGCCCAGCCCAGATAGAAGGCGAATAGCGCGGCCCCCAGATAGAGCGGGGAAATTCCTGAAGGTGGAAAGAAGATGGCGAGCGCGGCCAGTCCATAGAGCACCGCCCCGCCCGCCAGCCATGGCCGCCGACGGCCAAAGCGGCTGCGCGTGCGGTCGCACAGCATCCCGACGATCGGGTCCGCAAGCGCTCCCCATATGCGTTCGGCGAGAAAGATCGCACCCAGAACCGTCAGGGAAAACCCGAACTGCTGCGCGTAAAATGCCGGTACGAAATTGCTGATCGGCACCTGGGCGGCATAAACCGGAACCGCGAGTGCCGAGAATGCAGCCAGCCGCGTACCGGCGATGGCTTTCGGCTGTGCTGGTTGCGGTGACGCCGCATGTCGGTGGAAAGGGGCGTAGATCGTGGCCATATCGATGTCCCTGCTGGTGGGTGCGGGGTTAACGAACAGGCGGCGCATGGCCGCCGGTTCGCCTAGCCATTCTCAGGCCGCTTCGCGCTCGGGCGCCTTTTCCTTGCGTACCGTCCGGCTGAGGCGGCCGTCGGGCCCGACAGGCACTTCGCCGTGGATAGTAGCGCGGCGCAGCGTGCGACGCTGCAGACCGAAGTCGGCCACCGCACGGTGCTGGGTGGCGCGGTTATCCCAGAAAGCGACATCGCCGGGCTGCCAGCGCCAGCGCACGACATTCTCCGGCTTGGTAATGTGATTCTGCAGCACATCGTATAGGCGCGCGGAATCCGCCTTGTTCAGCCCGAAGAAATTGCGCACGAAATGGCCAAGCAGCAGGCTGCGCTCACCGGATACCGGATGTACGCGGACCACCGGATGCTCGGTCTCATAGATTGTCGACGCGAAGACGGCCTTCTGGAACCGTTCGCGCTCCCGTTGAGATTCTTCAGCGTTTTCGGCGTCTTGCGCGAGACCGAACTGGGCCGCATAGTCGTAATCGTTGGTATGAAGTGCCGACAGATTGTTGGCGAGCTGGCGCAGCCCTTCGGGCAGCCCTTCATAGGCAGTGGCAGTATTAGCCCATACCGTGTCACCGCCCGCCTCGGGCACGGTGATCGCGCGCAGGATCGAGCCTTTGGGATAGGCGTCGGTGAACGTTACGTCGGTATGCCAGCTGGAAGCCGCGTAGCCTTCCTTGCTGTCGAGATCGAGCAGATAGCGGGAACCTTCGGCCACCGGTACTGTGGGGTGCGCGACCGGATCGCCGAACAGCGCTGCGAAGGCTTCGTGCTCGGCGTCGTCGAGATGCTGCTGATCGCGGAAGAAGATGACCTTATGCCGCACCAGCGCGTCTTCGATGGCGAGTACGGTTTCGCCGTCGAGATCTCCGGAAAGCTGCACGCCGCGTATTTCCGCGCCGATACGTCCGGTTACCGGGCGTATGTCGAGCGGTGATTTGACATCCTTGGCGTTAGGGTAACGATCGATGGCGGTAGTCATGGCAAAGCTCCATTTTTCAGGGACATGAGATTTCGTTCCGGCAGACGCGATCACGTCCGCCGGTTCGCGCCAGTGGCGCGTCGGACAAAGTCGTCAGGGAGGGCAGGACGCCGCGCGTCCTCCCGCTGGAACTGGGGGAGATTGACGTTCTACCGACCCAGTTGGCGCCAGGCGTGGCTCGATCGCCCCGCCTGCACCCTGGTCAGTTTAGTGTCTGCTGGAATACATACGCATCGTATCACCTCATCATTGCGAGAGGGGAACACGACGCCTGGCGCTGTCGCCTGAGCATCGCGCGCTTTAGCCGTTGGTAACGCGGAGCAAGCTGCTTCCCGATCAAAAACCGCGGATCCAGAACAAAGATGCAAGGGCGGGATCAAACCCATGCATAAACCCTATATATTTGATAGGGATTAGGCAGTCAATGATAGCTTTCGTTTCTCCTCGGCAACAACAGGTAGCGAATGCGATCGGAAAGATGTGCAATTCGCGGCCGCCTCGTTCGGCAGCGGCATGCGAAACGGATTGTCCAGCCCGTCAAGCCAGTGCGAGATCATCGCCTGACCCGCTGTCACGGCTGCAGCGCCATGTTTCCGGTGCGCTGCGCGCAACGACACTTCGCAGCCACCGGCTTCCTCCGCGGCCTCCGGCCACTGCGCGATCCATGCGTCAAAACGCGGATCCAACCCCATCTCTGCGTGGAACTGTAGCGCAAGAATGGAACGCCCCCGGCGAAATGCCTGGTGAGGATAGACGTGGCTCGATGCCAGAAGCTCGACATTGTCCGGCAAGGTGAACGTGTCGCCATGCCAGTGGAGAATAGGCTGTCGTTCAATGAAGCGCAGTGGATTGTCGGCGGCATGAGGATGAACGGTCACGGGGTGAAAGCCGACTTCCTTCTTCATGCCGGGATAGACGTTGCCGCCCAATGCCCGCGCGATCATCTGCGCGCCGAAACATACGCCCAGCGTAGGCCGTTCCGCCTCCAGCCCACGCGTCAGACGGCGAAGCTGGCAGGCGATCCAGGGATAGCGATCCTGTTCGTAGACGCCCATCGGGCCGCCCATCATGATCAGCAAGTCGGGCTCGCACAAGTCGAGCGAGCGAAAGGCGGGGTCCTCCACATCGATCCTGTCGATATGATAACCCGCCTCCTCGATGGGGCTGCGAAAGCCGGCAAGACCCTCGTGAGGAACGTGCCGGATGATCAGCGCGCGCTTGTTCCTCACCCCGCAGTCTCCGGTAGAAAATCAGGCACGGACAGATAGCGCTCGCCGGTGTCGTAATTGAAACCGAGGATGCGGGCCTTCTCCGGGAGTTCGGGTATGATCTGGTTTATTGCCGCCAGCGTCGCCCCCGAGGAAATCCCTACCAGCAAGCCTTCTTTCAGCGCTGATCGCCGCGCCCACTCTTTCGCTTCGCCCACCTCGACCTGAACGACGACATCGATCAGGCGCGTATCCAGATTGGCCGGAACAAAACCTGCTCCAATGCCCTGGATCGGATGCGGTCCGGGCCGTCCACCGCTGATGACGGGCGACAAAGCGGGTTCTACGGCAAATATCCGGATAGCCGGCCAGTCGGCCTTCAGCGCCCGCGCTACGCCAGAAATATGGCCCCCGGTGCCGACGCCCGTGACAATTGCATCGACAGGATTGTCGCGGAAATCCCGAAGAATCTCGGTCGCCGTTGTCTTCGCATGCACATCGGGATTGGATGAGTTTTCGAACTGTTGTGGAACCCACGCTCCCGGCGTTTCAGCCGCCAGCACTTGCGCGCGCGCGATCGCCCCGGCCATGCCATTTTCACGAGGCGTCAGGTCAAATGTGGCGCCATACGCAAGCATGAGGCGCCGCCGCTCCAATGACATGGATTCGGGCATGACAAGAACGAGCCGATAGCCCTTTACGGCTGCCACCATGGCAAGTCCGACCCCTGTATTTCCGGAGGTGGGCTCGATGATCGTTCCGCCGGGACGCAACGCTCCGGTGGCCTCAGCCTCTTCGATCATGGCGAGAGCTACGCGGTCCTTGATTGAACCGCCCGGGTTCGCCCGCTCCGATTTGATCCAGACTTCGCTGCCAGGAAACAACCGCCGCAAGCGAATGTGCGGCGTGTCACCGATCGTTTGAAGGATCGAATCAGCCTTCACAGGCGCAACTCCACCTGGCGAGGACTTGGGCGCGCGAAATATTCGGCGGCGCCACCGGCAATGAGCGGCCGCCGCTCAGGCGTGACTGCGGCAATCAACCTGCGCAGCAAAAATTGCCCATACGGCCAATCCCTCACGCCCGACGCTACGTTGATATGTCCTACCGGCCCCGCATCGATGAGCCGGCTACCCCAAATTCGGGCCATGCGCTTCGCCCGGCCGAAACTTGCATAGGGGTCGTCGCGACTGGCCACGAGCAATGACGGAAACGGCAGGCGTCGGCGAGCAACTGGACCAAAAGGCCGTAGCCGCTCGTCGATCGGCTGATCCTCAACCTCAGGAGGTGCCACGAGCAAAGCGCCGACCACATTGGTCGCAAGCGGTTGCTCGAGCGCATTCCACCAACCCACCGCATGGCAGCCAAGGCTATGAGCCACCAGCACGACCGGGCGTGAGGCCGCCGCGATGGCCGAGCCGAGTTTAGTCACCCAGAGATTGCGCCGCGGCTGTTCCCATGAACCGAGTTCTACGCGGAAGCAATCGTCGCGCTCACGTTCCCACAGGCTTTGCCAATGCCCCGGACCACTGTTGTCGATGCCGGGGACCGTCAAGACGATCGGCGGGCACAAGTCGGCATCGGGGATCGCCGGAAAATGATCACTGGAATAAACTCGCATCGTATCGCCTCATCATTGCGAGAGGGGAACACGACGCCTGGCGCTGTCGCCTGAGCATCGCGCGCTTTAGCCGTTGGTAACGCGGAGCAAGCTGCTTCCCGATCAAAAACCGCGGGCCAGTTTCGAAAAGCACGGTAGCCTGGCCATCTCTCCCCGCGCCACCTAATCTCTATTCAATTGATAGGCTTTAGGTCAAGCATGAGCTTTTCTTTAGCGACGAATAGACCGGCTTTTGCGATTAGCAGTCGGATAAGGAAGCATTGTGTAAACGACCACGTCGCATTGGTTGCCACGGCCCAAGCCGACGATCCTCGAGCGGCGTCAGTCGGAATATCATTAGAAACTAGCGATATTTTCGCCTATTCCACCGTGGTCCGAAAGATCAGCGGTCGCAGTTAGGCGGCGCGTTCATCGCGCGCCAGCGCCCGAAGGTGCGGAAGACTTGCAAACAGCACTCGCTTGGTCTTGCGGTAACGGCGGCTTGACGAACCCGCATTGCCTATCAGATTAGTATGGTTAAATTCGCTTCCGTCGGGACGTACATCGAGTCGACCGGCCATTTCCCTCTCTGATGGAGAACACTGATGGCTCAGACCTCACACAGTATGAACTCGCCTGAACGGGAAAAACCACAGATCTTGATCGTCTCCGGTGACGACATCGGCGGCCCGGCCCACTGGCTATCCCGATGGGAAGCCGAACGGGATGATTGCCGGCGCGTCGATTTGGGGATGCTGAATGCCCCCCACCGCAACACTTGGGTAAACAAGCTGAACCTTGCCATCCATCGAGCAAATGGGCCGGTGGTGCTCGTGGCGCACGGCTTGGGCTGCGTTACGGTCGCCTGGTGGGCAGAATATGAGCAGCCCGATTTTTCCGATCCCGTGGCGGGCGCGCTGTTCGTAGCACCGCCCGACGTAGACCGACCGGAGCGGGACGAGCGCTTGGCGCGACTAGGAACTTGCCCGCGCAGCGAGCTTCCGTTTCCCAGCTATTTGGCCTTCAGCAGGAACGATGCATCCTGCGGTTACAGAACGGCGCTTGCGCTCGCGCATGACTGGGGATCGCATTTTGCCAACATGGAGGAAATCGGTCCGATTGATGCGCGAAATGAAGTGGGCAATTGGCGCGAAGACGAACGCCTATTGGATCGCCTCCTCGCCGCATACTCCCGTTCCGTGCATTCCTGCTCCAGAACCATCGTTCAAACTTCCGGCAAGTTTCCGAAAAGCGCCGCCGGACAAAGCCCCCTCACGGACTGGAAGAGGGCACGCTAGGAAATCGCACCACGCACCTTCCGCACAACGATCACGCGCGTGCTACCGTGCGGAAGGTGCGCGGCTTGGATCTCACATCGAACAATCTTGGCGATCGTTGCAAGCCAAGTTGCGGGCCAGGCAGGCAATTGCGTCGGCACCTTTCCGGCGATCCGGCTCTTAGACAGCACGATGGGTCGGCGGTCCGCCGCAGACAGCAGAGGCCTGCCCTTCGTAAAACGCGCACCAACAGTTTCATGACCGATCGGCACTTCTGACAGCCCGGCTCCACGGCAGCGGGTCACTAATTCTCCAGTAAATTAATCGGGAAATTGATGCGATACTTGCCATGCCTGATCACGAGCGGTTAGCTCCCATGCCAATGATCAGAGGCACGGTATGACTTTTGCCCAATGGGCCATCATCGCAATTCTCGTGGCGATGCTCGCAGCCTACGCAACCGAACGATTTCGGGTGGAGATGGTGGCCATGGGGGGCTTGGCGCTCGGCTTTGTTGCGGGCGTTGTTCCAGTTCAAACCGTCTTTTCAGGGTTCGCCAACCCTGCGGTTATTACCGTAGTCGAAATTCTGCTGGTGGTCGCTGCCCTGTCGCAATCGCGAGTCATCGACAGCTTCGCGCGACGGATAATCGCTCATGTCCAGGGCGAAACCGCCGTGCTGGCCTTGCTGTGCGCGATGGCGGCAATTGTTTCCGTGTTCATGAACAATATCGGCGCGCTGGCGCTGTTCTTTCCGGTGACACTTTCCGTTTGCGCAAGGCTCGATATTCCTCCGGGCCGCATGTTGATGCCGCTTTCCTTCGCGACGCTCCTCGGAGGAACCTGTTCTCTGACCGGGACGCCGGCGAATCTGGTGGTCAACGACTGGATGATTTCCGAAACCGGTGCAGGCTTCGGTTATTTCGAGCTGGCGCTTGTCGGCGGCCCGGTGGCGATCGCGGGGCTTGCCTGGATCATTCTCGCCGCTCCTCGCCTCTTCCGCGACTTGCAATCATCCAGGCCTTCCGGATTCGACGTGGGTCCAAATATGTTCATCGCGGAAATGACCGCCCCGGAAAGCTCGCCTCTGATCGGATTGCGGCTACCGGATGCGGACGAGCGATTTGAGTTGCACATTCACGGTGTGCTCCGCCACGGCTCTCACGTTTTTGCCAGACGCAGCGACATCGTGATCGCACCCGATGACCTGCTGCTGCTCGAATCGGACTTCGGGCAGATCGACCGGCTCCGCGAACAAGGTGCGCTTCTTGTCCCAGGCGCTCATGGCCGGGACGACACCGCTGGAGAAAGGATCGAGGCCGTCGTCATGCCCGACAGCCTGCTGCTCGGATCGCGGATCCAGGATATCGAAGTCTTTGCCGAATACGCCCTCCAGGTCATAGGGCTCGCCAGCCGGCGCCACCGGGTCGAAGGAAGTTTCGGAGATCTTCAGGTCGGCGTGGGCGACGTGTTGATCCTGGAAGGGAATCGCGACGCGCTGCGCGACGCGCTTACTGACTGCAGCCTGCTGCCGTTGTCACGTCACCGGCCGCCGCGAGTCAACGTACGCGCTGTCACCGGCGTCCTTATCTTTTGCATCGGCGTGCTTGCCTCCGCACTCGATCTGTTCCCGCCGGAAATCACTTTCGGCGCTGTGGTCCTTGCGCTCGCCGCGACGCGATGCCTGAACCTGCGCACCGCCTTGCAGGATCTAAACTGGCCGATCATCGTCCTGCTCGCCTGCATGATACCGCTCGGCATGGCAGTCCAGGACACTGGTGCGGCTCGCGTCATCGCCAACGGCATAGCGGGCTACATGCCCACGTCCGAGCCTGTCGCGGTTGCCGCGCTGGTGCTGCTGATGGCGATCGCCATCACTCCGTTCATCGACAATGTATCGACGGCCGTGGTGCTGAGTCCGATCGCGGCCAGCATCGCTACGCGCACCGGGGTCGCGGTCGAGCCACTCCTGATGGCGGTCGCCGTGGGGGCATCGCTCGATTTCCTGACGCCCTTCGGCCATCATAACAACGCTGTCGTCATGGGCGCGGCGGGATACAGGTTTGCCGATTTTCCCCGGCTCGGCGGCGTTCTGCTAGCGATTTGCTTTTGTATCGCCCTGCTGGTTCTCGTCGCGATGCTGTAGGTCCGCAGCTTGCAATCATAGTTCGTCGAAGCTAAATGCCCATTTATCGCGTAGGGAAAGGTGCTCGCTGCCATGATTTCGAACAAAGCCAAATACGCGCTTCGAGCTCTCCTCGCCATCGCCGCCCAGGATGCCGGCGATGCGCTAACCAGCATCGAAATTTCCAAGCGGCACCGGATTCCGCATAAATTTCTCGAACAGATTCTGCTCGACCTCAAGAAGGCGGGCATTTTGGAAAGCCGCCGCGGCAAGCTTGGCGGCTATGTCATGCTCAGGCCCGCCGATACGATTACGTTCGGCGAGGTCCTGAGGATCTTCGAAGGACCGCTCGCACCGCTCCCCTGCCTATCGCGCAACGCCTACCGCCGCTGCGAGGATTGCGAAAGCGAGGCGCGCTGCGAGATCAGGCGCGAGTTCGCGCGTTCGTACGAGGCAAGCCGACAAGTCCTCGATTCGCGCACCATCGCTGATGCCATCAACGAAAGCCAGGCCATGCCGCTCGTCGCACAGGACCGACGGGCTGGCTGATGTCAAAAATTTTCAACTTGCATATCCCTATCATCTCTATAGAGATTAAACGGTAAGTAATATGCCCCTTGCCTTTCCGTCCACATGGGGCGGAGGGAAGGTCATAGGGAGACCGTGAGATGAGACATATGTCCAGGCTGCGCACGATGTGCGCAGCAGTTGGCGCTGCAACCCTTGCATTGACGGGTTGCTCCGGCAATGAATCCAAGGGCGGCAATGCCGTCCAGATCCTCAACGTTTCCTACGATCCCACACGCGAACTCTATGAAGCGATCAACCCCAAGTTCGCTGCCTCCTGGAAGGCCGAGACCGGGCAGGATCTGAAGATCAGCATGAGTCATGGCGGTTCGGGCAAGCAGGCCCGTGCCGTAATCGACGGGCTCGCGGCTGACATCGTCACGCTGGCTCTGGCATATGACATTGACGAGATCGCCGCGAAGAGCGGAAAGCTTCCCACGAACTGGCAGTCCCGACTGCCGCACAACAGCGCGCCCTATTCTTCGACCATCGTGTTCCTCGTGCGCAAAGGTAATCCCAAGGCGATCAGGGACTGGAGCGACCTGGTGAAACCGGGCGTTGCGGTGATCACGCCCAATCCCAAGACCAGCGGGGGAGCGCGTTGGAACTTCCTTGCCGCATGGACTTACGCGAAGGTGCAAAATGCCGGCTCGGAAGCTGCGGCGCAGGACTTCGTGACGAAGCTTTATGCCAACGTTCCGGTGCTCGATAGCGGCGCACGCGGCTCGACGTCCACATTCGTCGAGCGGGGGATCGGCGACGTGCTAGTGGCCTGGGAGAACGAGGCCTTCCTGGCGCAGAAGGAATTTGGCAAGGACAAGTTCGACATCGTCGTGCCCTCGGTCTCGATCCTCGCCGAAACGCCGGTGGCGGTTATCGACGGAAATGCCAAACGGCATGGAACCGAAAAGGTGGCGGAGGCCTATCTCAAATATCTCTATACGCCCGAGGCGCAGGAGATCATCGCGAAGAACTATTACCGCCCGATCGACGTAAACGTAGCAGCGAAGTACGCATCGACCTTTCCCAAGCTCAATCTCGTGACCATCGACGGCGACTTTGGTGGCTGGCAGGCGGCGCAGAAGAAGTTCTTCGCTGACGGCGGCATCTTCGACCGGATTTTCACCGAGATCAAACGGTAGTTCCCCATGGAGATCGCATTGAGCAGTCCTCTGCAGATGTCCGCGGCCCGTGTACCTCACATGCGCCGACCTAAACGAAACAGATCGGTCATTCCGGGCTTCGGCCTCTCCATGGGGCTGACGCTTGCCTGGCTTTCGCTCATAGTGCTCATCCCCCTGAGCACGGTTTTCATCCGGTCCGCCGGAATGGGCTGGGCCGATTTCCTCGCGGCAGGTTTCTCCCCCCGCGCGGTGGCAGCCTACACGGTCAGCTTCGGTACGGCCTTTGCCGCGGCGCTGGTCAATGCCGCATTCGGACTACTGACAGCATGGGTGATCGTACGCTACGATTTCCCCGGCAAACGCGTCGTCAACGCGTTGATCGACCTACCCTTTGCGCTGCCAACGGCAGTCGCGGGCATTGCGTTGACCGCAATCTATGCCGGCAATGGTTGGGTCGGCCAGTTCTTCGAGCCGCTCGGCATCCAACTCGCCTATACACCCGTCGGCATAACCTTGGCGCTGATCTTCATCGGTTTGCCCTTCATCGTCCGCTCGGTCGAGCCCGTGCTTGAGGACATGAGCGCCGAGGTCGAGGAAGCTGCGCTGTCGCTGGGTGCCAACCCCTGGCAAGTGTTCGCTCGGGTGATCTTGCCAGCAATCCTGCCCTCGTTGCTGACCGGCTTTGCATTGGCATTCGCCCGGGGTGTTGGCGAGTACGGTTCGGTCATTTTCATCGCCGGCAACATGCCGTTCAAGTCCGAGATCGCGCCGTTGCTGATCATTACCCAGCTTGAGCAGTACGACTATGCCGGCGCCACCGCGATCTCCACGGTCATGCTCGTCGCATCCTTCACGGTGCTGCTGTTCATCAATCTTATCCAGGCCTGGAGCCGGCAGAGGATGAACGGATGAGCGCGTTGTCCTTCATCCGGGCCCGGCATCTGTTGATCGCCGCCGCGCTCGCCTTCATCGCCCTGTTCCTGGTGCTGCCGCTGATATCGGTTTTCTTTGCGGCGCTTCAGAAGGGTTTGGCTGCTTATGGCGCCGCGGTGGTCGATCCAGATGCGCTGTCGGCCATCAGGCTGACCCTGCTGGTCGCGGCGATCGCGGTCCCGCTTAACATCGTCTTCGGCGTCGTGGCTGCATGGTCGATCGCCAAGTTCGACTTTCCAGGCAAAAGCCTGCTGGTCACGTTTATTGATCTGCCGTTCTCGGTGTCACCAGTGGTCGCAGGCTTGATCTTTGTGCTGATGTTCGGTGCACAGGGCTGGTTCGGTACCTGGCTGCAAGACCATGACGTCCAGATCATCTTCGCCGTGCCGGGCATCGTTCTGGCGACGATCTTCGTCACTTTCCCGTTCGTCGCACGCGAGTTGATCCCGCTGATGAGCGAGCAGGGGCGGGATGATGAAGAAGCGGCGCTATCGCTCGGTGCCTCAGGATTGCAGACCTTCCTGCGCGTGACGCTGCCCAATATCCGCTGGGGCCTACTCTACGGGGTGCTGCTTTGCAACGCGCGCGCCATGGGCGAGTTCGGCGCTGTGTCGGTCGTATCGGGCCATCTGCGAGGCATTACCAACACCATGCCGCTGCATGTCGAGATCCTCTACAACGAGTATAATTTCGTGGCCGCTTTCGCCGTCGCCTCTTTGCTGGCCATGCTCGCACTGGTGACGCTGGTGCTCAAGAGCATCGTCGAATGGCGCTTCGGCTACCATCACGGGAGTGCAAGGCATTGATCACGCTTCAGGGCATCACCAAGCGCTATGGCCAGTACGCAGCGCTCGACAACGTCAGCCTTGAGGTGCGCGACGGAGAGTTCCTCGCCCTGCTCGGCCCGTCCGGATCAGGCAAGACGACCCTGCTCAGGATAATCGCGGGCCTTGCCTTTCCCGACGAAGGCAGAGTCCAGTTCAACGGCGAAGACGTCACGCATCTCAAAGTCGCTGACCGAAAGGTCGGCTTCGTCTTCCAGCATTATGCGCTGTTCAAGCACATGACCGTTGCCGATAATGTCGGCTTCGGCCTCTCTGTCCGGAAGCGCGGCCAGCGCCCGACTAAAGACCAGATCAAGGCGCGAGCGGACGAATTGCTCGATCTCGTCCAGCTGGGCGGGCTGGGAGAGCGTTATCCAGCGCAGTTGTCCGGCGGACAGCGGCAGCGTGTCGCCCTGGCACGCGCACTCGCGGTAGAGCCGCAATTACTGCTCCTCGACGAGCCCTTTGGCGCGCTCGACGCAAAGGTCAGGAAGACCCTGCGCCGCTGGCTGCGCGATCTGCACAAGCGCATGGGCCTGACCTCGATCTTCGTCACGCACGATCAGGAAGAAGCGCTGGAACTCGCCGACCGTGTCGTGGTCATGGACCATGGCGTGATCGAGCAAATCGGGACGCCGGAGCAGGTCTACATGGAGCCGGCGACACCTTTCGTCTCGGACTTCGTAGGCGAAACCAACAGGCTGCCGGGCGGCGTACACGTTCGGCCACACGACCTGGAGATCATCGACGGAACATCCGAGCCCGACGGACACGAGCTGATCGTCGACAATATCTTCCGCAAGGGTGGCGTCTGGCGCGTCGAGGGGATTTTCTCCGACGAAAGCGTGGTCGAGCTCGACGTTGACGCCAGTCTTCAGCCCCCCTCGCCCGGAGATTCGATCCGGGTCCGCCCCCGCCGGTCGAAGACCTTCACCCCAACTGGAGCCAAGAGCCATGAGCAAGCCTGAACTGTCTTTGCCCGGTGACGCTCAGCGGCTGCTGGAGGAAAGCCTCTCCAGCGTTCGCGAAGCGTTATCGAGCCTCAAATTCGGCAATGTGTCCCTCACTGTTCACGAGGGCCGTGTCGTCCAGATCGATGTGACGGAAAAGAAGCGGCTCAAGCCGAGCTGATCCATCAAACTCGCACCGGCTCAATCAACTTCAACCAGGGAGCCACTCACAGGCCAACCGGACGACCGGAGGCATCGTGACTTTGCATAACAAGGAACAACGATGACTTTCCGCACCACCCTGTTGGCCGGCGCCGCTGGCGCCGCCTTCTTCTCCGTGCCCGCTTTCGCCGATGAACGCGCTGCTGCTGTCGCTTCTGCGGCCGCGGAGACGAACGTCACCGCCGATGATCAAGATCTCTCCAGCCGCGGCGAAGTGATTGTGGTCACCGCGCGTCGCCGCCAGGAAACGGCGCAGGAGGTTCCCTTGGCAATCTCGGTGATTCGAGGAGATTCCATCGAAGCCACGGGCAACTTCAATGTCGTCAAGCTGCAACAGCTCGCCCCGACGCTACAGGTCTATACATCGAATCCGCGCAACACCGCCGTCAACATCCGCGGCATCGGTGTGCCGTTCGGCCTGACCAGCGACGGTTTCGAGCAGGGCGTCGGCATCTATGTCGATGACGTCTACAACGCACGGGTGGCTGCGGCGACCTTCGACTTTCTCGATGTCGAGCAGGTAGAGGTGCTGCGCGGGCCGCAAGGAACGCTCTACGGCAAGAATACCACCGCCGGCGCGATCAATATCACCACCAACCAGCCGACCTTCGATTTCGAGGCCCGGGCAGAGGTTACGTTGGGCAATCTCGATTTCAAACAGGCAAAGGCAGCGGTGTCGGGACCGCTTTCCGAAACAGTCGCAGCGCGCATCGCAGTCGCGGCGACCAGCCGCCGGGGCACGATTTACAACGTGACCAGCGATCGATGGATCAATGAGCAGGATAATCTCGGCCTGCGCGGCCAGCTCCTGTTCAAGCCGAACGAAGATCTCAGCATTACACTGGCCGGCGACTACAGCAGCCAGGATCCCGAATGCTGCGGCACGGTGTTTGTGCGTACGGGTCTGACGCAGCGGGCGCTGAACCGACAGTATGAGGCCTTGGCGGCCGCGCAGAACTATCAGGTGGTCAGCCGCAATCCTTTCGATCGCCTGACCGACATCGATGCAAGTCTCAATGCCGGCAACAAGATTGGCGGGGTGTCTTTGCGCGTAAAGTGGGATGTCGGACCCGGCACTCTGACGTCGATCACAGCCTGGCGCTTCTGGGACTGGAAGCCGGAGAACGACCGCGACTTCACCGGGCTGCCGATCGTTACACGGTCGCAGAACCCTTCGCAGCAGGACCAGTACAGCCAGGAGCTTCGCTATAGCTATTCTGGCGACAAGATCGACTTCGTGGCCGGCGCCTTCGCCTTCAAGCAACGGATCGACACCCAGGGAACGCAGACACAGGGCAGCGCCTCCAGTCGCTGGGACCTAAATCCTGGCAACGTGCCGGTCGGCGATCCGGGCTGCGGCCCGACACCCACCAATCAGCTTGCCTGCAACCCCAGCGTTCTCGACGGCCTGACCGCAATCAACACGCAGTATCTCAAGAGCGACAGTGTCGCCCTGTTCGGTCAGGTGGCGTGGAAAGTGACCGACGCGCTCACCATTCAGCCGGGTATCCGGATAAACTATGACAAGAAGAGCGGGTTCTACCAACGCGAGGTCTTCGACGGACAGGGCCCGGTGCTGTTCGGCCAGACCGATCCGGTCAAGGTAGCCCAGCGCGGTGTGCTCGCGCCGCAGATCAGCGCGCCTTCAGTGAGTGACTGGAACTTCAGCTACGATCTGAACGTAAACTATAAGGTGGCGCCTGACGTTCTCGTTTATGCGACTTACGCCAAGAGCTTCAAGACTGTCGGCATCAACCAGAACGGCCTGCCCGCTGATGCCGCAGGCAATCCGATCCTCAGCGCGGGCGTGATCAAGCCCGAGTCCGTCAATCACTATGAAGTCGGGATCAAGACCCAGTTCTGGGACCGTCGGGGGACGTTCAATCTCACCGCATTCCGCACCGATATAAAGGATTACCAAGCCACCGTTACCAACGGCCAGCTCGGTGTGCTGCGCGGCTACCTGGCCAATGCGGGGAAGGTCCGCACGCAGGGAATAGAGGCCGATTTCAAGATTCGCACCAGCGACCGCTTTACCGCCTACACCAATGCCGCCTACACAGACGCGAAGTACGTGAAGTTCGTCGATGCGCCCTGTCCGCCCGAGCTTTCCGGCGGCACTGCCGTCGGCGCCGGTCAGAGCCCGAGCGCTCCGGGAACGCCGGGCGGGCTCAGCCCCGCGAACTGCGACATCTCGGGCCAGCGACTGCCGGGCGTATCAAGGTGGGCATTTTCCTATGGCGCCGAGGTCAACACGCCGGTCGCGCTACTGGCCCAGGAAGGGCAGGTCTATCTGGGCGTGGATGGAAACTACCGATCGGGATTCTCGTCGAACCCTTCGGAATCGATCTACACCAACGTCAAGGGCTATGCGCTGACGAATTTCCGTGCGGGCTTCCGCGGTGACGGGTTCGATGTGTTCGGCTGGGTACGCAACGCCTTCGACGTCAATTATTTCGAGCTGCTGCAAGTCGCGCCGAGCAATGTCGGCCTGGTTGCAGGTCAGCCGGGCGATCCCCGGACCTGGGGAGGCACGATCAAGTTCAGTTTTTGAGGCGGAGTCACAGCGGCCGGTGCCGGCTGAAACGCCCGTCACTGGCCGCCGACAGACCGTTCAGGAGCATGGGAATGTTTGCGCGGATATTTGTCCCTATCAATCTGAACGATGCGTCATCCTGGTCGAGGGCGCTTCCTGTAGCTGTCACGCTGGCGCAAGCCAGCGAGACACACCTTAAACTTGGCACGATCCTCCCGCATTGGGTGTCTACGAGGGACGCAGACTGGTCATGGGACGCCGCCCGGCGCCTTGAGGAGGTCGCATTCCAACGGCTGCGGAGTATTGCAAAGCAGTGCGGCTGTGAGGATTTTAGCCTTGAAGCGAGGTGGGGTTCGGTGCCGTCGACCATAGCAGACATGGCTGTGGACGCCGATCTCGTCGTGATGGCGGCCCGTAAGCCAAGCTTCATGGACTTCTTTCGTACCCCTGCCGGCTTGAAGGTCGCTGCGGCGGCGCGCTGCTCAGTGATGATGGTCAGAGACCGCTGATTCGCAGGCGAAACGGTGTTGGACGAAGCTGCAACTTCGGTCGCCACCTGGAGGCCTTCCATCCGTCATCGCTGCGTTTCGGCGTCCCGGTAGCCTGGATTGAGCGCGTGATGCAGGCGGAAACTCGCGGCCGAATCTCCCGGGGCGGCCGGCCGATCCGGTCGTCGGCAGGTGCGATGGGACTGATGCAGGTCATCCCGCGGTGTTGCCCGAAGACTATGCGATCCATGAGCCTGCGCGAGCCAAGCCTTTCGTCGGGCGCGTGGGCGCTCCATCGCGGCATTTGCGATTGCGGCCGGCGAGGGAGGCGAGTGTTCGCGCTTCCAGCGGCGCCGTGATCGCCGGATGGGGAAGTTGCAGGCCATGCGCGAAGCCGACCTGTTGCCGGTGGGATACTTCGCAGATTGCGCCATTCATCGGCTAGCTTGCAAACGACCGAGCTTGACAAAAGCCGCCGCTTCTCGGGCCGCAAACTGCCCATATAATGGCTCAACGTTCCATTTTGACCTTTTTCACCCAACCGACATCGTTCGATAAAATAGAATGATGGGGCATGTTTTATCGGACTGCGCGGCAGTAATCTGAGTCGCTAGAACTCCAATCACACCGGAACGAACCGAGTGTACGACATTCGATTGGAGACCGACATGACCATCAAAGCGACCCCAACCCCTGGCAAATCCCTGATCAACACCGATGATCACACCCTCGTCATGATCGACTTTCAGTCGCAGATGGCCTTCGCCACCAAGTCGATCTCCACCGAGCTTCTGCGCAACAACGCCGCGCTGGTCGCCAACGCCGCCGCAGGCTTCAACGTCTCGACCATCCTGACCACCGTCGCCGTCGACAGCTTCTCCGGCCCGATGTTCAGCGAAATCACCGACGCTTTCCCGAACCAGCCGCTGTTCGACCGGACGTCGATGAACACCTGGGAAGACGCTGCCGTCATCGACGAGGTGAACCGCATCGGAAAGGACCGGCTCGTGTTCGCTGGCCTGTGGACATCGGTCTGCATCGTCGGTCCCGTCGCCTCGGCGGTCGACCAGGGTTTCGACGTCTACTTCATCTCCGATGCCTGTGGCGACATCTCGGAAGAAGCGCATGAGCGCGCCGTCGAGCGCATGATCCAGCTGGGCGCCAAGCCCATGACCTCGCTTCAATATCTGCTGGAACTGCAGCGCGACTGGGCGCGCGCCGAAACCTACGACATGACCACCGGCATCGCGAAGAAGTGGGGCGGCGCATACGGCCTCGGCATCACCTACGCCAAGACCATGTTCGGCGCAGCCGAAGCCCACTGATCGCCCCCCATCTTCCATCATAACCCAAAGGAATCTTCTATGAGCAACTTCGTCACCGCCACAGATGGCACCCAAATCTTCTACCGCGATTTCGGGCAGGGCCAGCCCGTCGTCTTCGCCCATGGCTGGCCGCTCAATGCCGATGCGTGGGACGGGCAGATGCTTTTCCTTGCCCAGAACGGCTATCGCGTCATCGCCCATGACCGGCGCGGCCATGGCCGATCGGGCCAGCCGGCGACCGGCAACGACATGAATACCTATGCCGATGACTTGGCCGCCGTGATCGAGGCGCTGGACCTTAAGGACGCAATCCTCGTCGGCCATTCAACTGGCGGCGGCGAAATCACCCGCTATGTGGGGCGCCACGGTACGGCGCGGGTCGCCAAAATGGTGCTGGTCAGCGCCGTCACCCCGGTGATGAAGCGCAGCGAAAGCAACCCGGACGGCCTGCCCCAGGAAGTATTCGACGGCATCCGCAAGGCGGTGCTGGGCAACCGCTCCGGCTTCTACCTGTCCTTCCCCGATACGTTCTTCGGCTGGGACATCGGGTTCGCCAAGGACGAGGGACTTCGCCAGGCCTTCTGGCAGCAGGGCATGTCCGGTAGCGCCTATGCCCAGTATGAGTGCGTCGCGCAGTTTTCCGAAACCGACTTCACCGCCGACCTCAAGGGCATCGATGTCCCGGTGCTGATCGTCCATGGCGACGCCGACCATGTCGTGCCGATCGACATCACCGCGCGCAAGGCCGTGCAGATCATCCCCAGCGCGACCCTGACGGTCTATGAAGGGGCGCCGCACGCGGTGCCTACCATCTTCCAGGACCGGTTGAACGCCGACCTGCTCACCTTCATCAAAGCCTGACGCCGGGCAAGGGAGAACGGACATGAAAGCCTATCTGATAGCCCTAAGTGCCGGACTGCTGGTCGGCGTCGTCTATAGCCTGCTGGGTGTTCGTTCTCCCGCGCCGCCGGTCATCGCGCTGGTTGGGCTCGCCGGGATATTGCTGGGAGAACAGCTGATCCCGGTAGCCAAGCGTCTGGCCGACCGGCCCGAACTTGCCCGCTTCGTCAGCCAGGACTGCGCCCATCATGTGCTGGGCAAGCTGCCCACACATGGAAAGCGCGACGCATGATGAACCGCCGCCAGCTGCTTTGCAGCGCCGCCGCCACGACCGCCCTCTTCGCCAGCACGGAAAGTTTCGCCATGACTCAGAACGATCTCGTCCTCGTCAACGCCAAGGTCACCACGCTCGACCGCGAGAACCCCCAGGCGCAGGCGGTCGCCATCCGCGATGGAAAATTCCTCGCCGTGGGCACCGAACAGGAGGTGCGCGCCGCCGCCGGCCCCGGCGCCCGCGTCATCGACGCGGGCGGCCGTCGCCTGATCCCGGGCCTGATCGACAGCCACATCCATGTGATCCGCGGCGGCCTCAACTATAATATGGAACTGCGCTGGGAGGGCGTGCCGACGCTCGCCGATGCGATGGCGATGCTCAAGAAACAGGCCGAAAATACGCCGCCGCCGCAATGGGTGCGCGTGGTCGGCGGCTTCACCGAGCATCAGTTCGCCGAAAAGCGCCTGCCGACGATCGCGGAGATCAATGCGGCGGCACCCGACACGCCTGTCTTCATTCTTCATCTCTACGATCGCGCATTGCTCAACGCCGCCGCGCTGCGAGCAGTCGGTTACACGAAGGACACGCCCAACCCGCCGGGTGGCGAAATCGTCCGCGATGCGCGGGGCAACCCGACCGGGCTGTTGCTGGCCCAGCCCAATGCGACGATCCTCTATTCGACGCTGGCCAAGGGGCCGAAGCTGCCGCAGGAATATCAGCTCAATTCGACCAAGCACTTCATGCGCGAACTGAACTCGCTGGGCGTGACCAGCGTAATCGACGCGGGCGGCGGTTCGCAAAATTATCCCGACGATTATGAGGTGATCGACAAGCTGCACAAGGATGGCGAACTGACCCTGCGCATCGCCTACAATCTCTTCACGCAAAAGCCCAAGGAGGAACTGAAGGACTTCGCGACCTGGTCGGCGCAGATCAAGCCGGGCGACGGTGACGACCGCTACCGCCATAATGGTGCGGGTGAGATGCTGGTCTATTCGGCGGCCGACTTTGAGGATTTCCGCGTCGCCCGGCCCGATATGCCGCCGGAGATGGAGGGCGACCTCGAACCTGTCATCCGCCTGCTGGCCGAGCGCCGCTGGCCCTGGCGCCTCCACGCCACCTATGACCAGACCATCTCCCGCGCGCTGGACGTGTTCGAGAAGGTTAACCGCGACATTCCTCTGGCTGGACTCAACTGGTTCTTTGACCATGCCGAAACGATCAGCGAGCGCAATATCGACCGGATCGCCGCACTTGGAGGCGGTATCGCGGTCCAGCACCGCATGGCTTTCCAAGGCGAATATTTCGTCGAACGCTATGGGGCCAAAGCCGCTGAGGCGACGCCGCCGATCAAGCGGATGATGGATGCGGGTGTACCCTTGGGCGCTGGCACCGACGCCACCCGCGTCGCCAGCTACAATCCCTGGGTGTCGCTGAGTTGGCTAGTGACGTCCAAGACTGTTGGCGGCCTGACCCTCTATCCGACCCGCAACCGCCTCGACCGCGAGACGGCGCTGCGCCTATGGACCGAAAAGAACACCTGGTTCTCCAACGAGGTCGGCAAGAAGGGGCAGATCAAGGCGGGCCAGCTGGCAGACCTTGCCCTGCTGTCCGACGATTATTTCAGCGTGCCGGAGAGCGAGATCGCGCATCTGCGCTCGGTGCTAACCGTGCTCGGCGGCAAGATCGTCTATGGCGAAGGCAGCTTCGGTCCGCTCGCGCCCGACGCGCCCAAAGCAATGCCCGATTGGTCGCCGGTCGCGACCTTCGGCGGTCATTGGCGTCGGGATGAATCGGCCAAGAAGCTGGCGTCGGCCTGTGGCTGCGCCTCCTCCTGCAATGTTCACGGTCATGACCATGCCGCCGCGCTCGGCGCGAATGTGCCGGCGGCTGACGTCCAGAGCTTCTGGGGCGTCATGGGTTGCGGCTGCTGGGCCGTCTGATCAAGGGAGCGCCCCTCCAACACCGAGGGGCGCTCTTCTCGTGTTCGATAATCTGGAACACGCCATCTGATTTTATTCGGATCGTTTGGAGGAGCTTGGCCGCGTAGAAAGTGCCCGCGACCTGATCGGACGCCGAACGACATTCTACGGAGACACCCTTATGAACCGCATCGCCCTCCTGATGGCGACCGCTTTGGTCGCCATCAGCCCTGTCGCCGCGCCTGCCCAAACCACCACTTCCGTCTCGGCTTCAACCGCCGATTTCTCAGTCGGCCCGCAATATGACACCACTCATGTCTATGTCGCGCCCGAGGATTTCGACCGCTTCGTCACCAGCTTCACCGCGACCTTTGGCGGCACTGCGAGCAAGCAGGGCGTCTTCCAGGTCACGCCTACGGACAGCAAGACGAAGTCGCAGCTTGTGCTGACCCCCGCCGGTACGGTTTCAGCCTTCGGCTTCCTCACCCCGATTCCGGCCCCGTTCGGTGCCGAGCGCACCGGCTATCTCGTGTCCGACTTCGATGCTGCGGTCGCCTCCGCGATGCGGCACGGCGCAACCCGTCTAATCACGAGCTTTCCCGATCCCATTGGTCGCGATGTGGTGGTGCAGTGGGCGGGCGGCGTGAACATGCAGTTCTACTGGCATACCGCCAAGCCGAACTATCCTGCGCTTGGCACCGTGCCGGAGAACCGCATCTATCTGACCGCCGATGCCGCCGACCAGTTCGTGAAGCAGTGGCGTGGTTTCGCCCATGCGACTGTTACCGCCGACGACAAAGCCGCTAACGGCGCAGAAATCGGCCAGACGGGCAAGACCTATCGCCGCATCCGCATGACGTCCGGCTATGGTAAGATGACCGTCATCGTTTCAGACGGACAGCTTCCCTGGCCCTATGGCCGCGACATGACCGGCTATGAGGTCGGCGATCTGGCGGTGACACTCTCCAAGGCGGCAACCGCTGGCGTTGAGACGCTTGTGCCCGCACATGCCGAGGGTGACCGTCAGGCAGCGATCGTTCGCTTCCCCGGTGGCTACGTCGCCGAGATCCACGCGCCGGTGAAGCCATGACCGGCACGGATGAACCTCGCTTCGTAGACGCTATTCTCGACTGGCGGCCGACATGGTTTCTGGCCCGGCTCGCGCTGGTCGGCGCCTATCTTCTGGGCGGTACCGTCAAGGCGACCGACTGGCCGGCTGCCGTTGCCGAGCAAGCCCATTTCGGCATGACGCCGCCCACCTTCTGGGCTGCCCTGACCATCGGCGTAGAGCTTGTCGGGCCGATCCTCATCCTGACTGGCCGTTTCGTCTGGCTGGGTGCAGGCATGCTGGGCGTCTTCACGCTCCTGGCCGCCTTCACCGCCAACGCCTTCTGGGCGATGCCGGCGGGGCAGGAACGCTTCATGGCGACCAATGCCTTCTTCGAACATGTCGGGCTGATCGGCGGCTTCGTACTGGTTGCGCTCGTCGCCGAACGGGATTGGCGACGTGTTTAGGATTATCATCGCTGCGGGGCTGCTGGCGGGAGCCGTCCCGGCGCCTGCCAGCGCCCAACAGCGCGAGGCTTGGCAAGCGCCGACGCTCAGCATCACGCGCTATGACGAGGACTGGTCCGATCTCGCCGATGCAGAGAGACGTGCTCATCATTGGACGGGGCCACTCAAGAATATTCCACTCGGCGACGACAGCTGGTTGACCACCGGCATCGAACTGCGCGCCCGCAGCGAAAACTATCAGAACAACCTGTGGGGTAGCGCAGACGCTCCCGATGACAGCTATCTGTGGCTGCGTGCGCTGCCCTATGCCGATCTGCATGTCGGCAAGGTGCGTGCATTCGTTCAGCCGATCGTTGCTTATGCCGTTGGCGTCTCGCCGACGACGAGCCCGATCGATCAGACACGGGCCGATCTCCTCCAGGGATTCGGCGAGATTGATCTTGGTGCGGTCACGCTGCGCGCTGGCCGCCAGATGCTGTCGCTTGGTACCGAGCGGCTGGTAGGTACGCGCTATGGCCCCAACGTCCCGCTTGCCTTTGACGGCGCACGCGCAGACGTCACCATCGGGCGCGCCAAGATCAGCCTGCTGCACATGCGACCCGTCCAGCCCGGTCCCGGCAGCTTCGACGACGCGACCTCTCGGAACAAGGCGCTGTGGGGCGCCTATGCGACACTGCCGGAGCTGGACATCTACTATCTCGGCTATCGCAGCCGGCTCGCACGCTTTGATGGGCAAGCAGAGCGCGCGGTTCGACACAGCATCGGCCTGCGCTCCCATGGGGTTCGAGGCGACTGGCACTGGAATGTGGAAGGTGTGGCGCAGTTCGGCCATTTCGAAGGGCAGCGGATCGCCGCCTGGACGCTCGGGACGGAGATCGGTCGTAGCTTTCCAACGCTCCCGACCACACCGGATGCAACCCTTCGCGTCAATGTCGTCAGCGGCGACAGCCGAGCGGGCGACGGCAAGATCGGCACCTTCAACGCGCTTTTTCCCAAGGGCAAGTATTTCGGGGAGCTTTCGCCGGTTGGCCCGACCAACATCATCAACGTCAACCCACGCGTCAGCGGCACGCTAGGGCGCGGCGTGTCGTTCAGCCTTGCGGCAATGGCCTATTGGCGGCACAGCGTCGCGGACGGCGTCTACGATATTCCGGGCAACCTGATCCGTGCTCCGAACGGCAGCACCGCGCGTTTCATCGGCAAGGAGGCTGAAGCGACGATCGCTTGGCAGGCGACGCCCGAGTGGGAACTGTCGGCGTCATTGTCCGCCTTCGTGCCCGGTGCGTTCATCCGCCAAACCGGCCCGGCTAAGACGATCGCCATGCTGGGCCTCGAAAGCAACTTCCGCTTCTGATCCAGTTGTTCCATTTTATCGAACGTCGGGATCGATCTTATTCGGCTGAGCCGATTCTTTTTAAGCCATTAGACGGTGAGCATAGACGTTCACGGAGACCATCATGACCACCGACAAGCCCGCCGCATCGCCACTACCTTGGCTTCTACTGCTCCTTTCGGTGACGACCGGCCTCGTCGATGCCATTTCGGTGCTGGGTCTGGGCAAGGTCTTCACCGCGAACATGACCGGCAATGTTGTCTTTCTTGGTTTCGCCGCAAGCGGCGCTCCTGGGTTCAAGGTCGCGCCCTATGTCTTTGCTATCGCCTCTTTCATGGTCGGAGCGCTAATCGCCGGGCGCGTTGGCAAGCACCATGCTGGCTTGCCGCTTCGTCGCTGGTTGTTCACAGCCGCATCGGTCGAAGCCATCCTCCTTTGGATTGCCGCGGGTGTCGCAGTCGGGTTCGACGTTGCCACGCAATCTCCCGGCTCGAGCGTCTATATCATCATTGCGCTAACTGGGCTCGCCATGGGTTTTCGCAACGCGACAATCCGCCAGTTGAAGGTACCGGACCTGACCACGACCGTCCTTACGTTGACGATCGCCGGGCTAGCAGCGGACTCCAGTGTTGCAGGCGGCGCCAACCCGAATTGGGCACGTCGCATCGGCAGCGTGGCCGCCATCTTCCTCGGCGCGGCGATCGGCGCTTATCTCGTCACCCGTGGTGGTCTGGTTGCACCACTCATTCTCGCTGGCGGATTGATCTTTGCGGGCACGATCGCCTGCATGCTGCACCCCGCTGCTTCAAAGCCGCTCTAATCCTCCAGTTCGCGCTCGATCCTGCGATCGGGCGCGACCCAGAACAGCAGCACTATGACATACAGAATGATCGCCACCGGTCGGGCAAAGAAGGCCGCAGGTACGGCAATGGCGTAGAGCGCAAGGCTGATTTTGCCTTTCCAGTCGCGGCCGATTGCTCGTCCCACGGCCGAGTGGCGGCCATTGCAGGCGATGATCGAGCGTTCGGTAAGTTCATAGCCGATCGCCGCCATCCCCAGCACGACGCCATAGGAGGCCGTCGCCATGGGAGAAAATCCACTGGCATCCAGCCATCGAATGACGAATGGCACCAGCGACAGCCAGAACAGCAGGAACAGGTTCGCCCACAGGACGCGACCGTCGATCCGCTGGGTCGCCTGCATCAAATGGTGATGGTTGTTCCAGTACAGCCCGACGTTGATGAACGACAGGACATAGGCGAGCAGGATCGGCATGCTGTCCGACAGCGCCTCGAGCGTTCCGTCCTGCGGCACCTTCAGCTCAAGCACCATGATCGTGATGATGATCGCGACCACGCCGTCGGTGAACGCTTCGAGCCGTCCGGACATCATGCCGCGCTTTGGGCGGGCTTCGGCCTGATCAGACATCGCCCATGCCCTCCAGTTCCTGGTCGTCGGCGCCCAGCGCGACAAATTGGTCGAGCAGCCAGGAGGCGGCCGGTCCCGGCGGCCAATCCCGGCGCCAGACCCCCGCAAAGCGATAGGTTCCACCAAGATGATCCGGCATCACAAGCCGCACCAGCGTGCCAGCGACAAGGTCGGGTTCGATCATTGGCAATGGCATATTGCCCCACCCGATTCCCTCGCGCAGCAGCGCGTGCTTGGCACCCAGGTCTGCCAGGCGCCATGTCTTGGGGCTCAAGACCGAATAATCCTGTCCTTCGGTGAAGCGCGATCGGTCCGTCAGCACCAGCTGGGTATGCTCGCGCCCGGCGCCGGGTGGGATGCGCTCCATGCGACCCAGCGGATGATCGGGCGCGGCGACCGGTACCATCGGGACAGAGCCGGCGGCAATGCATTCCACTCCCTCTACGCCGGCCGCCAGCGGCCCTGAAATTCCGATAGCCGCGCCCCGATCCAGCACCATCGCGGTGATCGCGCCCAGTGCTTCCACATGCAGACGCAGTTGGACTGTTGGAAACTCGACTGCGAATTTGCGCAGAACCTTTCCGAGCCTCTCGGACGGCAGCATGATATCGACAGCGAGATCGACTTCGGCCTCCAGCCCGTCGAGCAGGCCCTTCACTTTAGCGCGCAGCCCGTCGAACCCCTGCGCGATGCCCCTGACTTCGGCGAGCAGGGCGCGCCCCTCGACCGTCAGCTGAGGCTTACGGGTCCCCTCCCGGTCGAATAGCGTCAGACCGAGCTGCGCCTCCAGATTGACGATGCCATAGCTGATCACCGACACAGCGCGATTGAGTTTGCGCGCTGCCGCCGCAAAGCTGCCCAGGTCGACGATGGCGAGGAAGATCCGAAGCTGGTCGAATGTCGGTGTGCCAGGCGAATTCATCGTTCCACTTTCTCGAACAAATAGGGCAACTTTATCTATCTGCGCCGAAGTTGTGGCAAGCGGTAGAAAGGCTCCAACGACGGCCTCACGCTGTTTCAAGGAGACAAGACATGATCGAAGTTCGCCCCTTCGCCGACCTCGGCGGTGCCAACCACGGCTGGCTCGACGCCAAGCATCACTTCTCTTTCGGCGGCTACCACGATCCCGCCCGCATGAACTGGGGTAACCTGCGCGTGTGGAACGACGACACGATCGCGCCGCAAACCGGCTTCCCGCCGCACCCGCATCGCGACATGGAGATCATCACCTATGTTCGCGAAGGCGCCATTACGCATGAGGACAGCCTGGGCAACAAGGGCCGCACCGAAGCTGGCGACGTCCAGGTCATGAGCGCTGGGTCCGGCGTGCGTCATTCCGAGTATAATCTTGAGGATGTGACGACGAAAATCTTCCAGATCTGGATCGTGCCGACCCGAAATGGCGACGCACCGAGCTGGGGCGCCCGTCCGTTCCCCAAGGGCGATCGTGCCGGCCACTTCATCACGCTGGCGTCCGGCTACGAGAATGACAATGAGGCCCTGCCGATCCGCACCGATGCTCGCATCGTGGCCGCGACGCTCAAGGCTGGCGAAACTGCCGAATATCCCATCGGAAAGGACCGCAAGGCCTATCTCGTCCCCGCGACCGGCGCCATCAGGATCGAAGACGTACAGGTTAACGCGCGTGACGGTGCCGCGATCAAGGATGTTGATGTGATCCGCGTCACCGCGGTCGAGGACAGCGAGATCGTGATGGTCGATGCTGCCTGAACAAAATCTGGGAGGGCCACGCGGCCCTTCCAGTAATTCCAGCATTTTTACTGGTCGGCAGTCGCACGCCACGCGGTAGCGACGGCGGGGGCCGACCAAGTCAGATCGTTAAACGGCGGCGCCGCAAACGAGCATATCTGACGAAAGCCGCCGTTCGGCTGTCAGATCGCTCGGTAGGCGAACATGCTGGTCTCATAAGGGAAGGCGACCTCCCGTCCTCCGCCCAGTTCCGGAGTTCTGTCGATCAAGTCCCGTACTTCTAGCTCGACCGCACGCCGTTCGACCTTGGCCAGACCGGCGATGAAGCTCACCGACGGAGAAGACTGGACCAGCTGCTCCCGCATCTCGGTGGTCGGTTCAACCGCAATGATGGTGCAGCCCACTTCTTGCAGCATCGGGATAAACTTGCCGGTTCCAGCTCCGACCTCGACGATCTTCCTGCCCGGAGCGGCGCCCAGGGCGTCGCGCAACCACTTGACCGCTTCGGGCGGATATCCTGGCCGGCCGGCGACATAATCGTGGGCAGCCGAATGGTAACCTTGGGATTTCTCATGAACCGACACGGGGTATCGTCCCTCATCGTGAACAGCGACCGACATCTGGAATGGTCGCTTCTGCGCCCATGGGGCGAAGGCGCGCAAGTCAGACTGACGTTGCCCCGTGCCGGTCCTGGAGCGCCAATACGGGGCAACGTTAACGCGCGGGGGAGAGCGCGACGGCGTCCGGACCAGCGGGGAAGTGAAGCTGGTTTCCGGTATCGTGGATGGCGTCCCAGACGCCCTCAGCCACATCACTTTCCTTTGTCGTGAGCGCGGGCTTTCCGAACGCCTCGATGATAGGTCCGGCGAAGTCGGCGTAGTCGGCGGGAATGAGCTGATCGAAAGGAATGATCGCATTGGCACCGAAATTCGTGGTGGGCGCGTAACCGGGTTCGACCAGCTTCGTGCGGATACCAAAATACGCGAGCTCATGTGCAAGCGAGCCCGTGAAGCCTTCGATCGCCTGCTTGCTGGCCGTGTAGGCAGCCGCCAAGGGGAAAGCGCCAAGCGTGACGCTCGACGTGACGTTGACGATCGTGCCCGAACGACGCTCGCGCATTTGTGGTATGAACGCCTGGCACATAGCCATTACGCCGATCGTGTTGGTCTCGATGAGTTGCCTCACCAGCGACATCGGAGTCACCTCAAACGCCCCGACGGCGCCGACGCCGGCATTGTTGACGAGCACGTCGATCGGGCCAGCGACTTCGATCAACGCAGCGATACTTGTGTCGCTGGTGACGTCCAGCGGCAGCACCCGGAGCCGAGTGGTATCGCCATTGAAGGACGCATCGTCGGGGCGCCGCATCGTGGCGATAACATTCCAGCCATGTGTCAGGAAATGCTCTGCGATTGCCTTGCCGTAGCCCGAAGAGGTGCCGGTGATGAGAATTGTCTGGGTCATAGCCTGTCTCCGCGTGATCAATGACGAATTGATAGACTGGATAGGGAGGACGATATATAATAGAAAATCCTATTTTAATTATGGATCGTCCAAATGGATCCTTTGAGCGCTGTCATCGCCCTGCTTCGACCCAGTGCGGCCCTATCCAAGCCGATCTCTGGCAAAGGGCGGTGGGGCGTCGAGTATGCGGCGCATGACGCCCCCGGCTTCTCGATCGTCCTTACTGGCGAAGCGTGGTTGACCTTGAATGGCCATGAACCACTGCAGCTAGGTCGGGGTGATTTTCTGCTGCTTCCGACGACGCCAGCCTTTTCTCTCAGCAGTGAGAAGGCGATGTCTTGCGCCCCGGTTGCACCGCGCAATGAAGCGGTGCGACATGGCGAACAAGAAGGCGAACCAGACTTCGTTGCTCTGGGGGGCAGTTTCACGTTTGAACGCGTCAACGCGCCGCTGCTGCTCAGTTTGCTGCCCAGGCAAATTTACATTCCCGCGTCGCAGGGACGTGCTACCCGATTTGGTCGCTTGATTGAACTGCTGGGCGAGGAGTGCGTGACAGACTATCCGGGGAAAGAGTTTATCATCCAGCGCATGCTAGAGGCACTCCTCATAGAGGCGCTTCGCTGGCACAGCATTGAAGGCCAAGGAGTCACTACAGGATTGCTCAATGGCGTGAAGGATCCCTCCCTCGCGCGTGCGATCCAGGCGATCCATGCCGACGTTCGTGCCAATTGGACGGTTGCCGGCCTCGCCAGCATCGCCGGCATGTCGCGGTCGGCATTCTCAGCCCGGTTCGGCGAAACGATCGGATGCGCGCCGATCGAATATCTGACGCGCTGGAGAATGGCGCTCGCCAAAGATGCGTTGGCAAGCGGCGTCAAAACGCTCGATCGGATTGCTGCTGAGATCGGCTACGAGTCGGCCAGCGCATTCAGCACCGCCTTTCGCAAGCGCCTGGGATGCCCACCGGGCCAGTTTGCGCGAATGGCCGCATGATCACGAATTTCGCGATGCTGTGCTTTGGTCCTGCCGAGACCTCGCCGCTTCATGGCCCGAACCGACCAACTCAAGTCATTCCTGTGCGACCGTTGGAATGTCCGCTGGCGCCGGAACCGGCCGTTTGCTCTTTAGAAGGATGCCGGTCAACCGACGCAAGCTTGCCGATGAGGCGCTTTATCGGCGGCCAAGCCCCAAGGTCCTGTTCACAATCGGAACACGCGCAACGCCGCGGTGAACAATCGCGTGCTCGATCCTGGCGTCTAATTGATCGGAAAGCGCTGCAGCGTCGAGCAGCTTCCCGTGGGAGTGCGCGCAATCCTGACAGGTGATCTGACTACCCGCGGGTTTAGCCCCTGCCGCACTCATAGGTTGCGGCACTAAGCTAAAGTCATTCCCTCCAGCCCTGCCGCTGAGCCTTCCGTTCGCCCTCGGCATCCAACGCTGGCCCTCGAGCAAGATCCTGGATCGCGGTGAGAACTTCGGCCTCGGCGCTGCCTGCCTGGCGGTATTCACGTGCCTGCGCCTTTTTTCCGCCGAAGACTTTGCCCAGCTGCCAGCCGCGCCCATCGCGGCAGGCTACGCCTGACTGTGCCTCGCTGGAGAACCCCCGGCAGAAGCGCCCTTTCTCATCGCGGAAGCTCAGCAGAATGCGGACCGGGGCCTTCGCCTGCTGCGTGGCGACGAGCTGACTGTCGAGCGCAGTGGCGATGTCGCCTTCGGCATATTCGCGGACCCCGCTCTGGCTGATGCCGTAGCCGATCAGCGCGACAACGAGCGAAGCTGCCAGCGCTGGGCCGAACCAGGTGAAGCGCGGCGCCGGGGGCCTAGCCCGCTCGCGCGCGGCCTCGGCGAAATCGACCACTTCGGCCCCGCCTCTGATGGCGCGAACCAGGCGTTCAGGCACCGGCGCTTCGGCGACCGACGCGAAATGGGCCGAAAGACGTGCCCTAAGTGCTCGGTGAGCATCGACCTGCACCTGCAGATCGGGATCAGCCGCCACCGCCGCTTCGACCTCGCGCAGCGCATCGCCATCGAGCTCGCCGTCGGCATAGGCGGCAATCTGCTCCTTCGACGGGTTCATGCTGCTTCTCCCAGAAGTGCCATCAAAGCATCGCGCCCGCGCACCAGGCGCGAGTTGAGAGTGCCGACCGGGCAGCCAACGATCTCAGCAGCCTCCTTGTACGAATAACCTTCGACCATCACGAGAAGGACGGCCTCGCGTTGTTCATCGGGCAGCTTCGCCAATGCCCGGTCGACATCGTTCAGTTCCGCGCTCGCCTCCTGGCCGCCGCTGGAGCCCACACCCAAGCCTTCATCCGCATCGACGAAGGTCTGCATCCTTCGCGTGCTTGCCCGGCCTTCGTCGATCCAGATATTGCGCATGATCCGATACATCCAGCTGTCGAGCCGGGAGCCTGCCTGCCACTGCGCGCGGCTGCGGAGCGCCCGTTCGATGGTCATCTGGCAAAGGTCATCAGCTTCGGGCAGATTGCGCGTCAGACCGGCGGCGAAGCGCCGCATCCGCGGGAGCATCGCCAGAAGCCCTTCCTCAAACATGTCAGCCCTTGGTCCCGACAGTGTCTTCGCCTTTCATGGATGGAACGGTGCGGCCCGCCCGTTTAATCCATGTTTCATGATAAAGGGCGTCAAAGTAAGTCATGCGAATTCGATTTGCTCCGTTTACGCTCCTGGTGACGCTCAGCGTGCCGCCTGCGACCGCGCAACTCGGCCTACCGCCGGTCGGCCCGACCGTCGGCGGTGTGGTTGAGCGGGCCGGTAGCACACTGCGCCCGATCCAAGGCGCGGTCGACGAGGTCGCACGTAGCGCCACCCGTCTCGCCGACGCCCGCCTCTCGCGCCTGGTCGACCTCGTGCGGCGTAATCGCGACGTGCTAGAGCTGGACGCCGCCGGCGATCCCGCCCGGCGCGGTGAGTTGCTGCTGACCGGCGCCAGTGAGGCCGAAGTCGCCCGGGCCGAGGCGGCAGGCTTCGCGATGCTGGGCCGCGAGCGGCTGGATGCGCTCGACATCGCCGTGGTTCGCCTGAGCGTGCCTGCGCGGCAGTCGCTGGGCAAGGCCGAGGCGGCGCTGAAGCAACTGCTGCCGGGCGCTGCCGTTTCGGCCGATACGCTGCACTTTCAGTCGGGCGGGGCAGCGACCGCAAGGACCCCCGGTCCCGCGCCGGTACCTGCCGCGATTGATCAGGCGGTCGGCATGATCGACGGTGCCCCCGGCACGGCGGTCCCGGTCGCCGCCACCCGCGGTTTCGCCAGAGGCGCGCCGACACCCAGTCATCACGGCAGCGCGATCGCCTCATTGCTGAGGTCGGCGGGGGTGCGGCGGGTCGCCGTGGCCGACGTCTACGGCACCGATGCGGCCGGGGGCAACGCGCTGGCGATCGTGCGCGGGCTCGACTGGCTGATCGGCACGCAGGGTGCCCGCGTCGTCTCGATCAGCCTGGTCGGGCCGAACAACCCCTTGGTTGCCCGCGCGATCGCGGCGGCGCAGCGGCGCGGCGTCCATATCGTCGCGGCGGTCGGCAACGACGGGCCGGCGGCACCGCCGTCCTACCCGGCCTCCTATCCCAGCGTTATCGCCGTGACCGCGGTCGACGGCCGCGGCCGCGCGCTGATCGAGGCCGGCCGCGCCGCGCATCTCGACTACGCCGCCCCGGGCGCGGACATGCTCGCGGCCAATGCCGGCGGCAAATGGGGCAAGGTGCGAGGCACCTCCTACGCTGTGCCCCTTGTCGCCGCCCGCGCCGCCGCGGCGCTGGCCAATACTGAGCAAGAACGCGGGGTCATCCCGACGCTCGACCGTGAAGCCTTGGACCTCGGCCGCAAGGGCGCCGATCCGGTCTTCGGTCGCGGCCTGCTCTGCCAGAGCTGCCCGCGCAGAAAATAGGATGGATTAAATCGCAAGGCCCCCTCGTTCCCCGGTGGAGAGACGGCGAACGCCTCTCGCCAGACATGAGGAAGGATTTCAGTCATGCGCAAGATCATCGCAGTTTCGGCGGCCCTGCTGCTTTCGACCACGGCTCACGCCCAGATCCTGGGCGGCGGCGGCTTGGGTGGCGGCATCGGCGGTACCCTGGACGGTTCCATCAGCGGCACGCTCGGCGGCGCCGACTCGATCGGCGGCACGCTCGATTCCGTCCGTTCGGGCACCAGCGGCTCCCTGCGCGGCGCTTCGACGAGCACCGGCAGCCAGAGCGTGGACCGCAAGGGCGGCCGGGTGAAAGCCGACCGCAGCGTGAGCGCCAACGGCGGCGGCGACGTGACCAGTTCGGTCACCAGCCCGGTCAATTCGCTGACCTCCAGCGTCTCGGGCAGCGGCAGCACGACCGGGTCGGGAAGCGCCGATGCGCAGCTCATCGGCACCGACGCCGTCCGCGGCGCCGCCCAGTCGGCACGCGGCACGGCGCAGGGCGCTACGTCGGGCGCGGTTGA
>Ga0065704_10000346_pt1 | contig 38149 bp, 29 predicted proteins | sample SwiRhicommuniRL2_FD_59091 | JGI IMG/M metagenome (GOLD analysis project Ga0065704, IMG submission 59091) | Switchgrass rhizosphere bacterial communities from Rose Lake, Michigan, USA - RL2 v2 (version 2) | ecosystem: Host-associated > Plants > Roots > Rhizosphere > Soil | place: East Lansing, MI | reverse complement strand
CCATCGGTGGCTTCCTGGCAAACATTAATTTCTTCTATTTGTTCGTGATCGATTCGATCATGAGTTGTTTTGTGGCCCTGATTATTTATCGGGCAATCCCTGAAACCAAACCTGAAGCTCACGCTCATGAAAAAAGTGAGTCTTTCCTGAAGACGATCACAGGCTATCGATTCGTGGGGCGCGATACTGCCTTCATGTCATTTATTGTCGCCAACATCCTGATGATGCTCGTTTACCAGCAAATGTATGGTTCACTCTCCGTCTATTTGCGCGATAACCATGGGATCAATCCGCAGGGTTATGGTTTCTTAATGACGACCAGCGCGATTACTGTTGTATTGTTTCAATTTTGGCTGACGCGCCTGATCAAACATCGACCGCCCTTCCTGATGATGGCATTTGGCACGATCTTTTATGTGATTGGGTTCGTACTTTTTGGCATTGTTACCACCTACATATTGTTTGCGCTCAACATCGTGATCATTACCATCGGTGAGATGATCGTTGTCCCCACCGGCCAGGCACTGGTCGCGGGCTTTGCGCCTGAAGAGATGCGCGGACGTTATATGGCGGTGGCAGGACTTTCGTGGGCAATCCCATCGACGATCGGTCCCGGCGCGGCTGGCTATATCCTGGATAATTACAACCCGAACCTGCTCTGGTATATCGGTGGGGCCCTGTGCGGACTTTCCGTCCTGGCATACTATTTTCTTCATCTTCGTCTCGGTGCGAGGCAGGAATTTGCTCCCGCCCAGGAGGAAGGGTTTCCTCTTCCAGCCACGACCGATTAACAAAACATCCCGCCGAATGGCGGGATGTTTTGTTAATAGAGAGATCCTATTGAGGAATCGGGTGCAGGAAGATTAATGATGCCCATCCTGGTGGACATGCCCATGTTCCAACTCCTCGGAGGTTGGCTCACGTAAACTCAACACTTTCACATTGAAATGTAACTCGTCACCAGCCAGCGGATGATTGAAGTTCAACCTCACCGTCTCTCCATCAATCGCATCGATGCGCGCATAGCGAGATTGACCCGAATCATCTCTCACTGTCAATTCTGATCCTTCTTCAATTTCCATATCGGTGGGAAAATCCTTACGTGGCACATCCATAAAGGCCTGGTCATCAAATTCACCATATGCATCTTCCGGTGCAATGACAACATCCTTGCTGTCGCCCACTTTCATGCCTATCATTTCACGCTCCAACCCAGAGATAATATTGCCGTGACCTACGAGAAACTGCAACGGATCCTGTCCTTTGGACGAATCAATTTCCTCGTTATCCACATGCAATGTATATTCCATGGAAACCACAACATTATTTTGAACTGAATCTTTGTCCATTCTTCTTTTATCCTTTCAAAGCCGGGCTCGTATCTATTTCACTGGTACATTCGCCCATTGTAATCGCTTTTCCACTACCATCTCTATTTGTGAGTGTAAGAAACTTATGTGAAACAAATCTGTAACCAACGACTTATTGACATGAAATGGAACAAGAGTAAAATCCTCCTAATTTATCTATCCTAAATATTTCGGATATTAAACCCTGTGTCAGACGTTGATTTTGCGTAAACCAACGTTTTTATTATCAATCACTTTGAGGAGAGTGTTATGAGCAAAGTATCCGGGCATCTTGTTTCCCCACCCTTATCCTGATTCAATGTCTTGAAACACAAGACAATGACGAGCCACGATAAGATATAAAGTGCCTTATGCCCGCTTCATTCTATTCGCTCCTTTGGTGCAACACGCGATCCCCTCCATCATGGCGGGGTATTTTATTTCCCCAGATTGTTTCAAAATCAAATTTAGTACTTGCCAAATGAGGAGAATAATATGAAAAGCAAATTTTTTCGTTCACCATTGCGTGGTGCCCTGTTCCTGATGCTGATCTTTTTGACGCTGGGTACAATGTCCAATCAAGTGGCGCCGGTTTCGGCGCAAGGACCCAACCAAGTAACTGTCGGTCATGATTACAGGCACGATGTCTCACCGCCACTACGCGACATTAAGCCTGTAGTTGTTCCTCCCCGGCATGAACACGAGGCAAACATTAATCCCCACATCAATACCGGGCATCAGGATCAGCTCGACCCAGTCGTACAGAGCAGCCCCTTCGCTGCAGCGATGCCGAGTCCGTTGCTTAACTTCAACGGGATTCCCTTCCCAGGCGTTGCCTGCAACTGCGCGCCGCCCGATACCAATGGGGAAGTTGGTCTAACGCAATACGCCCAGATTGTGAATGAAGGCTACCAAGTCTTTAACAAGAGCACAGGTGCATCAGTTTTGGGCCCCGTGAGCATCTCTACGATCTGGGGCGGCTTTGGCGGCGTCTGCGAAACCGCTGGCGGCGGCGACCCGGTTATGCTCTATGACCAACTCGCCAATCGTTGGATCGTCAGCCAGTTCGCGGGGACGAGCGTACCGACCGACGAATGCATCGCGGTTTCGACCACAAGTGATGCCACCGGCTCATACAATCGCTATGGCTTTCATCTTGGCACAAGCTTTTTTGATTACCCCAAGATCGGTGTCTGGCCCGACGCGTACTATATGGCAATGGATGTGTATAACTCGACGGGCACCATCCGCCTTGGTCCGCAACCCTTTGCATTTAACCGTACAGCAATGCTCAATGGAGCCTCAGCCAGCTTCATCACCACAGGCATAACTGGAGGAGCTAGCGAAGACCTTTATCTGCCTTCCGACCTAGATGGCAGTACCTTGCCCGCGGCAGGAGCTCCGAACTCCTTTGTGGAATGGCCCGGTAGCGGCACCTACAAGGTTTATCACTTCCATGTGGATTTTGGCACTCCGGCTAACTCGACATTTTCGCTCTTCGCCAACCCAGCCGCAGCTGGTTTTACCTTACTCTGTCCTACAACCCGCAACTGTGTGCCCCAATCAGCTACGACATCGCGGCTGGATGCCATTGGGGATCGATTCATGTTCCGGCTCGCCTACCGCAATTATGGCGACCATGAGGCAGTGGTGACCAATTACACGGTCAGTTCCGGGGGTGTCGCCGGCATCCGCTGGATTGAATTGCGGAATGTCACCAATGGTCCCGTGACGGTATTCCAGCAGAGCACCTACCAGCCCGATACAACCTGGCGCTGGATGGGCAGCGCAGCGATGGACGGAAGCGGTAACCTCGCCGTTGGATTTAGCGCCTCGAGTTCCTCTATTGTTCCGGGGTTACGCTACGCGGGACGTTTAGCTGGTGACCCGGTTAATACGCTCGCGCAAGGTGAAACGGTTCTCTTCGCCGGCCAAGGCAGCCAGACTGGCACCAGCAACCGCTGGGGCGATTACAGTGACCTGACCGTAGACCCGGTGGACGATTGCACTTTCTGGTTTACCAGTGAGTATTATCCGAGCGGCGTGACACAATTCAATTGGCGCACGCGCATCGGTAGCTTCAAGTTCGCAACCTGTGGTGGTGGCCCCACGCCGACCAACACGCCAACAAATACTCCAATATTCACTCCAACCAATACGCCCACACCGACAAACACACCAACACCAACCAATACGCCAACAGGCATTACCGTCCCCTCTGCACCACAGAATCTGACAGCAGCACCCGCCAGAGGCAAGGGAGTGCAACTATCCTGGTCGGCACCTGCCTCGAACGGAGGCAGCCCGATCACGGGGTATAACATCTATCGCAGTACAGTCGCTGGAGGTGAGACGCTTCTGACTTCGGTCGGCAATGTGACCTCATTCAAAGACACCTCAACGACACGGGGGCAGACTTACTATTACATAGTAAAGGCTGTAAATGCCGTGGGAGAGGGTCCGGCCTCGAATGAAGCGAGTGCCGTAGCCAAATGATATAGAGACAAACGATCACCCATTACGTACCAGAATCAACCAGAAACGGTGTAAATACAAGATGGACGCTGCATGGCGTCCATCTTGTATTATTTCATCCCTCATCTCGTATAATTACATCATGCCTTACGACCTCTGTCTCCCCTGGTATTGGGAATATGATATTGATTTTGTCCAAATGATCGAACATGCCTGCCACGAGAATGGATTAACCCTCTGGCAGGTCACGCCCGATAACCTGCTTGAATCCATCACTGCGTTATACAGGGGTGAAAGTTCATTTCGAGCAATCCTTGACCGTTCTCAATATGACCCACGTTTCGAGCCGATCCATCGCTGGTCGCGCGAAACTCATGCCTTTCGTATCAACCCTGCCGAAGTCTCTGCCTGGTCAGAAGACAAAGCGACCATGCACCTTGAGCTCATCACCGCAGGAATTCACACTCCCTACACAGTGATCCTGCCTCCATTTATCGAACAGCCTGTCATTCCCAATTTTGATTTGACACCCCTCGGTCATCAATTCGTGATCAAACCTACGAACGAAGGCGGTAGCGAAGGCGTCATACTCGGCGCCTTTTCCATGGACCAAATCCTGCGGGCCCGCATGGACTTCCCCGAACAAAAATACTTAATCCAGGCAACGGTCATCCCCCGCACCATTCATGGACAACCGGCCTGGTTTCGCGTTTTTTATGCAGCCGGCAAAACTTATCCATGCTGGTGGCATCCGCTCACCCACGTATTTTCAATGGTCACGCCGCCGGATGAAAACAGATATGAGCTCACACCGCTTCGTGAAATTACCCAGCGTATCGCCTCCATCTGCAAACTGGATTGGTTCTCCACCGAGATCGCCTTGACGCTCGAAGAGTTCATCGTCGTGGATTATGTCAACGATGGGATCGATACGCGCATCCAATCGAAGGCGGTGGATGGGGTGCCTGATGAAGTCATGCAAGGGATTACGAGCCAACTCGTCGAACTGGTAGCGTTGCAAAAATCGTGAATCTTTGCAAGCATAGCCTATAAATTTTCCAAAGGAGAGATATGACCAAGCTACGCGCCCGCGATCTGGGGATTCCATTTGAAGGCAGCACTGGGAAGTACAACTCGATCACAGACGTTCAAGGTTTGACCGTTGGGTATGCCACCGTTATCGAAGGCGAATCCGCCCGGACAGGTGTCACTATTATTCACCCGCGCGGGCAGGATGACCATGACCCTGTTTTCGCAGCCTGGTTCCCATTCAACGGTAACGGCGAAATGACGGGCTCTGCCTGGGTGGAGGAAGGTGGCTTTCTGGAAGGACCGATTGGGATCACGAACACCCACAGCGTGGGTGTGGTCCGCGATACGATCATCCAGTGGCAGGTTACGCATAGCAAGATCTTTCAAGGCTGGTCCTGTCCGCTGGTAACGGAAACGGCAGACGGCTGGCTTAACGATATCAATGCCTTCTTTGTAAAACCTGAACATGTGATGGAAGCATTAAGTTCCGCAGCCTCTGGCCCAATTGCAGAAGGCAACGTTGGTGGTGGGACCGGCATGCTATGTTATGAATTCAAAGGCGGCACAGGGACATCCTCGCGTAAACTCCCTGAAAAATTTGGCGGCTGGACAATCGGCGCCCTCGCGCAAACCAATTTTGGAAGACGTTTCCAACTAACCATTGCAGGCGTCCCTGTTGGTCAACATCTAAAAGACGATACCATCTGGACGAGTGGAGAGAATCCTTTCAAGCAGGATGATGGTTCGCTGATCATCATCATCGCCACGGACGCGCCCCTTCTCCCTCATCAGCTCAAGCGGCTTGCAAAACGCGCCTCCCTTGGAATGGCGAGGACCGGCTCCCTGGGCGGCAACGGCTCTGGAGATATCTTCCTGGCCTTTTCCACTGCGAATCCCAACGCCGCGCTGGGGGATCAACGGGGTGTGGCCTCCATCCGAGCCCTCAGCAATAATTTCATCGATCCCTTGCTCATGGCTTCTGCCTACGCCACCGAAGAGGCAATTATCAATTCTATGATCGCCGCAGAGAATATGACGGGATACAAGGGGGTCAGTGCAAAAGCTCTGCCTCATAATCAATTGCAAATTATCATGAAAAATTATCACAGGCTACAGGAAGTATAAGGGGGCAGGGAATATAACAAGGTCGTTTGCTTGGGAAAAAAACTTGACAGTCTATACCAAAATAGATATACTCCTATTTAGTTATATATCAACAGGAGTATATTAGTGACCCTTCCACATGCAATCCTTGGTTTTCTCGATTATGGACCCATGTCCGGCTATGACCTGAAAAAATACTTCGACCAATCTGTGGCACACTTCTGGTCTGCAACGCAAAGCCATATTTACAAGGCCCTGGAAAACCTGGAACAAAACGGGATGGTGGAATCGCAGGTCATTCAACAGGAGGGAAAACCAAATCGAAAGCAATATAGGATCACAGATGCAGGCAGAGCCGAACTGCGCCGCTGGGTATCCACCCCCCTGCCCGTGGAAGCCAAGCGTGAGGCCTGGCTGATTCAGATCTTTTTCGCACACAATATTACCAACGCGGAAATCGCCAGCTTATTTGAAAACCGAATTGAGCGGCTGCGTAAGAGTCTTTCACAATGCCAATTGGCACAGAAAAGCCTTGACGAAAACTCTAAAAAGGTGAATTCGAAACGCCTCGAGAATCTTTGGCAATTGACACTTGACTACGGCATTAATTACTTCGAAAACGAAATCAGCTGGCTGGAAAAAACACTTCCTGTCGTCCAGGAGTTGCCACCGTTGATATCGCCAAAAAAATAAAAGGAACGATCCATGCCATCTATTTTAGAAGTTCAGAATTTGGCTAAGAATTACGGCGACTTCAAAGCCGTCAAAGGAATTTCGTTCGACATCAAAGAAGGGGAAATCTTCAGTCTGCTTGGACCCAATGGTGCAGGCAAGACCACCACCATTTCCATGCTCTCAACTTTGTATACACCAACTTCCGGTGACGCAACCATTGGCGGACATTCGATCACCAAAGATCCCATGGCGGTTAAGCAAATCATTGGCGTTGTACCACAGGAAATCGCTCTTTATGAAGATCTCACGGCGCGCGAAAACCTTATCTTCTGGGGACAAATGTATGGACTCAGTGGCAAGCCCCTTACGAGCCGCGTCGATGAAGTGCTGGAACAAATTGGTCTGACCGATAAGGCCAAAAACCGGGTCAAGACCTACTCGGGTGGCATGAAGCGACGAGTCAACATTGGTGTGGGATTGCTCCACAAGCCGCGTCTGCTGTTCATGGATGAGCCCACGGTTGGTATAGATCCGCAATCCCGCCGCGCCATCCTCGACACAGTCAAAGACCTCAACAAGCAGGGTATGACCCTCCTTTATACAACCCACTATATGGAAGAAGCGCAGGAACTCTCGGATCGCGTCGGTATCATCGACCACGGCGACCTGATCGCGCTCGGGACTCAGAAGGAACTCACGCAACAGGTTGGTGAAACGGAAACGCTCATTCTGCACATCGGTGAAAATGATGACGCCGAAGCACTGGCAAAATCGCTCGATGATGTGAAAGATATCCTCAAAGCCAGTGCCAGCGACCATGAGGTTTCTGTCGTTGCCCATGAAGCCGAGGAAGTGCTCGCATCGGTTGTCACGAAGGCAAACGAGCGCGGCGTCCGAATCCGTTCGATTGACATTCGTGAGCCGAATCTCGAAGCCGTGTTTTTGCACCTCACAGGACGGGCATTGAGAGATTAAATGGAGTCAACGACTCCAGTCGTTGGAGCGCAAAGTCTCCTGACTTTGCGGTCCGAAAAAGGGTAACATGCTAAAACTTTTTCTTATCGGTATCAAAGACCTCAAGCTCATTTTCCGAGACCGCGCCGCGTTGATCTTCATGCTGCTTGCCCCGTTTCTCCTGACGATCGGCATGGGATTTGTCACCGGCCGCTTCAGCGGAAATTCCAACGGACTTTCAAATATCCCCGTACTCATCGTCAATCTGGATCAGGAACAACTGGGGAACGCGTTAGCGGATGTCTTCGCTTCAGAGGATCTCGCCGATTTAATAGAGCCAACCGCATCATCCGATCCTGAAACGGCTCGCCGTTTAATCGATGAGGACAAGGCAGCAGCCGCAATCATCATCCCCGCAGGATTCACAAGTTCAATCATCCCGGTTGAAGGGACAACGTTCTCTCAAAACAATGTTCAGCCTGAACCTGTGAAGATCGAAGTGTATGCAAATCCCACACGCCCAACGAGCGCAGGAGTCGTCAAAGCCATCGTGGATGAATTCGTTTCGCGCGTCGAAGAGGGACGCACCAGAGGCATGACCTCAATTATGCAGTTGATGCAAGCTGGACTTTTGAGTCCGCAAAACGCGCAAAGCGAAGCTCGTAAATTATTTGAGAATGTTCAACAGACTGAATCCACTGCCATCACGCTCAAAACAAACAAGGAAGGCGCCGCGGCGATCCAGTTCGACATCCTTGCTTATATGGCACCAGGAATGGCTTTATTGTTTTTAATGTATACCGTTTCCCACGGTGGACGTTCCATCCTGGCTGAGCGCTCACAAGGGACATTGCCACGTCTGCTTATTTCCCCAACATCTACAGCACAAGTACTCGGCGGAAAAGTGCTGGGAATCTTTCTGACGGGCGTTTCACAGGTTGGGATTTTAATCCTGGCCAGTTCCGTTTTTTTTGGCGTGAAATGGGGTGACACGCTGGGTCTTGTGATTTTAATTCTCGCGGCGGTCTTCGGTGCAACAGGCTGGGGAATGCTGGTCACGGCCTTGGCGCGCACGCCGGCTCAGATTGGAAGCACTGGCTCTGCGTTGATGTTGATCTTTGGAATCCTGGGTGGAAGTTTTATCAATCTGGACCAGATGCCAGCCTATGTGCGGACTCTGAGCAAGATCACGCCGAATGCCTGGGGCTTGGATGGATTTACCACATTGGCTTTGGGGGGTAGGCTGCCTAATTTGATGCAGCCAATTACCGCTTTGCTCATCATGGGGTCAGTTTTATTCGGGATTGCTGTCTTGCTGTTCAATCGAAATGGGATTATGCAGAAATGAAAAAGATTTTTGCCATCGCATGGAAAGATGCCCTCGTCCGGTTTGGGAGTTCAGCTGAACTGCTGTTCTTTATTATCCTTCCCATTGTATTCACCTTTATATTGGCAGGCGGCACACCTTCAGGGGATGAAGACCCGCGCATTCCTTTATCGGTTGTAGATGAAGCCAAGACATCGATTTCACAACAGGTGATCGACCAGTTGGAAAACTCAACTGCCGTGCGACCTGAATTGACGACACGCGCGGCAGCCCAGAGTCAATTCGATGACCGACGCGCTGAGGTGGTTCTCATCATTCCTGTTGGAATGGATAGTGCATCATTGCAAAGTGGTTCCGCTCAAATGGAATTGCTTCAGCAGCCGAACAACATCAATGCAACGGTAGCTGAACGGGCTGTGCTGACTGCAATTCGTCGCGTAAGCAGTTCAATTTCTGCGGCGCAGAATGCAGTCAAACAACGCGAGTCCATTCAACCTTTTGCTTCTGATGCAGAGAAACAGGCCTATTTCGAGAGTTCACTCGAAATGGCACAATCCATTCAAAGAGACGCGCCTGAACGAGTTACCGTTGTGACGGGGAACACACAAGATCAGGTGGATTACGACCCGCGCGCCAATTCGTCCGCGGGACAATTGATCACATGGGTGTTCATTCCACTGTTTGGAATTTCGGCGTTATTTGCCTACGAACGCCAGCAGGGGACACTGCGTCGCCTGCTGACTACGCCTTCAAACAAAGCAATATTTTTGCTCGGCACGATTTCAGGGCAAGTGGCCATGGCGCTTGTACAAATGTTATTGCTGGTAGGTTTTGGAATTCTTGTGATGAAATTAAACTGGGGGCGCGAACCACTGGCTTTATTTGTCATCCTGCTTACCTCCGCGCTGGCGGCAGGTGCGTTCGGGACCACGATGGGCACATTTATCAAGAGCGAGGGGCAGGCAAACGGACTGAGCATTATGTTCGGCATGGTCTTCGCATTGATGGGCGGATGCTGGTATCCGATGGAGTTGTTTCCGACTGTTGTGCAGAACGTTGTGAAGATCCTCCCCACTACCTGGGCCATGCAGGGAATGTTGGATCTTGTCCTGCGCGGCGGAGGTCTGCAGGATATTTTGCCCGAAGCGGGAGTCCTGCTTGGGTTTGCAGTGATCTTTTTCAGCGTGGGTGTTTGGCGGTTTAAATATGAGTAATTCAAAAAAACGGTAAGTAGAAAGTGGCAGGCAGATAATCTGCCTGCCACTTTTGCATTTTATACTCTGCGTTCTGTACTAATCCGTCACTAAAAACATCTTTGCATATTTCCCATGTAACTGTCCAATCAGCCTTCCCAAATGCATGGTTAGCGTCCAAATCAGAAAGCCAACCAGCAGAAACAGTGGTGTCGCCCAGGAAGGGAGATAGTATCTCATGATACCAATACTGAGGATGGGAAAATCCGTGATCGATTGTACGAGCGGTGCAGCCATAAGCGCAATGGAAAGAGAAAACAGGGTGACAATCAAAGTAAAGTAAATCACACCCAAGGGCATTTGAAGAAAAAAATAAGCAAGGGTCAACCAGACCTGCTTGTCGGTAAGATTAGTTTTGAGGCGGTCAAACCAGGTTGTACCTTTCTGAAAAAATAATGACCGCCTGGGCATGCGCACTCCCAGCAGTCCTTCTACAATCCGTCCTTCCAGAAGTGCCAGTCCGCGTAGAGAGACAATGAAAAACACAGCAAAGAAGAGACCAAAAATGAAGATCGCCAGCGACAGGGAAAGGGAGAGGCCTGTCACGACCCAGGTAAAATACACGATCCCTGTTACAAGAGAAATCAGCATATAAAGCAATGCTCCCCACGCCTTGGGATCCTCATAAACACTCAGGAAACGTTTAAACGCAGAATCTTGTTGGTTAGAGCTTTCTCGCGCCAGGCTGGGCAAAGTGCGCCGTTCCACTTCCTTGTAGGCAGATGCCGTTTCATCAGGTGAACCATATTGCTCGATGACTTGATTCAACGCTTCTTCTTCGGACATTTTGGGTTGCTTCTCGCGTAAGCTTGCTAACGCGGCTCTCAGATGTTCTTCCGCGTCTGCCAGTGCGTCCTGAATGGTTGCAGCATCACTTCCATTGAGTTCCGTCTTTAACAAATCTAAATATTCCTCAATAGATTTGATCATGATCATCCTCCTTTGATCGCCCGGTCAACGAACGACTTCATTTGCTTCCATACGCCCTGCCAGATGACAAGCATCTGGCTTCCTTCGACTGTGATCTCATAATAACGTCGCGGCGGACCTGAAACCGAAGGCTCGACTTTGCTTTCCAATAAGCCGCTGCTCTCGAGAGAATGAAGAACCGGGTACAGGGCTCCCTGTTTCATAAAGGATGCGTCCCCGCTATATTCTTCAAACAGTTTCGCGATCTGGTAACCGTACATTGGCTCAGCGCTTTTCTGTAGCACGCTCAGCAAGACCAGCGAGGCGATTCCCGCATTCATTTCTTTTTGAAATTTCTTAGTGAGGGTCGCAGAGTCAATCACTAGGCATCCTTTCAGTAGAGTGAAATCCATACTATTATTGACTTAATAATAGTATGGATTTATGAATACGTCAAGGGTTTAATAAAAAATGATCCCGCCTTTTAAGCGGGATTTGGAGCTTATTGAATAGGTCGCAAAGCTGGTTGGGGTTTCTCACGCGAAGTCGAAAAAAGTGTCTCCACATCCTGAATGGGAACCCAGGATTCACTCTTGCCCAGGTCTGCGTAGGGAGCGTAATAGAACTGGAGTTGAGCTGTTCCCAGACGCTGGAACACAAAAAAGATATATTTTTTATCCGGACTCCAGCGGGCATCGCGATAGCAACAGAGTCCGTTGATGGGATTTATTTTTTCACCTGTGCGTGCCTGGCTGTCATATTGATATAGATCCCCAAAGCCGTCATTCCGAATATTATCATTCAGCAGGAATAAATGATCGCCATCCCAGTCATAACTTGTAATCCGTTTCGTACTGTCGCCGCTGAACTCAAGACGTACTCCAGGGATCTTGGCAACGCGGACCGGGCCGACAGTATCACAGTTTGGGATATTCACATTCAAAAGAAAGATTTGATCGGAACTGACCAGCTCAGTATCCACAACATGAGCCGCGATCTGTGTCCCATTTTTGGCCCAAAGCACCTCTCTGAATGCATACTGGTTATAAAAACAATTTTCCTTGAGCGCCAGCAGGCTAAATCTTGTATCTACTCCCTTCAAAATATTGAGATCAAACGGGAGGATATTCAAAGTGCGCTGAACACTGATCGCGACAAGTTTGCCATTGGGAGAGACTTGAAAATCTTCCAACTCTTCGCCTGAAACGAAACACATGACTTCCTGAGGCTGTCGCGTATCAATATTCAGCAGATAAACGCAGTTCCGCGAAACATAGGTCAGACGACCGTCCGGTATCCAATGCAAATGCGACTTGGCGGAATTATCCGTTCTGACCTGGATCAGATTACTGCCATCGACATCCATCAGATAAAGCTGATTCCCCGCGACGAACGCGATCTTGTCCGCGCCGCCGGGGATGGATGGACCCTCAGGTAGTGCGGTTCCAACAGTGGGAGTGATTACAGGTGTCAGGGTGGACTCAGGTGTAAACGTTTCCATAGCCGTCGGGGCAAGGGTTGGAGGGATAGAAGTCGCAAAAACTGTGGGAGTCGACGCGAAAGCGGAGAGAAATGGCAGTTGCCCGCGGAAGCTATAGGCTCCACCCGCGACCGCAATCAAGAAAATCAATCCCGCCACAATCCACCCTGTTCTGTTAGGTGCAGCAGGAGCAGTCTGCCGATCAACCAGAGCCGAAAATTTAGGCAGGGTTGGATCCCCCTCGAATGCAATCTTATTCAACTCCTGCGCCAGATCGAGGGCCGTGGCGTAACGGTTCTCCCGATTCTTTGCCATGGCAGTTTTGATAATGACATCCAATTCACCGGGCAGGTCAGGACGGATTTTCAAAACATTTGGGACAGGGTCATTCACATGCTGAAGGGCCATGCCGATCACAGTGTTCCCGTGATATGGCGCCTCGCCAGTCAACATTTCATAGAGGATAGCCCCGAGCCCATAAACATCCGCGCGACTATCAACATCCTCGCCGCGCGCCTGCTCCGGGCTGATATAGGCGGCAGTACCCATTGCCTCGTTCGCACTGGCATCCGTCGCGGAAACAGCCGCTTCGGTAAGTTTTGCCACGCCAAAATCGGATAGGTAAGGGTTATTGCTTGCGTCAAACAGGACGTTATCAGGCTTGATGTCGCGGTGGATAATCCCTTTCGAGTGGGCATGATCGAGCGCAGACGCCAGACGTTCGATGATCAATGCAGCATCGCGCAGGGAGAATCGTCCTTTCCGGATCATCTCCGAAAGAGATCCACCGGACATGTAACGCATGACAAAATACGGCTGGTGATTATCCTCTCCCCCAACGTCATAAACCGGGACAATCGCCGGATGTTCCAGTGAAGCGATCAGCTTGAGTTCGCGCTTAAAACGGGCACGTGTCAGCAGGTTATGCAACATCTCCGGCGGTAAAACTTTGATCGCCACTTCACGGTTGGAAATTGGATCAAAAGCTCGGTAGACCGTTGCCATCCCGCCGCGGCCAAGCTCAGATTTGATCTTATACCTGCCGACTTTATCCGGTGACATAGGTCAAGTATATCAAAATACCCGTTCAAAAAAACATTGTAAAGACTGTGCAAAAGGACAAGCCCCGCCGTACGACGGGACTAATAGCTGCACAGCAATGGTTGTTTATTGGTTTTACGGTTCTTGTATCTCTGCTGCGCGCAAGGTATTCCTCATTAGCATGGCAATCGTCATCGGACCCACGCCGCCCGGAACAGGCGTGATAAAACCCGCCACTTCTTTTACTTCATCGAAACACACATCCCCCACCAGGCGGTGTCCGCTCTTTTTCGTCGCATCCGGGATGGAGTTGATGCCCACGTCAATCACTGCCGCGCCGGGCTTGACCCACTCGCCGCGTACCATTTCCGTTTTTCCAATGGCAGCGATCAAAATATCTGCCTGGCGGACAACGCCAGGCAGATCCTTCGTGCGAGAATGGCAGACCGTCACGGTCGCGTTTTTGCCGATCAACAGTAAAGCGGCAGGCATGCCTACAATATTCGAGCGACCCAGCACAACCGCATTTGCACCTTCAATTTTCACGCCCGATTTTTCAAGCAAATAAATACAGCCGTAGGGCGTGCACGGCACAAAGAGTGGCTCACGTCCCTTCTGCGCCAGTCGGCCAATGTTGAGTGGTGAGAAGCCATCCACATCCTTCTCGATATTGATGAGAGAGAGCACGCGCTCTTCATCGATATGAGACGGCATGGGCAGTTGCACCAAAATGCCGCTTACCTCTGGGTCTGCATTCAAACTCTTTACTAAAACCTCAACCTGTTCCTGGGTCGCGTCGGCGGGCAAGTGTTCACTGATCGAGCCCATGCCTAATTCCTGGCAAGCCTTTCCCTTGGAGGCCACATACGCAGCCGAATCGGGTCGGTCGCCAACCAATACCGTTGCGAGAGTGGGTTTCTGCTTGCCGGCTGCCGTACGCTCTGCCACCCTGGCAGCAACTTCCTCACGCACCTGTTGTGCAATTCGTTTTCCATCGATGATTTGAGCAGTCATATCTTCTCCTTTTGCGGTGCCATCATTTTACAACCCCGCTCTTTTTTGCTGTAGTGACACTTATCCTTTATCGAGGATTATGCCTTTTATTTTATCGCCATCCCTTTCATTAAGGATCACGCGATCGATTTCATTCCACCTCGGTGATGGAGCAAACGCGTTCACACGGAGATAATTCCCGCTCAGCCCTTCCATTTGCCAGCCCCATTCGCCTATTTCAGACACCGATTCCCACAACACGGACATCGTCTGCCCAACGAATCTCTGGCGATAGGATTTGGCGGATTCTTCCAGCGCGTCGTACAGGATATGATTCCGTTTCTTTCGAAGCTCGGGCTTGATCTGTCCCTTCATCTTGGCCGCCCCTGTACCGGGCCGCGGCGAATAGCTGAAGACGTGTCCACCTGCAAAATTCATCTCTTTTACAAACTCGAGTGACTCGGCAAACTCAGCGTCTGTTTCGCCCGGGAAACCGGCAATGATGTCAGTGGTGACCGCCACATCGGGCATCACGGCCCGTGCCGCAGAGACCAGTTCACGAAATGACTGAGGTGTGGTCTTGCGTGCCATCCGCCTGAGCGTGGATTCACTTCCGCTTTGCAGAGGTAGGTGCAGGTGAGGCATAAGGCGTTTATCAGCCCAGAGCGAGAAGAAGTCCGCATCCAGATCCCACGGCTCGAGAGAGGAGAGTCGCAGGCGGGGCGCCTCTGTTTCACGCAGGATTGCCTGGACCAGATCGCGCAAATGGTTCCCGGAATCCTGTCCCCATGAGCCAAGATGCACCCCTGTTAGAACGATTTCTTTCGTGCCACCCTCCAGGGCAGATTGGATATCCAAAATGACGTCTGCAATAGAACGACTGCGCCCTTCGCCGCGTGCAATGGTTGTGACACAAAACGTGCAATGATTATCACAGCCATCCTGCACCTTGATGAAGGCACGTGTACGGCGATGCAGACCGGGTAAGGGTTTGCGAGCAATCGGCTCGAGGTCAAATGATTCCTGAGGGAGATTTAGTACATCTGAAACAAGATGATCCTTACGATCATTCGTAATCACGCGCAGAACGCCGGGCAAATCATTCGCCTGCTGGGGCTGGAGTGTGGCCCAGCAACCCGTCGCAATGATCTCATTGACTCCGGCGCGCGCAATGTGACGGATTTTGCCGCGTGAATCGGCGGCAGCTTCATTGGTGACCGCGCAGGTATTAACGACCGCCATGTCTGCTATCTGGGCAGAGCTGACGATCTCATGCCCCACCGCGCGGAACTGCCGCGCCATCGATTCGATCTCAGATTGATTAAGCCTGCATCCAATTGTGTCGAGATAAATTTTCATAACCTAAGCATCACTCAGTGGCTCATCATAAGCAGCATATGTTTTGCGACACCATTCAACTTCTTCTTTCCATGCTCCAAAGATCCAATCGGAGCCAAACGTCTGCGTGGCATCCAACACAGTTCCATTAGACCATTTTGTCGAGGTCTTTGCTCCCTTTTTTATTGCTTCTTCCAAAAGCTCGGAGGGAAGGCGTAAACAATATGCCATCCCCAGACAAAAGGCGAGGAGAATACCCGAAACCGGCTGTACCAACGCTGGCGTCCCACAAACCAGACAACGGCAGTCTACAGGCAGCGCCGAACCGATCTGCTTCCATACTCGCTCGACAATATCAGGATGACTGCCTTGATTCATATACGGGCTGGAAACGCTATCGTGGGCTGCGAACAGAGGCTGGGAAGGATTCCGTGCGTGAAGATAGTCCACAACAAGTTTATTCAGGGTATTGTTGGCAGCAAACACTTGCATAAATCCTTAAGGCTGCATCACCACGAAATTATCGAACAGCACATCCACACCGGGCTGTGAGAATGCGCCCGCCAGCACACCGACATCACCAGTTGGCAAGTCAGAATCAGTGGCAGAGGCAACTTGTGTGAAGTTAATGTAAAAGGTCAGCGTATTTCCAACACAATCGGCACGCAAGTGATTCATTTTGCTCGTTTGAATCGTATCCGAGACATGCATTTCACTTTGACCCAGCAACAAGGTGAGACCGCCGATGAATTTTCCAATGACATAATAACCGTCATTGCTAATAATAAAGAAATAATAGTTCCCACTTTGATAACGGCAGATGAGTCCCATGCGGTTTTCGTCCGGTCCGTTCAATTTGATCACATCTGCTTCGACGCGTACATCGCCATAATCCTTTTTGGAGGTTGACCAAATATTAAGTTTGGGTTGTCGTACCAGAATCCGATAGCCACCGCTATCATAGTCCATGATGCCGTTGTCGTTGGAAAGGCGTGCCCAGCCTGTGGTGTTATTTTCAAACCCTTCCTGATAAAGCAAATCCCCTGACTTGGCCGAAAGGATTACCGGGGCTTGAGCTGGAATACAGGAGGAAAGTAAAAAGAAAAGAGGCAAGAGGAAAGAGAAGAGGCGAATGGATTTCATGCGGGGATTTTATCAGAGTTAAGTCTGTCGTTGCGAGCGAAGGTAATGAGTGATGGGAATCTCCTCGTAAATTATGAGATTGCTTCGTCGTCACTACGTTCCTTCTCGCAACACTCCACGGCACTTGCGTGCCGGTGTGACATGCCTCATGGAAAATATTGCTTCAAGATCATCGCGGCATCTGAATTGCCTAATTCACGCGCCTTAATCAAATGATCGTAGGCAGAAGCGCGCTCATTTGTCTGTAGATATAACATCCCTAAATGCAAATGTGCGGACGCATTTTGGGCATCCACTTCAAGCGCGTGGGTCAATATTCGCTCGGCTTCTTCATAACGTGCATCCATGAAAAGCAGCCATCCAAGCACATCGAGCGACTTCGCGTCTTCCTTCGAGAGAACCACGGCCTTTTGCGCAGCGGGAACACCTACATCTTTTACGTTCACATTGTTCTGTCCACAAAAGATCGCCAGCAAACGCCAATAGCTGGGGTCTTCGGGTGCCAGATTCGTCGCCGTTTGATATGCCTCTAATGCCTTAATCAAATCCCCGAGCTTGGCGTATGACTCGCCGAGTGAAACAAACCAGGTTGGATTCTTGGGTTCCAGGGCGGCAGCGGCCTGGAACTCGGTCAGTGCCTGACGAAAATTTCCGACCCGCTGGAAATAAAGTCCTCGCAAGCCGCGCACTGTGGACAAATCCGGGTTCAGGCGTAAGGCCTGGTCGAGTTCCGCGTCTGCCCCCTCAGGGACCTTCAGCTGCTGCTGCGCCTCTGCAAGCCACGCCCACGCCTCAGCATTTTTCTCGTCCGTTTTGGCCGCCTCTTCAAACGCCGCGCGCGCAAGTTGCCATTCATTGACCAGTCCAAGTCCCCGCCCGGTAATGACGAGTCGCGCCGAGGCTGAGTCATTGATCGAAGCCAGATTCAGCGCGGTGCGAAGAGTCTGAACAGCCGGGTCAAGCTCAGGGTTCAGTTGAGAAGCGCTGATCAATTCCGATAACGCCTTGTCGGGGTCAGATAAAGTCAGGAGGAGTCCCAGGCGATAAAGGGCAGCAGCATCGTCCGAATGAACGGAAACATATTTTTGCAGATAGTCCGCCGCTTTGGAAAACTCACCGTTTGATTGATAGATTTCAGCCAGCCGCGAGTAGAGTTGATCGGATGGATTCTGTTGCTCGAGAGCCTTTTCCCAGATTTCAGTGGCCCGCTGCGGATCCTTGTTCAAATAGTTGACATCCCCCCAGGCCACCCAGCCTTGCGGTGAAAAAGCGTGGTGGTAAAAAGCCTGTTGATAGGCGGCATCCGCCTGGGCATAATCTTTTGCATAATAAAAAGCGTGCCCGGAAAGTTCGTAGAGATCGGCGCGCCAGGGAATCCGTTGCGCCGCATTTCGATAATGTTCTGCGGCTTCCACATAAGAACTGGCAGTGGTTGCCTTTTTCAATTCGGAATAGCCAGAGAGAATGAAAGGTACAAAAATGGCAAGAAGGATGGCGAAGAGAATGAGTGAAATACGAACGATGTTACGAGACACAAACCTATTATAAATGTGACCCTCCCTTTGGAACCATCTAAAAGTGACAAATGATAAAAAAAGAGTAACTTCTCCCCTGAATTATGGTCTTGTAACGTGGAGAGATGTTGAGTTCAAGCCAGATTTGCCGCTCGTCTCACAAGCGAAGCGGTCCTGTGGATCATTTACTAGGCTTTTGGAATGGAGTGTACGCTAAATTTTCAGGTTTTGGTTTAGATAATTATGCGGCACTCTGTAGGCAAGTGGAATATAATCACAGCATATATGGGCGCATCCCTTAATCAGATCCTTTCTGTTCTCACCGAACCAGCAGGTAGTCTGATCTATCATCTGATCCTGGTATTTTCCATCGCGGGCGCGTTACAGTCTGCTGTTGTGAACTGGCGGTCGAGTGAATTTCCACAGGCACGCCGGACGATGTTCGGGTTGGGAGTGCTGCTCATCGCGCAGATTACACTTTTTCTCGTCAGTGTCATTGGAGTTCAAGGGATTATCAATCTTCCACTGTTCCTGCCCCCGCTCGACCGGGCAGTGACGCTCTTTTCGCTCGTATGGCTGATCTGGTTGTGGGCATTCCCGGAACCCAGTCGCCCTGCAGATGCCGGGACCTGGCTTTTGAGTTTACTGGTTGTCGCGGCGCTGGGACTCAGCCTCGTCGCCTATTCAACCGAACCGGTCCAATCTTCATACAATCAAACCATTTATGATGGGTACTGGCAACTGGCCAGCATTGGCTTCTCTTTAATTGGTTTGCTTCTTTTGGTTGTGCGCCGTCCGAACGGATGGGGTTACGGCGTCGCGGTCTTTTTGCTCAGTTTCGCCGGCCATCTTCTTTATATGATGATCGGACGCATCCCAGGGGATTTTCCGGGCGCAGTAAGACTGGCACACATGGCAGCTTATCCCATTTTATTGACTCTGCCCCAGCGTTTCCCCACTGCAACGAACAGACTGACAAGCGTCAAACAGCAGGATGCTCCAGTGGGAGAACGACGTAAATATAGTACCGATCCCAAGACCTTCCACGCGCTGCTCGCGCTGGCCGGTGAATCCAGCACTGAAAAATTAAGTCAGGCGATCACCCGTGCCATCGCGCAGACAATGCTGGCTGACCTGTGCTTCCTGATCTATCTAACGGATAACAACAACCAGATGCAGATCGCCAGCGGATATGATTTGATCCGTGAAGAGAATCTGGAGGGCGGGAGCCTCAACAAAAATCTGATCCCGATGCTCACCAATGCGCTGCAGCGCGGCCGTCCATTACGTCTGCCTTCGAGCAGTACCTCGGCCGATATCAAAGGATTAAGCGATCTGCTCGGCCTGACCAATCCTGGCCACTTGATGAGCGTACCCATCGTATCGCAGGAAAAGGAACCTTTGGGCGGAGTACTTCTGTTGTCTCCCTATTCAAACCGGTTATGGAGCGCGGAAGATCAGGCTTTCCTGACAAATATTGCGACCTCGCTTGTGCCCATTATCCAGCGCGGCCAAAAGATGAGCTCGCTCGAGATCAAAGGGGAACAGACCAAGCAGGCGTTGGATGTGGCACAGTCCCGCATTACGGATCTGGAGCAACGGAACACCGACCTGCTGAAACAAATGGAAATGGTCAAAGCAGACGCCCAGGAGGGACTGAGCCAGGCTGAGCATCTGGCTGCCATGCGCAAGATGCAGGAAGAGACGCAACAAGCCCTTGAAAAGCTCAAAGAAGAGAATGAAGAACTGCGCGTTCTCAAAGCCACCAAAAAGACAAGCTCTGCCCCTTCTGCCCAAATGGAAAGTGAATTGCGTCTGACCCTGGAAGAGATGGCTCGTCTGCAAAATCAGTTAGCCGAAGCGAATATGCGCATCGTCGAAGCAGAAAAAGGTTCCTCTGTTGCACATTCGACAGAGCAGGCCGAAGTGGTCGCCTCTATTTCGCAGGAACTTCGCCAGCCCATGTCGTCCATCGTGGGATACACGGATCTGCTGCTAGGCGAATCGGTGGGAATCCTTGGCACCTTGCAGCGCAAATTCGTGGAACGCATCAAAGCTTCCACAGAACGGATCGGCAGCCTGATCGATGACTTGATCCAGGTGACAACGCTGGAAACGGGACTCAACGACCTCAAACCTGAGCCTGTGAATCTGGATCTTATTATTGATAACGCCATGTCCTATACAAGCAGCCAGATACGCGAGAAGAACATCTCGCTGCATCTCGACCTGCCGAAGAACATGGCACCCATCTATGCCGACCGTGAGGCCCTTCAACAGATTTTGATCCACCTTCTTCAAAACGCGGGGGCGGCCTCCCCGGTGGAAGGGACCGTGCATTTAAAAGTCCAGACCAAAACAGAGGATGAGAAGGAATATGTCCTTATCCAGGTCAGCGATACCGGTGATGGTATTGCCCCTGAAGATCTGAGGCGCGTGTTCACCCGTTTATATCGAGCGGATAATGTTTTGATCCAGGGCGTGGGTGATACCGGCGTTGGGCTTTCCATTGCGAAGACGCTTACCGAAGCACAAAAGGGCCGGATCTGGGTGGATAGCAAACCGGGCGTCGGTTCAACCTTTAGTGTCCTGCTGCCGATCGCCAGGAACTCAGCTCTAAAGAACCCGGAGACCTAATTATGCAAGCCCTGCGCCAATTGGGTGCTGGAGTGATCGTTGCAATCTTTTCTGTGATTTTGGTGATCGGGGGAATCTTTCTCTCTCTCGCTGAAACTCTGCCCTCGCCTGCCACTCCTACACTAATCCCTCCAACATTTCCACTGAGCTTTCCAACACCGACTGCCACGATCGTTACAATTCTTCCCAGCGAAATACCGACAGAAACGATACTCCCGTCTGAAACCGCATCTGCATCACCCATTGCTTCGCAAACCTCCCTGCCACCTACAACCTGCACCCCACCTTCGGGATGGATCCGTGTCACTGTGGGAGCAGGCGATACAGTTTACTCCATTGCACAACGTTATAAAACCAGTGCTGAGAATTTGAGTGCTGCCAACTGTCTTACGGCTGTGGAAGTGCCGGCCGGTCTCACTTTGTATGTCCCTCCCGTCCCAACCGTTACGGTGATCCCCTGCGGCCCACCCGCAGGATGGGTGAAAAACTACATTGTGCAGCCCGGCGATACCTTGTTCCGCATCGCGGTCTCTTATAATATTACCTATCCTCAATTGCAACGCGGCAACTGCATGGGAAGTTCCACAATCATTTATACCGGTCAGCGACTTTGGGTTCCAAACATTCCGACGCGCACTCCGATCCCCAGTCTTACGATCATTCCAACGTTACCACCCGCGACACAGACCCCTCTTCCCACCGTCACAACAGCTCCGCCCACGGATACTGAGTTACCACCGCCAACTGTTATACAAGAAACACCGATCACGCCCAATCCATAAGGCATGAAAAGATTTTTTTACATCCTACTTCTAGCGGTTTACATTCTCGCCGGATGCAGCCCTCTCGCGCTCGCGCCTTCCAGCATCCAACCGGCCCTGCCTTTTGCACTGGTGACTGCCGCGCCGAACGCCTCGCCAACTCCCACTCCTTTCCAACCGATTCCCTGGACGCCGACCGGCACGCTTCCATCGCAGCCGATCGGTGATACCGCTACACCAACGGCGACTCTCCCCGCCGCGACGCAGACCGAAATCCCAACCATCGACCCCAACCTTCTCGTCAACACGGTCGTGCCCTTTTCGACCATCGACCCGGCGGGCAGTCAGATCCTCAACAATGGACAGGAGACTGTCAATTTCCTGCTGATCGGTTCAGATCGCAGACCGGGTGGTTCCTTCCGCACGGACACCATGGTGATCGCCATCCTGCGCCCCAATGATGGGCAGGTCTCGCTTATTTCCATTCCCCGTGACTTATGGGTATCTATCCCCGGTTGGGAGAACCAACGCATCAACACAGCTTATCAACATGGAATTTCTGTTGACTACCCGGGCGGCGGACCGGGCTTATTAAAAGATACGATCCTCTATAACCTGGGGATTCGCATCGACCATACTGCCATGGTGGAATTCGATGGTTTTCGTCAAATCGTGGATACCCTCGGTGGTGTAGATGTGCCAGTTTCCTGCGCGTACACAGATTGGCGTCTGATCGATCCAAGCTATGACCCGGAGAATGAGAATAACTGGGCGCTGTACACGACCGGACCTGGTCTCATTCACATGGACGGTGATCTGGCGTTATGGTACGCGCGCTCACGTCAAAAATCCAATGATTTCGACCGCGGCCGTCGTCAGCAGGAAGTTCTCCGGGCACTGTTCACACAAACCTTGCAGGCGGGAACGCTCAAGCGCCTCCCCGAGCTATATAATGATTTAAAAAACACGGTGGAAACAGATCTCAATCTTGTTGATCTCTTACAGCTTTCCCTCTACGCGCCCAAAATGACGAATGCAGACATCCGTAGTTATTACATCCGTCCGCCGCTCGTCACTTCATGGATCACGGAGGGGGGTGCGGCGGTCTTGCTCCCTAATGAAGAGCCTCTGCAGCAGATGTTAACGGAAGCACTTTCCGCTTCGACAAAAACGGTCGAACGGCAGAAAATTGTCATCGACGTGATGAACGGGACTTCCATCACAGGGTATGAAACACTGGCAGCGACACGTCTTAACTACGCGGGGTATGAGACTCATATCATTCCCTCTGATCGACAGGACTATGCCTATTCCGTTTTGATCGACAAAACCGCGACACAGGACCGCGCCCAGAGTGATCCCATCCTCAACGCGATGGGCCTGTTGCCGGGCAGCGTCATTTCAGGGCCGGACCCCAACAGCAAATCGCATTATCTTTTGATCTTGGGATATGACTACGAACCATGTTTTAGCCCGGAGAAACTAGGACAGTGAATAATTCTCGAATAACCTGAGAACTGCAAGCCAGCCTCGATCAATTCCCTTCCGACCACCCATTGACCCTGACAGTTCTTAGAGACTCTCTTGGCGTGGGTCTTCGACCCCGCCGAGATATGACCGTAAGGTCTCCTTTGCCTTATTATTTACTCGTTGCTTGCCATGCAAAGGATTATATTCATTTGCGCATTAAAGTACGAATAAAAAGCTTACACTTCTGATCTTCTGGATAGCCCCTAATGACACATGCTCGAAGCGGTAAACAAACTGTAAAGTCCCCTGGTCGCGTTCCACGCTATACTACCAACCGAAGTTATTGAATCTGAATCAACAGCCTGGCGGAGGAATGGTCAGAGTTTACAGAGCGTAAGCGATGACGTGACTGGAAAAAGTATAGGCAAGCATATTAGGAAGAGGGAAATTATCCTAAACGAAGCATAAAACCAACCCCAAAATATAGAAGGGCACGTACTAAAAAGGCACACCGAACGATGAGCGAAGGATCAGCGAAGGATGAGCGAAGGATCTTTTTGCCAAAAATGGCTCTTTCGCCAAAATTGGGTGCCTGATATGGGGGTCCACCTGACACCAATGCAAAGCCATCTTCCCAGGCGTTCACTAAAGCTTGCAACGCGTCCTGCTGTGAACTGCTTTTTACCCTGAGGAATCTGAAGTATCAAAAGTTTGTGTCGCAGTCGTAGCGGGACTGGAACTGCCAAGAACATCCACAATCAGCTGCGGGCGATAGAGTGGGATCGCATCCCGACTGGCAAGGCTAAAGGGGGTCGCGTTGAACGTGATCAGGACAATATCGTATGTGCCGTTCCCCTTCACCAGGGAAGTCAGATCTACACTGGTCCATCCCCTGGCTTCAAAAGGTTCGGACACGGTAATCAATTCCCCAATAGGGGGAGCGTTCCCATACGTGAGCGCGGATTCGCTCCAGGCATGATTCATCACAGCCCGCACCTGATACCCGGAGATCGACGGATTGTTGGCATACAGACGCAGGGTGGCGCGGACTACCGTCCCTGGCAAGCCTTCCACGTCAAAACGCAAATAACTGGCTCCCAATGGCCCTCCATACAGGCGCAACATATTCGAGGCGCCGAAGTTCGAAGCTGGCTTTGGCTTGCTAATATATGCGTCCGCGCTGGGAGCAAAGGGAAATGCGGTCGTTACGGGTGTGGGGGATGCTGTTTGCGTGGGAGCAGGTATCATCTGGGTCAATGCGGAGGAAGTCATGCCGACCGGGGGGTCTCCGTGGCATTTTCCAGTCCCCGAATCCGTGAAGGTGCTGCCCGCCTCGGGAACGAATTGCCAGTCATAACCGGCTGGATGCAGCGTAAGCTTGAGGATCCCGAAGGTATCGTTATTCAGTACTTCACTGTTCGCCGCGAGGCTCTCGATTTCAGTCAGGTTTGCCCCCCCCGTCCCTACAATAAACTCCCGAATGCCGCGCTCAGTATCCAGCGTTCCATCGGGCGTCTGGGGAGCAAACCGCTCATAGATATGATCATGCCCATTCAGGATGATCTCGACCTCGTTATTATATAAAATTTGCCAGATCCACTGGGTATTGCTGGCTCCACGTCCTCCCGAGCTAAAGAGCGGAATATGCCAGTAGGCCAGCGTGCAGAGATTGGGGTGCGCCCTCAGGTCCGCAGCCAGCCACATCGCTTGAGGCGAGCCATCCCCACAGCCACCTGCATCTCCACAATTGGAATTTAAAGCGATCAAATGCCAGGTCCCAATGTCATAGCTGTAATAGCCCTGGGAGGCATCGCCCGCAGCCAAGCCAAAATATCTGAAGTAACCCGCTGCACCTTCATTGTAACTTGTGCAATTCGTGCCATCCGAAGTAAGGTACTCATGGTTGCCAACGACCGGGCGCGAGATCGATTTCACACGTCCCCAGCTTGGGTCGTAGGATTGCAGAAAGGCTTGATCGCCTCCGCATTCGTATTGAACATCCCCCAGCGGCAAGACAGCTGCCAGGTCGGCGTCCATCAGAAGATCAGAGGTGTATTTCTGCCGACAGGAACTTGAATTCCCTTCGCCGTTATTAAAGTTGGTGCTGGCAGGATCGCAGGCAATATCGCCGGCTGCAGCGATCACAGGGTCGGAAGCCGCCAGCACAGCTGCAAGAGTCCCCGCCAAATTTGTCGATCCAAATGATATCCAAATTAAAGCCATCAATATCACTATTGATATGTAATATCGGGGATTTTGAAAACGAACAGCTCTCATCAACCCAGCTTTATGCTCCATTCAAGATGGCGAATTGAAAAAAATCTTTAATAAGAAACAGCGGTGGGTTTTGCGATGCTTACCTGCCTGGAATAAGGCAGGGCGGCTCTGTTTTACATCAATGGGAAATAAATCTTACCTGTCATAATTATAAATTATCATTGCAGCTTGCTGCCAGAAAACCTATCCCCTTTAAGTTCGATGCCTGCGGCTTACGAAAACGGGCAACAGCAACTGTTGCCCGTTTTCTTTTCCAGACCTAAATCATTCTCAAGGCGCAGTTTCGATTACCAACTGGGCTGGACTCCCACCTTCGCGGGACGAAAAATCGGCGCCATCTGAGCTATCCGCGATCAATACAAAAGTATAAGTACCATTCCCGTTCATCAGTGAGCTGACGTCATACTCAACCCACGTATTAGCAGTCAGGGCACCTTTATTATCAGACGGTCCACTTAATAGAGCCGGCTGCGTATTCCACGTTAACCCCGATTCCGTCCAGGAATTGTCTGCCAGGTAGACTGCCGGGCCATTCTTCGTTGTATCTGTTAAAACGAAGACTCGCAATTTGGCGCTTTGGATTGGACCGCTCAGGCCACCCACCGTGAAACGCAAATAACTTTCCTCCATCGGGTCTGGCGCGCCATCCACAGATACATAGGACAACGTGCCATAATTGCTGGTGGGAGAGGCTTGCTTGACCCGCGCATCGACTTCCACTGCAAATGTAAAATTACTGACCGATGAAGTGGGTGAAGCCATTGGGGCCGCCGTTGGCGACGAAGTACTTGTAGATGTGGCGGAACTGCTGAGTGTAGCCGGGGGTGTATTCGTCGCTGTGGGCGTAAGAGTAGGCGAGGGTCCAATGGTGCTTGTCCCAGTAGCGGTCTGTGTGGCTGCGCTTACCGGAGATGGAGTCAGAGTCGAGGTGCCGGTCGCCGTATTCGTTGCTGTTGACGTACGGGTTGGCGAGGGACCGACTGTGCTTGTCTCAGTAGTAGTCTGTGTAGCTGCACTTATAGGAGATGGAGTCAGGGTTGAGGTGCTGCTCACCGTATTCGTCGCTGTAGGTGTACGCGTCGGCGAGGGTCCAATTGTGCTTGTTGCAGTCTTTGTAAATGTTGCCGTAGAAGATGGAGTACGCGTGGAGGTGCTCGTTTTCGTAATGGTCGCGGTAGGCAGAGGCGTCCCACTCGAAGTACTTCCATGACAATTTCCTGTGCCGGTGTCAGTAAACGTTTTACCGGCTTCGGACACAAACTGCCAATCGTAACTCGTTGGATGCAGTGTCATTTTGAGAATCCCATAGGTATCCACATTGCGGACTTCGCTGTTTGCAGCGATCGTCGCGAGCGAGGTGTGATTCGCTCCCCCACTGCCTACAATGAACTCCCGAATGCCGCGGGCCGTATCAACTGTCGCATTAGGTGCCTGAGGCGCAAATCGTTCATAAATATGGTCATGCCCGTTCAGGACGACATCAACATTATTATTGTAGAGAGTCTGCCAAATGGACTGCGTATTGGATGAGGCGCGTCCCCCAGAACTATAGAGAGGAATATGCCAATAAGCCAGGGTACAAAAATTTGTGTGCGCGGCCAGATCAGCTGCCAGCCACTGCCCCTGCGGAGACGTGGACCCACACCCACCTGCCGAACTGCAGTTTGAATTTAGCGCGATCAGATGCCAGGTACCAACATCAAAGCTGTAATATCCCTGAGAGGGACTGCCAGCCGCCGACCCAAAATAATTAAAGTAACCAGCGGCGCCAGAATTGGCTGATGTACAATCCGTGCCGCCTGAGGTAAGGTACTCGTGATTTCCAACGGCAGGATGCGTAATCGATTTGACACGCCCCCAGCTCAGATTATAGGATTGCAGATACGCTTGATAACCTCCGCAGTAATACTGGTTATCCCCCAATGCCAAAACAGCAGCCAGGCCGGCATTCACCAGCAGGTCGGAAGTGTATTTCGGCCGGCAGGATCCTGAGGTCCCATTGCCGTTATTAAAGCTAGAATTGGTTGGATCACAGGCAATATCTCCTGCCGCGGCAATGACAGGATCGGAAGCAGCCAATGCCACTCCAGAAGTACCAGGCAGTCCAGCTGGACCGGAGAATAACGATGTCAAGCCCAGCAATGCGGCTATTAAAATGGAATATCCAAAACGTCTAAAGAAGATTGCTCTCATAGACCTGGCCCTTTGGCTCCCTTGGACGCGCCATAGAATATGGCCCATCTATAAAAAAGATAATCTCAGTCAATAAAGATGTTACTGGAATGGAGTTTGCGATGAATTCTTACTTACTTTAAAGAAAGCGAGACAATACAGTTTAACGGTTTGTAGCAAATGAAAAATTTCATCTGTACAGGATGGAAATCCTGTTAATATTTATCATTTTAGGAGGGATCAGTTTTTTCATTGTACCACTTTATGATGCCTCAGAGGTGTTGACATCTCTTCCTTTTTTCGCTAAACTATACGCAAGAGAAAGAACAGGAGCTCTGATGCCTGATAATCGTTTGACTTCACACTTAACCCCGCAAGCCAGCCTTACCTCCGCCATCAATTCGTGGGAAGCCTTCCTCGTGGATAAAGGTCGTTCACCGAACACGATCAAAGCCTTCCTTTCAGATGTGCGCCTGCTCACCAATTTCCTTCCGCCAGACACTACTGTTGGCAAGATCACTACCAAGGATCTCAACCGCTATTTCGAGTGGATGGAAAAGGAACGGAACGTTCCGTGCAGTCCCAAGACACTGGCCCGCCGTATTACTGCCACCAAGTCGCTTTTCCGTTGGCTGCATCAATACGGCGTTCTGATGGTTGACCCGGCCGAGAAAGTCGCGCAACGTTCGGCGATCAGTCCCCTGCCGCTGGTGCTGACCTCTGAAGAGTATGATGCGGTTCTGCTGGCAGCAGACCGTCATCGCCGCGGCAGCAAACCCGATGCGCGTTCCTACACGTTGGTCTATCTTTTGCTGACCACCGGGATCAAAAAAAGTGAAACGCTGGGATTGAAACTCGAACATGTCGAACTGGATACGCCCCACGGGCCGCAGATTTTCATCCGCTATGCCAGCCCGGCGAATCGTTACAAAGAGAGAAAGCTGATCCTGCCCGATGATTGGATTCCCGCCTACAACGAATACCTCGCTCAATACCATCCGACAGAGCAGGTGTTCCCCTGGTCTCCGCGGCGCTTGGAGTATCTGCTGGAAGATATCGGCAATGAAGCAGGTCTGACCAAGCATCTTTCCTTCGACATGTGTCGCTGGACCTGCGCGCTGAAAGATTATCGTGCCGGTGAAGAACCGGATAAGATCCGCCAGAAACTTGGAGTTTCGAAAATCCAATGGCGTGAGTTACATAATAAGTTGAAGCAGTTGAGTGGGAGTAAAGAATAACCTGAAGAATTCGCTGGTTGAGTAAGGCGAGTGTTTTTCGAGCCTGTACACTGGCACCGTACGCCAGTGTGGTGTAGCAAATCATGCGGTATCGAAACCAGCAATAATAAGTAAACTTGAAATGGTGGTTTTGATATACCCTGCAACGAACTCGCAGGGTTACTCAACCACCATATCTTTATCCTCTCGTCATCGAAAAATACAAAGCCTGTCGCGTCGCATCCGTTAAACGGAATGGATGCGCGGGACGATAGCCCGGCACCCAGACCACTTTCTCACCTATACACAGGAGAGGCCAGCGATCGCGGGCGCGTTGGGGCAGTTTCACATTGATAAAGAAATCGGAGATTTTCATCTCATGTCCATCCATGCCAAGCGGTTCGAAGCGGTCTCCATCCTGTCGGACGCGTAACTCCAGTGCATCATAAATCCCCTGAGCATCCACCCATACCTGGAATGGATCATCATTCATACGGGCTTGTTCCGTTGCCAGCGAGGCGATATTCCAGCGTTCACAGTTTAACTTCCAACCACCGGACAATTTAACTGAACCGGGAATCTTCAGCGAGATGGTATTGCTTTCATCTGGCATTTGCGGCCAGCGCTCCACCGGAAGAGTTACATTTCTGGCGGCGACGTACATCCAGGATCCCTCACGGAGCAAGTGCACACCGCCGGTCAAATCCATGCGGATAGGATGACTGCCCTCGGGGTCTGAAATAAAATTTGTGGCGCGTTCCAGGGTGGCATAGTTAATATCCAACTCGTCAGGGTGGACAAACTCTATCGCACGCCGGATCAGGTTGCGCTTGAGTCCGACCGGCTGCTTGGTCAACGCGGTAGAGTCGAAGGTGATGAATCCAGGATTTTCCTGCACAACACAAACTTTCCAGGCGTCGTCCAGAATATTTGCAAGGATCTCATAGTCACCCGCCAGGGAACGCGACGTGCGCCAGATCACTTCACGAAAACGTTGATTATAGGATTCAAGCGTGGGAATTAATAAATGACGAAGACGATTACGGAAGAAGTCCAGCGAGGCATTGCTCGGATCGTGCCGCGGACGGAATCCGTTCGCCGCACAATACACGACTGTTTCCTCGCGCCATATATCGAGCAAGGGACGAACCACTGGGATCTGCGGGTCAAACATGTGAATGACCGTCCGATAAGTCATGCCTTTCAGCCCGGCCAGACCGGCGCCCCGAATAAAATGCATAAGAACAGTTTCCACCTGGTCATCGGCTGTGTGACCAACAGCTACAGCCTGTGCATTCAAACGATGTGCCTGCCCCATGAGAAAACGATAACGCAGGATGCGCGCCGCTTCTTCAATCGACAGTTTTTCTGCATCCGCGTACGCACGAACATCTCCACTCTCGATCACCGAGGCCAGGTTGAGACGTGCAGCAGTCTGCTCCACAATATTGGCATCTGTATCCGAGTCGGGACGGAGCTTGTGGTTGAAATGTGCAACAATGGTGTGAAAGCCTGCCTTGCGCAAAACGCTCATGAGGCACAGACTGTCAGGTCCCCCGGACACTCCTACAATAATAGGCGCATCGCGGCTGAGTCCACATTGATCTCGAAGAATGGATTGAATATTTTCGAGCATTATATTGAGAAACACAAAGCCCTAAAGGTCTTGAAGACCTTTAGGGCTTTGTTAAATCTGATACAACTCCACCAGCACCCCTGACGTGCTTTCAGGATGGATGAATGCATACTTTTTTCCATCTCCCCCCATACGTGGTTCCTCATTGATGAGACGCACACCCTGGGATTTTAGATGAGACAGCATCCCTTCGATATCATCCACTTCGAGACAGATATGATGCATCCCCGGTCCGCGTTTGGCAAGATATTTTGCAATACCTGAGTCTTCTGTCGTTGGCTGTACCAGTTCCACTTCCGAGCCTGGAAGCGGCAGGAACGCTACCTGTGATTTTTCAGCAGGCACCTCGCGCAGTCCATGTAATTCCATCCCCAGCGCATCCCGCCAAAAAGAAAGAGCTTGCTCCATATCTTCTACAACAACCGCTACATGATTGATCTGTTTCACTTTTGGCATAGTTTTCCTTTTATAGACTCTGAAGGTTATCCTGGCAAATTTGCAAGAATGATTGCCGGAATATCACACCTCGTTCTGAATAAGCATTGGGAGCAGAAACCTTTAGGGTCTTTCACGATGATTATAGCCGCTTGTCAGAGAATTCGATAACGATTAAGATTGGTACATGTCTACTATTCCAATCAATTTGCGGCGCGTGGCAGTGATGATCGGTATCCTTGCGCTGGTTTTTATTGTGCTCGAGTTTAATCGGCGTCTCGAAGAACTCAACATGCTAACCAGACAGAACCAACTCGTCCAAACCCAGGCAACCCAGGCCATTCAAACTCAACTGGCTTTACAGACTCAGGTCGGGTATGCAGGATCAGATGCTGCCGTGGAGGAATGGGCGCGTACGGATGGACATTACATTAAGGATGGTGATTTGCCGGTTGTTCCTTTAGGTCAACCCGGATCGCCTCCGATTGAAGCAAACACTCCAACCCCTGTCCCTACACAGCCGGCAAAATGGCAAGTATGGTGGGACCTTTTCTTCGGAGAGTAAGAAGCCCTTTCCATGATTAAGTTCAACTTTTGCTGAGACGGTAGAATGATGAACCGTCCATTTATAAAACTTTGGGAGGGGTTTGTTGAACCTGCGTCCAGTGGGAACACAAGAGAACATCATCTTTCACGGACACTCAACATTATTTTGTTGCTTCTTCTTCTGTGGGGAATTGGATTTGAAATCCAATCGAAATTGAGCGGAAAATTTCTAAACACGGGGGATCTATTTGTATTAATCATCCTGGGAATTCTGGCATTGGCCTATTATCTCAACCGCCGAGGACAATTCCGCGCCGCTACGATCCTAACCCTTGGCTTATTTATTACGTCAACGTTCGCATTCGCTTTGTTGCAGTATTTAAGAGGATCAAATAACTTTGCGGTACTGTACTATTTGATCGTTGCAATTCTGATGAGCGAACTGTTTTTTTCAATGCGAGGGTACCTGATTACCGTCACCATGATCATGACTGGATTGTTGGGTATTTCATTGCTGGATTCAGGCGCCCAAACAATTTTCGTTTTCCTGTTTATCTTTTGCGCACTGATTGGCTTTTCCAGTTACAACCGCCGCGTGATCGAGCAGGAACAATTCGCGATGGCGCAAAAGCTGGCGCATAAACAATCCCTCCTATCCATGGAGCAACGAAAATCTGCTCACCTAGGATTGCTTGAGGAAGTGGGCAGGCAGGTCACCAACAGTCTCGATGAAAAGGAAATCCTGGAACGCACGCTGGAAATCGTTGTAGAGAAAATTGGTTTTGCCGAGGCGACGATTTCATTACTGATTCACGCCGACATCCTGGAAGTCGCGGCCATCTCCGGTACGCAGGATTTTGGCTATCAGTGCGGTTTTCAACAGAAGACAGGTCAGGGCATCATCGGGCATGTAGCAGAGACTCATGAAGCCTATATCACAGGGGATGTGTCACAGGATCCCTATTATTTTTCCTCCGCCGAAAGGAACGGTTCGGCGATTGGCGTTCCCATGCTGGATAAGGAAAACCTGCTTGGGGTCATTTACGTGGAAAGCGTCACAAAGGATGAACTCCAGGCGGATGACGTTCAAACGCTCCAGACCCTGGCAAACCAGGTCGCCACTTCGCTCCAAAAAGCACGCCTGTATGCGCGTACGCAGAAACATTTACAGGTCATGACCACCCTGCAATCCATCTCACACGCTGTAACCTCTTCATTGGATCTGGACGAGATTTTGAACAGCGTCATCCAGTTGTTAAAGGATTCATTCGGCTACACTTATTTAAGTATTTATTTACTTGAGGAGGACACTTTATATTTGGGCGCCCAGCTTGGTTACCCAGATACTCAGATTATCTACGAGATCCCCATCAATTCCGGTGTGATCGGAAGAACGGCACGCCACAAGGAAATACAATTTATTCATGACGTCAGCACCGATTCAGATTTCCTGCCGGCTGCCTACGAAGTAAAAAATGAAATCGCCGTGCCTCTACTAAAGGATAACAATGTGCTCGGCGTTTTGAATGTCGAATCCAAAGGAGATGTGCCGCTGACCGAAAATGATGTAAATGTGTTGAGTACATTAGCGGGTTCTGTCGCGGTGGCCATTGATAATGCGCGCCTGCATGCCGAAGTAAAACTCATGGCCATGACAGATGTGGTCAGCGGCCTCGCCAATCGCCGCGCATTTGATGAGACCCTCTATGCAGAGATTACGCGGGCAAGTCGCTATAGCCAGCCCATCTCCCTGATCATTCTCGATCTGGATTCCTTCAAGGAATACAATGACAAATGGGGACATCCGGCCGGGGATATTCGATTAAAAGAGATCGCAGATTTATTGCGTTCCAATGTCCGTGACCCCGATATGGCAGCACGCTATGGCGGTGAGGAGTTCGCCCTTATATTGCCGAATACTTCCAAAGGTGGTGCGATCCGGCTTGCCGAACGGCTGCGCGTTTCCGCAGAGTCCAGTGCGCCCCAAAAGGCGGATGATAACTATCCCATATCGGGCTATACGATCAGCCTGGGTGTGGCAACCTACCCGGACGATGCAACGTCGGTGGAAGAATTATTGCTCATGGCAGACAATGCAGAACTGATGGCAAAGCGGCTCGGAAAAAACCAGGTCTATGCTGCAAATTCTGCCAACAAAATTCAGCGCCCGTAATATTTTTTCCTTCCCATGTATAACAATTCATCAACCTCTTTTCGTATCACGGATCGACTTGCTCTCTTCCCAGATTCGACGCGGATTCAAAACGACTCGCTTTTCATCGCGGGACAGGATATTACCGCTCTCGCGGACCGCTATGGAACCCCGTTATATATTTACGACCGCGCCACGCTGGATGCTTCCCTCAAATCCTACAGGGACGCGTTAACCGCTCACTATCCATCTCACTCTCACACGACCTATGCGGGCAAAGCCTTTCTCTGCAAAGCCATCGCCGAATGGACTCAGACACATGATCTTTTTGTTGATTGCACAGGCGAAGGTGAGATCGCAATTGCCGTTGCAGGTGGCGTGCGGCGCGAGAATATTCTAGTTCATGGCGTCAATAAATCTCCCGCCGATATAAAAACTGCAATTGAACAGGCTGGCACAATTGTTGTTGATAATTTGACAGAACTCAAAAATGTAGTAACGACTTTAGTCGTTGCAAACCTAGCGACTGCACCTGTCCTGACGGACAGTGTCAGGAAAGTCGCTACTACTCTTCCGCATCTCTGGCTACGCCTCCTGCCGGGTGTTGCCGTGCGGACTCATCACTCGCACACACAGACCGGTCAGCATGACAGCAAGTTCGGCATGACGCGCCCCGAAATATTGGAAGCTACAGAATTTTGTAAAAAACATAGCCTGCCAGTGAAAGGGATTCACTTTCATCAAGGCTCGAACTTCCGTGACCCGGAGCCATTGATCTCTGCGATTGAGATGGCCCTGGATCTGGCAAAGGAAATTGGATTCAGCGGCGAGTGGTATTTTTGTCCTGGCGGTGGCTGGGCTGTTGCCTATCATGAAGATGAATTGCCAAGTCCATCCATTGAAAGTTATGTGCGCGGGATCGCCGAGTCAGTGGTCGAAGGCTGTCGTCAGCGCGGACTGGATCTTCCACACTTGCATCTCGAACCAGGACGAAGTCTTATTGCACGGGCCGGGGTGGCGATTTATCGAGTCGGGGCAGTGAAGCGCCGCGGCGAAAAAACCTGGCTTCTCACTGATGGCGGCATGGCAGATAACCCGCGCCATGCACTGTATGGGTCGAAGTATTCCTGTTTAACGGTGGCAGGCCCCGGTCGGGAAAGGACTGAAAAGGTCTCCGTCGGGGGTCCTTATTGTGAGTCCGGAGATGTCATCATCGAAGATTTGTGGATGCCGAAAGTTGAGGAGGGAGAATTGATCGCGATCCCTGTCGCCGGCGCGTATCATATGAGCATGGCCTCTAATTACAACGGTGCACGGCGACCGGCCGTGCTATGGCTGGAGGAGGGGGATGCAAAATTGATTATTCAAAGAGAAACAGTGCAAGACCTTTTGAAAAACCAGCTATGAGACTTATCGTTATAATCGTTCCGCTTACAGGGTAAACCAAATGATCAAAAAAATCCGCTTGTATTGGCCGCTCATTAAATCGCTTCAAACAGGTTTGCTACTTTCCACAGGGATTGCGGGATATTTAAGCTCCCGTCCTCCTTATAGTATTTCGTCATTACTCGGTTTAATTGCAAGTTTATTTCTTGCGATCAGCGGAAGCACCATTATGAATATGTGGTATGACCGCGATATCGATGCCAGGATGAAGCGGACTCATATGCGACCGGCCGCCTCCGGGCAATTGGATCAGAGAGAAATCTTTATCGTCGGGATGACAATTTCGGTTTTAGGTATTGGTCTGGCGTTTGTCATGGCGCCGCTCTACGGACTGGTTGTCTTCGCGGGCTGGTTCTTCGATGTGATCGTGTACACGGTCTGGCTCAAACGCCGCACGTGCTGGAGTATTTTATGGGGCGGAATTTCAGGAGCGATGCCCATTCTTTCAGGACGGGCGCTAGCAGTTGGCGAAATTGAAGTGGTGGGAATATTATTGGGACTTTCCATTCTCTTTTGGATTCCCACGCACACACTGACATATTCCATGAAATTCCGCAATGATTATAAAAATGCTGGCATTCCTACATTCCCAGAAACGTACGGGGAGAGGTTCACGCGCATAACGATTGCGATCTCCTCCATCCTTGCCGCGATTGCCATTGGCTGGGCCAGCGTTCTCATCGGCCTGAACGCAGGACTGTTGAGTCTGATCGCGGTGCTGACAGCCGTGATGCTCATTTTGGCATTTGCCACCCTCCGCATCCACACGGACAAGATGAACTTCATGTTGTTCCGTTACGCGTCACTTTATATGTTGAGCGCGATGATCATCCTTTCTATTCAAGGGCTTATTTAATCAAGCCTCGTTTTCAACGTTTTTCAATAGTAAGGACCTGCCAAATAAGGCGGGTCTTATGGTCTTAATATCCCAGGCAAATTTATGAATCCGGTCCAACATGAAGGGACTTCATCTTAACTTCATGTTCTCCTCATATAATATTCATAAGCACTTAATCCTGGCGAGGAGAAACGGCGCCAAATATTAGGTCAGCAAGGCTCAAACTGGGCAATTTTTTTATTAGGAGAAACACAATGAAGCCTCAGCACTTATTAGATATTAGTTACTTGTTTGCGTTTCGTAGAGCAGGCTTGTTTTTATTGATCATTTTTTTGTTCGTTTTACTGACTGCCTGCAGCCCGCGGCCAACGGCTTCAGCAGGCCCGATTCCCGGCAAAGAGGAATACGGGATGACGATGAAGGAACTATTTACTGCCATTGAGAAGGTAGAGACAGAGATCAGCAAATGCATGAGCGAGGCGGGATTCGAATATGTCGCGGCAGACTACAATACCGTCCGCAGGGGCATGACCTCCGACAAATCCCTGCCGGGGATGACCGAGAGTCAATTCATTGACCAATATGGTTACGGCATTGCAACTTTATACACCGGTCTAGCTCCTCAGCTTTCAGAGCTGCGCACACCGGCCCAAATTGGGCTGGGGGAGCAAAATGTGCAAATCTTTATGAGCCTGTCCCCTGCTGACCAGGTAGCCTACACTCATACCCTTTTTGGGGAACATGCGGATGCAACCTTTGCAGTCGCCCTCGAAACGGAGGATTTCTCACGTACGGGTGGCTGTACGCGCAGCGCCATCGAAAAGTTTTTTACTCCCGAACAAATGAATGCAACGTTCCTCAATCCATTTGATGCGCTTGTGGAAAAAGATCCGCGCATGGCCGCTGCCAATACGGAATATGCCAGTTGTCTGCGTGCTGCAGGCTTTGAATACAAGTATGAACGGGACATCGAGCCGGACCTGCGCAAAAAACTTGACACGATTGCCGGCGGTCAGCCGCTGGAGGCTTTATCCTCAGACGCGCGCTCTGCTTTAACAGATCTTCAAAACTATGAACGCTCCCTGGCTTCGGCAGCCACAGACTGCGAGAGAAAATATCTCGACCCGGTTGCAGATCAGGTCGAGCGGGAATTGTACGCCGGTCCACAACAATAAAGCAGCCTCAGAATAGACAGGTGGATGATGAAGATTTTTACAAAGGATTTCTGGAAATGGGAAAATTTGAAGGAGCGACTGCGTCAATTTGGCGCCGCGTTCGATGCAGCCAATGGCAGGCTGGACCGGAAGTATAAGCTCGCGCTTTCTCTGATTTTTGTGGTTCTGCTGGCGGTCGTGAGTTGGGTGGCAGGCAGCACAATCCAATCGCCAGCCGAGGCTGCCGCGCGGACTGCCCCTCCTACTCCCTCGCCGATTCTTGTTCCAGTGGAGGAGCGAGTTCTCACCTCCGATATCATCACACGCGGCACTGCCCGTTTTGGTTTGCCACAATCCATCTCGCTGGCGCCCTCTCCTTTGAAACTGGAAGCGGGGGTGATCACAACGCTACCTACGCGCGGTAACCAGCTCAAAGAGGGTAATGTGCTGCTCACCGCTTCGGGTCGACCGATATTTCTTCTGCAGGGAGATATTCCTGTCTACCGCGATCTCACTGTCGGTCTTTCAGGCGAAGATGTCCGCCAATTGGAGGTAGCGCTCAAGCGGCTGAAGTTCGATCCAGGCACAGTGGATGGCGTGTATGACGAGAAGACCAGCGCGGCGGTGGCAGATTTATACACGTCCGCAGGATACACTTCCTTCGTTCCAACGGAGAAACAATTTGCGGAGCTTCGCTCCCTTGAAAACGAGCTGGCGCTTGCCGTCAATGAAAAGGCCGCGGCAGAGGATGCCCTGGCCCTTGCGCCGTTAGCGGTCAAAGCGGCTCAGGCACAGCGAGCTGCTGATGTAGCCTCAGCCAG
>Ga0065704_10070293_pt1 | contig 38157 bp, 36 predicted proteins | sample SwiRhicommuniRL2_FD_59091 | JGI IMG/M metagenome (GOLD analysis project Ga0065704, IMG submission 59091) | Switchgrass rhizosphere bacterial communities from Rose Lake, Michigan, USA - RL2 v2 (version 2) | ecosystem: Host-associated > Plants > Roots > Rhizosphere > Soil | place: East Lansing, MI | reverse complement strand
CCCCTTTTGCATCTTCTGCTACAAGAATTCGAGGAATTGCATCCGCGCGTGTCAAGGAAACGGATCGAGTCCATGCCACTTGTATGGAACTTGCCCGTCTGGGCGTTCGCGTGGAGGAGCATGAGGATGGCATGACTATTTATCCGTGCGACGAAATTCGGCCCGCAGCCATCCAAACCTACAACGATCATCGCATGGCAATGGCATTCTCATTAATTGGCCTACGTGTGGATGGCATCACTATTGAGAATCCATCCTGTGTTTCCAAGACTTTTCCGACATTTTTCGAAGTTCTGGATTCCTTGCGTTGAGCACCATGCAACCTTCCAGTCTTTCAACCTTCAAACTGGGGTTAACTGGTTATCCTCTCAGCCACAGCCTCTCTCCTCAAATCCATACGGCGGCACTTCAATCCTGCCAGTTGGATGGAGAGTATTCCCTATTTCCTGTTCATCCTGATGATAAACAAGATTTGAAAGATTTGCTTTCCCGAATTCGCTCTGGCGAAATTCATGGACTTAATGTCACCATTCCGCATAAACAAAATATCATTCCATTTCTTGATGAACTGACTCACACCGCGGCTGCAATTGGTGCAGTCAATACAATTTATTTACGCAACGATAAATTGATTGGCGATAACACGGATGCTCCAGGTTTTTTAGCAGATTTAAAAAAGTTCTTAACCACGGAGACACAAAGACGCGGAGATTTAAATACGCTGGTGCTTGGTGCAGGAGGTTCTGCACGAGCGGTCGTATACGCTTTGCTCAATGATGGGTGGGACGTGACTATCGCGGCTCGCCGAATCGAACAATCTCAAGAATTAGCACTGCATATTGGAAACACCAAGGCGATTGAATTCACAGTTCGGACCTTCCAACATTCGAACGTCCAATTGATTGTCAATACCACGCCCCTCGGCATGACCCCCAACTTTGACCAATCTCCATGGCCCCAGAATTTACCTTTTCCAAAGAATGCATCAATTTACGATTTAGTCTACAATCCACGTGAGACGAAGCTTGTCAGAGATGCACATGCGCAGGGATTAAACGCCACCGCTGGGCTAGGTATGTTGATCGAACAAGCTGCCCTCGCTTTTGAAATTTGGACAAACCATAGCCCCTCGCGAGAAATCATGCGTGCGGCGGTCGAACAATCTTCAATCACCAAGTACAGAGTTCCCTAATGTTACGTTTTCTTACCGCCGGCGAATCTCATGGACCTTCACTCATTGCCATTTTGGATGGCATGCCTGCGGGTCTTCCCATCACGTCTGATATTATTGACAAAGAATTATTGCGTCGTCAAAAAGGGTATGGTTCGGGTGGGCGGATGAAAATCGAAAAAGACACTGTCCAAATTTTGGGCGGCGTGATGGCAGGCGAAACGACGGGCGCGCCGATTGCCATGCTTGTGCAAAATGATGATCATATCAAATGGAAAAGCAAAGCCATTGAGCCCATGACAACTCCGCGTCCTGGTCATGCGGATTTAACAGGCGCAGTGAAATATGGTTATAAGGATTTGCGCCCTGCGCTGGAGCGTGCCTCTGCTCGTGAGACAACCATGCGTGTGGCTGTCGGCGCAATTTGCAAGCATTTCCTTTCTCAATTTGGAATCATCCTTGGCGGATATGTTTCCTCCATCGGCGAAATCCAGGCAGACTTTGCTGATATGCCTTACGAAAAACGTTTTCTTCTTGCAGAAGAATCGGATGTGCGCTGTCCAATCGAATCATCTGCGAACCGAATGCGTGTTGAAATCGAAAAAACCATTCATGGCAAAAATACGTTGGGTGGTGTGTTGGAGATTGTCGCGTTGAACGTGCCTATGGGACTCGGAAGTTTCGTTCAATGGGACAAACGCCTTGAAGCCAAGCTTGCGCTGGCTGTTATGTCTGTGCAGGCGATCAAGGGCGTGGAGGTGGGGGATGCGTTCGCAAATGCAAAACTTCCTGGCACACAAGTTCATGATCCGATAACATTGGATGCTCAAAAGTCAAGGGTCGAACGTTTGTCGAACCGAGCGGGTGGGACGGAAGGTGGAGTCTCTAATGGACAACCAATCATCGTCCGCGCGGCCATGAAACCGATCGCTACCACACTCCTGCCCCAGCCGACAGTTGATCTGGCGTCAGGGACCCAATCTCCCACCAAGTACGAACGCTCCGACTTCTGCCCGGTCCCACGCGCTGTTCCAATTCTGGAAGCGATGGTCGCCTTTGTTTTGGTAGACGCGCTCATCGAAAAATTAGGTGGGGATTCAATGAATGAAATTAAGCCACGGTTTGACTCATTGCGTAAAGCAACACTGAAAGATTTACAAATGGACAATACTCCGCATGTTTTTTGGGAGTAACTTATTGATTACTGTATACTGATCACTGGACACTTGAAATGCATATTTTTCTCTATGGTCCTGTGGGAGCAGGAAAATCCACAGTTGGAAAAATCCTGGCAGATAATCTCAACCTGCCCTTTGTGGATTCAGATCAGGTGATCGAGACGAATGCGGGTATGCCTATTTTTGAGATTATGGCTCAACATGGGGAGCAAGCCTGTCGCGATCTGGAAACCGCTGCCTTGAAACAAATCATCAACGATAAGGAAAGTGTAATTGCTCTGGGCGGCGGAGCGTTGTTACGAGAGGAAAATCGTGCGCTGGTTGAAAGCAATGGCAAGGTCATCTTGCTTATGGCAGAGTTGGCTACGCTACTTGGAAGACTACGTTCCGATTCCAATCAACGACCCTTGCTCGCGGGAGATTTGCACGAGAAGTTAAAAGGTTTGCTTACCCAGCGTCAGGAACATTACAATTCATTCTCTTTGTGCTTTGATGCCAACCAGGTTCCTCAAGAAATAGCCATACAGATTCAAACTGGGCTGGGGCGTTTTCATGTATCCGCGATGGGGAAATATGATGTGATCGTGCAAAATGGCGGGCTTGAGAACATCGGTGAAATGCTTAAATCGCGCGGATTGCAAAATCCAATTTTTGTGACAGATCATAATATTGCACAGTTCCACGCGGAAAATATGAGTGCTTCCTTGAATAAGGCGGGGTTTGATTCAAAGATGATCCCTATCCCTGCTGGTGAAGCATATAAAAACCTGGATACGATTTCCGAATTATGGAAATCTTTCCTTGAAAATGGCCTTCACCGCAAGAGTACGGTCATTGCCTTGGGTGGCGGCGTGATCGGCGATATGGCGGGATTCGCTTCCGCCACGTATATGCGCGGCATCCACTGGGTTGGTGTTCCTACAACTTTGCTTTCCATGGTGGACGCCTCGCTGGGTGGCAAGACAGGCTTTGATCTCCCGCAAGGTAAAAATCTGGTTGGTTCATTTTATCCGCCAAAACTTGTGCTGGCGGATCCGCAAGTCTTGAAAACGTTGCCTGAAGCAGAATTGATTTCTGGTTTAGCAGAGGTGGTAAAGCATGGGATTATTTCTGATCCGGAGTTATTCGATTTATGTTCTCGCGGATTGGATTGGATAAAAGCGAATCTTGAGGAAATTGTCAAACGTGCCATGGCAGTGAAGATAAAGATTATCGAAGAGGATCCCTATGAAAAGGGATTTCGTGCCGCATTGAATTTAGGTCATACCGTTGGACATGCCGTCGAGCTAGTCAGCAAGTTTGAACTGCGACACGGGGAAGCAGTAGCCATTGGAATGGTAGTAGAAGCAAATTATGCTGAACGAATTGGTATTGCAAAATTGGGCCTGGCTCATGGGATCGCTACTGTGTTATCAAAGCTGGGCTTGCCAACTTCTATCCTAAAAGGAATGCCGCGCGAGAAAATTATCCAGGCGATGCAGATGGATAAAAAGAAGAATGCAAAAACGATCCGATTTGCTTTCCCTGTAGAGATTGGGCGGGTTGAGTTGGTGGAAGTAACAGATTTGGCATCGGTGTTGGAGGAGTTATGAAAATTCTCGTTTTGCATGGTCCAAACCTAAATCTGCTTGGCAAGCGCGAACCCGAGTTTTATGGTTCAATGACGTTGGGTGATATCAACACGACATTGATCGAGTTGGGAAAGGAGTTGGGCGCGGAACTAAAATGCGTTCAGTCCAATCATGAAGGTGCATTGATCGACGCGTTGCAGGATGCTCAACTATGGGCGAACGGTGTGATCTTCAATCCAGGCGGTTATACTCACACTTCCATCGCCTTGCGCGACGCCATCGCAGCCATTGGAATTCCGGTGATTGAGGTACATCTATCCAATGTGTATGCACGTGAAGAATTCCGACATACTTCGATGATTTCAGCAGTCTGTAAGGGGAAAATCGTTGGGTTCGGCTGGCGGTCCTATGGGTTGGGTCTGAAAGCCTTGATCGAGTTATTGACGGATCAGGCCTCGGGAAAGTAATGTTTATGAAATGGGAACAGGCTAAGGCTTCGCAGGAGCATAGGGGAGTCGTCAGGTAAGCATTTTATGTTTCAGCGCATCTTATTTTTGATTAGAGGAGCGCCTTTGGTGTTACTCCTCAATCTTCTCATAATTGTCTAATCGAAAAGTTTCATATTTGCCTGTAAGATTGATTTTGAAAAGTTTCCAACTATTTATCGAATGATCGTTCCGAATGGTACAGTTTGAAATGAATGGATGTTTATGAGCGAACCGTCTTTATCAGTAACTGATAAATTACGAAATCAATTCGGACGCTTGCGCGAACGCATCAGGAAGATGTTGCCGTTCGCCTCGGGTGTGTTAGCGGCTCTGCTCGCGCTTTTTCTTTACCATTCTTTTGTTCCCGGTTCAAAACCATTAACTCAAAATGAAGTGAGTACTGCGATCTCCAGTGCCATGGCCTCCGCGACACCACGGGCTCCTTTTTCTGAGCACGTCTATGAGATCATCCAACCTTCCCTTTTGTTGATCGAGGCCGAACTTCCGGGTGAAAATGGGGATACGAATACTGGCTTGGGGTCGGGCGTGATCATCAATCGCTTTGGTGATATTCTTACCAGCCTGCATGTTGTTGCAAATTCAAAAGATATCCGGGTCACCTTTGTGGATGGTACGCGCTCCCGGGCGCGCATGGTCTCATCACAACCGGAAAAAGATATTGCTGTGTTGCAGGCGGAGACCCTGCCACAACTTTTTGTTCCGGCGATCCTTGGGAACGCAAATGCAATGAAAGTGGGGGATGATGCCTATGTAGTGGGCAATCCGTTTGGCTTATACAGTTCGATGAGTGCCGGAGTGGTCTCCGGCTTTGATCGTTCCTTCCAGCCCCCGAATACGAATCAATTAATCCAGGGGTTGATCCAGGTGGATGCGGCGATCAATCCTGGAAATTCGGGCGGTCCCCTGCTGAATCGCTATGGCGAGGTGGTAGGGATCGTGACCGGGATTGTCAACCCGACAGAGCAAACGTTCTTCATCGGTATTGGGTTTGCTGTGCCGATTGATGTTGCCGCGGGCGGGGCGGGATTACCGCCATACTAATTGTAAATGCCGCGACAGACGGCAATTCGAGCTTAACTTAATAAGAGGACAAGGAGAGAGCATGGTTCAAAACGTAAAACCCGAAAATCGCACCCCGATGGAAAAAGTTTTATATGAGGTGAAGAAAATTATTGTCGGACAGGACCATCTTCTCGAACGGATGGTGGTCGCACTTCTGGCGCGCGGGCATATCCTGGTGGAAGGGGTACCGGGACTGGCGAAGACGATGGCGATCAAGACTCTGGCTGAGTCCATCGGTGGAGAATTCAAGCGCATCCAGTTCACGCCCGATCTTGTTCCCGCGGATCTGGTGGGGACGCGCATCTACAACCAGAAGACCGGTAAATTCGACACATCGCTCGGTCCTGTGTTTACAAACCTTTTGCTGGCGGATGAGATCAACCGCGCGCCTGCCAAAGTGCAAAGCGCGTTGTTGGAAGTAATGCAGGAGCGACAAGTTACCATCGGGCGCGAGACGTTCAAAGTGCCAAATCCGTTCCTCGTTTTGGCAACGCAAAACCCCATCGAAACGGAAGGCACATATGCTCTGCCCGAAGCGCAGGTGGATCGTTTTATGTTAAAGGTTCTGATCGGTTATCCAACTCCCAATGAAGAATTTGTGATCGTCGAACGTATGACGGGAATGCTGCAGCAGGTGCAGGAAGTTTTGACCACCGATCAATTGCTTGCCCTGCAAAAGGAAGCAGACAAGGTGTATGTTGACCCGGCACTGATGGAATATGCGGTGCGTATGGTGACCGCCACACGGAGTCCGCAGGAAGTGGGCTTGAAGGATTTGCAGCGCTATATCATGTTCGGTGCCAGCCCCCGCGCTTCGATCAATTTGATCCTCACCGGGCGCGCCCTCGCTTTTGTGCGCGGCCGAAATTATGCCTTACCGCAGGATGTGCTGGACATGGCGCTGGATGTGATTAGGCATCGCATCGTCCTCTCGTATGAAGCGCTCTCCGATAACGTGACCGGAGACGACATCCTGGCGAAAATTCTGGACCGCATTCCGATCCCGGTGGTGCCTTTACATGAGCATGCCAAACGCTATGCAGACAGCAACACCTGAAGCGACCCCCGAACGCGTTCTATTGCGTCTTGATTGGAAAGTCATCCGTCGGTTGGATGGCTTGTTGCAGGGGGATTATCGGACGCTGTTCTACGGTTTCGGTGTGGACTTCGCCGATCTGCGCGAATATCAGCCTGAAGATGATATCCGCTATATTGATTGGAATGTCACCGCGCGCATGAATACGCCGTATGTGCGGCAGTATTCTGAAGACCGCGAGCTGACGGCCTGGTTTTTGCTCGACCTGAGTCCGTCAGTGGATTTCGGCACGCTTCTACATCAAAAGCGGACGATGCTCGTTGATTTTGTGGCGGTCCTGGCGCGCTTGTTAACCCGGCATGGGAACCGTGTCGGGGCGATGATGTTCAATGGCGGCGCCCAGCATATGGTTCCGGCCCGCAGCGGAAAGATTCAAGTCCTGCGTCTCATTAACGATATGCTGAATCAACCACGCTTATCGCGCGCCCCGTTTACGAATCTCAGCCTGCTTTTACAGAACGCGCTGAACTCGGTCCGAAGACGTTCGCTGATCTTTGTCATCTCAGATTTCATCAGTGAGCCGGGCTGGGAAAAACCCTTGAGTTTATTGAACCAGCGCCACGAAGTGCTTGCGATCCGACTCTGGGATCCGCGTGAGATGGAAATGCCTGACATCGGCGTGGTGATGATGGAGGACGCCGAGACCGGTGAGCAGTTGTATGTGGATACGCATGATAAAAAGTTTCGGCGGCGTTTCTATGAGGCGGCGTTACAACGTGAAGCCACATTGACCGAATCGTTCAAACGCGCCGGCGTGGACGCGTTATCCCTTTCCACGGAAGAAGACCTGGTGCGCGCCATCGTGCGTTTTGCACAGCAACGGAAGCAACGCAGAAGCTAGTGGAGTCAACGACTCCAGTCGTTGGATTTAAAGTCGAGCCCGCAGGGTGCTGCGCAAAGACTTTGACTCCATTTTCACTAGGATAATTATGAAATTTATCTGGCCTACTCTCTTATTGACATTATTTTGTGTTCCACTTTTGGTATTGCTGTATTTACGCCTCCGGGCGCAGCGGCGTAAGGTTGTCACGCGTTATGGAAGCATGGGACTTATCCAGGATGCCAGGGGCAGTGGAATGGGAGTGCGCCGCCATGTCCCAGCCCTTATATTTCTCGCAGGCATTTCCATCCTTTTATTCTCGCTCGCGCGGCCAAAAGCCACGGTCAGCGTGCCGAAGATCGATGGCACTGTTATTTTGACGTTTGATGTTTCCGGGAGTATGGTAGCCAATGATTTGCCGCCAACCCGTATGGAGGCTGCCAAGGCTGCGGCGAAACAGTTTGTGGAAAAGCAACCAACGGGCATTTCGATCGGTGTGGTTGCCTTCAGCGATGGAGGCATTTCTGTCCAGGCGCCTACCGACAACCGCGAAGAGACATTGACTACTATAGAGCGCCTTGTCCCGCGCCGCGGCACATCCGTTGGGAACGGAATTTTGGTTGCACTGAATACGATCGCTGTCGATGCCGGGGATCCTCCTATTTTGAAGAGCACTGGCCCTTCCTCAACTGAGCCAACACCTACACCTGTACCGGCGCCGCAAGGCTGGTATCCCTCAGCGGTGGTTGTTTTGTTAACCGATGGAGAAAACAATCAATCGCCAGACCCAATCGCGGCGGCTGACCTCGCTGCGGATTTGGGTGTCCGCGTATATACGGTGGGGATTGGCAGCGCGGCCGGGACGACCATCGAAGTAGAAGGGTTTACTGTTCATACCAGCCTCGATGAGGCGATGCTGCAAAACATTTCCAGTACGACTGGCGGAGTTTATTACAATGCAGGCGATGAAGCGCAACTTCGTAAAATTTATGATGACATTAAGCCTAAGTTATCCATCAAACCAGAAGACATGGAATTGACTTCTATTTTTGCAGGCGCGGGTATGATCGTTTTCTTAATTGGTGGCATGCTATCGCTTCTGTGGTTTGGTCATGTGCCATGATTACCAACGGTCTCGCGCCAAGCGAGGGCGAAGCCATATTCGTGGTTCGTATGGAGCAAGGAGAGCGTAAATGAGTTTGCTCTGGCCCGGCTTTCTTTATCTGTTGTTAATTATTCCGCTGATCGTTGCGGTTTATATTTTGTCGTTGCGGCGGCGAAGACGATTTGCAGTCCGCTATTCGAGTCTATCGCTGGTGCGCGAAGCCGCCAAACAACAGTCCTGGCTGCGCAGGCATTTGCCCTTCATCCTGTTCCTGTTTGCGCTGGCCAGCCTCGTGTTTGCCATCGCGCGACCCACGGCAACGGTTTTGATCCCGTCTAATAAAGCCACGGTCATCCTGGCGATTGACGTTTCAAGGAGCATGTGCTCTACCGATATTCCCCCCAACCGCCTGGAGGTGGCCAAGGATGCTGCCTTATCTTTTATTCGGAATAACAGTTCCGGCAGGCAGGTTGGGATTGTCGCATTTGCAGGTTTTGCCGAACTGATCCAGCCGCCCACCACCGACGTGAATTCACTGGAAAACGCGATCACGCGCCTGATCCCAGCGCGCAGGACTGCGATTGGGAGCGCAATCCTGCGCTCATTGGATGCGATCGCGGAGGTGGATAATCGGGTCGCGCCCAGTGAATTGAAATCATCCGATGAGACGAACCCACCGCAATCGTCCACAGAAGATTTTGTGCCTCATATCATCGTCTTGCTCACAGATGGCGCGAGCAACGCGGGTCCACTTCCAATCACTGCTGCAGAACAGGCTGTGGAACGTGGTGTTCGAGTGTATACGATTGGTTTCGGAACGACAAATAATAGCTCCGCCATGAATTGTGGGGACGACGATCCTTTTGGGGGAGCAGGAGGGTTTGGCCCCAATTTTGGTGGCGGTGGCTTAGGTGGAGGATTCCGCCGCGAGATCGATGAAGCCACCCTGACCCAGATCGCGGATATGACCGGTGGAAAGTATTATCTGGCCGACAGCGCTGACAAACTTCAGGATGTTTTCAAGAGTCTTCCTACCTATGTGATTGCCACCCGCCAAACAACAGAGATCAGTGTGTTTTTTACCGCCTTCGCCGTGTTAATGGCGATCCTTGCGATGACACTGGCATTCCTGTGGCATCCGTTGTCATAAGTCAGGTGACAGTCACTCGCGACGAAAAGAGTGACTGTCGCTTTTTGATTCAAAATCTTACGTAACCATTAACTCTCCAGGAGGGGAAATTAAAATCGCCTATCAAGTCGTCAATAGCAAATAAATTCCATAAGTACATAGTGAGGAGAACATCACATGACTGATCTCAGAGTCACGATCTATGGCGCGTATTGGTGTCCGGATTGCCGACGGGCGAAAAAATTTCTTGGTGAACAATTTATCCCTTATAAGTGGGTGGATATCGAACAAGATAAGGATGGCGAAATTTACGTCCTGCAGAGGAACGAAGGCAAACGTATTATCCCAACGATCGTGTTTGAAGATGATACTTTCCTGGTCGAGCCATCCAACGCGGAACTGGCGAAAAAGCTGGGATTGAAAACGGAAGCGAAGAAAGTCTATTATGATTTGATCATCATTGGAGGTGGACCTGCCGGGCTGACGGCAGCGATTTACGGATCACGCGAAGGCGCGGATGTTCTCCTCATCGAACGCTCCGGTCTGGGCGGACAGGCTGGGATCACCGTTGGGCTGGATAATTTCCCTGGCTTCCCCGAAGGCATCAGCGGACAGGAATTTTCCGAACGTGTGACTCAACAAGCCCGTCGCTTCGGCGTGGAAATCTTACAGGCTGTGGATGTCCAAAAACTGGAAATGGAAGAAGGCTATCACGAGGTCTACACCTCGGACGGCAAACATTATCATTCGAAAGCGGTGCTGATCGCGACGGGCGCCTCCTATCGCCGTCTGGAAGTACCGGGTGAAGACGACTATATCGGCGCAGGCATCCACTTCTGCGCGACCTGTGATGGTCCGTTCTACAAGGGTGCCAAGGAAATTGTTGTGATCGGTGGCGGCAATTCAGCTGTGGAAGAAGGATTGCATCTCACCAACTTTGCAGACAAGGTAACTCTCCTTGTACGCGGGGATCGCCTGACCGCCAGCCAGATCGCCATTGACAAGGCTAATGAACCGACCTCGCACATCGAGGTAAAGTTCAATACCGTTGTGGATGCCATCGAAGGCCAGGATTCAAAGCTGAAGACCATCAAGTATCACTTCAAAGACAATGACAAGCTGGAGGAGATTCATCCTGCTGCGGCATTCATCTTTATCGGTCAAACCCCGAATACAGGTTTTCTAAAGGATTACGTGGAATTGGATAAAACTGGTTTTGCGCTCACCGGCCATGATATTGTGCATGCACGGGAAATCATGGGCATGGAGCCGCTTCCGTTTGAAGCCAGCGTCTCGGGAATCTTTGTCGCTGGGGATGCCAGGCATGGCAGCACGAAACAGGTTGCCTCTGCAGTTGGAGAAGGAGCGGCCGCCTCCATCTCGATCAGAGAATTTTTCCGCAGAAGTCAGTAAAAAAACGAAAGTCACTTCATATTCCCGCCGTCGGGGACGACGGCGCTCTGAGCATCTTTTATTAATATGCTATAGTTTGCAGTGACCAATAAACTCTTTGGGAGCATTTATTCTCTATGACAACAAAAGATCGGACTGTCACTGTGATCGGCGCGGGGTTAGCTGGTCTTTCGGCTGCATACGATCTGCATCGTGCCGGATGGGACGTCACTGTGCTCGAAGCGCGTGATCGGGTTGGTGGGCGCGTGCACAGCTTACGCAACTTTTCGAATGGACTGGTTGCCGAAGGCGGCGGTGAATTCATCGACGAGAGTCACACGCGCATGCTTGCCTTTGCAAGGCAATTCAATTTGAAATTGGGGAAAGTGGGCAGTTGGCAGGGACAGGACAAAGATTGGGCATCCTTCGATGGCAAATCAGGACCGATGTCGGATGTAGATATTTGGGGAATCAACCTGCACGAGGAAGTTGATAAGATTTGGCTCGCTCTGGCAGAACTGGCAAAATATGTCCCGGACCCAAACCAACCTCAACTGGCGCGCGATGCGGAGCGTCTTGATCGTCAATCCACAGCGGATTGGCTCAATTCGCTGGACGCGCATCCGCTGGCGAAGAAGGATTTCATCCAGCACATCCGCTCTGAATATACCTGCGAGCCTGAGCGGCACTCCCTGCTGGACCTGGCGCGCAACTCTGCGATGTATTACACAACGCTCGAACGGAACATGAATTATCGTGTGCTGGGAGGAAATGATCTGATCCCATCCAGGCTGGCGGAGAGGTTGCCAGATGTCCGCTTGAATTCGCCAGTGACCTCGATTCAGAGTTCGCCGGAGGGAATCGCTGTTACTTATCAGCAAGACGATTCGTATTTCACTGTTCACTCCACATTTGCCATTTTAGCCATTCCACTTACCATTGCGCGGTCCATCGAGTTTACCCCGGCCCTACCCGCTGCCCATCAAAAGATGGTCAATGGAATCTCTTACGGCGCAGTGACGAAGGTATTGATCGAATATCGCCAGCGGTTCTGGGACCAGCGTGGCTGGAACGGAAGACTTACTTCCGATTCTCCTATCGTTCTGACGTGGCACGCGACCAGTCATGTTGAAAATGAGCACGGAATCATTACCGTGTACACCGGTGGAGAGCCGGGCGCGAAGCTCGCCGCGCTACATGACGAAGAACGGACATACCTCGCAATTGCCGAGATTGAAACGCTATTCCCTGGTTCGTCTGACTTGATTGAAAATACAGCTACGATGGCTTGGACCAACGAACCGTATACAAGAGCATCCTATGCGGCACTGGCTCCCGGCGAGGTGACCGCCCATTGGAAAACGCTCTTCGAACCGGCGGGTCGCCTGTTCTTCGCGGGGGAACAGGCCACGCCAATCCAGGGATTCATGGAAGGCGCGGTCGAAAGTGGTCAGCGCGTCGCAGCAACTATCCTTGCAGGCAGCGGTTAAACACTATCGATGAACAAGCAGACCCAAAATTTGCTGGCGGGCATACGAGCTGAAATCCCGCTTCTGATCAGCGGCTTTCCTGAAGGTATGATCTACGGGGCGCTGGCACTCAATGCAGGGCTTTCCAATGCGGCTTCGCAGATGATGTCATCCATTGTGTATGCTGGATCGGCGCAATTCATCACGGCACAGCTTGCGCATGAAGCCACCCCCGGGTTGGTAATTGTGCTGACCATTGCCGTGGTCAACTTGCGGCACATATTGTATTCTGCCTCGCTGGCTCCCTATCTTGCTTCTCTTCCAATGCGCTGGAAAGTACTTTTGAGTTATCTTCTCACCGATGAAGCCTACGCACCCACTATCATTCATTATGAGAAGGAAGGAATTACACCATATGCTCACTGGTTCTTATTCGGCGCGGGGTTCTCGCTCTGGTTCATCTGGCAGGTCAGCACAGCCCTGGGGATTTTCCTTGGCACCGCCATTCCAGAATCCTGGTCGCTGGATTTTGCCCTGCCCTTGACCTTCATAGCGATGGTTGTGCCGGTCTTGAAAAATCAGCCTGCAATTGCCGCGGCGCTTTCAGCAGGAGTTGTTGCACTCTTCGCTTTTTCCTTGCCTTATAAACTTGGCTTGATCCTTGCGGCGCTGGTGGGGATTGCTGTTGGAACGGTCCTGGAGGGGAGAACATCCCCCAAGGGGACTCTACCCCCAAAGGGAGCGATGTGAATATCTGGCTGGTGATGCTGCTCGGTGGACTGATCACATTCTGCCTGCGGTTTTCGCTGATCTATTTGTTTGGCAGGTTTGAGATTCCTGGAACAATTCGAAAGGCATTGCATTACGTTCCGCCGGCAGTACTCTCCGCCATCATCTTCCCGGAATTGTTCCTGCGCAACGGAGCGCTGGACCTATCGCTGGAGAATACTAGTCTGCTGGCTGGACTGTTCGCCATCCTGGTCGCGTGGTTTAGCAAAAACACCCTGATCACGATCATCGCCGGGATGCTGGCGCTGTTTCTACTGAAATTGATTTTATAGAATGTTTGGGATTGTTTTTCTGCACGATTTGCCAAGCAAATCGTGCAGAAAAACAATTATATGAACACTGTATGTGACTGATTTCCCCCATTACGCCTAGCATGTGCCACGGCTTCGATAACATGCTGGATGATGTTATCTGTTTCAGTGGAGGCCGTGATGCGAATGGAAGAGACGATGCCCGCGATGAGGCTGACGTTAAGTTGCTGCCATCCGATAAGGAGATATTTGTGTTCTCGATATCCTTGAGGATGCGGTCAGCGCGTTGCATCAACAATACTCACAAATGGCGGTTAATAATTATCAATGAGTGAACAGTTCAAAAACTTTTGCGCGGGTATTCGAGCCGAATTCCCGCTCCTGGTCGGCGTTTTCCCGTTTGGCTTGATCTATGGCGCGCTGGCTCTCAATGCCGGTCTTTCCACTGCCGCGGCGCAGCTGATGTCTTCCATCGTGTTTGCGGGCTCGTCGCAATTCATTACAGCCCAGCTGGTGCATGAAAGCACGCCGGGCTTTATCATTGTGCTGACCATTGCGGTGGTCAACCTGCGCCATATGTTGTATTCCGCCTCATTAGCTCCTTACATCTCGTCATTGCCCATGCGTTGGAAAGCCCTGTTATCCTATTTACTCACTGATGAGGCCTATGCCGCGACGGTCATCCATTATGAAAACGAAGGCGTGACTCCCTTCAGTCATTGGTTCTTTCTCGGAGCGGGCTTCTCACTCTGGTTCATCTGGCAGATCAGCACGGCCCTGGGGATTTTTCTGGGGGCAGCCATCCCAGAATCCTGGTCTCTTGATTTTGCGTTGCCTCTAACGTTCATCGCAATGGTTGTCCCTGTCTTGAAAAATGAGCCTGCCATCGCCGCAGCACTCTCGGCTGGAGTAGTCGCATTGGTCGCTTTTTCCTTGCCATATAGAATCGGTTTGATCCTTGCGGCGCTGGTTGGGATTGCCGTTGGGACAGTGCTGGAGGGGAGAAAATCCCCAAAGGAGAAGATGCGCCCAAAGGGGATACTATGAATATCTGGCTGGTCATGCTGTTTGGCGGACTGATCACTTTTGGAATGCGGTTCTCGCTGATCTATTTGTTTGGCAGTTTCGAGATCCCGGAAACGATCCGAAAGGCATTGCACTATGTCCCGCCAGCAGTACTCTCCGCGATCATCTTCCCGGAATTGTTCCTGCCTAACGGTACATTGGATCTGTCGCTGGAGAATACTCGTTTGTTGGCTGGCCTGGTTGCCATCCTGGTCGCGTGGTTCAGCAAGAACACATTAATCACGATCCTGGCAGGGACGCTCGCGCTCTTCCTGTTGAAATTGTTTTTATAGGACAATCGGTGGTTGAGTAGTCTCGCATGAATTTCGCGGGACGTATCGAAACTACCCTCAAAAGGGAAATTTCTGTTGCAGGATTACTTTTGGAATTTGTTGGTTTCGACACCTGCACACGATTTGCTAAGCAAATCGTGGCACCGTGCAGCTTAAGCCGTACCAGGGCAAGTGTATGGTCGAGAAGAACACTCCACCTACTCAACCAACAGTTTAACTAAACAAAAACCGTGTGCGACTGATTCCCACCAGCCCGTTTGGCATGAGCCACCGCTTCGATGACACGTTGGATGAGATTATCGATTTCAGTGGAGGCTGTAATCCGGGTCGAGGAAACGATTCCTGCACTGACGCTCACGCTGAGTTCCCTGCCATCTAATAAGGAAATATTTGTATTCTGGATATCTTTGATGATTCGGTCGGCGACCTTTTCGGCATCCTGACCGATCACACCCGGCAGGACGATGAGGAACATATCCTCTTCGAAGCGGCCCACCCCGTCATACGGACGGCTTTTCTCGCGGATCGACTTTGCAATGACCGTCAAGACGTCATTTCCAATATTCTCCCCATATTTGTCGTTGATGGATTTGAAGTTATCGATATCCAGAGCAACTAAGCTCAATGGAGACTGTCCACGGCGGGCGCGTTCCAGCTCACCGCGCGATAGAACGAGAAACGCCTTTTGGTTCAGCACCTTCGTAAGCGTGTCGAACATCGCAGTGCTGTCGAGCGTATCTTTTGCTTCGCTCAGATTATCTCTCAGGCGAATGATGCGTTCACCAATGCTGACGCGTGATTTGAGTTCAAGAGGAACGACCGGTTTATGCAGGTAGTCATCTGCTCCCAGGCGAGGCGTAGTGACATCCGATTCCTGGACCTTGGGAGTGAGCAATAGGATGTAAATGTAAAAGGGAGGTTTGGCATCCCGTACGCGTTTGATGAATTGCTGGTCATCGATATCGGTATTGGCCCGGTCTGCAATGATAAAACGGATGTCTCCCTCCTGTAGCAGTTGCATCGCAGTTTCGCTGTCCTCTGCGGACATGATCTCATGACTGTTATGTTGTAAGACTTGTTGGATAATGGCGCGTTCCGTCAAATCTTTATTGAGGACAAGTACCTTCATGTAGAAGCAGCCTCCTTACTCCATTATATCGTACAGGGTGCGTATAAATGCCTGAGACAATCATTGATTCGATCAAAGAGTTGAACTGGCACACACAATGGTTTATGAAACAAGTAGTACACAATTCATTAGATACGGAGTCCAAATTCTCCTGACTTTGGACTCCATCAACAATATTCGATACGCGTGTTGACAAACAATTCCTCCCATAGTAATATATTCGGCGCTCTGACCGACGCCGAGGTAGCTCAGTGGTAGAGCAGGGGACTCATAAGCCCTTGGTCGGGAGTCCAAATCTCCCCCTCGGCACTAGAAATAGAAAGGCACTCAAAGAGTGCCTTTTTGTGTTAAAAATCAGCAGGATCAGGACTCATCACCCACGGGTTATGAACCTGACTAGGTTTTTATCAGGATGTGACGCGATATCATTTGATTGGCACACAAAGCGATTGTGAGTAGAAGTAAGTGATGTGGTCAAAGTAAGCTGAAGATCATATTCAAATCTCAGCAACCCCCATCATTACATCATGGCGTACAATTAGAACTCCAAAAAATCAGGAAAAATTTGTCCGGATGATGGTCAAGAATAAAGATGTTACTAGTTTGGAATACTGAACTATCACGCCTCAACTCAAAAGTCCATTTCTAAGCCTCTGCTTGATGGCCCTGACCTCCATATTGAAGCTCCAAATGTTGACTATGAAAAGGTCAACGCGGATCGTTTGGACTAATCAGGCGACACTAAGCCTCGGCTTCTGAAGAAACTTCAGGAACTTGGAATGGGCCAGCGTACCTGACTCCTCCTCCAATAAACACAGATAACGACGCAGGCGACCCAGAGTTGCTTGCGTCGTTATTTTATTTTTAGGCATCGGCGTGAAGGCGAAGCCCAGGGGGCAGGCAAATTTTTGAACCCTACCCCTTAATAATATTATCTTCGATGCTAAACCTCACGCGTGACAACAATATTCGTCGCGTCATAGGCGCCCGTATGCGGAAATCCTTGCCACACTCTGATCTCACCGAACTGCCGTGAGAGGATTTGAAACGGCGGAGGCATAATATAGTTCTGGTCGCCTGAGGCGGTGCCCGAAAGCGCAACGTGCACGGTGGACTGGGCCGCCGAAATATTTAGAGTCACCTGCACAAGGAAGACCCGATCACGCGGAAACAGGCCAAATTCGGTTGAAGCGTTGTCGTCGATGCGCACCTTGTTATCCGCCAAGAAATCGATGTGCAAGAATTCCTGAGCGACTGATGTCTCGAAGCTGATCGACGCCACACCACTTCCGGTCGGCATGAACATCTCTGCGGAAAAGTGGTAAATGCCATCCCCGTTGACTTCCGTAAGCACTCCCACGAACCCCGCTACTTGCGGGCCTGTGGGACGGCTGATCTGCACCCATTTGTTGGTGTGCGCAAAGGGAGGATCAATGACAATCACGCTCCCGGGCGGCCCATCGACCCTCCCTGTTCCCACTGCCTGCGTCGTTGACGGCGGCTGACCGTCGGGCGTGGGATCGAAGTTCGACCTGAACAACGTTTTCGGAATGGTCAGGAACGCTATCTTGCCAAGGAGCGTGATATTGTAGCCAACCCGAAAAATCCAGGCGCCCGTGTCACGAACAGCCACGTCGACATTGATCCCAGCAAAAATGTTGCCAACTGGCGAGTGCGTGAAGGCATCTCTCCCCGTGGCAAAATGGGTCGGCCGCCAAACGTCTACTGCAAAGCCTGAGTTGATCGATTGATCCTGGTTGAAGATCGCGCTGAGGGAGGCGAACGGTGCCCATTCTTCTAATGAAAATCCAATGTTAAAGTCTTGGCCGGATGGCTTCGGGATGTGAAATCGGTTAATTGCAAAATTTAATGGCCCGGAATTTTGAGGTCCGGCCATGTCCGGGATGAAGGACAGCGTTTCATGGAGCCACTGCGAACCGCTGTTTCCTTCCAGGTTCGCCATCACGACTCCCGAGAGAACCAACAGAAATTTCTGATCATGGATGGTTGCGGGCGGACTTTCCCCCACGGCAAGAGCGGCCGGGGTGATGAGCCAGTTTTGGCCAGCGAAGTTGGTGAGTACCTTCATTTGAATTCCTCCATTTCTCTGAACTAGTAATGATCGAACCATCAAAAAAGGCTACGATGCCTGAGAAACGGGCACATGCCGCCCAAAAGATTCCCCTGAGTTTCGGAACGTATAGGGTAAAAATCCAGAGCCCCGCCACTTGAGCGACAGACATTTCCACACTGGGTGTCTCGGCGGTCGAATTATGTGGCATTATAAAACCTCTTCGGCTAGGAGACAATCCATTAAGGAAGAAGCCTTCCTAAAACAGAGAAGCAACTTGAGTTGCCTGGCTGTATTGTGTAGGAAACAAGAAGGTTTAACATACGGTTCCGGCAAGAAATTGAATCAGCTCAGTCTTAGTCGTACTTTTCATAAGCGCCTCATCGGCAATCATGCAAAAAGAACGAGCCAGCGAAGGCGTTGTTAGGATTCCATTTCGCCTTCGAGGATAAACCGTTTTAGCTCCCAATCATCTCCCTCCACGACGACGGCAGCCATATACTCTGGAGCCGGTCTGAAGCCAACGTATCGCCAGCAATCCTCCCTTGCACTTGCTTCTCCAGCAACGAGGAAAACCGGTTTGCCATCGCTTACTGGCAAGTCAACGGAATCTAGTACGCCTGAGATTCCGACTCCCAGAGCTTTGAGATATGCCTCTCTTCGAGTCCAGTATGTGAAAAAAGCTTCTACACGCTGCTCGGCCGGCATGGCGGTTAGGGCAGTATACTCCTGAGGTGAGAAGAAGTATTCCGCGATTTGATGCAGATGATCTCTGATGCGAATTTTCTCCACATCAATGCCGACTTCGCGTCCTTGCGCAACAGCAATGAGCACCCATTGACCCGAATGGGACATATTAAATGAAAGCACCTGACGATCGATGGCCGCGGAGAGATACGGTTTAGCGTGCCGGTTGTAATGGAAGTGAATGTCCTCCGGTGATAAGAACAAGTATTTGCCCAGCACATAACGCAGGATGCCGTGTGAGAAAATATAGTGAGATGTATCTTGAGGAAAATAGAATCGCTCAGCACACAGTCTCTCGTCAGAACTCAAAGTCGCATACAGTTTATCCTGCCTGGGCCAGGTTTCATCATAATATGCCTGCCAAACATGAATTTCAGACCGTAAGAGAGTAAATAGTTTTGACAAATTTGCGTCCACAATTGGGATCTCCATATAAGTGGAGAAGTATATTCCGAAACATCAGGAAGACATTCTCAGCCGTAAAGCTTGATCGTCCGATAGACCTTTAGCCGCTGTCGACCCTCTAAGAGATCCCGGATGAGATTGTCCGTGCCGGTACAAAGGTCGGTGATCTGTTCTTCAAGAAGATCTAACTTGACTTTCGTCAGAGCGAGCTTACTGGAATCCATTCCCTGGGCGTGATAGCGCTTGAGTTCCAAGATGGAAAGGCGATCCATAAGGTTGCCTGGGGTGGTTAACGCGACACAGGCGTTGTCCGCTTCCCTCTCTTGCATACACAAAACTCGCAGGATCTCCTCATCGATCACATCAATCATACATACGCGACGCTGATTGGACAAATCAATATCCCGTTTCAAGTTAGCCAGAACTGCTGGCCAGGAATAATGCGCACGACACTCGTCTTCAAGGTGCCATTGAAAACAATTAATGAGGCCTAGCTGCTGAATTTCACCCTTGAGCGTAGACAGGTCTTCCGGAAATGAGAGCTGCGCCGTCTCCCACGCTAGCGGAGGATTAATTTGATGCCAGCGCTCTATCATTTCGCGCAATACGGACGACATCTCGAAGGCGGAAGGCAGTAGTCCTAAGCTTGCGTTTTGCATTCGATTCTCCCTCTTGAGAACACATCCGAAATATCGAACGACAGAAAGAAACGAGCACAAATCAATGTTGTATCTACGTGGGACAGTTCATTTTCGCTACCGGATCTTAAATACTTGCCAATGTCTAGTTCCGTGTGCAATGTATCTTGATCCGTTTCATCACTTTATATGTCACATCCCTGAAGCGAAAATTCGGAAAACTGGATTGATGCCATGACTGTCAAATCCATCGTTTCACTTGCAATCGAATGAGTCTGACCTCGCTGAAATCATCTTAAGAGGTTACAATTGGACATTTAGTAGTATAATCATAATATTATAATCCATTGTCTCGCATGCAACAATTCGTTGTGCTAGTTTACGACGAATGAATATTCGTAATCTTGTCCCTCATCTCAGTTAAATGAGATGGCGGGAATTTGGGTAGGAACCAAGATTGGCAGAGGAGGACGATGAGCATGATCTATAATGAAGAATCGGTTCCTATCCCGAATCACTTTGTCCGTCAATGCTTGGACAACTATATCAATCTGTATCTGTTATGGACGTATACGGAGAATCCTCCTGAGGGAACGGCCTGCATACGCCCGGGAGCAATCTGAAGAGATGGCAGAAAACTTGATTGATCAAGCGCTTGACTATCTTTCAGAGCTGCCCAACACAGTAGCGAAGTATCGCTTTTTACGACTGTCGAAATATCTGACCCATAGGATTCATTAAGGGGCAGTCAAATGCGCCGTGCTTTCAACGGGAGTCATATAGGTATGGAGAGCGAACACCTTAAGCAGGCAACACTTGAGGAAGTGATTTCGTTATTGCGTGGTCTCATGTCCGGGGAAAATGAACTCGATGAAGGGATGCTACCGTGGATGGAAACTTACATGCCAGCTCCAGTCCCCGGGGGTCGCATCAGTGCTACGGATCGGCTCAGTTGGTGGTTTCGTCCTGCATCCGACGGCAACGAAGGTTGGGATCGTTTTTTCAATTACAGGTCAACTGTAGGCGGGATGCTAGGTGACCGAAAAGGATTCTCGCCGGTCGAAGACCCTTTCTTTAGCCAACCTACTTCTCCACAATTTCGCTCCCCGTCCGAGAATGTAACGCCTTCTGGGCCGTGGGCCGATCTCCGTTTAATTTTGTCCGAGCCAGAACCGGAGCTACTGGACGGGGATGCGGAGGCTGTTGTCACGTGCCTTTATGATTTTATCCATGCAATTGGGCGGGGGAATATCCAAGAAGCAATGTCGTGTATCTCCGACGATTATCACTCCCTAGAAGATGATCGGGATGTCGATCGCTTAGGCTTGATCCAGCAGATTACCATGCTCTTGGATTCCTTGCGCGGATCGGACTTCGATATCTCTCTAGTTGAGATTCCGCAACCAATCCTCCATCCAAAGGCGATCCTGATCTATGCAGAAATCCAAATCGATGCAGTAAATCGTAGAGATGGGACACGGCGTATCATCCTCGAGCGTCGTATTGTTGCTTTCCACCAACAAAATAGAGAATGGTTGATCACGGCACTTTGCCCGCTCAAACTGGAGGGAAAATGATCCGACCTCCTTTGGATATGCCTCACCGTTTTGATTATCCGGAACTTCGACTACCTAGCCTTTTGCTCTCGCGCTATCTGTACTTTCTGACCCGGCGCCCCATCAGCAGGAGCAACAGTCATTATCTTCAAGGTCGTATTCGTGGGTTGATGTCTTTAGCTCAACCATTTAGCAGCGTGCAGGAGAGTACTATGCAAGGCGGCGTTCGCTTGTTACGAACGCTTAACCCCCAAAACGTGCTCCAGGTCGCAGACAGATTGCAGCTCATTCTATTTCCCTTTATTCAAACGCAATTACCTAAGGAGTACATTGTTGCCGACGGTTCACCGCCGCCGAATTTCCTACAAGAGGCTTGCAACATTCTTCTCTTTCTAGGGCCAGGTATCGGCATCGGCGATGAAATCATCACCTTTCCGTTGCCTACTTGGTTCAAAGCCAATATGCCTAAAGCGAAAGTGACAGTGATGTCTACATACGGAAAGCTCTGGCACCGAGTAAAGAGGGTGGATCAATTGAAATCCTATGATCAAGACCTCGCGATCTTGCAAGTATTGCGAGGTGAGCTGGAACCCTTTGACTTAGTGATGTTCGTCGATTTCGAGGATCCAGGTTTATACCGGGTGATTTGTCAGGAGCGTCTACTCTCCAAATATGTCGAAATGTCGTTGGGCGCTCAAGTCCTCACGGCGGTCGATCTATCAAGACGGTGGATTTATCGGCTGCGACCACCAGGGGCATGTTATAACAACTTTTATTTTGGAATGAACCATCTAATGCGAGGCCTGGGTCTGACACCCTCGATACGAGGTTGTTTTACCGATGTTGTGCAACATAAGCAGAAAAGTGACGAGGAGGAATTGCGTATTTTTGTCTCTCCTTTTACCTCGAAATATGATCCATCCTTGCTTTATTGGAGCCGTCTGGTAGCCTCGCTGATCTCCCCATCCACAATTCGTCGAGTGCGTATCGTGCTTGATCCGGGTCCAAACTCCTCCACGCGGCAATTTGCCCGCGATACCTGTCGTTCTGCCTCCGCCCGTGCTCCGTCCCAGGTCGCGATTGAAATCGCTCATATGAGCGGCACGGAAAAGTTCTCGCTCGAAGGTGTATTCGATGAACTCGAGAAGGCGCACATCGTGGTTTGCGTCGATTCCTTCGCGGCGCACGCCGCCCCGACGATGGGCTGCACAACTCTGGTTGTCGCCAACCCTGGTGTGGAAAACTGGCGAGTTCCGAACGAGACTAGTTTCTATTTTAATGCGGAAGATCCATTGCCTCAGGTGATTGCCGGTATGCAGCAGGTGTTGACCCACTTTGGGCTGATGCGAAGACAAGATTCCTACAGGCCTGCACTTTCTGCATTGGAAATCCAGCTCGCCTCCCTTGTGCAACATATTCAGCAGTTGGCGGAGGCAAATGGATCTATCAGCTTGAATGCCTGGAGCGAAATATACACCGAGTTAGCGCACAGCCATCAGGCGCTACTGGAACGACTGCCTCACTGGTCTTCCGAAGCCAGATCTTTGCTGTGTGACAACAACTATGATAATCCCATCCGCGGTTTCGCCGTTGAAGACACGCCTCCTGAAGCTCTTCATCAGGACATGCTCCATTACCAGAGAAATGCTTGCCTAGAGTGGTGCAACAGCAATCTGTACCGGTACTTGACCATGCTTTCCGCTGAGATAGAACATGGAGTTGCAAGCATTTAATCGATCTGCCTCACGACCCAACCAGACCAATGCCGGGGAGGTTAACGATGTAGCCGCTTTCCACAGCCAGGAAATCCTGGCCAAGAGAATCGCGCAAAGTGTGATTGCTATTGAACGCTGCCAGCATCCCAATGGGGAAATTCTCTCGTACCGCCGAGACAAGGCAGGAAATTATCTGTATTGTCGTGGCCCGTTCATATCGGCACTTGTATATGACGAATTGGGTTGCTTCGATCTGTACTCATCTCGATGGCAGGATGGAAGTTTGGATTTGATCCCTATTCGAATGCAACAGTGGTTTGTGCAAAAGGTAAACGCTATTCGGCAGCGGATTCGTGGTTTTCTGAGTTGGCAGCAAGAGTCCAACTGGTGTTGGCGGTTTTTTGGCAGGGGCTCGGGTATTGACCCCGATATTAACACTACTGTGGAAGCTGCTCTTGCGTTATTGGATGGAGACTCGTCTGGCTTTCTTTATGGATCATCCCGCTTGCTGGACGCGATCCAAACGTTTCATTCAACGAGCGGCTGGTATTACACATTTTATCGTCCCGGACGGGGAGGATACGGGTGGCTGGATGATCTCGGTTCCCCGGTGGTTGGATTCGATCGGGTTGTGAACGCCGAGGTATTGCGCTGCCTAGCACTTCTGGGGTTAAGAGATGAGCAGGCAGCTGAGCGGCTGCGTGAGAACTTGCTGGGAGAGCTAGCCCAAGCAGATCTCAGCCACGGTACAGTCGTTTATCCACACCCGGTCAGCTTCCTATACGCGACCAGCCGTGCTTGGGATCAGGGTGCACTTCCTGACCAGGCCAAAATGGCGAATTTACTCCTTCCCTGGATCCTGTCGCTCCAAAAGGAAACCGGTGATTTTGGTGGCGCCTTGAGCAACGCTATGGGTGCGAGCGTCTTACTTAACTTAGGATGTTTGGAAGAACCGCTGTACAAGGCGCGACAGGCAATTCTCCGTGGACTGCAAATACAGGGAGGCTGGCTGTATGAGGACTTTCTAATCAATGGTTTTGGTTCTCCGGCTCTCAGTACTGCCTTATCGTTATCCGCCTTAGCCCGCTGTGCCTGTGTGACAGGAGGCTACCTCGTATGAAGCTAGAGCGGGCAGAAAAGTTCGAAGAGTTGCATCTCCTACGGGAAAATTTGGAGAAGGCGGCAAGCATCTTTACATCTCAATACGCATCCGATATCGAAATATATCGGCAGCAAATCAGCCTCGGTCTCGACACCGCTTTGGAGCAGATGCAGACGATGATTCAGGAAACCTCTGGAGGAAATCTCGCCTGTGCTCGTCTGCTCGAACAAGTACGCGAGTATGTGAGTTGGATGCAATGGTCACTGTGGGATCTGCCCTACTTCGCGATAGCGCTTAGGCCATCTTTGGATTCGTTCCGCCAGGCGGTCACCGCTTGCGGTTTGGTATATATATCCATTCGTATCTTTGATGATGCAATCGACCAACACTTCACGTATAAAACCCGCCACAGCACGCTGCTGGCAACAACCAGCCAGACCTTTCCGCAGAGCCGGGATGCGCAAGGCTTAACGATTCTCGCCGGACTACTTCTGTGTTTCGAAGGTCTCAGAAAGCTTGTGGATTCTGATCCAAACATGCAAACAGCGATTACACGAGGTTTGGTCCCGTCGATTCAACGGGCGGTGATCGGCGCGATCATGGAATATAGCGATTCCAGCGAATGGACCTCCGATTACTACGAACGGCTGGTTCGGTTGAAAAATGTTGACTATTGGCACGCCCTGTACGCTGCTCTCGACCCCGAACATGCCTCGCCGCTTTATCCATTTCTGGAGGTTTATTACAACCTGGCCCAAAATCTGAACGATGTGCAGGATATTGAGGAGGACCAGCGCTTAGGGCAGCCGAACTTGCTATCGCTCTACCTGCCGAAAGGAAGTAACGGCCAAGGTGATTGTCCGCCTTTTGGTGACCTTAGATCCAGCGTAGCACCCATTGAAGTGGAAAGCTTGCTGGCAGATAAGTTCCTGACACTGGCTGAAGTGGCTGCTGCACTGCCCTTGCCAGAGGAAGCTATCGCCCAATTCAAACTGTTTGAGGCCTTGCAGGATGCTTACCGACTTGGCCTGTTTGCGGCCCAGCCTGTGCAGAAGTCACCAGAAGAGAATACACCCCATCGACTGAACCTTGGTTGGTACGCGGATGTTGAAAGCGTAATTGAGCAGGCAAGCACCAGTGCCCTGGAACAGACTGCATGCCCTGTCTGCAACTCGGATAATGGGAGAACCCTGTTTCAAAAGCAAGGCTTCTCTTACCACCGGTGTTTGAACTGTTCACACATCTATGTCAATCCACGGATTACCGCAGCCGTCCAAGCGGAAATGTTACGAGTCGCCGGAGATGAACTGGCCGATGATGAATACCTGGATGTACAGCGAATCTATGCCGAGGCCATTTCCCACCGACTGCTGCTCCAAACGCCCGGTCCACGCTTGTTAGATATCGGGTTTGGAAAAGGGTATCTCTTGTCTATGGCGCAAGCCTATGGCTTTGAGGTTTATGGGCTGGATAGTGCCAAAGCACACGTTGAACTCCTATATGCTCAGTTTGGGAACCACGTAGTTCAATGTATCATCGGGCGCGAAGCTATTCCTTGGAAAGATTTTGATGTGGTCGTGATGAGCCATGTGCTCGAACATCTGCATGACCCAGAGCTCGTTCTAAAGGAGGTAAAAGACATCCTGAACCCCGGTGGCTTACTGTATGTGGCCGTGCCTGACATGGACTCCCTTGCGTTCCAGATTTTTGGGAAAAACTGGGAAGTGATCAATCCCTTGGTGCATCTACAATACTTCAACCAAGTATCTCTTTCCCGGCTTTTCGAGAAGTGTGGCTTTACAAATTTCGAACGGATTCAGCATCCACACATGCCCGAAGAATTATCGCCGCGCTGGATGCGGCTGTACCGCAGCTTGGGCGGCAGCGAGATCAACGAACTGGCAATATTGGCCAGGATTCCCAAGTAGCGGCACTGGGCTGATTAGGAGATATATGCGGGTTCTGATTCTAACGGCCGATATTCAGCCCCAGAATTGGTCTGGGATTGGTACAGCCGTGACCCATCAGGTCCATGCCCTGGCTCAACTCGGGGTAGAGGCACACATCCTCACGTTTGAAGATGTATCAGGGCCAACTCCCATCGACCAATCAGGTGGGATTATTATTCACACCCTCTGCGGCCAGCGCTGTCCAATTGATCCCGCCGATTTTGATGTGATTCATCTGCACTCGCTTTCCCTAAGCGAGCTAGCGTTTGAGATGCGCCGTCGGTTCAAGGTGCCCTTGATCTACACTGCCCATTCTTTGCTTTGTAAAGAAGTACAAGACCCTCTTGCGGCCTCTTTTTGGATTTACATCCAGATGTTTTTGTTGCATACCAGCGACTTCGTGATCTTCGTCAACTCTGCTGACCGGACAGAAGCGCTTCAAATGATTCCTGATCTGGTCGACCGCAGTGGTGTTATCCCGAACGGTCTTTCTTCCGTTTCTTCATCCCTACGCCGGCTTTCCACCTGCAAGCAGGTGATCTTCGCAGGCCGGTTCGCTCATAAAAAAGGGATTGACCTGCTGGCACAGATCGTGGAGCGGTTACAGCCTCACACGAACCTGCGTTTCATCTTTGCTGGCGGGCATGGAGATCCGCAAGAAGAAAAAACAATCCAGGAATTGGCCGCCAGATATCCGCAAACTTGTTCGCACGTGGGCTGGTTAGCTCGAGAGAGCTTGAAGGAATTATTCGCACAAGCGGCTCTGGTCCTCGTGCCCAGCGAATACGAGCCGTTTGGAATGGTTGCGCTGGAGGCCATGAGCGTAGGCACACCTGTCCTGGCTGCTGATGTTGGCGGCCTGCGTGAAGTAGTGCGCCCCGGATCTGGGGGACGGCTGGTTTCTTCCCGGGATGCCCACGAATGGAGCTGTGCGATTCTCGAGGTGCTCGAGATACCCTCCCTTTGGGCGGAATTGAGCCAGCGCGGTCCGCAATACGTGACAACTCACTACAACCACCTGGGCTTGGCTCGGCAGCTGATCGATAATGCCTACCGCCCGGCAATGCACTCTCCGTACACTCGGCGTAGATGGAATGTTGGTGATGTCAAATGGAACCATTGAGGTTGTAAAACTATGTCGCTCGAAGGCCAGGTCATCCTGATCACTGGCGCGTCCCGGGGCATTGGGCGTGCAATCGCCTTGCGCCTGGCGCGCGAAAAGCCAGCTCACATTATCGTTGGCTACAATATGGATCATGCCTCCGCTCGTAAGACGTCGCGTGAGATCGAGGAGCTGGGCGTTTCGGCTTCCGTGATCGGTCTGGATGTGAGCCGGGACGAACTTTTGATGGGAATGTTTGCCCAAGTGCATAAGGAGTTTGGTCGACTGGATGTTTTCGTCAGTAACGCCGCCCGCACCACTTTCCGCCCGGTGATGGAACTCAACAGCCGCAATTGGCAGAAAGTGATGGACTTGAATGCCACGGCCTTTCTGCGAGGTTCCCAAATGGCCGCCCAATTGATGCGCGATTCCGGTGGGGGACGGATTATCGGAATCAGCAGCCTGGGCTCTCGCTTTTATTTACCTGACTACGCTGGATTGGGCGCGGCAAAGGCAATGCTCGAGTCCCTAGCGCGCTACCTGGCTGTGGAACTGGCACCCTGGAAGATCAATGTAAATGTGGTCTGTGCGGGTTTTGTCGATACCGAGAGCATGCACCTCGCGCCGGATTACAAGCAGTTAGTAAACCACGTGATAACCCACACACCTGCAGGACGACTGGCTACGCCAGAAGATTTGGTGGGCATAGTGGCTTTTCTTTGCAATCCAGAGTCAGATTGGATCCGCGGGCAAACTCTCGTCGCTGACGGCGGGTACTCGCTATTTCTGTCGCACCGAGTATGAAAGGGTGAGACTTGGATACACTATCACGTTTTGCAGATCAGACGGCCATCGTGACCGGCGGCTCACGCGGTATTGGCAGAGCAATAGCCCTTCAGCTAGCCAGTGAAGGCGCATGCGTGGTGATCAACTATCTTCAGGCGGGCGAGGCAGCCCGTGAAGTTGTAGATACCATTGAACAGGCGGGTGGCAAGGCTTGTGCCTTCCAAGCCGATGTCTCCGACGAGAACGCCGTGCGTCGCATGGTTCGCTTTGCGAATAAGCAGTTTGGACACATTCATGTTTTGGTGGCCAATGCTGGTGCAGTTCGAGACCAGCTCGTCGGGATGATGAGCCTCGACGCTTGGGAGACAGTCATCCATATTAACCTGCGCGGCCCATTTCTGTGTATACGCGAGGTGCTTCCGTTCATGATGAGCCAGAAGTATGGCAACATCATCTGCTTGTCGTCCATTGCCGCCATCCGGGCTGGGCGCGGCCACGCGAATTATGTGGCTGCCAAAGGCGGGTTGAATGCCATGGTGCGCTCGCTGGCCGTGGAGCTGGCGCCTAAAGGAATTCGAGTGAATGCAGTCGCGCCCGGTGTGATTTTGACGGATATGACCTCTCGCGTGCGCAATCTGGCGGGTGACTCGATCCTCGAGCAGATACCCCTCAAGCGCTTCGGCGTCCCGCTTGATGTGGCGAAGGCAGTATGTTTCCTGGCCTCCGAGGATGCCAGCTATATTACCGGCGAAGTTCTGCAAGTCACCGGTGGTTTTGGTCTCTAGTGCATTTTGCTACCCTTGTGTCTTAGGCCAAGAGCGATGGCCTTTTTCGTTCTTACGAAGAAAGGAGATGTGTACTGCTAGCCTATCGCTCGGCTGCAGTATACAAAGCACTCATGACATACCAAGAAGAAAAACCTAAGTCGGAGATTCCTGCTGAAGAAGTTGCCCTGAAAGTCCGCCAAGTGGTGGCGCAGTCGCTGGAACTAGATGTGGAGGATGCCAAACTGGAATCGTCGTTGTACCAACTGGGTGCCGAGTCCTTGGACCTGCTGGATATGGCTTTCATGCTCGAGAAAGAATATAAGATCCAATTCCCCCGCACTGATATTCTGGAGCGTGCCACCCAGTATTTTGGCGAAGAAGCATTGGTCTCCAACAGCCAGGTTACCGATTTAGGTCTAAAGCTGTTACTCAAGGGAATGCCCGAGCTGGACCCTTCCGTTGTAAAGCCAGGTCTGCGGCCCATTGATGTCGCCCAGATGATCACGGTTGGGAGCTTTGTGCGCATTACTCAGCGTTTGCTGGAGGCGAAGGCCCAGTTCAATCAGCAGTGTCCCAAGTGTGGGGGCAAGCTGGTCGAGTCAGATGTAATGCCTGAGTTTGAGTGCTCGCAATGCGGAGAGGTGGTTCCGCTGCCCAGCGGTGACGAGATCCTGCTCAAAGATCTGATCGCACTGTCCGAAGATACACAGGTGGACCTATGAGATTTCTGCTGGTGGATGCCATCCGGGAACTGGAATCCGGTGTGCGCGCTACAGGAATCAAGAATGTCACCATGAGCGAGGACTTCCTGGCGGACCATTTTCCCAACCAGCCGATTATGCCCGGCGCTTTGGTCCTGGAAGCATTGGTCCAACTCGCGGACTGGCTGGTGCGGGAGGTGACTGATTTTCAATGTCTCGGATTAGCCAGCTCGTTTGATCGAATTAAATTCCGCAGGACTATACGTCCGGGCGATCAGTTGTATCTCGAGGTCCTCATCAAAGAGCGCAACGAGCAACGGGCACAGATACAAGGCAAGGCGCACTGTCAGGACAAACTGGTGACTAGTGCCAACTTCACCCTCACCCTGCAACCTATGGATCTGTATCTGGATCCACAGGAAGCAAGAAAATCGTTCCGTCTTCTCTACATGCAATTCACGGAGGTTCAATCATGATGGCAACAGGGAACCAGCAGGATGTCTTCCGGCGCGTAGTGATCACGGGGATGGGCGCCCTGACCGCGTTGGGCACGAATGTTGCTACCAATTGGAAGAATATCCTGGCGGGCAAGTCAGGGGTACGTCAGATTCAGCAGTTTAAGAGCGATCATTTTCCTGTTCGCATTGGCAGCGAAGTAGATCTCGATCAAATTGAGCTAGACGATTTTGAGGAGACACTACGACCATTCCTTACTCGCTCGGTGAAACTGGGCACCTCGGCAATCAAAGAGGCCTGGCGCGACGCCAGCCTTGAGGAGGTCCAGCTTAATCCTTGGCGATCGGGCCTTATCGTAGGAGCCTCGAACTTCCCCGTGATCGAAGAAGATGAATATTCCTGGCCGACCGAAGCCCTTCGGCAGGACCATTACCAAGATCAATATTTGGCGATCTGCCGCGAAATGCCGCAGTTGCTGGCGCAAAGGGATATTGGCATGGTCTCCACGCTGTTGGCGGCCCCCTATCCACTGAAGGGACCATGCATGACGATCCAATCAGCCTGCGCCTCCGCAACCCAAGCTATCGGCGAGGCTTACCAAATGATACGGGAGGGCAAGGTTGACTTGATGGTCGTAGGTGGTGCCGACAGCATGCTCTCGGCTGTGTGTGTCACTGGTTTTACACTGCTCAGTGTCGCTTCTTTTTATCAGGGCGACCCTACGCTCGCTTGCCGTCCTTTCGACCGCAAACGCGATGGCTTGGTGCTAGGCGAGGGCTCGGGAATCCTGATCTTGGAGGAGCTTGAACATGCCTTAGGCCGCAACGCCCGCATCCATGCAGAGTTAATCGGTTACGGCTCCTCCTGTGATGGCTACCGCTTTACTGACAGTCATCCGGAAGCATTAGGTCCGATCCGGTGTATGCGCGCTGCTCTCAAAGATGCCGGCCTGCAACCGGAGGAGATCGACTATATCAACGCCCATGGCACGTCCACCCCTCAGAACGACCGCGTGGAAACATACGGAATTAAGCAAACCTTCGGTGAACACGCCTATCACATCCCCATCAGTTCCACTAAATCACAAATCGGCCATTTGCTGTGCGCCTCGGGCGGGATTGAGCTGGTGGTGACTGTGATGGCACTCAAGACCGGCATCGCACCGCCGACGATAAACCTGGAGAATCCGGATCCAGACTGCGATTTGGATTACATCCCTGTTCATCCCCGGCAGGTTGATATTCACGCTGCCATGTCCAACTCCTTTGGTTTTGGCGGGCAGAATGGCACCTTGATTGTGCGTCAATGGTCATCTTGAGAAGGGATGGCGAATTTCTATGCGTTATTTGTTGTTCGATCGTATCCTAGAAGCAGAACGCGGCCGGCGTATGCGCGCGGTCAAGTTGGTTGACTTGATGGATGGCTATCATAGTGCCCACTTCCCTCGTAAAGCGGTGATGCCGGCTACTCTGATCATCGAGTCCCTTGCGCAGGTTGGCGGTATGCTGAACATGTTCAATCATGATTTTGCCGTCGAGATGGTTCTAATGCTTGTGGAAGGAGCTCGTATCTTTCGACAGGTGGAGCAAGGGGAAATACTCACTTTGGAGGTAAAGATGATATACGATCACCCCTATGGGGCTACCATGCAGGCAGAAGCGCGTGCTGGAGACGAGCAGATTGCCGACGTAGACCGCATTGCGTTTGCGCATGAGATTACCAGTGACCCGGTGAAAATTCAGAATAATAGAGCTCGCTTCGCCTACCAAAGCGGCGCTTTCGACGGCCTAAGGATGTAGGTCTCATGAGCCAGCAATCTGTCGTGATTAGCGGCATTGGATTGGTGACACCGCTCGGCCTAGACCGTGCCACCCATTTTCAAGCCTGGTTGGCTGGAGAATCAGCCGTGCAGGTTTCCTCCAACCAGTTGTTCGACAGCTATGCCCACCAGATCGAAGCGCGGGTCAAGAATTTCCCGCGCGAAGAGCTGATTGCGAATCGCGTGCTGCGTAAATTGCTTTCCCCCAGTGCAGGCTATGCCGTGGGGGCAGTCGGAGCAACGCTGCGCGATGCAGGCATTCAGGATGATTTGGAAACTCTGAAATATTGCGGATTATACGTTGGCTCACTGTCTTTGGAAATTGACCCCAAGATATTCATCCCTCCATTAAAAGCCTCCTTGACTCCGGAGGGTGAGTTCGATATTTCCTTGTTCGCCAAGCGGGGTATGAAGCTCCTCGACCCGCTCTTCTTAGTACGGGCGTTGCCCAACGCAGGCCTTGGAGGCATATCCGTCCAGCACCAAGTGCTGGGTCCAAACACGAACTTGACCAACGGTACCTGTTCTGGATTAATGGCGATCGAGCTGGCCGCGGCTGCCATCCGGCGCGGCGAAGCCGATTGTGCCTTGGCCGGAGGCTACGATACCCTGCTTGGCATGGACAGTATCGCTGAACACCTGATCGCGGGAAGGCTGTCGATGTATGTTAAGGATCCGAGCCAGGCCTGCCGGCCTTTTGACTGTGAGCGCGATGGATACGCCCTAGGGGAGGCAGCGGCATTTATCTTTCTTGAATCCGCAGAGCATGCTCGGGCGCGAGGTGCCCATATCTACGCCGAAGTGCTTGGTTGTGGTGGGACCGCGGATACATCTCTGATCGACCCACGGCGTGCGCACGATCCAACCGCACTGGCCCAAGCCGCCGGCTTGGCACTCCAAGATGGAGGGTGTGAGGTGAAGGATTTAGGGGTGGTGTTCGGCGATGGTCTAGGGACAGAAATAGATGATCTGCGGGAGGCGAGCGCGCTCCACATGGTGCTGAACGGAACACGGGTGCCTTTTACGGCTGCGACCAGTGCCATAGGCTTCACCGGCACGGCGAGCGGGGTGATTTCTTTGGCACATGCCGCTCTCGCTTTGGAAGAAGGCATTGTTCCTGCCCTAGGGAATTGTCAGGATCCTGACCCACGCTGCCCGGTTTATTTTCTTACCCAGGCCGAACGGCGTCCCTATAATCGTTCCCTCGTCTGGAACAGTGATCGAGGGATCAAAAACATCGCCGTGCTGGTTGGGGCATACTCGGCGTAGATCCATGTATATCGCACTGCCTCTGGCCGGTCTGCTCACTGTGGCGTTGTACTACCTTGGGCGCCTATATTTCAGGCAGGATATGTTGGTGTTTCGGCCAACCAGAGTCGCGGCGCGCGATCCAGGTCAATATGGTTTTCCATTTTGTGATTTCCAATTGGCGCTCTCCGACGGAAGCCGAGTGCGGAGCTGGTGGATACCGAATGCTGAGAGCGATCAGGCGGTGATCTTTTTTCACGGCAGCGACGGTAATATTACTCATGAGTTGCCCACACTACAATTCCTCTACGCTTTGTCGGTCAATGTTTTGCTCGTTGAGTATCCAGGCTATGAAATGAACGGCGTACGGCCGAGCGAGCGAGGCTGCTATTTGGCCGCTTCAGCCGCCTGGCAGTTCTTGATACAAGAGAAAGGCTTTGATTCAAGCCGAACAATCCTCTACGGCCAATCGCTCGGAAGTGCTGTGGCTATTTACCTATGTGCCAGTCAGGGCAGTTGTGGTGGGCTAGTCATCCAAAGCGGGTTCACCTCCGTGCCAGACTTGGCCGCGTATCTCTACCCTTACTTGCCAGTGCGCGTGTTCTGCCACACGCGCATGGATTCCCTTCAGCGCATCGCCCACTGCACCTGTCCACTGCTCGTAATTCACTCGCAGGAGGATGAACATATCCCGATCCAACAAGCGCTACGACTATTCCACCATGCTCGCAGCCCCAAAAAGTTTGTTACGATCCACGGTCTACACTCCAGCTTCCGCTGGCAGCTACGTCCTGAGATCCATGCCGCTTGGCTGGAACTGCTCAAGGGAGAGGTACAGACGTGGGAGTGAAACGACTGATTCAGTGGTTCGTTCGGCAGCAAGATTCTCCTAGGTCATACGATATGGATCCGGCGATCAAGGCACTTGCCCTGCATGCCAAAGGATTTCTGAGCGAACTCGAAGGGATGCGCTTGTACCAATTAGCGGTGGGAGGTTCCCATTTTGCTCCATGCCTAGAGATTGGCACATATTGTGGCAAGTCGTCCATATTCCTCGGGCAGGGTTGTAAAGATGTCGGCCGCCATCCTTTGTTCACCATCGACCACCACAAGGGATCGGAAGAGCAGCAGCCAGGCCAGCTTTATTTTGATCCAGACTTATATGATGCCAAAGAAGGCCGGGTAAATACCCTGCCCTATCTGATGCAAAATCTGCACAAAGCCCAGCTCGAAGATTGGGTAATTCCCATTGTTGGAGAATCCAGCCGTGTAGGCAGCTACTGGCGCAGGGAGAGCTTAGGATTGGTCTTCATTGATGATGGCCACTCCGAGTCCAGTGCCTTTTCAGATTACCACACTTGGAGTCCTTGCCTGATCCACGGTGGATTTTTATGTATTCATGATATCTTTCCCAACCCAAAAGATGGCGGGCAGGCCCCTTATCACGTCTTGCAATATGCGCTAAATTCTGGACTTTGGGACCACCTAGGCCAGGTGGAAACCTTGGCCGTCTTGCGACGGCGGTGAAAGAGGTGCCTCTATCGATACCTTGATCCGCTACACATGCTATCTCGGCAGTTTTCCTCGCCTGCGGACCGAGTCTTGGGTGCTCATCGGTCAGGATGGATGCCAATCCATCGACCTGGGCGACAGGACTTTATTTATCTTTTCCGACACGCTCTTGCTGCCGCTCCGTGCTGCGCCAGGCGCAACCAGTCACTCTGCCCCATTTCAGTTGAAGGGACCCGGCCCAACGATTTTCCTGGCCAATTGCGCGGCGCTGACACAAGGTACCGATACCCGCGCGAGCCTATTGGGCATGCAGTACTACCAGGACCAAGATGGTTTTCCTGTTGAAATTCTGTCGCCCGGACCTCAAGAGCAAGCCGATAAACTACGTTTCTGGCCTGCTCACGGAATCTATGTTTCGGGGCGCGTTTACCTCTATTATCTGGGTATACAGACTGTGGAAGAGTCAAGTATATGGGCTTTTAAAAATCTTGGCGCTGGCTTAGCAATCATGGATCCGCAGACCGGGGAATGTCAGCGGGTGTGTAGGGGTGCCGAATGGTTGCTGTGGACGCGACCTGAGGATGATTTCCATTTTGGCGTCCAGGTGCTTGAAGATGCCGGGTTCACGTATGTGTTTGGTAGTGTGCGCCGCGGGCTGGATATCGACGCGCTGTTAGCTCGCGTTCCAACCAAACAAATTTCCGACCCGACCTGCTATACCTACTATCAGCCCGAGCGCGAAACATGGATACCCGACCTAGATCAAGCTGGCAGCTTGGGACCTTGCGGAAATGACTATTCTGTTTCGTACAATCCTTATCTTGGGCAATATCTCATGGTTTTTGTAAACAGCTACACCAAAGAGCTGAAACTGCGCCTTGCCAAACACATTGAGGGTCCCTATTCTCCCGCGATTAATCTGGGTCGAATTCCCCACCGCCGCGAAAGTGAACTGATTTATCTGGCCCTTGAACATCCAAAATTTGCATGCCAGAATGGACAAAAGGTCTACATTTCGTACTGCCAGCCATACTTTACTTTGGCGTCGCTTGTGGAGGTTTGTTTCCAGTGAAAGCCGAGACGGTGCAGAACCTGATCCTACACTTGCCACATTTCGGCAAGCGCCCGGCTGTTGGCTTGCGCGCCGAATTCGCCGTACGCTGGTGGAATTATGAGCGGCTATATCAGGAATCCTTGCGCTTTGCTGGCCTGCTGCGTGCCCGCGGTGCACGCCCAGGGGCGAAGATCTTGCTCTGGGCGGCGAACAGCCCAGAGTGGGCTGCGGCATTATTTGGCGCTGTCCTGCGTGGGTTGGTGGTCGTTCCTGTAGACGAAGGGGCTTCGGAGGCCTATGTTCGCCGTTTAGCTGAACAGGTGCAACCTGAACTGATCGTGCATGGTCCGAACCAACCTGCCGCCTTCGCCGAAATACCTAGCCTGTGCCTGAATGAAGCCCAACATGAGTTAGGCGCTGATCCCACCTCAGATTTGATTGTCCCTATTGCCTCCGATGATGTGGTTGTTATCCAATTCACTTCCGGGACCACCGGCGAGCCTAGAGGTGTGCTGTTGACTCAACGCAATCTAATGGTACAAATTAACGCGTTTCGGCGCTGGCGCTTGCTGACGCGTTGGCTGCCCGTGCGGATGCTGTGCCTCTCCCCTCTGAGTCACGTTCAAGGATTGATCCTGGGTCTGCTGGTGCCGCTATCTCTGGGACTCAGTGTGCTCTACAGTGTTTCTGTTGAGCCGTCGCATGTAATTCGTACTGTCCGACAAAATCAGGTAGCGCTCCTGCTAGCTGTGCCACGTCTGCAGCATCTACTGGCGACTGTCCTCCAGGAACTTCCCTATGGCAGGCATGGAGAGAGCTTGTGGAAAGCCGCCCAGAAAATCTCTTTTTTCCCCGTGCGTCGTCACCGACTTTTCCTGGCAACGCATGCCCTGTTAGGGTACCGATTCTATGTATTGCTCGTAGGCGGGGCCGACCTCTCTTCAGAAGATGAACGTTTCTGGTACGAGTGCGGATATATCTTGGTTCAAGGATATGGCCTGACGGAGACCACGGCACTGGTTTCGGTCAAAGTCAACGGACCTTTTATCTCCGATCCTGGTTCCATTGGTCGGGCGCTGTCTCACCAGGAAGTGCGGCTTGCTCCTGATGGAGAGTTGCAAGTCCGAGGACCAAATGTTTCTCCCGGCATTTATCATGGAAGCGAGGCGGGATTTACCAATCAGACCAATGGGTTCCTATCCACTGGCGACTTGGCCAGTATGGACAATGAGGGGCAATTATATTTCCGAGGGCGCAAGGATGATCTAATAGTGACCGCTGAGGGGCTGAATGTTTACCCAGCAGATCTCGAAGATACACTTCGGGCGATCCCCGGGGTCAGGGACGCAGTTGTGCTCAAATTGGAGCAAGCAAACTTACAAGAAGTACATGCCTGTCTGTTACTAGACTCTCAGACCCATGGTCAGGAGGTGGTCGCCCAAGCAAACCGCCGTTTGGAAACCTACCAGCGGATCCGCAGCTGGAGTGTTTGGCCACAAGAGGATTTTCCCCGTGTGCGCTTGCACAAAGTCCGTCGTGAGATGGTGGCAAAGCGTGTACCCGAACTCCTCCATAACAGTACCCCGCCTACTCAAAAGATGATTCCACCTACTGAGCACGATCTGCGCGCGATCGGCGATGGGCGAGCGCGCCTGGAATTGATCGTTGCCTACTTGCGCTCTGTGAGAGACGAACCTGTCCTCGAGTCCAAGCTTTCCCTGGTCGAAGATTTAGGCTTAAGCTCCCTCGATATTGTGGAGCTGCTCAGCCGGTTAGAACAGGAGTGGCCGCGCCAGGAGGTTCAGCTGACGATTCGCCCGGACACGACCCTGGCTGATCTGCATGGTGCGTTGACCGGCAATGCCGCAACCACCCAGCCAACTTCTCTGCCAGCCCACCAGCCGCGTTGGTCAGGTAGTTTTTTGGGGCGTGGCTTACGGTTTATAACCCAGCCTCTCCTACTGGGCTTGTGGGGAATTTTCGCAAATCGGGTGCACAGCAACTGGCCCCATCCGCTGAAAGATTTAGAGGGACCGTGCATCTTCGCTGCTGCGCCGCATCATCATTGGTTGGATGGTTTCGTGGTGTACAACGCGCTGCCCCGTCGCTGGCGAAGGAAGCTTGTCACAATCACAAATCGTGACTTTCATGAGTGGTTTATGCCCAATACGGGCATGTCCGTGTCTGAGCAATGGATGATTGGATTGGCTTACTATCTGCTGTGGCCCTTGGTGTTCGAATTCGCCATTGTGCCCAACTATGGCGCCACACGACAAGGCCTCTATGATCTGGGCTGTTTCCTCGAGCGGGGACATAGCCTGATCGCTTTTCCGAAAGGATTGGTTCCTCCTGGAGAGGATAATCCACAGCATGAGGCAGGCTATGTTGCAGTTGCTTTGCAGGCTGGCGTACCAATTGTTCCCATATGGATTGAGGGCAACGATCATCTCCAAGAACGTTCGCAACGTGTGAACGTGCGGGTGGGCGATCCGCTAGCCAT
>Ga0065704_10000314_pt1 | contig 38202 bp, 34 predicted proteins | sample SwiRhicommuniRL2_FD_59091 | JGI IMG/M metagenome (GOLD analysis project Ga0065704, IMG submission 59091) | Switchgrass rhizosphere bacterial communities from Rose Lake, Michigan, USA - RL2 v2 (version 2) | ecosystem: Host-associated > Plants > Roots > Rhizosphere > Soil | place: East Lansing, MI | reverse complement strand
AGCATCCTGAATCACCCTACGGCACCACAAAAATGGCTAGTGAATACTATCTCCGGTTCTGGAAGAATATGTACGGGCTGGATTTCACAATTCTTCGATACGGCAATGTCTACGGACCGCGACAGGATCCTCTCGGGGAGGCAGGCGTGATCGCGATTTTTTCTCGCCAAATCCTGCTCAATGAACCTGTTCGTATTGATTGGGATGGTGAACAGCAAAAAGATTATGTATATGTGAGGGATGTAGCTCGGGCTAATCTTTTGGCTTTGGACGCCGGAAGCGGGGAAGCGTATTGTATTGCCTGGGGCAAGGGCACATCGGTCAACACTCTTTATCGGGGCTTAGTAAAGGAAATTGGTCATGAAGTTGAAATCAGAAGAGCGCCCAGACGCCCCGGCGATATTTATCTGACCTACTTCGATTGCACCAAAGCCTGTCGCGAATTAGGCTGGCAAGCCGCGGTGGGTTTGGAAGAAGGCTTGCATTTAACCGTAAATTATTTCAGAGAGAATTTAGGCATCGCCTAATCTGATACCCCTGAAGAGTGGCTCAAACTAAGCCAAGCCCTAAGGATATCAGCTCAGGAATTATCTGAAACCAGCAAATTTTGCCGTACTAAACACGGGCACTCAACCGTACCTTTGTTTTTGGATTGACCGAAGTGGACAATCCTTTAGAGCCGGACTGGAAAGTCCGGCTCATGATTCCGATCTTCAGGAGTGAGTTCCCAAAGTCTATGAAAGGCAGCCTGCGGCTGTCACTCACACTCGATTGGCGGCTCTGGCACAACTCTTGAGCAACTATATCTGCATCGTCCATCTCCCCCGAGTTCTTGGATCACAATGGCCCCTAATAAATATCTGCATGGCAGGCCGATCTTCACGCGCTCTGACAGTAGCATTAGTAATCATTAGAATTAATGAATCCAGAGATGCAGGATTGTGGCTGCTGATCGCAGGCAAAAAAGAGGTCGTGGATTGGGTAGTCAGATGCTAGGCTGACCGCCTAGGCAGGCTTGGGCCAGTAGTCGTCCGGCCACACACGGGCAGGGATGTAGTAAGCCGGCCAATAGCTCGGCGTAGCGATTTCGGTGGAGATCACATCCGGCCAGTAGTCGTCCGGCCACGCCCGATCAGGGGTATAGAAAGCCGGCCAGTAACCACCCATTATGAAGCGTCCAAAACGACAGTAGTTCGGTTGCCGTTGGAGGTGACTGTCGCCGTGATGCGGTCCTTGCTGTCGCCCAGGTCTCGGAAGGTGATCGTAGCCGTGCCGCCGCCTGAAGCCTTGCCGAGAAGCGCCGATGCCATGAGCCGGAGCAACTGTCGCATCGTGTAAGACCCTTCGACCGGGTCATCCAGGATCGAATCCACCGCGCCGCTCGACATCGTCGAGACATTGACGTTGAGCACGCTACTTCCGAACATGCTATCCCAGACGTTTGCCGGGACGACCATAAAATCCTCCCACACGGGGAGCGCCCCACTTTTGGAAACCGCCACGCGAAACGTCCCAAGGGTATTCGTGTCGGTGGTATTCAGGGGTACATCATAATAACCGTTCTCATTATGAGTCGCCCCGGCGGTGTTGTTGGACTGGGCGAAGGCCCCACCATTCTTGGAAATACGGATATCGGCCTGCGAAATGGTCAGGCCCGTCTCGGGGGTCTTTCCGTCCGTATCGTCCAGGAAAGGCCCTAACTTGATTGTCGATGCTGTAGACTGCTTGATCCATTGCGCCATAAATCACTTCCTCATTCGTTGATAGTCCATGACCTTGTTTGTGATATTGTTGCCTGGAGGTGTAGCTTCCGCTTCGGCATAGACGTCCAGCCAGATCGTATCGGATACCCATGTGTCCAGCGTGCCTGTATTTCCGGTCTTCGGTGGGCCGATATCCGGCCAGATCGTGTCAGATACCCATATGTCCAGGAGTTTGGGGTTGACTTCTGCCATTAGCTCACCGAAAGTGTGTCCCAGAATGTGTTAAAGTTGCCGGAGGTGGCTGTGTTGCTGGATTTGACAAACACGTCCACATATTGCGGTAGCGCCGCAGGTGTAAAGGTGTCAGAGAGCGTGTTCCATTGACCGCTGGCACCTGCGTCGGTCGTCGTGCGGTCAGACTGCCCTGGCTGGCGGATGATCATCTGCGGGTTGGTCCCGGCGTAATTGGCTTCACGGTAGACCTTGAGCGAGATGGTCGTACTCGTATTGGCGATAGGGATGCGCATGAAGAACTGCTCGCCCGCGTCCGGCAGCTTGAGCGACGCTCCACTTCCCCCGTCGACGATCGTTGTCTCCCGGACTACCTGGGTTCCCTGAACCGCGCCCCAGGATTTCTTGCTGCTCGTAGAGGGTCGAGCCATCCCGTATAGGTCGTCGCTGCTCTCATTGGTACCCGCCTTATGGGCTGTTTGCGACCATTTCGAGGGCGTCGCCAAAAACGAGCCAAAATAATGACCTGTTTTCAAAAACGGCGCATCGAAGAGGACCGGATACGAGACGGAGTTTGCGCCCGTGTTGACGTTCACGCGGGAATTGTTATTTCCAAAGACATTGTTGTAATCTTCAACAAGCTCGCCGAGGGTCGTGGCAACCAGAGCCTGGTTGCAGCCGGTAATGACACAGTTGTAAACCTGCATGGTCTGTCCGGCCGCCAGAGCTGTGCTCACCCGCACGCCATTCTCGGCTGCCAGAACTGTACAGTTTTTGACCGTGATCCCGCCCACTCTGTCAGACCTAAACGCATAGGCGACACCCCCAATGATCGCCACAACGTTTTCCCACAACATCCCGGTATCATTGACGGTAGAGGTATGGGTCGCCAGGATCCCCGGACCGGGATTCATCAGGAAACAGCGCCGGATGATATGACCTGTACCTGTCCCCTGCAGGTTCACACACGCTGAAGAACCCGTAGAACATGGCAAAAAGACGCAGTCCTCAACAATGAGGTTGCTGCTACTGGGCTGCACGTTGATATGAGCGCCGGAGGTACCGTCGAATTGAAAGCCCCGAAAGGTACGGAAAGAACGAGCATTGGGCATGTTGATGCAGTTGCCCCTGACTGCCGACTGGTCATTGTTGGAGCCAGTGATTCTGACGATCCCGCCTACGCCATCGGTATGCTCCCCGGTCGCATCACCGATATAAGTAATGGGGCTGCCACTTGACCCGGCTACATCTACGGTGAGCGTCTCTCTATAGGCTCCCGGCCCCACGTAGACTATATCGCCCGCTGCCACGGGTTTGTCTTCTATTCCATTTACCGTCAGGCGACGGTTTGCCCAACTAAGACCGTTATTTGTATCGTTTCCGCCAGGACCCACATAAAGAGTTGTCATATCCTAAACCTGTTGCCGTATAATGATAATGACTGTAATACATGCCTAACTGGCAGTATATCATGGTACGCAAATTTAGACACGGTTAGTCCAATTGCAATTGCATTGGAAAACAAAATTTCGAGATCATCATACAGCGCACGGTACGTATGATTTGCGAGTGAGCAGAATCATTATGCCAGGATATGCTCGCATTCTCCCTTACAAGACGATGTTTTAGTAACAACAATGCGAACAATTGGACGTTCTGCTGTTGCTCCCAGGGAAATAGGAAAAAGGATAATCGACTCGCATTTGTTTAGAATACGGCTTGATAAATCTAAGGTTTCACCAAAATATTTATGTTTTGCTCTAAATGGTTTTGAAGGTATCCTTTTCTTGTGAACTGATGTAAAGTACATGGAGGATACCAGCTACCCTCAGTTACCCTCCAGTAACCTCTCCCTACCTCTTCCACGCCGAAGCATCCTGGAACATCGCAAAAGAAGGAATGAACGATGCCAAGAGTCAGACTCAGCTTCCGGCTGAACAGGTTGATGAGAGCACGAAGGCCAGCGAAAACTCGCTGGCCTTTTATTCTGTGACTCTTTTCTCTTGATTGTGTAGCTAAAGAATACTACTTGTCTACGGTTGCCTGATCCGCAGTCTGGAGACTGCTGGTACTACTGGAAGCAGTTCTCGCGGTTGCCGCAGCCGGGTCTACCAGCGGTTGTTTGGCGAAATTCTCCTTTGAGAAGAGTAGCACCGCATGGGCTACCGCGTCAGACATTTGATCAAGGGCAGTATTGCTATTGTTGGCAAAGGTATCGCAAGCCAGGTGATAGCACGGGTCGTATTGTGCCCCGGCCGTGCCGCCGTACGTGGCGACCTGGGCGGCGGTCTTTACTCCTTCAGCCCCTGTAAACAAGCCGCCGGCTGGGATACCCGCCGCGATGAACGGACCATAATCAGAGCGTCCATTGAATGGCGTCGGTTCGTTTGGCAGATTCTGGGAGGCGAAGTAGTCAAGGAAGACCTGCTCGATCGCACCCGAGCCAGCTGGTCCCACCGTCCCGCCCCCAGCGGAGTTGTTTCCGTCATAAACGAAGCGGACGAAGTTGGGTGAACCGATCATGTCGAAGTTCAGGTTGAGTTCGATGGCGTCCTTCTCAGCCTGGCTCAGGCTGTTCACGTAGAATGTGGAACCGATAAGGCCCTCCTCTTCACCGCTCCACCAGGCGAAGCGCAGCTTGTTGCGCGGCACGCGGCCTTGTTCAGCAAATACCTCAGCAACTTCAAGGATGGTAGCTGAACCACTACCATTATCATTGATTCCAGGGCCACGGCTGACACTGTCGAGGTGCGCGCCCATGACAATCACATGATTCGGGTCACCACCGGGCGTCTCTGCAATAACATTACGCGTGGTGCGATTCTCGGCGATCGTGTCGGTTTTGAGATGTGCGACTACGCCGGTTGGACCATTGTTCACTCCCCCGTTGAGCTCAAGTCCCAGGGCAAATGTCGTCCCCACGGCCGGCAGACTGAACGGAGGCGGAGCAAGTGTCCCGCTAAGCACTGCGACCCTGCCAGGGTCATTGCCTTCATTGAAGATAATCACGCCAGCGGCTCCGGCGACCAGCGCATTCTCGGCTTTTGCCCTGAACGTGCAGGTGCCACGCTGCATCAGTGCAATGGTGCCAGCCGGGAAGCCAGCAAAGTCAGCTGCCTCGCAGCCGCTTGTCGAGCCGCCCGTGGATGGCAGATTCAAGTCTACTGCCGTTACCGCTGCGGTCACATCGCCGCTGCCGGAATACTGCATCGACTGGAAATCAGGGCCGTCTACATAGGTCTTCGCGGTCGGCGAAACCTGCTGGAGGACAGGCGGGGTCCGGTCCGAGACCAGCAGGAACGTGAACTCCTGGAAGTGAACGTCATATCCGGCTGCTACGGCTCGGTCATACACATATTGTGCCGAGGCATCGTGGCCGGCAAACGTGGCCAATCGATTGCCGCCGTTGGCATTGGCGAAACTCTGGAATGCGGCTTGATGTTCGCGAATACCCGCAAGCGTCACACCCTTACGAAAACCCTTGGTATCAGTAATATCGTCTGCCATTGCGTTGGGGGCGTAGGCAAAGGTTGCCATGATGATTGTCAACATAAGTAGTATTCGAACAGGTTTACTGAACATAATATTCTCCTCATTGGCAAGCAACTTTTGAACGCGTGTTAAGATCCTCAATCAAAACAGGATTTTGTGTGCCTCTGATATACCTCCTTTCCTTTAGGAAAAGAAAGCTGCCGCAGACAGAAAAGCTACGGTAGCTTGGTATTCTATGTCCACCCGAGTCGATGCAGGCCAACAACCTTGCATTCCTATCCTATGCCAGGTAAGTCTTTTCGGTGTCTTATCAGTAATTAGGATAGAAACTATCTAGATTATAGCAAGTTACATACCCAATTTCAAGTTCGCACACTAACAAAAGCATGGTTGCTCGATTACAATTCTGCTTTTGTTATACCTGCTGTAAAATCATTCGATTGACGAGCCATCCTGCCTCTTTTTGCGATCAGTATTTTTCTGTCCGCTATCAACTTTCTTTGTACATTATTTACAGGAGAACTCACCTTGAAAAGATTTGCAATGTTATCGTTTTATGGAATGTTGATTTTATCCATGCTTCTGTCAGCATGTCAGACCAATACGCCTGCGAAGAGCAGTCAGAAAACCATTGTGGTCACCTATTCCGTCCTTGGCTCGGTCGTCAAAGACCTGGTAGGCGATAAAGCAGTTGTCCTTGTGTCCATGCCGAATGGTCAGGATCCACATGAATGGGAGCCATCGGCCAAAGATATCGAAACGCTGACCAAAGCCGATCTCATCGTGCAAAATGGGTTAGGTTTGGAAGGGGGAATGGAGAAGGCACTCGCGTTGGCCAATGAAGCGGGTGTCAGGTTCTTTACCGCTTCCGACCACATCCCGGTCCGGCATGTAGGGCCGGGTGAGGGCATCCCGTCAGGCGACCCAGACCAAGCGGCAGGCGCAGAAGACCCGCACCTTTGGATGGATCCGGTAGATATGATAAGCATTGTGGATGCGCTTGTGGCACAGATCAAAACAGATCTGGGCATCGATCTCTCTGAGCGAGCCAAAGACCTGGATGCGCGCTTGGAAAGTCTCAACCAAGAAGTTGCTGATGCCGTGAACACTTTACCGGAAGATAATCGGAGATTGGTTACCGGACATGAATCAATGGGTTACTTCGCCCAACGCTATGGTTTAAAATTAGTGGGAGCCATCATTCCCAGCATCACCAGCCAGGCCGAAGTATCTGCCTCCGACCTGGCGCAACTCAAAAAATTAATCACAGATAACCATGTGAAGGCGATCTTCACGGAGCTGGGTACGCCTGCTGCAGTTTCGGATGCTATTGGGAAGGAAACCGGAGTTAAAGTGGTTGAGCTGACCACGCACACTTTACCTGAAGATGGCTCTTATTTCACTTTTATGCGCAACCTTGCCCAGGTAATCGTCGACGGTCTGAAGTAGGCAATAAATCAATTAGATGTGCGGTGGGCTGATCAAGGTATGTTGATGATCCTGCCGCCATGTAGCCCAACAGTATTGAGGGATGTTATGAACTGGTTTGTAGATCCTTTCTTATCGAACACCTTTTTGCTGCGCGCCCTGCTGGCCGGAATTCTGGTTTCTATAACTTGCGGCATTGTGGGCACTTTTATTGTCCTGCGCGGTCTGGCATTTATCGGGGATGCCCTGGCGCATGGAGTGTTACCTGGCATTGCAGTCGCCATCCTGTTAGGTATCCCTGGAATTATTGGCGCGTCGCTGGGTGCCGTGGTGATGATTGGCGGGATCAGCCTGATCACCCGAAAATCCCGATTGTCGTCGGATACTGCCATCGGGTTATTGTTTGTCGGAATGTTAGCATTGGGAGTTATGATTGTTTCCCGATCGACGACCTTCAGCGGAGATATTGTAAGGGTTTTATTTGGTGAAATTCTCGGGATCAATAGCCAAGCGATCTTATTGCAGGTCATTGCAACCCTGGTGATTGCCGTGACGACTTTTATCTGTGCCCGCCCTTTTCTTCTACTTTGTTTCAACCCGGAACAGGCTCAGGTGTCGGGGTTTTCTTCCAGCCTTTACCACAATATTATGTTAGCCATGATTGCGGTAGCTGTGATCATCTCATTTCAAACGGTGGGTACCATGCTGGTGTTTGGAATGCTCCTGGCACCCGCCGGAGCTGGCGCGCTGATCGCTCGCCGGATAGAAGCCATGATGGCTTGGGCCGCGCTGATTGGCACGCTGTCGGTCTATACGGGTTTGTTGACCAGCTATCATTTTAATCTCGCAGCCGGCTCCTCCATCGTTCTGGTAGCGACTCTCATATTCTTTGGCGTATTGATGGTAAAAAACATTCAGTTATTCCACGACCAGCAAACGGTTAAGAATATAAATGAGTAACAACCTGGCAGATCCCCAAAAGACATACAAGCTAACTGTGACTGCCAGGGGTTTGGATATCGGTTACCAAAGTGAACGGATTGTTCAAAATATTAATTTCACAGTAGAAGAGGGACAGTCTCTGGCCTTGGTTGGAGTCAACGGTTCAGGAAAATCCACCTTATTAAAAACGATCGTGGGACTTCTTCCCCCTTTGAAAGGCGATTTGAAGGTGTTGGGAAATCCTCCAGGGCAATCGCCACGCCAGATTGCCTATCTGAGTCAATCTCACAAATCCGGATTCATTCTCCCTTTGCGGGCATTGGATGCTGTGCGGATAGGGCGGTTTGCCAATCATGGGCTGCTTGGCAAAATGACCAGTGCAGATGAAGATCTGGTTGTTCAGGCGATGAAAAGTATGCAGGTTTGGGATCTCGCGGATAAACCCTTACGTTCTCTTTCTGGAGGGCAGCAGCAACGCGTCTACATCGCGCAAGTATTGGCTCGACATGCTGATTTATTGATTCTGGACGAACCCACAGCTGGGCTGGATGCCGGAGCCAGGGAAATTTATCAACAAGTCATCCGAAATGAACTGCATCGGGGTGCATCCGTGGTTACAGCGACTCATGATATTCAAGAAGCCATGGATTCTGACCAGGCGATGTTGTTAGCGAGGAAAGTGATCGCGATAGGTCGTGGAAAGGATATTATTACTGCACAGACTCTGCTTGAAACCTTTGGAATCGTCATGACCTTGAACAAACAAAACCTGGAAATGACGGTCGTAGAACGTGAGCATGGTCACCATCCCCATGATCATGAGTAGTATGAATTTGGTTCTTATCAAGAAGTAGATCAGTCGTGTAAGAATCCCTCTGCCTCATTTTGTGTGTCTTGCTTTTGATTTCAAGCTCTGCTTGTTCCATACACCGGAATCTTCGTTATGAACCCTCAAGGAGGCGACCTCACTCAAATTGTGAATTACACAGGTGGAATTCCCGGCTTAGTGAGATGGATCCCGTAGTAAACTCTTATCTTACTATCATATCAACAAAATAAAATCCTTTTTCAATCACTTATCGAGTTAAAGTGAAATTCAAAAGACGCATTTTCTGTTTACTCCTGATCCTTCTCGTCTATAGTGCATGGGCAGTGACACCGGTTTTAGCCCACGCCGTGCTGTTGCGTTCCAATCCTCAAGCCAATGCTATCCTGGCACAGCCACCAGTCCAAATAGAACTTTTTTTTAGCGAACCTGCAGATGAGACACTGAGCAACATAAAAGTATACAACACGAGCGGGGGTGAAGTAGATGTGGGCGATGTACGGGTCGATCCTTCTGATCCGACGCGGATGACTGTTTCTCTGCATACCATTGGGGATGGAATTTATACCGTTACCTGGAAGGCCGTCTCAGCCATCGATGGACACCAGACCACCGGCTCGTTTCCGTTTGCAGTTGGAAATACAAATCCCGGGTTGTTACCGGCTAGTCAGTCGACCACCAGTTCGAACCTGCCGATCAGTGCGTTGGTTGCCAAATGGCTATTGCTGGCGTCCGCAGCTTTGCTGACAGGTCAGTTTGCCTTTATTAAATTCATTTGGCATCCCTCACTGAAACTTAATGATGGTGAAACATCTTCCTCCATACTCCTCCCAAAGAGTTGGAACAGGCTTTATTGGATTGGTCTGGCCGGGATAGGTCTGGCATTTGTCTTGGGTGTGCTGGCGCAGGCGGGTGAGACAAATGGCAATAAGTTAGCTCTTCCCTGGGCCAAAGAAACAGGTCAAGTGCTGATTGGGACCCGCCTGGGCGTGCTCTGGTTGATCAGACTGGCTCTGGCGCTCATCGGTGTTTGGCTCAGTCAACATGCTTTTGGCGCATGGAAGGATTGGGCAGGATTTGCGATGGGTCTCGCGTTACTGTTTACGTTCAGCTTAACCAGCCATGCTGCAACAGAGCCCCATCCCATCCTGCCAGTCTTGGATGATTGGGTTCACTTGATTGGCATGAGTTTCTGGTTTGGCGGGCTGGCCTATTTATTGAGTGGACTGCGCTCCCTTAAAGGACTAGAAGCCAAGTCACGAACGCGGCTTACTTCAACCCTGGCAAGCCGCTTCTCGAACATGGCATTGGTTAGTGTTCTATTGATTGGTTTGACGGGTTTGTATTCTGCTATATTGTGAGTGGGTTCCATATCAGCGCTGCTTACTAGCATCTACGGTCACGCCATGCTTCTTAAGCAAGTGTTTGTTGCAATACTCTTAGGGATTGCTGGCATCAATTTATTGTTTTTCACACCTCACCTTAAGCGCGCTCGGCTATCAGGTGCAGGCAATTCAGCCTTGGTAACGCGCTTTGGGAAAATGGTTCTGATCGAGATCCTGTTTGCTGGTTTGCTCTTAGCCAGTGTTAGCCTGCTCACTTACCTGCCTCCAGCCAAGATCACAGCCCGGACGTTGGAGCTCACAGCGACGCAATATGTAGACGACCTGAAAACAGAAATATCTATCTCACCGGGGCTGGTTGGGCAGAACACATTTACGCTTAAGTTGTCTTCGAACGGCGCGCCGGTCCAGTCGGTGAAAAATGCGTTGTTACGCTTCACACCCCATCAGGGCAATATCCCACCTTCTGAAATTCAATTGATCGGGCAGGGGACCGGAGTTTATACAGCGAAAGGGACGTATCTTAGTCTGCCAGGCCATTGGCAGGTTCAGGCAGTGGTACGACGCGACAACAAGTTCGATGCCTTCGTCAATTTCGACTTCACAGTCAACAGCCCGGGGGCTACTAATGAATCTTCCACCATCCCTCGAAAGGCAGGAGCAGTACTAGTCTTGGTTGGCTTGCTGGTTGGACTCAATATCATTCCCCTATCTGCGAAACCTCTGATTCGTTTTGGCGTAGGAGGCCTGGTGACCTTATCCATCCTGGGAGTGGGACTGTTTTTTGTGACCCGTCCGGTGGCTGCCAAGGATGGAAACGTAAACCCCATTCCTCCAAACAGTGAATCGATTGCAGCAGGTCAGGCTGTGTATACGGTCCATTGTGTTTCCTGTCATGGGGAAACTGGCAAAGGAGATGGTCCGCTAGGCGTAGTGCTGAATCCGCGTCCCGCTGATCTTTCTCAACATGCCATCCCAGGCGTTCATACCGATGTACAACTTTACGAATGGATTACCGATGGTTTTCCGGGTTCTGCCATGCCCGCCTGGAAAACCCGTCTGTCTGATACGGACCGCTGGAACCTGCTCAATTTTATACGTACCCTGGCTCCCAAGCAATAATACGAGTTACACGAGTAACAAATCTTGGAGCGACAGGTCTGTTTGCCAGTATTTCCCCTGATAAGCGTTTTAGAGCCAGCTATATCGGCAGTGGCCCGTGTCGTGGGCTTAGCCACAGAGACCACCGAGAACTCTTAGCATTTTCTCGCTTATTCTCAATGAACTCTATGGCAGAGCAACTTGTGCCCATCCTTTGGAACACTCCCGAACATAACTTTCGTATAAATAAAATGGTCAAGCATAACATGCTTGACCACCTTTGCTTATCAAAATCTTTTGTTTATTTACAACACCACTCCCAACACCGCGACAAAATGTGCTGCTGCTGCGAGCATCACAAAGATGTGCCATACTTCGTGGAACCCAAATACCCCGGGAATAAAATTGAAGATTTTTGTAATATACACCACCGCGCCAAGCGTATAAATAATGCCGCCAGCAATGAGCCAGCCAATCACCCAGACTGGCAAAACAGCCAACATCTGTCCGATGGCAGCGAGACACAACCAGCCCATGATCAAGTAAATCCCTGCGTTCAGCCAGCGCGGGGCGCGGATGTAAAACACCTTCACGATAATTCCGATCAATGCCAGTGACCAGATAATACTCAACATACCCCATTTCCAGAAGCCCGAGAATGCGTTTACGCAAAATGGTGTATAGGTTCCAGCAATAAGAAAATAGATCGCAGCGTGGTCAATCTTGCGGAAAATCTCCAGCGCCTTCTCCTTGACGCGTACCATGTGATAGGTGGCGCTCGCCGAAAATAAAAAGATCAGGCTGAGGCCATAGATCAACAACGAAATGATTTTGGCAGGCGTGCCCCAGCCAACGATAAGCAGAACGATCAAACCGAGTAGGGCAAGGATTGCGCCACCCCAATGGGTAAGACTATTGACAGGCTCGCGTAATGTTTTGAGCAAAGCTACCTCTATGTTTACAAGTGTGAGTCACTTGTTGGCTAAGACGATGAACAACACACCTGATTTTACATCAAGCGTTTCGATTTCAGTGGTAAAGCCGGCTTCTACAAACGGTTCCCTAAACTTTGCCTTAACAACATCGACTGCTTCCATTGGACTTTGCTGAGTGACTTTGAAAAGCCAATCCAGAAAGGGATTCTTGGGCAGAGCGGCAGGCAGGACGATGAGCCTGCCCGTGTTTGATAGGCATCTCTTCACTTCGATCAATGTGCGTGGATCAGTAATGTATGGTGTAGGGAAAGTTGCGACGATGGTATCAAATGATTCGTTTGAAAAAGGGAGCTGTTGGGCAAGTCCTCTAACTAAATTGATTTGCGTATAGGCAATGCGTTGATCGTTCAATCTGGCACGCTTATTTGTTCTTGATTTGGAGAAACGCGTCAGATTGCGTCTTGCGAGACGACCCATCTGGGCTGATTCATCTATTCCGACGGTGACCAGGCTTCGGCTGAGCAGGAGCCTCTGCAAGTGCCCGGGACCATGACCCATTTCGAGGATTCGATTCCCTTCGATAAACGGGATCACGCTCATCACCCAGTCCTTCCAATGGGTGAAGGAAACGGTCGCGGCGACGAGATCGTAGGTGAACGCGAATTGGTGATAAAGCAAATGGAAGAAAAATCGCAAGATCGTTTTCACCAGCGAAGCAGTCCCGTGGACAAGCGGAGCACGCAAAGCATTTGCATAAAAAAAGGGTCTGACGGCAGAGCCAGTCAAACCCTTGCTTCGTTGAATGTCACTTTACTTTACGCAGCGGTTGTTTCGCTGGTTTCGTCTGATTGCTTGCTCACTTTGCTGCGAACAGCCTCGACGGCGGTCTTGCCACGCTCACGGACATCTTCCACAACACTCTTTCCGCGTTCGCGGGCCTCGTCCATCATTTGCTGGCTGCGGTCACGAAGCTGCTGTGCCATTTCGTCAGCCCGGGCGCGGGCATCTGCCGCGGCGGCTTCCGCACGGGCCATAGCTTCCTCTGCAGTAACCTGGGCCTTATCGCGGATTTCGATAGATTTATCTTTGATCAGGGCGCGAGTCTCTTCGCCGGTTTGCGGTGCGAATAACAGGGCAACAACAGCGCCTGAAAGCCCCCCAACAATGAAGCCTACAAGAAAGGCGCCAAACTCATCACGGTCATTCATGGTAACCTCCTTCTGGTTATCAAACATTTGGGATTGTATACGTAAAAATCATCTCAGATTTTACATAAATTTCTTAATTCCTGCAAAATCTGCAGACTGCTCCGAAGAAAAAGTCTTGTTTATTTCTTCTTGATGCCCATTAATTCTATCACGCGGTTCATGCCTGCGAGGTAGCCATTAAGTTTGATCACTGGCTCGACCACATTTTCTCCCAGAAACTCCGCAGTACCACGCAGATTATTGACAGTTTCATTAGTGGCAGTCAAAATTGGGCGCACTTCGTTTTGTAAAAGGTTGATCAGGCTTGCAAGCTGTACGATTAAGACGATGATGGCAACACCGATGATCAATGACTCCAGGGCCACGATAATGATGAATACATCGCGGATCTTGTCAGTCGGCGTGGAGGGTTGCAGCAGGAAAAAAATTGCTATGCCAAGAAGAATCACCAGAACAACGACACCAATGATCACACCGATCATGATGCGTTTCATTTTCTGTTCCTGCTGGCTAGTTTCAGCAGCCTTTTCAGGAGAAAACTGAGAGTTCAGTTGTTGAGAATCAGTTGTTTCCATAAAATAATTATAGCATCTTAATTATTAATTCATGCTAAGCAATTTCATCTCATGACGTAGGGTTTCACCCCATCCTTCTCGGAAATGGCGTGGGTTGTATCCCAATTCATGTTTTGCTTTGCTGTTATCACCCATATAGGTAACGCCAGCAATGACACGAAGTCCTTCCGACGTGTAGGTTGGCGGCATCATCCCATCAAAAGGTTTGACCAACACTGACATCACCCGAAACATCTGAGGAGGAAGAGTCCTTGGCGCAGGCTTGCCCGTGATCTCACTGGCGAGTTTGAAGGCTTCTATAAATGTATAGCGTTCGCCAGAGATAATGTATGACTCTCCAATCCTTCCTTTTTCCATTGCCAAAATATGACCTTGCACGATGTCGTCTACATGTGCCCAGCAGTTTCCGGCTTGGTCGGGTAAAGCAGGAAGGTTTCCCTTCAAAAAGCTGACAATGTTATCTCTCAAGGTGGAGGTATCGCCCGGTCCGTAAATCAGGCCGGGCATTACAATGACGAGCGGCAAACCTTTTGCAATGAATTCCTTTGCAATTTCATGGGCGGCAGCTTTGGTACGGTCATATTCACTTATGTGTTTGCCGTTGAAATGATAACTTTCATCTACAACCTGGCCGTGAGTATCCGAGTTGATCGCGCACGTGCTGGTATAGACGCCTTTCGGGATTTTCAGCTCCTGCATCAACTCCAGCACATTCCGTGTGCCCCGGATGTTAACGCGTTCGCCATCGTTCTTTTCTTTTGCCCCGATCTTGTACCAGCCTGCAACATGAAAAACGCCATCCACGCCCTGCATTGCCTCACGCATAGACTCTTTATCGGTCACGTCGCCTTTGAATAATTTCACTCCTATCGCTTGCAAATCCCTGGCTTTGCTGGGATCCCTCACGGAAGCGTTAACTTCGTGATTTTGCTCGCGCAGTTTTTTTACCAGCGCATGCCCCACAAACCCAGTTGCACCTGTGACAAAATATTTCATGGTTACCTCTTTCCTGTAAAGGGAAAACCCTATTGTACCTAACCTTGACATCCAAAAATAGGTACATTATTATTGAGCAACCGACCGTTCGGTAGGGAGAGGTTTATGACGAGAGAAAATATTCTTGAGGCTGCGGCACAGGTCTTCCGCCAAAAGGGGTTTCATGGCGCTTCCATGCAGGATATTGCCGAAGCTGTGAATTTGCAAAAAGCCAGTTTATACCACCACGTTTCCTCGAAACAGGAGATTCTGCTCGCCCTGCTTGACCGTGCTCTTGAACTGCTCCTGGAGCGCGTTTCTGCAATTTCAAGTCAACCGATCCCCGCCGACCAAAAACTCTCACAAATGATCCGGGCATACTTACAAATCCTGGCTGAGAATACCGATCTCTCGGCCGTTTTGTTGTTTGAGCATCGTTCCCTGGAACGCAAACAACATGCTCGTCATGTGCCGAACCGAGATAAATTCGAAGCTCTATGGCGCGAGGTCCTTGTTGAAGGGGTGACATCAAACCTTTTTAAATGTGATGATCCTGCGCTGACTACCCGTGCCATCCTTGGCATTCTGAATTGGACGATTACCTGGTATCGACCTGACGGTGAATTGGCTATTACTCAGATCGCCGATCAATATTCGAATTTACTTCTGAGTGGTTTATTGAAATGAGTGGATCATTGACCTCTGCTGTTTTTGAAACTTCCAATGGAACGAAAATTCATCGTATTCCGCTGGAGGTCTTTCCAAACTTCTGGGCGTATGTATATGTTATTCAAAAAGATGCATACTGTGTTTTGATCGATTCTGGTTCCGGTACAGATACTTCTCATGAAAACTTATTGTCTGGTTTGGAAAAGATAGGAATTCAGCCCTCCGACCTAACTCACGTTCTTTTGACCCACGCGCACATCGATCACTTTGGTGGGCTCTCCAAGCTGCGACCCATGACCAGTGCAAAGATCGGAGTCCATGAATTGGATGTGCAGACCGTCGCCCATCATGAAGCTAGACTTGCGTTGATCGGACGTCGCCTTGCTTCCTACTTAGCGGAAACAGGACTGGCTGAAGAGACGCGTGATCAAATCCTCAGCATCTATCGCTTTTCAAAGATCATTTATCAATCTGTCCCAGTTGATTTCACCTACGAAGCGATTGACATGCGACTGGACCCATTCGAGTTTATCCACTTGCCTGGGCATTGCCCCGGTCACGTTGCCATCCGCCTGGACGATGTCATCTTTTGTGGCGATATGGTTGTAGGGGGGGTTACGCCGCATCTCTCGCCTGAATCCATTGATGCCCACAGCGGACTTGATCATTACCTACAGGCTCTGGTACATCTCCAAAGTTGGGCAAAAGCTGCACGTCTCATCCTGAATGGTCATGATGATGTCATCACAAATTTACCGGCTCACATCGAAGCCACAAAACAAAATATCCTGCGTCGCATGAGCAAAGCCATCGCTGCACTTCGTGAACCACTTACGATTGAAGAGGTTTCCAGAGCTGTCTATGGGGAAATGAAGGGTTATAACCAATTACTCGTGATTGAAAAGACCGGCGCCTATATTGAATATTTTTATGAACACGGCCTGATCGAGATCAGCAATGCCGAAGAATTGGAGCGAGGGTTACCAGCTCGTTATCAGCGCTTGAGAGAGATTCCGGTTTCTGAAATCCTGCCAAAGGAGAGAAATCATGTACTCATTTGATCCAACTAATGAACAACAGATGCTGATAGAAGCAGTAGGGAAGTTTGCTGTCAACGATTTACGTCCCGCTGCGCATGAAGCCGAAGAAAGTAGCGAATTGCCAAAAAAGCTTGTCAATAAAGGCTGGGAGCTCGGATTGTTACAGGCTTCCATCCCTGAGGCCTATCATGGCTTTGGCGAGCGGAGCGCGGTCACTGGTGTGTTGGCGCTCGAAGAGATGGCATTCGGTGATTTGGCTGGGACACTCGCTGTGTTAACACCTAGCCTGTTTGCAACGCCGATTTTGCTTGCTGGTAGTGAGGAGCAGAAGCAAACTTATCTCCCTGGCATCGTCGAAGGCCAGTGGACTCCATATACTGCAGCACTCATTGAATACGCGTTCGACTTTGATCCCAACGCCCTCAGGACGACTGCGACGCTTAAAGACGAGACATATGTTCTTAATGGAGAGAAAGCGTTCGTCCCCTTTGCAAAAGATGCTGACGTTATCCTTGTGTATGCGAATCTTAATGGACAGACTCAAGGCTTCATTGTTCCAAAAAATTCTATAGGACTAACCGTCAGTGATGAGCGCGAAAAGCTGATGAGCCTGAACGCGCTCCCATGCTATCGAGTCAAATTGGACTCTGTAAAAGTTCCCACATCGAATCGGCTGGGCGGTGCTTCCGGTCATGGCTTTGAGCCGATCCTGGCTTCGATACGCGTTGCCACCGCGGCAGCGGCTGTCGGTGTGGCGAGAGCTGCATTCGAATATAGTATGAATTATGCCAAGGAAAGGGAAGCATTCGGTGTCAAGATCGCGCAGAAACAGGCGATTGCCTTCATACTGGCCGAAATGCGGACCGAGATCGAAGCCAGCCGTTTGCTGACCTGGGAAGCCGCCTGGAAGTTGGACCAGGGCAAAGAGGACGCGTTCACAGAAGCCTATCTCGCAGCCACAGGCGCAGCCGATATGGCAATGATGGTGACTGATCGCGCTGTCCAAATTCTCGGTGGTCACGGATATATCCGTGACCATCCCGTTGAAATGTGGATGAGAAACGGTCGCGGTTTCGCGATGTTTACAGGGCTTGCAATTGTCTAACGTCATTGCGAGCGATCCTAGCGAGCTAAGCAATCTCAGATAAGGTTGAAGATTGCTCGCCACAACAGGCGCTGCTCGCCATGACGAACATAAGGAGACATTATGTCTATCGAATTTGAATCCCCGAAACCGATCGTACAGATGCAATTCGTGTTGAAAACTGTCGCAGATGAGATGATGCGTCCGCGTTCACGCTATTTTGATGAGCATGAGCACGAGATCCCCTGGGATTACATTGAATTTATGCACGTGGCGATGAAAGCGGCCGGAGGAGCCAGTCTTGCTCCGCGTGAGAACGGCAAGAAGAGTGCGGAGCAGGAAAAACGTCCCCCAATTGGTTATCAGATGATTGCATCTCAGATCGAGGCGCTGTGTTGGGGTGACGTGGGAATGTATCACTGTCTGCCGGGGGGAGGGTTGGGCGCGGCGGCGGTCTTCGCCGCGGGAACCTCTGAGCAAAAGACGAAGTTCCTGGCGCGCTTCAACGATGAAAAACCGACCTTTGCTGCAATGAGTATCACAGAAGCCGGCGCGGGATCGGATAATTCCGCCATTCGCACGCGTGCCGTGCTGGATGAAAAGACCAATGAGTGGGTGCTCAACGGTGAAAAGATCTTTGTCACTGGTGGCGATAAATCCTTCACGGAATATGAAAAACTTGGCAAGGGCTTCATTGTGGTTTGGGCGACGATTGATCCCAGCGCTGGGCGCGCCGGACTACGAGGGTTTGTGGTGGAAAGTGGAACACCTGGGGTAAAAATTACCAAGTTGGAACGTAAGATGGGCATCAAAGCCAGCGACACCGCCGCCGTTTCTCTTGTGGATGCGCGCGTGCCATTCGATCACATTTTGGGAAGCGCGACCGTCGAGAAAACGACCCTTGGCTTCAAAGGAGCGATGGCAACGTTCGATGCAACCCGGCCGCTTGTCGCCGCCTCAGGCGTGGGTGTGGCACGAGCAGCTCTTGAATTCCTGAAGGAGAAACTGGCTGAGAACGGAGTCCAGATCCGCTATGGGTTGCCGCGTCAAAAACTGACCTCCATCGAGCGCGATGTGATCGATATGGAGATCATGCTCAAGTCCGCCTGGCTGATGGTGGTCAAGGCGGTCTGGATGGCGGATAATAAGAAATCGAACGCGCTGGAGGCTTCGATGAGCAAAGTGAAGGCGGGCGACGCATGCACAAAGATCACGCAAAAGGTTGTGGAGATTTTGGGCCCACTCGGCTATAGCCGCGAGTTCCTGGCTGAGAAGTGGTTCCGTGATGCAAAGATCACCGACATTTATGAGGGCACTGGGCAGATCAATCGGCTGGTCGTCGCGCGGCAGATTTTGGGATACTCTGGGAAAGAATTAAGGTAGATAGAGATTTGGTGGTCGAGTAGCGCGAGTGCGCGAAGCGTCTCGCACGTATTGAGACCCCCTATGGCAACCGAACGTAAATCTGGAACTGGTGGTCTCAATACATTCCTCGCCGCGAGCGGCTCGGAATTACTCGACCACCGAGGAGATCAAGTGATGAAATATCATATTCACAAAGCAGTCGTGATTGGCTCAGGGACCATGGGTGCAGCGATCGCGGCACATCTTGCGAACGCGGGCGTGCCCGTGACGCTCTTAGATATCGTTCCAAAAAACGCTCCTGTGGATGATAAGGATGCGCGCAACAAGATCGTCAATGAAGGCTGGGAACGCTGTTTGAAAGCGCGGCCTGCAAACCTCATGTCTCCCGACCTAAAGACATTGGTCAAGCTTGGAAATCTCCAAGATGATTTTCATTCGGTCGCAGAGGCGGACTGGATTTGTGAAGCGATTGTAGAGAATCTCGAGATCAAACGAGATCTGATGGCGCGTATTGACGATGTGCGAAAACGGACCTCGATTGTTTCTACAAACACATCAGGGATTCCTGTTTCCGCAATTGCGGAAGGACGCTCGAAGGAATTCAAGAAACATTTCCTCGGGATACACTTTTTCAATCCGCCGCGTTATTTGAAATTGCTGGAAGTTATCGCGACCAAAGACATTGATAGAGAAGTTGTTGAATTTTTTTCATGGTTCGGTGAATATCGCTTGGGTAAGGGAATTGTGCAATGCAAGGATACGCCGAACTTTATTGGCAATCGTGTCGCCTTTGGGACAGGCGCGTTTGCCATGGACTACATCTTGAAGAACGGTTACACCGTGGATGAAGTAGACGCAGTCACAGGTCCATTGATCGGACGCCCGAAGACGGCGACATTCCGTTTGATTGACTTGGTAGGCCTCGATGTGTGGGATCATGTCGGGAGAAATCTCGCGCCGTTGATTCCTCATGATCAGCTGGGACAGGAATATCTTAAAGCCGAGACACCTGCCAAGTTAATGTCAACCATGCTTGAGCGAAAGTGGCTCGGCAATAAGACAAAAGTTGGTTTCTACAAAGCAGTTCGCAAAGAAGATGGAAGCAAAGAGTTTTGGTCTCTAGATTTAAATACGCTCGAACACGAGCCCCCCACAAAGCCGCGCTTCGACTCGGTCAAGGCAGCGAAGGATGTCGAGGGATTGGGAGACAGGCTCAAGGTCCTTTTGGAAGCGGATGATAAAGCGGCAGAGTTAGTCAAAGCGTTGACATATCAAAGTTTCCAATACACATCGTCTATTATTCCTGAAGTTGCCGATAGTCCAAAGCCCATTGATGATGCCACGCGTTGGGGCTTTTCACACGAGGCGGGTCCGTTTGAAACATGGGACATGCTCGGCGTAAAAGATACTGTGGAGCAAATGAATGCTGCAGGATATCCGGCGGCTGGATGGGTGCAAGATATGCTCAAGGCCGGGTTTGAGTCATTTTATCAGTACGAGAATGGCGAGAAGGTTGATGTGTACGATGTCACGCAACAGAAGTATGTGTCGATCAAGCGACCTGAGCGCATGATCATTTTGAAACAACAAAAGATCGTTTCGCAAAATTCCGGCGCGACGATTCGCGATTTGGGGGATGGCGTGGCGTGCCTTGAATTCCACACCAAGATGAACGCGCTCGACGAAGACATCATGATTATGACTGTGGAAGCCTTTGACCAACTCGAAATGGATTTTGACGGATTGGTGATCGGCAACGAAGCAGAGAATTTCAGCGCGGGTGCGAATCTGTTCATGATGGTGGTCGGCGCGCAGCAGGGTATGTGGGATATGCTGGATAGCGCGGTGCGTAAACTGCAAGAAATGAACATGCGTATGCGCTATTCACCGAAACCTGTGGTCGTCGCTCCAGCTGGGTTAACGCTTGGCGGTGGTTGTGAGATCACTATGCATGGATCTCGAGTCGTCGCTGCGGCCGAAACCTATATAGGACTCGTTGAACTCGGTGCAGGTGTCATCCCCGCGGGTGGGGGCACGAAGGAAATGCTGCGTCGAATTGTGAATCCTGTGATGCGAGTAGAGAATGCCGAGCCGCTTGCCGCGTTACAACGGGCCTTCCTGCAAATGGGTCAAGCCAAGGTTGCCACCAGCGCGGAGGAAGCGCGCGGTATGAATATCCTGACGCCTGCGGATCGCATTGTATTGAATCGTGATCACCTTCTCGCCGAAGCAAAGCAGGAAGTTCTACACATGGTCGCGGCAGGCTACAAACCACCTGCGCCTGAACTCATCTATGCTGCCGGACGCGATGCGCTGGCTGCGATTCGCATTGGAGCTTGGATGTTCGCCGAAGGGAAATACATCACGCAATATGATGATCATATTGCGGGCAAGCTGGCCTATGTGATGTGTGGCGGGGAGTTGACCCGCCCGCAGTGGGTGAGCGAGCACTACATTCTTGATCTCGAGCGCGAAGCGATCTTATCGTTATTCGGCGAAGGGAAAACGCAAGCCCGAATGTGGAATTTATTGCAGACGGGAAAGCCGTTAAGAAATTAGAAAGGAGAAAGTCGCGAATAGTTTCTACTTTCCACTTTCTATTAAGGAGATACTATGAAAGATGCGGTAATCGTAGCTGCTGTACGTACACCCGTTGGTAAAGCCAAGCGTGGTGGACTTGCGACGGTTCGCCCTGACGAAATGGCTGCCACTGTTATCCAGGAATTGCTCAAGCGAACACCAAATCTTGACCCTGTGCAGATCGAAGATGTGGTAATCGGATGCGCCTTCCCTGAAGGGGAGCAGGGACTAAATATGGCACGCATGATCTCGTTGCGGGCTGGTTTGCCTGATTCAGTCCCTGCAGAGACGATCAATCGTTATTGTGCATCAGGTGTGCAGTCTATTGCGCATGTGGCGTATGCGATCCAGTCGGGCCAGATCGAAACGGGTATCGCCGGCGGAGCCGAGTCCATGACGATGGTGCCGATGGCCGGATATAAGTTCTCACCCAACCCATACTTTGCACAGGACTTGCCGCATTATTACACCAACATGGGACTTACTGCTGAAAACGTTTCAGAAAAGTATAGTGTCAGCCGTGAAGATCAGGATAAGTTCTCGTTGAGGAGTCACCAGAAAGCCACGCAGGCAGTGAGTTCTGGACTCTTCGATCCTGAGCTGGTTTCTATTGATGTTGAAGTGACCGAGTTGGATGGCGGTGAAAAACCCGCCAGGAAAAACTTTACCCTCAAACGTGATGAAGGTCCGCGCGCGGATACGAACCTGGAGGCACTGTCCAAACTCAGGCCTGCCTTTAAGGAAGGTGGAGTCGTAACAGCCGGTAATTCCTCACAGATGTCGGATGGGGCAGCAGGAGTCGTGGTCATGTCCGCAGAGCGGGCCGCGCAGTTAGGGATTACTCCACTGGCGCGGTTTGTCTCATTTGCTGCGGGTGGCGTTCCCCCTGAGTTGATGGGAATCGGTCCAATCGTTGCGATCCCCAAGGCCTTGAAACTCGCAGGATTAACAGTAGAAGATATTGATTTGATAGAATTGAATGAAGCATTCGCAGCGCAATCCCTGGCGGTCATTCGCACATTGGAAATGGATGAGAGCAAGATCAACGTCAATGGTGGCGCGATTGCCCTCGGTCATCCATTGGGATGTACCGGTACAAAGCTCACGACGCAGTTGATCTATGAAATGGGTCGCCGCAAATCGAAATATGGAATGGTGACCATGTGCATTGGTGGTGGCATGGGCGCTGCAGCGATCTTTGAAAATTTACAAAATTAAGATAAGGTCCTGACAGGCCTGAATCAAATAATAAGGAGAAAAGAGATGCCCCTCACAGTAGCAGAACTGATGGAAAAGATGCCGGGAGCCTTTATCCCGGAAAAGGCACAAGGCCTGGACGCGCTCATTCACTTTAACTTCACAGGGGCTGAGCCTGGGGAATGGAACGCTGCCATTAAGGATGGGAAGGTCGCGGTCACTAAGGGTGATGCGCCCAAGCCGGCGAATATGACGCTGACGGCTGACTCACAGGATTACGTCAAGATCTTCACCGGCGAACTTGACGGGATGCAAGCGTTCATGCAGGGAAAGATCAAGCTGGCTGGAGATTTGAACCTGGCAATGAAGTTGATGCAAATGTTCAAGATCAGGTAAAAATCAAAACACTCCGCAGCCTGCGGAGTGTTTTGATTTCGGCAAGTCTATCAATCAAAACCAAAATATTCCTTTCGCAAGGACTGATATTCATCTTTATTAATCGGCCGCACTGACCGCTGACCATTCTTCGTGAGGATCAGTCGTTCATCTTCGAGTGAAACGCGCCCATCCGGGGTTGCTCTACTGATGATGCTTCCACGCGTGAAGCTTGATTCAGGCGAGGTCTGATGATAGGAACAGGCAGGTTCGTAGTCCGTGGGAAATTTGCGTGGTTGAAGATCAAAGAAATATTGACGTTCCCATGAGCCATCGTAATTTTTCTGCCAGGTAACGAAACCATCCGTGATTTGTTCAATTCGGTATGAACGCAAACCTTGCACTTGTTCGCCGCGCTCTTCGAAAATCAAGGGAAGATTGAAGGAATCACCAAAACCCACATCTGCCAGCCAGCGTGTCGTTTCATTTGGAACTTCCACTAGAAGTGCGAGATGATCGAAGTCGATCCCTAATTCTCCCTCCCGATCATAGACTCGGGCATTGAGATAGGTCACATCGAAGCCGATTTCCTTCAAAAGCCACGCAAACAGCCCGTTTAGTTCGTAGCAAAATCCGCCGCGTTTCTGAAGGACGATTTTGTTCCAGAGCGCCCCATCGGTGAGGTAGATGGGTCTTTTTATTCCTATATCAAGATTTTCAAATGGGACATTCTGCATATGAGCGAGGTGTAACCCTTGCAGGGTTTGGGCGTCTGGTCTTACAGGCTTGACGTATTGTATGCGTGTAAGATACGTTTGAATATCCATAAACAAATTATAACTTGCGAATAGATTGCATAATTCTGGGTTAGTGAATTATCAAAGTAAAATGCACACTATTATCCGATTCCAGGCCATTATCAGATACGAAGGATAGAATAGAGGCTTTAATGTTTAGGGAGTCCATCATGATTAAGAGTCCATCTGATAGTTATGCTATTCAGCGGCAGTTTAAGGATGTCAACACCTTATTAATGAATGTCGTTGATAGCCTTTCGCGCTCGGGTAACCCCCTTGTTTCGACGGTAATTCAGGATATTACACGTGTTTCTCAGTCACTGCTCCTCCTGGAGCAGAGTGTCGGCGATCAGATGAAGTTGAAGCAGAGTCAACTTCGGGCGTTGATGAGCGTTGGGCAGGTGATCAATTCGTCCATGGGGTTGAGGCGGGTGCTTGAGGAGGTGATGGATTCTCTCATTACATTAATGCACGCCGAACGCGGATTCCTGATGTTGCGCGAATCCAACGGAGAATTTGCTGTGCAGATTGCACGTGGCATTGCTCATATTAATCTAGATGAAGAGGCTTTTAAAGTCAGTAAAACAGTTGTGCGCAAGGTGGTGGAATCGAGCGCGCCCGTGCTGACGACCAATGCGCAAGCAGACCCGCGCTTTGATGCCCAGATGAGTGTTGCTGCGTACCAGCTTCGATCGATTCTTTGTGTTCCATTAAAACTAAAGGATGACCTGATTGGTGTGCTTTACGTGGATAACCGCGCCCACGCCGGCATTTTTAAGGAGAATGATCTGGAGTTGATCTCCGGATTTGCCGACCAGGCTGCCGTGGCAATTGACAGTGCACGGCTGTTTGAAGATTTGCAGGAAAGCCATCGTGAACTGGAAAAGGCCTATCAAGCCACGCTGGAAGGTTGGGTGCGCGCTTTGGATTTGCGCGATAAGGAAACAGAAGGACATACCCAACGCGTGACCATTCTCACGCAGCGGCTGGCGCGCTCGATGGGCGTGGAAGGGGATGCCCTCATCAACATTACGCGCGGCGCTTTATTACATGACATCGGTAAGATGGCGATTCCCGATGGGATTTTACTAAAACCCGGTCAGCTTACAGAGGATGAGCGTATGCTCATCCAGAAGCATCCGGTCTATGCCTATGAGATGCTCAGCCCAATTGCTTTCCTGGTCCCCGCCATTGACATCCCCTATTGTCATCATGAAAAATGGGACGGGAGTGGTTACCCGCGCGGTTTACGAGGCAAGGATATTCCCTTTGCGGCCCGCATCTTTCCGGTGGTCGATGTGTGGGACGCGTTGACCTCGAATCGTCCCTACCGCAGGGCATTACCCCAGTACGAAGTGCGCCAACGGATCAAAAACGACTCTGGCAAACACTTTGACCCTGTGGTCGTCGACGCGTTTATGGAGATGAAGGATTTATCTGTCTAATCGACGGTAGAGGCGACTGGTCAGTCGCCTCTACAAATTTTCTTCGGGTGGTTTTACAGAGCGAAATTCGCGGTACAACAACAAATCATAAATAATTTTTAGTCCGCCGGCTAAAAAGAATGGCGCATTGAACAACATGGGGATACTGAAAAGTAATCCTGTCAACGCAGGGGAGACGGACGCGCCTACAGAACGCGCGATGGCCGTCACGCCTGCAGCAGCGGATCGCTCATCCGGTGCCACGACAGCCATCGTGTACGATTGACGGGTAGGTACATCCATTTGAGAGATGCTGAATCGCAGGAGCAAAATTCCAATCGCCAGCGGCAAGGTCGGCATCAATGGCACCAGGATCAACAAAATATTTGATGGAATATGAGTAAAGACCATGGTGTTGATCAGACCGAATTTGTTGGCCAGTCGAATTGCCAGCAATGCTGAGATCCCGGCCAGGATATTTGCTCCGAAGAAAATACTGCCAAGCATTCCTGATTCGACTCCGAAGCGAATATGAAACCAATATGCGATCAGGCTTTGTACCAGCAACGCGCCTGCGAATGCGTCCATGGCAAAAAGAGAACTCAGCTTGAACACCACGGCGCGTGAACGATGTAAGCCAAGCAGACGCTTTGTCTCATCCTGCGTTGCTTCCACTTCAACAGATTTTGTCAGGTTGAGAAATAATAGCAAAAGCAAAAAACCACCGAGGGCGTAGCCCATTAACACCACACGATATGAGGCGAGTGCCGTCCATTCATTGTTTTGTAACCCCTGTGCGAGCCAGCCGCCGCTAAGAGCACCTGTGGCCGTCGCAAAAGAACCGACCAGGTTATACCAGGCGAAAAATTGTGTGCGGCTTTTGCTGGAGATGAGCTGAGTCAGCCCAGCCTGTTCCACCGAGAGGAAGGGGCCGATCTCATTTCCGCTTGGGCTGATCACTCCAATAACGGCTGCCATGATCAAGAGGATGAAATTGCGCGTCAAAACAAAGGCGACGCCGGCTCCCGCCATCAATAGCGCTCCCAGGATCAACGTGCGTTTTCTGCCAAGACGATCTGCGGAAGTTGTCAGCCACAGGGTAATAACCGCATCACCAACGAGTGTGAGCGTGAATAATAAACCGATCTGCCCTTCTGTCAAACCAGCTTCGGCAAGATACAATGCGAGGACAACAGACAGGAATCCATAACAGAACAAACGAATAATGCGCGTGGAGAAGAGAAGTGTAATATCGCGTTGATAGGAGAGAGTCATGCCTCGCTCCTGCTCATAACATCCAATCGGCACCACGCATACAACGCGTCATAGACTTCAAACTGGTGTTCGAGGTTTTCGAGATCATCGGGGAACCGCAAGCTATAACCGGATGCGATGGCTTCAAGTCCGCGGGCGATGGGATCAGCATCAATGTCTTCCGATACATCCGCGGCATGCACGATCTTTGCGAGTCGCGCTAACCCCGCGTCCTTCAGGTCATATTTCAGGATGATAGATTCAAATGAACAACGACCTTCATGATGACCCAATTCGACTCCAGGCGCGTCGAAGGGAATTGCGCCGGTTTCTTTCGCGACTTGGTCAATCTGACTCTTGGGCACGAATAAAAACTCGGCTTGGCTGTCAATGAAACGAGTGATGAGCCAGGGACAGGCGACGCGGTCGACGTGCACGTGTGAGCGGGTGATCCATTTCATGGAAACTCCTTTTGTTCGCTATTAATTTGGATTCTTGGTAGCATCAATATTCTGCTTTTCGTTTAATCGTTCGCGCGCACGGAGATGCAGGCTGTAAAAACTAATGATGCTGATGGCACAAATGATACTGCATCCTGCCCATACCCAGCGCGGGTCAAAGCGATCCATGATCGCGGCCGCGGCCAGCGGACCCAGCGATTGGGCAACGATCCAGTTGATGCGCTCCGTTGCAACATAACGGGCGCGCATATCTGGCGGCGCGAGCAGAGCCGTCATGGCCTGGCTGGTGGGAATCACGAGCATCTCGCCCAGGGTAATTAATATCATCGCAAAGATGAATAGAGGTATGGACGGAGGCAAGCCATAGCTTCCAAAGCCAATCAGGTAAAACGCGGTTCCGCCGATCATGATCAACAGCAAAGGTTGCTTCGACGCCCAACGCGAAATGGAAAACTGAAGAAAGACCACCATCAATGCATTGAGCATGACCAGCGCTCCGAAAAACGATTCGGACATATGCTGGAACTTAATCAAGTACACCGAAAGCGTGGTGCTCATCTGCATGTAAGCAGTGACGGTCAAAATCGAAATCAGGATAAACGCAACAAACGTTTTATCTTGTAAAACTCGATGGTAGCCCGCTAGCGTCTGGGTAAAATTTTCGGAGCGAGAGCTGTTTTCTTTGTTGGGTTGTGTCTCAGGCAATTTTGAAAATACAATCAACGCTACGAAATAACTCGTGAGCGCGTCCAGCACAAACAAGGGAAGGTAGCCAATGCGTGGTCCGATAAATCCTCCAGCCAGCGGACCAAGTGCAAAGGTCGAGTTGATCACCACGCGCTGGACGCCAAATCCATTGGCGCGTTTCTGCGGCCCGAGCAGGTCAGCGGTCATGGCAAGCTGGGCCGGCCAACCGATAGCGCCAAATAAGCCCGCGAACGCCGCGGCGGTATATAGACCCGTAAAATCGTTTGCAAGCCCAAGAGCGATGCGCGCTGTTGCTGCGCATACCAGGCTTAGTAGGAGGCTGAAACGCCTTCCAAATCTATCCGCGAGCGCGCCGGCCAGAAAATTCCCCACGCCGCTGCTGACCGCAAAAATGGTGTAGATCAAACCAACTTGTGTGATCTTTGCATCAAATCGCTGGACCACATAGATCGCTAGGAACGGCATAATCAGATTTGTGCCCAGCCGGTCAATGAAGGTGCCCGTCATCAATACCCAGAACGGCGTTGGATAATCCTGAAATACATTCTGAACTCTTTCCAGAATGCTTGTGGGTTGCTTGGCTTCCAGCATGGGATTATTTGGGGGAATCCAATTTCAGTTGAGCGTGCAGCGCATCATAGATCAGGCTGCCGCGCTCCAGGGCTTCGAAATCATCCTTGCTGATCTGTCTCAGACCGCGGCAGATGAGGTCGAGTCCAACCGCGGCGGGTTCCAGGGTGACTTCCTGAATCTCATCGGCCTCGTCGACGATTTGTGCAATGCGCTTCAGGATGGGATCAGTGATTTTGTTCTCTTCCAGAAGAGCATAAAATGTGCAGTGGCCGCCATGGTGCGAATAATGTTCGCCCGGAATATCAAAAGGTTTGCCATCTTTTTGGGATGATTTTTCGCCGCTAGAAATAAAAGTAAATTCAGCTTTTGGATCGATCCAGCGACGGATCAGCCAGATACAAGCCATCCGGTCCACGCCGATATTTTTCCACGTAACCCATTTCATAATTTTTCTCCGCGTCCTGACGTTAATTTTTCGCGTACCAGGTATCCAAGCTTGGAATGGAAGAAATCCTGTGCCGCGGTTTGCTGATATTGCCGCGAGATTTCCTGCAAATCGGCTCTTGGTTTTTCAAGCTTTTTCAAAAGCTCCGAATAGACCGCATCCACCTGCTCATGGAATTGCCGTGTGATGGATTCATCATCCTGCCCCAAAATTGTGCTGGCTCGCCAGGAATATGCCTCGCCTCCCATTTCCTGGATTTCCGCGGTCAGCCATTGGACCTGTTCGGCCGTGCGCGGCGAATCAGGCAGGACCCAGACTGCTTCATGCAACAGGATCGCACCGAGACGTTTAAGTTTCCGCCAGGTATAGACTCGCAAGGCAGATGGTTTGTTGGGTAACTTATAGTGAAGTAGCAGCCAGGTGGACATAGAATGTAACCGCGGTTACATTCTATGTCCTTTTCCCCGATCTGTCAATATAAGAAGGCTGGATAGCCCGCCAAAGAATATTCTTACATTTCAGGATGTGAATTCACCGATATTACAATGACACGAGGGATAGATGGTGGCGTTATATTGTTTTAGGTATTGTTGGGGAAACTAGGTTGTACTATTTGTGATGCTGGCAACGTGCTGTGATGGAGTATTGGGGTCATACTAAGGAAGCAGGCGTGTGAGGATAGAGTTTGGATAGCTTGATAATCAATTTTACGAAAGGAAAGTAGCCTTGAGTATACTGGCATTCCCAATTTGAACGACAACTCATTTATTGGAGTGAGCTGATGTTGTAATCATGTTTCTTAAGATACTCCAATAGCCTTTGATGGACCTGCTCACCGGAGGGAAGAAGGTTTTCATCACATTTGGATGTATGCCCTGTGATCGTTCCACTGTCAAAGATGTTTTTTCGCACGTTCAAAATATACCATTTCTGGCATACGATCACCTGTACGGTATTGATTTGATAAAAGGGAGGCGCGATCTCGTTCGGCGAGCCGGCGGTCGTGCTGATGACTTCCCGGACTGCGGGAGCTTCGCCGTTTAGGAAGGAGATACCGTCCATCCAGGCCGGAATGGGAAGGCCGAGATAATCCAACAGCGTGGCCGGGATATCAATGATCTGGATGTTGTTTTGCCGCCTTCCAGCATTTGCGTTTTCAGGAAAGTGGATGATGATCGGAATGCGCTCATGTGTGGCATATTGAAACCCGTGATCTGTATAAATCACAAGAACTGTGTGGTCCAATTGCCCGGTCTCGGCCAGGTGGTCGTAAATTTTTTTTACGTGACGATCGAAGCTGTAGATTGCATCCTGGTAGCGGCTCTCGTCCCAGGGCTGTTCAGCGCTCGATCCCGTGGAGAAAATCTGTTTTTGGAAAGAGAAATACGGACCATGGGTATCCATCAGGTGAGCAAAGATAAAGAGCGGCCGGTTGGAGTGATCGAGCAGATTGGTGATCTGGTCCACGCGCTGCTCGTCAGATACGCGAGAGACAGGGTCATTGACCTCTGTAAGTGGGTTCTGCATTCGCCTGATAAAGAAGATATGAAGAAGCCGTTCACCGGCCCGGGTTGAGATGGTCTGAATAAAATAGGTTGAGGGGGAGTTCCCTAAAAGAGCGATGAGTGCATCCAAAGCCGGCTGGCTCAACGACTGGTTATTAACGATATCGAACCCTTCCAGCAGGTTGAGTCTGCGCGCATCCACATAATGGGGCGTACCAATTTCCACGGTTTGATAACCGCGCTGTCGTAAGAGACCCGGCAAATGTTCAAACGAATCCTTGCCCGAGAGGATATCGGGGTAATGATATACCTTATCCAGAATGGGTTCCTTTCCCGTCAGGGCTGAGGTGGTGGAAGCGGTGGTGCTGCCTGCGTTAGGAAATGCGTTTTCGGCAACCAGCGAGGTCTTTGCCAGTTCCGTTAGAAAAGGTGTGGTGTTCACGGGAGAGCCATAGGCTGTCAGATAACTCGCGCTCAATCCGTCACTGCCAAGAACGATGATGTTAGGGTAGCTGACCGATGATTTCAGGGATTGAATATCTAAAAGATTCAAATCAGAACGGCTGGCAAGCCTGTTTGTCACAATTCCCAGGATCGAAATGGTCAGCAGGCTGAGAGTCAGGTAGGAAACGAACTTCCGGCGCACCCAAACCGTTTTCCTTGCGGAACGGAATATCCACCAGAAGAAAAGCACAAATCCCATGGCATAGAGTCCCCGCTGAAAGCCTCTTGTGGAAACGATTCCAAATTTGAACACCGTATAGGTGAAATTATCCAGCATGATCAGCGCGGTGATGGAGAGTAAAAGTGTCGGGACAATGGTTCCGACAGTGAGCACACGTGATTGCCAATTTGAATTGCTAATGAATAACGCCGGCAGGCAGAGAAAAAGCAGGAATACAATAACAACCAGGGCAACTGTTCCAGCAGTGATGAACAAAACCTTCAGCGAGTCAAATGATGACAGGAGAGATAGAGAGGAGGGTTTGGTCGCGAAGAATAGCCATTCCATGAAGGCATAGAAATAGGCGCTGAGAACGGTCAAATTAAATAGGGCGCGCCAATGGTGTAAGTTGTTCGTCTGTGGGGGAACAGGGGAAATCAGCATGCTTGATATTCGATATCTGCTGTTGTCTTCCAAAGCATGGGAAGGCCGCTTAACACTGATAATCATCCTAACAAAACTGACAATCACTTGCATGATCATATATGACGATAGTCACTATTGAGTTTTTGTGGAATACGTAAAATAAGACCAATCGTGTCCTATTACTTGAATCAAATTAATCACCTCGCCAAAGGAGAACACCATGAAGAAATTTTTTGCTATTTTGTCCCTATTCGTCATGCCTCTGCGTCTATGTCCAGTTCGGTTGCCAGTCGACTCTTTAAAGTCTCGGCACCTTCCCTATAGATAATTTACACCCCCAGCCACTTCCCAGCTTCGCGCGCGAGATTTGTGGCAGGTCCTTGTCGAGCGGTACAGGGCGGCAAGGATTCCAGGAACAGCCGTCCATATTGCTTAGTCAGCACGCGGCGGTCTAAAATAGCGACTACGCCTCGATCAGAAGCAGTTCGGATCAAGCGTCCAAATCCCTGGCGGAATTTCAGAATGGCTTCGGGCAGATAATATTCCTGGAAGGAATCTTCATACATTTCAGAACGCGCCGCGATCAATGGATCTGTGGGAACGTCGAAGGGAAGTTTCGTCAGCACAACGATAGATAACGATGCCCCAGGCACATCCACGCCTTCCCAGAAGGAACGCGTGCCGAGCAATACGGCCCGGTCCGTGGCTTTGAAGGATTCAAGCAACGCGTTTGGTGAGGCGCCATCCCCTTGTTCATAAACGTAAATATCTTCACGCGCCAGAGGTCCCGTGATGGCTTGCGCGGTCTTCTTCAACGCGGCATAGGACGTGAACAACACGAGCATCCGTCCGCCGGTGGCTTTGGCGGTGGCGAGGAGGGCACGGTCAAGCTGCTGTTGATAACCATTGGCGTTTGGTTCAGGGATATCATTTGCGATGTAGAGCAACGCCGCGTTCTCATAATCGTATGGCGAGCCAAGCTGCATCTCATCTGCTTCGTCCGCGCCGAGGGTGTTGCGCAAGTATTGGAATTCGCCATGCGCGGTCAGGGTAGCGGAGGTGAGGATCACACAGCGTTTCTCGTGCCAAAGATATTTTTCAACCAAAGGTCCGACGCTCAGCGGTGCGGCATTCAGCGAGAGCCTATTTCCGTTGGGCTGGACTTCGATCCAATAGACCATGCCCGGGTTAGGCTTACTGATCATGCCAGTGATATTTGTTTCCGCTTCCGTGAGCCGGCGCGCCAGGTTGCTGATATCTCCCATCACATCTTCGAGATTCTCATGTCCCTCCGCGTATAACTCTGCGGCACCTTTATAAATCTCCGCGAGCGAGATCATTAACATGCGGAATGTTTCGCCGGTCGTATCCCAGGCGATCTCCACTTCGTCCCAGCCGGGCAAGGTCCGTGTGGCGGGGAGGACACGCATTTGCCAGGAGTAATTTGACTGTGCTTGTCCTTCGCGTTGGAGGCGCGCGAATTCACCGACGATGTTATAGAACTCGCGGTTTATCTGCTCGATGCGGAACGCCATGTCGGTGGCGCGGCTGACTTTTTGCTGGAGCAGGCCGAAGTCGGAGGGGCGGAGCGCTTCCTGAGTCTCGGTGAGCAAACGTCCCAGCACGCCTGCACTCGAACTGCCGACCTCTTTCATCATCCGCTCCAAATCAAATTGATTCAGTTTAAATGAGAGCGCATTGGTCGTTGCGGTTTCGAGATGATGACCTTCGTCGATGATGAGGTGTGAATATTCGGGNAGGACTTTGCTGCCCGTGGCGACATCCGATAAGAGCAGCGCGTGATTGACNACCAGCACATGNGCAGANTGTGACATGGTCTTTGCGCGATGGAACGGACACGCACCGCCTGTGCGCTTGATGCACGTTTCGGTGGTGCAGGCGTCATCTTCGGCAGAGACGCGCACCCACACTTCACGCTCCGTAGGTCCCGTGAGATTCAATTCACTGCGGTCACCGCTTTGATTCAGCAGTTGCCAGACCATCACCTTGGCGAGCACGCGCATTTCATCCTTCGTGCGCGGACCGTAATGACGAAGGTTTTCCAATCGTCGCGGGCAAAGATAATTCGAACGTCCCTTCAACACGGCAAAACGAAAATCCAGATCAAGGGCCTGGCTGAGATTGGGAAGATCGCGTTGGATGAGTTGATCCTGCAAATTGATCGTATTCGTGGAGACAACCACACGCGTGTTATTTTGCAGTGCGAATAGCGCCGCCGGCACAAGATACGCGAATGATTTCCCAACGCCCGTTCCCGCTTCGACCATCAGATGGCTTCCGTACGAAAGCGCGTTGGTCACCGCCCGAAGCATGTCCACTTGTTCCGGGCGCTGCTCAAACGAACCAAAATATCGTGAGAAGGGCCCGCCATATTCAAGCACCGAAGCGATTTCATCTGTATTGAGTGGGACAGGATTTTCTGGATTTGCAAGCGGCGGGAATTTCGACTCATCAAACCAGGCGCCCGCGTCCTTCTTTTTGGTTTTCTTGGATTGAATCCCCTCTTTTGCGCGCGCCCGGATCACTTCCTGGAATAACCAGGCTGCATCCCATTCAAGTGGCTCACTCAAGCGGACAATTTCCGCGACCACCTCGAGCGGTAGCTCCCGCGCGATCTCAAAAAGACGATTGAACGCCGCCATCGTGACCCTGGCATCATCCAAAGCGCGATGGGTGGCCGGCAGAAGAATGCCCAATTGTTTTCCAAGCGCGCCGAGGTTGTAGCGGCTCGCAGTGGGCATTAACACCGAGGCTAATTCATATGTGTCAATAACTTCGTTATATTGGAAGAGTCCTGCCCGCTGCAAAAACCCCAGATCGAAACGGACATTGTGCCCAACGACCGGCGCGTTGCCGACAAAGGCCTCAAGCTCCCCCGCCACGTCGTGGAAACGCGGGGCATTACGCACTTCCGCATCGCTGATACCTGTCAGCCCGGAAACAAATTCTGGAATATGTCTGTTGGGATTGAGAAGAGTGGACCACTCGTCTTCGACGCGATGACCCTTGAACTTCACCGCTCCGATCTCGATGATGGCATCCCGTTCTTCACTCAACCCTGTGGTCTCAATATCTATGGCAACAATAGATTGCATAATTCATGTACTTCGTTGAGCATTGAGCCAAACATTGCATGCTCAAGGCAATTCTCTTTTCAAATAAAATTTTGTCTTCTACTTTCAGAAGTAGAACAAGTGTATCATAAGTTAACTATGCTCCCAGCGCCGAGGACTGCGCTGGGATTGATGGGAAAACGCCGCCGGGGATGACGGCTGGAGCGAATTACTTTCCAATCAACCTATACACAACCCACTCATCGAATTGGGCAACGGGTTGATAGTGCTCACCCAAATATTTCACCCCAGCGCGCACAATTTGGGATCGTTTTTGTAATGGCGTATAAAGCTTGTCATCCAGGCGAGGCCGTCCGCGTGTGTCAATGATCAACACAGGCTGGTTCGCCAAAATCTGATTGAAATATTCCTCGAACATAGGACGTCGTCCCAGCAGTGCCAGCGGATATTGATAAACATAGCGCGTAGGAGCCTCGCGGCGAGCCAGAAAATTCACCACGCTTTCCGCGCCGATAAGCAACACCTGATCGCCCTCGTTTGTGTTTTTTGCAACGTAATCAATCACGGGAGCATAGTCGTTGTCACTCAAGATGCGGACATATTGAGGATAATATGTGATTTGCCCGAATTGACCAAGCAGGATGATTACAAATAGCACTGCTGAAACCCAATGCTGGATCTTTTGAGAATCCATGGGCGGGATTTTCCCAACCATAAATGGAACGGTATAAACCAACGTTCCGGCCAGAATTGCCATGACAGGCAGGGGAGTCAGATAATAGTGGAGGATTGAGCGTCCCGAAACTGTAATGAGGATTACCTCGATCGGCAGATTGACCAGTGCGATCAATATCAAGGGATGAATTTCTGCAAACGTTTTTATCTTGATCCATACATAGGCGAGTCCCGCCAGCCAGCCGATAACCGAGAGATGTAAAACCCAGCCATTTTGCAAATACAGAAATCCCTTGAGGAATACGGGAATCAATCTTCTGATTCCTTCGTGTGTACCTATGTAAACAAAATTATAGAGAAACGCCTCTTCCCAAAAATCTGTTAGTGCATGCTGGCTTGCCAAATAGACAACCAACAGAATGGATGGAATTAACCAGCCGGCCAACACTGACAAAAGATCCTTCAACGGAAACTTGCGCTGGAAGAGTCGGATCGCCAGCAAAAAAAGGCTATACGTTATCCATATCCCGATGGTGGTCTGTTTAAAGTTAAAAGCTAAGCCGCCTAACAGTCCGATCCAGAACGAGGAGCGGATTGGAAAATCCTTCTTCCAGGCGTGCACGAAGAGCCAGAAACACCATGCCTGAAAGACCAGCGCGTATTCTTCGGTCACGTTGCCTTTTTCGAGGATTGTGAGCAGCCCTGAGGTCAGTATGACTGCCCCAGTGAGAGCAGCGTAGATTCCAAATTCCCTATCCAGTAATTTGTAGATGAAAAAAACTGTGAAAAAAATAAAAATGATTTGAAGAAACCAGACTCCCCATAAAGAATGGGGAGTAATGGTTAATCCCAGCGCATCGACAAAATAGATCAAGGGAGGTTTGTGGTCCCAGACATCTCGATAAGGAATGTCGCCATTCAAAAATCTCCAGCCCACGTAAAGGAAGACGCCTGAATCGCGTGAAGGCAGCGTCATGTTATTGGGATTGCTTGGAAATAACGCGATGATCGTCCCAATGACGGATACCAGGACCGGAAGCATGGTTTTACGCAAATTCGAAAATTTGTTTGATTCCTGACCGAATGAAGAACTCATCTTCGAATATCCCAGGGAAGCTTGTGGTTCTTCACTCAAGCGCAGTCTTTAATTCATTGAGAGTCTCCGCAGGAAGTTTCTTCTCTTTTGCCTTTTGTCGCAAAAATTCCTTGACTTGTTTCAACTTCATGGCCGGTACGGGTGAATCTTCCCCGTCAATTTCCACATCGTCGTTTGTGAACACCATCAGTGCGTGGATCTCTGGGATTTCAGATGCATCCATTTTCTTTGATAGATACTTTTTGAGCGATGTGATCTCCCCGTCGATTTCAATGTCCGGGCGGCCCAGACCTTCCTGCCCGAAAATGCGCATATAGCTTTGCAGGAATCCACCGCCACTCATGCGCCAGCGATTCTTCTTGAACATCACCTGTCCACGCTGATGATAAGGCATAACCACCCAAACACCCCCAGGACCAACCAGCAGATGCGAAGCGGGTGTAGTATAGTGATACATCACAAAATCGTTTTGCAGACCTTTAAGACCTGCATCCAGTTTTTCGTCTGGGCGTGGGGAGCGGCCGAACTTATTGCCCATGTACATACCGATCTGCGTCAATGTGAAACCGACAAGCAGAGCAATGAGGGAATATGCAAATAGCTCCGTGCGCTTGAAAGATATGTACATGCCCCCACCAAGGATCACGAGCGCGGCGATGCTGGTCCAGTTGCCAATCGTTGCATTGCGTTTAATGAGTTTTTCGTTTTTGATGATTTTCATGAAGTTATCCCACTGGTCGAGTAGCACCCTGAGGAGCAGGGGCTTATCGAAACCAGCAATATTAGGTTGATATGAAATTAGTGGTTTCGATATGGTCTCGCACCATCCTGACGTACGGTGTCAGGAAAAAGCACTCGACCTACTCAACCATCGTTTCCAAATATTACTTTTTCAAACTTTCTTCAATTGCAGACTTCATCGCATCCAGCACGTTGGCTTCCACGGCTCCTTTTGCGACGCGTACCGCGCTTTTCATGGCAAGCGCATCCGAGCGGCCGTGACCGATGAATACCAGCCCATTCACGCCAAGGAGGGGTGCCGCGCCTTCCTCGGAGGGATCAAGCATTTTTCGAATGGAGCCAAGGGCTGGCCTTACTAATGCTCCGCCAACCTTCGTGGGTAGATTTCCATTTTTGATCGTCTCGCGGATTTTCTCGATCATCAGTTTGGCGACAGCCTCAGTCGCTTTCAAGAAGACATTTCCTGTAAACCCATCGGTGACTGCCACGTCCACGCCACCGTTAAAAATTTCCTTTCCCTCCACATTTCCAATGAAATTGAGTTTTGCATTGGCCAGAAGCGGATAGGCTGCCTTGACGAGTTCACTTCCTTTCCCTGCTTCTTCGCCGTTGGAGATCAATCCAACCCTCGGGTTCTTCACACCGCGCACTCGTTCAGAAAAGACACTTCCCATAATGCCAAACTGCAAAAGATTTTCAGGTTTGCAATCGGGGTTCGCTCCGATATCGACAATGTTGCAGATGCCAGTTGCCGTGGGGAAGGGACCGGCCAGCGCAGGTCGATCCACGCCACGGATGCGGCCCAGCCTAAACAGCGACGTGACCATCGCCGCGCCGGTGTTGCCGGCCGTGACGAAGGCATCCGCTTCGCCGCTTTTTACAAGATCGAGCCCAACGGCCATTGAGTTTTGGGCTTCCTTGTGACGCGCTTTCATGACCAGGTCTTCGCCCTTATCATGCATGGTCAGCATTTCCGGCGCATGGATGACGCGGATACGTAGATTTGCTGCATCGGAGGAATCAAGGATTGGCTGTATCTTTGAATCGTCTCCTACAAGGATAATTTCTACCCCATATTGACGCGCAGCCATCAGCGCGCCCTGTATATCCGGAGTTGGATAATTGTCACTCCCCATCGCATCCACAACAATTCTGGTCATGATGTCTCCTGGGATAACCTTTGCAAGTTATCAAGAATTCATTTGCTTGACAAGCAAAGCAAGCCGATTATAATACGCCGTGCTTGAGCGCTGGTGCTGGAACTGGCAG
>Ga0065704_10000292_pt1 | contig 38314 bp, 31 predicted proteins | sample SwiRhicommuniRL2_FD_59091 | JGI IMG/M metagenome (GOLD analysis project Ga0065704, IMG submission 59091) | Switchgrass rhizosphere bacterial communities from Rose Lake, Michigan, USA - RL2 v2 (version 2) | ecosystem: Host-associated > Plants > Roots > Rhizosphere > Soil | place: East Lansing, MI | reverse complement strand
CTTTTGAACGACCAATTTGTGCCCATTTTTTAAAAGTATCTAGATGCTTTTCATCTTCAAGCACTACGCCGCCCGGTCCAGTCATCGCTCTGCGGTCTACCATCACATTTCCGGTAATGATTAGACCTACNCCACCATTTGCCCAAGCTTGATATAAACGCATTAGCTCTTCTGAAGGTGCGTGGTTNANATCAGCCATGTTTTCTTCCATTGCCGCTTTCGCAATTCGGTTTGNAACATATGANCCATTTGGAAATACTAATTTTTCGAACACTTTCATTGGAANGACCTCATTCAGTATGGCTTTACTTTAANNTTAAAGTTAACTTTAATGTCAATACCTTTTTAATTTTTACTCTTTAATAGTTTGAATTAACTAATTTTTTATATAAAAAAGAGGCATTCAATATGCCTCTTTCAATTTTTATACCTAGCATATGTTATGAAAAATTATCTATTAAAATATTTTATTAAGAGTAAAGTTTTAAATAGCTCAGTGTGCGAACAGAGCCCGTGTTCAATTCACTTCATATTTTAAAAACTTGGGCTTCTATTCTTTAAGTTGAAGGGCTTTAATTTTCACTGACACTAAAAAATCAGGTAAAATACTAAACTAAGTTAGGAACTGAATCTCAATAAAAATGGGGTTATGGATATAAAATATTATGGAAGATTTAGATTCATTTTTCAGCTCCCGAATCAAGTTTAAAAACTTAAAGATTCTATCCCTATTGGGCCAGCACAAATCACTGACTAAAGTGGCTCAACTCATGTATATGACCACTTCAGCTGTATCTAAATCTTTAGCAGAAATTGAAACTAATTATGGCGCACAATTATTTAGAAGAGAGGTCGGACAACTGGTTCCGTTGCCAGAATGCCTTATTCTAATTGACTCCTACCTAAAGATCGAAGCTCAATTACGTGAAGGACACGATAAGATTGCATTGCTAAGAGGAGTTAAAGCTAGCAGAATTTCTATCGGTGTTCATGCTCCATCCTTAGAAAATGCACTTGCTAATGCAATTATTAGATTTAAAAAGATTTCTCCTGAAACTGAAATCTGTATTAAGGCAGGTGATAAAACTTCACTTCTATCAAGTTTACGTGCAGGTGAACTAGATTTAGTTATGTGCCGAGCTGAAGTAGATGATTTAAATAATGATTTACGAGCGATTTTACTACATGAACATCAATTGCTCTTTATTGCAAATAACAACTTAAATATTCCCGACTCAAACAAGGATCTAAAAAGCCTTTTACAATATCCGTGGTGTCTCACATCTTCAACTTGTCCAGTACGCCAATGTTTTGATACAAATTTAGTGGCTAATGGATTGAAACAGCCTAATAATATAATTGAAGTTGATAATCCAATTAATTTAATAGGTATTATTATGCAAAATTATGAATGTATTACTGTCGCTTCAAGTAATATAGCAAGAAGATTACAGAAACAAAATAAAGTTAAAATAATTAATCGTGAGTTAAGTTTTAGTATAAAACCACAAATAATTATATGGAATAGCAAAGTACCTTTAAATACAAATGTTAGAAAGTTACGTGATTTTATCTGTTATGAAGCTCATTAATTTATTTTTAAAATTAATACCCATCTAAAATATGGGTATTAATTTTTGTAGATACTAGTAAATACTAATCTCTACTATACAGCCGTAGCTTTATGTAAAGGAATAGTCAGCTCATCAATATCTACAGGACCATCAGTTAGCATAATTAAATTTGTTTCTCCAATTAAAACCGTATCAGAATGTCTAAACCCTCCCACTCCTTCAATATAAAGTCCAGGTTCAATGGTCAAACACATTCCTTTTTCAAGTGGACGGTCATATCCTTCAGCAAAGAAAGGAGCCTCATGTGCAGTTACACCCATGCCATGTCCAGTTCTGTGAAGTAGATAATCTCCCATGCCTTGTTTTCGAAAAAAATTATTAACACTTAAATCAACTTCACTCATTAAAACGCCTGGTTTAGCCATTTCAAAGGCAATTCTGCGACCTTCCATCATGATTTCAAATGGTTTCTTTGCTTTCTCAGGAACTTTCCCAAGGAAAAAAGTTCTTTCAACTTCTGCCCCGTAGCCGTTCATCACCGCATTAATGATAGATACATGTGGTCCCCCTTCCTCCATAACCATATCTATGTTCGTAAAGTTATGTGGATCATGAGATACACTCGGCGGTTGAAAAACAGCTGTAACACGGGTAGCAAGTGGGTTGATTTTCTTGTTATCTTTTGCAAGTTGATTCATTACAAACCCTCTTACTTTGGTGGCCATTTCGGTTAAAGACATACCCGGATAGGCAGATTTTAAAAGCAAATCATGGGCTTTGGTGGCCAGCTCGCAAGAATAAATTAAGCGGCCTATTTCATATTCAGATTTAATCATACGAATATCATCAATAATATCACTGCGAACACGCTCACCAGGAGTTTCAGTGTATATCTGCAAAGGGCAAATAGACTCAACACCAACACGTTCATTTTCAGCAAATAATTCTTTAAATCGGTCACTCCAAGCTTGACCTCGAGGTGCAGGAAACTCGAAATATGATATAAGTTCAATATCTCCTACCATACGTGCTTTTACATGTGGGATTTCCAATTGAGGAACAACAAATTGAGGGATTCCTTTACTCGGTATGACTAAAATGAAAGGTCGTTCATGTACTGCATTTGCAAAATTTGTTAGATAAAAAATATTATCTGGACAGAAAGCCACATAATGATCTAATCCTTCCTCTAGCATACGGGCTTGTACGCGTTTTACACGTTGCTCAATTTCATTTTCTGTCGGTGGATAGAAAATTGGTTCCATATTCATCTTGACTCTCCTGTTGAGATTTTGCTTAATCGATTGAAAATAATTTGATCCTTTATTTCTAGAACATGAACTTAAGTCCAATACCATAGGTAGAAGGATCATCTCCTGGACCTTCAAGAAGAATATTATTCATCGTATATTTAGCCTTGCCGTTGTTATCAATATACTCAGCTCGTATATATGCATCTAAGTGTTTATTAATATGATAATTGGCACCAACCGCATAAATCATGGCTGATAGATCTTGTTTATCTACTTGTCTATGATATAAAGCTGCTTTCAGATTATATTTTGGCTGTTCAAAATTTATCATCGTGCCGTAAATCTGAGCAGAAACGGCATCTGGACTATTAGGTTTAAGATAGTTCGCAGTACCAATAACACTTAATTTTTTATTTAATCTTTTTAGTGCAAATACACGATAATCTTTTGTTTTAATCTCATTGTAAACGACGCCGTTATAATCGACAGAGTAATTACTAATTAATTCATTATAAGATGCACTTATACGATTGGTGCCATCATCATAAACAGCCATGGCTGCATAATTCTTAGCATCTAGGACTTTTGAAGCATCACCGACCATTTGGTTTGGCGTGTAAAGAAATGTCAGAGTCGTATTCTTGAAGTTTGGTGTGGTATAAGTGATGGCACGGCTAGATCTAAAATCGAATGTTGGTGCTCCAGTTCCTAAATCATATGCTTGATAACTCAGTGTAGATGGAGCAAAAGCTGTAGCAAATAATTCCTCATATACCCCAGAAGCATTTAACATCTGGCGCCCGTATAACAATGTGCCGTATTTTTTTGAGCTAACACCAATAAATTCGCCACGAGCAAATGTCTCATCTCGAACAAATTCCATTTTACGTAAATCGATCCATGATTCAGCATTCCCTACAATAGCAATATCATCATTCAATTTAAGATTAAGCTTTAATCCGAGTCTACTCGCATAATCCATACCACTTTGAAAATCATGCGAACTAACTACACCAGAGTGTGAATAATTTACACCATAGTCAAAAACCCCATACACTTTAAAAGGTGAATTTGAATCCCCCAATTGAATATCTGCAAAAGATTTCATTGGTAAAATAAACACACATGGTATCAATATATATTTGAACATTACTCGGTACTCCGTGACCCTGATTATTTAATTCCTCTATTTAAAGTACATAAAATTTAGTTATTAGAATATTGATAATTTCTCCATTACAGTTGAGTATTTTTCTATTGATTCTACTAAAAAAATTAAATCTATAATTTAAAATATATAAGCAAAAATAATTTAACTATAAATAAAAAAGACCTACTTTTTAAAAGTAGATCTTTATTTAAAAATTAATTTATATTATTTAAGACAAATGAATTTTAAGATTTTAAGCAAGGGTTAACTTAATTTTAATTAGCTTGCTGGTAAAGTTTTCATAATTGTTTTTTGTTTACTTTTATAAATTAGAAGAACAACAATAGAAATCGTTGCTGCAGATAATAAGTAAACAGCTGGTGCTTGTAAAATTCCCTTACTAAGTGCATAAGTCGTTACAATAGGTGATACAGCTCCAAAAAGCGTTACACCAATGTTATACCCCAAACCAATACCTAAAGCTCTTTGTCTCGTAGGAAACTGATCTGTGATAAAAGGGAAATATGCACCAATTGTTGTACCTAAACCCAGAGAACATACGATTTGAAATAAGAATAAACGAGGAGCTGTAGGTGAAATCAATAAATATTCATAAAGAGGAATACCTATAAAGGTTGTGATTAATGTACCTGTTAATAAAACTCCAATAATTCTTCCAGATTTATCTGACCAGTAGCCACCAATAAATGCTCCCATGATAATAACAAGTGCTGACAACATTGAACTAGCCGAACCAATAATTGGCTCAATATTCATTGCTTGCTTCGCAAAAGAAGGCATAAAGATAATGACAAGATAAACAATTGCCGAACCAAAACCTGAGAGAGATGCAACGAGTATGATACGTTGAATAAATTGTCCAAGACTTAATTTAGTTTGAACTGTTTGTTTTTTAGGAGTATGGACTAATTCGTTACTTTCCTCCATATGACGACGAAGATATAAACCAACTGGAATAATAATCAAGCCTATAAAGAAACCAATTCTCCATCCCCAATCTAAAGTCGCTTGTTGCCCCAAAACACCATAAATAATTAATGCAATTCCTGAACCTGTCGCGAGTGCAAGATACGTTGAGGAATTAAATAAAGCACTATAATATCCTCGGCGATTCTTTGGACAACTTTCCATTACTAAAGATACCGCTGCACCAAACTCCCCAGAAGCAGCAAGCCCAGCAATCAATCTACCCAGTACAACTATTGCAGTTCCCAAATAACCTGCTTGTTGATAGGAAGGTGCACAAGCAATAAGTAAAGTACCTATCCCCATTAATATAACTGTTAAAACCATTGCTGACTTACGCCCTTTTCTATCGGCATAATTTCCAATCAAATAAGCACCAATAGGTCTTACCAAAAAGCCTACAGCAAAAGTAGTTATAGCAGCGAGTGTAGAAAGTATTTCATTTTCAGCTGGGAAAAAGTTGTGTGCAATAGCAAGTGCAAAATATCCATATAATGTAAAATCAAGCCATTCAAGAAAGTTACCCGCAGATAGCCCAAGAAATGAACGTTTACTAATAGACTTGTTCTCATTTAGCATTTTGGCCTCTCCTGACCTAACATCTATTTGTTAAATCAAAACTACACAAAATGCTTTAGTTGGAATATTGATATAATTTCCATCGTGATTGAGTTTTTTTCTCAGATCGGATTTGATTGCTTAGAATTGTACTCTTTCTATATTAAAAACTTATAGATCTTCCAATAACTTCAAAGAAAGCTTTCTTAGCATAGTCAGCTCCTCATCATTCATATGCATTGAACATCGCAATTGATTGGGTAGATCAATCACTTTTTCTTTTATCTGTAAAGCTTTATCCGTCAATATTACTTTTTTCACCCGCTCATCTTCTTTGATCGACACTCTATTTAAAAACTCTTTTGCTTCAAGTTTTTGAACCAATGGCGTTAAGGTGCCTGAGTCAAATAACGTCTTTTCACCGAGTTCTTTTAGAGAAATGTCATCTTCTTCGTACAAAGCTAAAAGAACGATGAACTGAGGGTAAGTTAAATCGAAATCTTTAAGTAAAGGACGATACTGGCGCGTAAGTGCATTCGCCACTGAATAAAGCGAAAAACAGAGTTGATCACCTAGTATATTGTTTTCTTTCATATTTAAACCAAAAATTAAAATTATCTAAAAATTATTATAAATAATTCTTGACCATAAGTATCTTGCATGCAAGTATTATGTATGCAAGATAAATACTCAACTGAGCTTTCGATAAAATCAACTTCATATTGGACACAAAGCCTTGGCTCAAAGTTGTATTTAAAATTTCTAACTTAAAGTGAGTTTTCACCATGAAAATCGCAACAGCTTTATTAACATCTGCTCTTTTCACTACAGCTGTTTCAGCTGAAGCTATCAATACTCCTGCTCCTACTGCGGGTGTACAAGCATTCCTAAACGTACTCAATTCTGGTAACGGCAAACCAATGGAATTGATGACTCCAAACGAAGCTCGTCAAGTTTTAATCGGTGCACAAAAAGGAGCAAAACTACCACCAGCACAAGTTTCAGAGAAAACAATTCAAATAAATGGTCAAAGCATTCAGCTAAAAATTGTTAAACCAGAAAATGCTAAAGGCGTTCTTCCTGTATTTATGTTCTTCCATGGTGGCGGTTGGGTATTAGGCGACTTCGCTACTCATGAACGCTTAATTCGTGATTTAGTTCGTGAGTCTGGTGCGGCAGCTGTATACGTTAACTATACGCCTTCTCCAGAAGCTCACTTCCCTATAGCAATTAATCAGTCATATGAAGCAACCAAATGGGTCGCTAAACATGGTAAAGAAATTGGTGTTGATGGTAGCCGTTTAGCTTTAGTAGGTAATAGCGTTGGCGGTAACATGGTTGCTGCTGTAGCCCTTCAGATTAAACAATCTGGTGGTCCAAAAGTGCGTTACAACGTAATGTTGTGGCCTGTTACCAATGCTGGTTTCGACGATGCTTCTTACAACCAGTATGAAAAAGGATACTTCCTGACTAAGAACATGATGAAATGGTTCTGGGACAACTACACAACCAATGCCAATGATCGCAATAATATTTTGGCATCACCACTACGTGCTACAAGTGAACAGTTAAAAGACTTCCCACCTACATTAATTCAAACAGCTGAATTAGATGTATTGCGTGATGAGGGTGAAGCTTTTGGTCGTAACTTAGATAAAGCTGGTGTTCCAGTGACTGTAACGCGTTATAACGGTTTGATTCATGACTATGGTCTTTTAAATCCGTTAAGCAACGAACCATCTGTAAAAACTGCATTATCACAAGCTGGATCTGAACTTCAAAAGCATTTGAAATAATGCTTTAAGACAGTACTAATAATATAAGTCTAATAAAGAAAGTATGATTTTTTAATCATGCTTTCTTACTTTTTGGGTTCTTTAATAGACTTAATGCAAAGGCATTTTTTCAAATGAACCTTGTTGAGCACCAAGCTCTGAACGTACCACCTGTAACTCAAAGCCCTGTCTATCTAACTCAGCTCTTTCACTTTTATCGGTTAAAGAAACAACGATACTCACCAAAAATGCGAGTGGCATAGAAAACAAAGCTGGGTTATCAAATGGGAATATTGCTTTTTCATGACCTAGTACACCAACCCAAACTGTCGGTGATAAAACTACAAAAGTAATTGCCGAAATGATTCCGACAAACCCACCAAATATGGCGCCGCGGGTAGTTAAATCTTTCCAGTACATAGAAAGAATAAGTACAGGAAAGTTAGCGGAAGCAGCAATACCGAAAGTAAGCCCCATTAAAAAAGCGATGTTCATTTTTTCAAATAAAATTCCACATGCTATGGCAATCACACCTAGAACCACTACAGAAAGTCGAGATACAACCATTTCCTGCTTTTCAGTTGCCTTGCCTTTTTTAATTACTTTTTGAAATAAATCATGGGAAATCGCAGAAGCTCCAGCAAGCGCCAAGCCAGCCACTACAGCTAAAATCGTTGCAAATGCTACAGCAGATAAGAAACCTAGCAACAAATTTCCACCAAGGGCTTTTGCTAGGTGCATCGCAACCATGTTACTGCCGCCGATTAAATCTCCACCGAGTTGCCCATCTACAAAATATTGAGGATTAGTGCCAACTATGGCGATTGAAGCTAAACCTAAAATACAAACCACAATAAAGAAGTAACCAATATAGCCAGAAGCATAAAAGACTGAACGGCGTGCTTCAGCAGCATTTGGAACTGTAAAAAAGCGCATCAGAATATGTGGTAAACCTGCCAAACCGAAGATCAATCCAATAGACATAGAGAGTGTATTAATCGGGTTGGATAGCATTGGACCTGGTTCTAACACCTTTTGCCCTAATTTATGTGCATTAACAGCGGCCTCAGCCATATTATTTAAACTAAAACCGAATGCTTTAAATGCCAGAAATACTAGAACTGTTCCACCAAAGAGCAAAAGAATAGCTTTAACAATTTGTATCCATGTGGTTGCAAGCATTCCTCCAAAAATGACATACACCAGCATTAGACAACCGACCAGCATGACGGCAATTTTATAATCTAGACCAAACAGTAATTTAATGAGCTGACCTGCGCCCACCATTTGCAAAATTAAATAGCAACATACAACAATAAGTGAACCACACGTTGCCAAAATACGAGTTCGCTGAGGATCTAATCGATACGAAACAATATCCGCAAAAGTATATTTACCAAGGTTTCTTAGTCTTTCGGCCATTAAGAAAGTTAAAATCGGCCAGCAAACAAAAAAGCCCGTTACATAGATAAAACCATCATAACCTTTGAAGAAAACCATACTTGAAATACCAAGTAAGGTTGAGGCAGACATATAGTCTCCCGCAATCGCTAAACCATTTTGCTTTGCGGAAATGGCATTGCCTGCTGTATAGAAATCTTCTTTCGATACTGTTTTCTTTGCAGCTTTAAAAGTAATAAATAATGAAAGGCCGACTACACACGCAAACATGATAATTGCGGTCCAATTTCTTGGCTCAGTTTGGGCAGCCCAAACAGCAGGACTGAGTAAAGTCAGAAGAGTAAAAGTAATATATTTATTCATAATGATATTCCTTTCTTAATTTTTCTTTTTGTTTGTCAAAATATTGATTTGTAATAAATATATATGAGCCCGTTATGACCCAGCTCGATACAATGACTATTGCAGCAATCGGTAAACCAATTGTGATTTTGCTTGCCTCTAGTGGCATTGCAAGCAATTCAGGGCGAAAGGTGGCGGTTCCTATAAAAATAAAGTAAATGCTGAGTACAATTAAACTTAAAAAAACGGCGAATCGATTTCTCTGCTTTACCATCTTTTTAAATTTCATATCTAAAACGATATTTGCTTCCTGAGGGTAGTTCATATAAAAAGTCCTTTTTTTATGTAGATCATTATTTACATTCAGCAAAAGCATTATTGATGAAATAGTCGTGATAACGTTCTCTCAATATTTTTTTACTGATTTTTCCAGTGGGCGTATGCGGTATTTCTTCAACCAATATGGTTGCTGACGGAATGGCCCATTTATGTAATTTGGATGATAAAAAAACCACAATTTCAGAATGTTCAATTTTTTCTTGTGGAGACTTTGGCACCAATATTAAAAGTGGGCGTTCTCCCCATTTCGGATGATTGGCAGCAATAACGGCGGCTTCTGCAACTTTTTCATATCCCATCGCTGCATTTTCAACTTCAACGCTACTAACCCACTCTCCTCCTGACTTAATCATATCTTTGGCACGGTCTGTAATATGCATATATCCATATTCATCTATGCACGCGATATCTCCTGTATCAAACCATTTGTCCTCTTCTTCTACTGCTTTGGTTTGATTGATATATTGCTTGGCAATTGTATGGCCCCTTACGTCTAAAATGCCTTCATGCATCCCATCGTGAGGAAGTAATTGATGGTTCTCATCACGCAATCTCATTTGAACACCGAAGATAGGTTTGCCGCATTTAATTGATTGGGTTTCGACATTATTTTTGATTTGATCTACTCGATTACAGACTGCCATTGAACTGGTTTCAGTCATTCCCCAAGCATTTTCAACAGAAACTCCATAATGGCTCAAAGACTCAATCAGCGAATATGGCGCAGCTGAACCACCAGATATCGCCCGTTTTAAACTGACTGATGAAATATGGTGGTCTTCAAGATAATTTTTAAAAGCATTCCAGATGGTCGGAACAGCCATAGAAATATCGACGTGTTCTGATTGGATCAGATTAAAAATTTTCTCGGTTTGACCCGCAAATGAATGAGGCCAAACGATTTTTGCCCCTGATAAAACGGCATTAAATGGCATTCCCCATGCACTAATATGATAAAGCGGAACCAAAGGCATAATACAGCTAGCATGCGTTAAGCCAATCGCATTTGGCATAGCGAGTATTAACGCATGCAATACGGTACTACGATGTGAGTAAAGAACACCTTTAGGGTCACCTGTTGTCCCCGATGTATAACAAAGACCACTTGCACGTTCTTCAGGGATATCTGGCCAATCATAATAAGACTGCTCGGGAGCAATGATTTCTTCGTAAAAAACAAAATCAAATTTTGCTATTAGGTTCTTATTAGGATCGCCCAGCACAATAAAATGCTTTATTACTGTTTTTATATTTTCATAAATAGAATCAACTAATGCCAAGCAATCAGGTTCAATAATAAGTACTTCATCTTGAGCAGAATTGATAATTTGAATGAGCTGTTCAGGCGCCAATTTGGGGTTAATTGTATGGTAAATTCTTCCCGTACATGGAATGGCATAGTGCAATTCAAAATGCTGATATGAGTTCCATGCCATCGTCCCGACTTTAGCATCAGAACTTATATGTAGCCGGTCTAGCACATTGGCAAACTGAGCTACACGTTCAAAAGCCTCTTTATATGTATATCGATGCTTAGTTATCCCATCTGCTTTCAAAGTCACAATTTCTTGATCTGCATAAACTGTCAAAGCATGCTGCATTATTGAAGTAATGTTTAAATTACAATGCATCATTAATCCATTCGTCATTCTTATTTCCTCACACAATTTAGCAACTGATTCAGATGCCTACATGAGTCAATGCAACTATGATGCCAAATTATTTTTATATTATTTTCAATGACTTATTTAATTTTATTGTTTTTCTTTTTTGAAAAAATTTCAATTTTGAAATTAATGATTTATGAGTTTCATTCTACGCCACAAAGTGGTCCGGCTAATCCCAAGTTTTTGTGCAGCAAGTTCTAAATCACCATCTACTTCTGCAAGCGTTTGCTCAATTAGACTCAACTCTTGATTAACTTTTACTTCTTTTAATAAAGGTTGCGCCGTGTGGTGATTTTGGGATTGAAATAGCTCGGGTAACTGTTGCTTTAAAAATTCTGGAGTTAAAATTTCATGATCAAACTGTAATAGCACATTGATTCTTTCAACAATATTTTCAAGTTCGCGGATATTGCCCGGCCAAGAATATTGTAAAAAAGCCTTCTGTAAAATATTTGGCAAATCATCCAGTGTTTTTCTATATTTCTCTAGAAAGGAATTGGCTAAATACAAGATATCTTCTTTTCGTTCTTTTAAAGACGGCGTATACACTCTTAAAATATTTAAACGATAGTAGAGATCTGCCCGAAAGGTTCCATTTCGTACTAACTCTTCTAAGTCCGCATGAGTTGCAGCAATCACACGTATATCTAAATGATGACTCACCACTGAACCTAAGCGGTTAATTTGTCTCTCTTGTAAAACTCGTAAAAATCTAGTTTGTAGATGTAATGGCATATCTCCAATTTCATCTAAAAAAAGCGTACCCGTATGTGCCGCTTCAATGAGACCAATACGCCCATTTTTCTTCGCTCCAGTAAAGGCACCTTCTTCATAACCAAATAATTCGCTTTCTAACAAGCTTTCGGGAAAAGATGCACAGTTGATTGCAACAAATGGTGCTTTATAACGGCTGCTGTGATTATGAATACTTTGTGCTAAAACTTCTTTACCTGTACCACTTTCACCCGTAATGAGAATGGTACTATCGGTTTTTGCATATGCTTTTGATAACTTGATGATTTGTTGAAAATTGGCGTTTTGCGTCAAGATCTGATCAAAGGTATATCTTGTATTAAAGTTTTTAGACGAAACCTTTCTAAACTGACTATTAGACTGCTCTAATGCGTTTAGTTCCTGCACTCTTAAGATATAGCCATCTATATAGTCATTTTTTAGTTTGGAAATATATACAGCAAGTTTTAAATTTTTAAATTGAACGAGTTGGTGACTATTTTCTTGGTCGATATCAAAGTTTAACCCTTCAAAAATTTCGAGTGCTGATTTGTTTAAAACGTCTGAAGAATCTTTTTCAAGTAACGAACTCATTGAATTATTAATTAAAGAAATCTTTTTTTGCTTTGTGATAAAACAAATGCCTTCATTTAAGTGATTAAAGATCTCGGCCAAACGTAAAGTTGAGTACTGTTCTCTACGAATCTTTTCAAGGGTACGTAAGGCATTTTGCAGAAGGTCTTTTAAAGACGGCACACTAATCGCCAAATGTCCGACTAGATTTTCATTCAGGGCTAGCTCTACTGCAACAGGCGAGCCAATAATGGCATCAAAACCTTGATTTTTAATTAAATGAATTGTTTTCTTGGCATCTAGATATGAGTCATAGTTAAACTGTTGTATATCTAAAGCAAAAATATCAGAGTAGTTCTCAAGATCGACCGTAGATGTATTCCCAACCAAAGCAATGCGCTTATATTGTTTTAAGTTTGATATGGCCTGAATGACATCAAAAGTACCAGTTCGAATAACCTGAATATCAATGTTTAATTTCTTTTGTAGAAAACTCGCGGTCGCTCCCGTACATAGAAGAATCTGACAGCCATTTTCTACTAAGCTTTGAGCAACGTCTTGCACATCGGAAATATGGCATTCCACCAAATCGATTTCGTTCGACTCTACTTCACTAATCGCCTGCTCAACCAAAGAACGAAAACCATTAATATTAGGTTTTTTAATATAGGTGACCAAAATATTAATTGGTTTTCGATTAAGCATTTTTTACTCCATTAAAAAACGTTTTATATAGGCGCAGCGCTATGACCGCCATCGACTTTAATTTCGATACCTGTTATGCCTTGACCCGCTTGCGAAGCAAGTAACAGTAAAGGCCCATTTAAGTCATCAAATTCTACAAACTTCCTTGTTGGAATTTTCTTTAAAAGCTGTTGGCCCAATTCACCAGTTAGATATTCTTCATTAATTTCAGTAATCATATAGCCTGGAGCGATGGCATTTACATTTATACCAAATCTAGCCAGCTCTACTGCCATAACTTCTGTTAAATGACGTAAGCCAGCCTTCGATGCACAGTATGGGCTAACACCTAGGTTGGTAGACTGAGACAGAATTGACGTGATATTGATGATCGATCCTTTACGACCAACCTTAATCATATGCTGCACAACTTCTTGTGCACATTGCCAAGGTGCTTTGAGGTTAGTATCTACAATCTTATCCCAATCCTCATCGTTATAGTCTAAGAAACGCTTGGTATCACTCACACCTGCATTATTAATTAGAACATCTACTGTGACTCCTTTAGCTTCCAAATTGTTAAGCATATCTTTCACAGCGGAACGGTCATTTACATCTAATGCAAAGGTATGAACTTGTACGCCATATTCATTTTTTATATGCAATTCTAATTCTTTCAATCGCTCTAACCGTCTGGCACAAATAACGATATTGGCACCTTCTTTTGCAAATAATTCAGCTATGTGATGCCCTAAACCACTTGAAGCACCCGTAATTAAAATAGATTTATCTTTTACATCAAAAATATTCATTCTCTTATCCCTATTTTATTATGCCTGCTTCCCTAATAGTTTTTTGGCAATACTCATGCGGTGAACTTCATTAGCGCCATCATAAATTCTGAAACCACGTGCATCTTTAAAAATCTTGCAGACTACTGATTCATCTGTCATGGCCTGTCCACCTAAAATCTGAACTGATCGGTCTACCACACGCCAGATACCTTCAGAGCTGATCACTTTGACTAGGCTCGACTCGTAATTTCCTTTTTCACCCAAGTCTAAAACCTGTGCACAATAGTGAACGGCTAATCGAGTTGTTAAAATATCCATTTCATTGTCGGCAAGCATAAAACCAACGCCTTGGTGGTCTCCTAATCTCTTACCAAAAGATTGGCGTTCTCGCGCATATTGAGTAGCAATATCATGTGCTCTCCTTGCTTGCCCTAACCATCTCATACAATGTGTTAAACGTGCTGGTGCAAGGCGAACTTGGGCATATTTAAAACCTTTACCAATTTCTCCTAAAACATTTTCTTTAGGTATACGTAAATTCTCAAAGCGTAAAATGCCGTGTCCCCCTGAAAAGCATGAGTCCATAGCATTCATATTTTTTTCTAATATAAAGCCTTCAATATTTGTGTCTGTTAGGAACATTGAAGCAGAGCCATCTTCCATTTTTGCCATAATAATCGCAACGCTCGCTCCATCGGCTCCTGTAATTAACCATTTACGGCCATTAATAATATAATCATCGCCATCTTCAATTGCTGTTGTTTTAAGCATGGATGGATCCGAGCCAGCACCGGGCGCCGGTTCCGTCATGGCAAAGCAAGATCTAATTTCTCCAGCTACCAATTTTCTTAACCATCTTTCCTTTTGTGCATCATTTGCGACAGAATCTAAAAGATGAATATTTCCTTCATCTGGTGCATGAATATTTAAAGCGATTGGACCTAAAGCAGAATATCCTGCTTCTTCGAAAGCTACAGCCTTTTGCAGATGTGACCAGTCTAGGCCACCCATTTCTTGACTTGCATGGGGAGTTAGCACCCCCCAACGATGCGCGCGACTCACCAATTCTTGGCGTAAAGTTTCACTAGGCCCATGGCTATCTTGACGAGGATCACTTTCTAATGGAATCACCTCTTGTTGAATAAATTCTCTTACTTTCTGTTGTAGTTCTAATAATTCATTAGATAGTGTGATCATGAGCTGAGCTCCTTTAATTTAAAGCCTTGAGTCGCGATATAAGTTTCATACACATCATCCATAGCGCTATTAAATAGCTCATTTTTAATCAGATTGTATGGCGTAAAATTTTGAAGCTTGATTCGTTTGCTTATTACCCTTTGATTTTCAATCGTTAGATCAAGAATATTTAGGCAACCATAATCTTGTTCTTGCGAATAAACATCTTTGAAGTCATGTTCATATACCCAATTAATGAGTATTCGATTTACAATATCGTGTGAAGAAATCAGGATATTTTGGTCTTTGTCTGCTGTTAAAATCATGTTTTCAAACCATGTCAGTACACGAGTAATAAAGAGCGACCAACTTTCGCCTTGTACAAATAATTCAAGATTATTTTTATGGAACTGATAGGCCTTTTTGATTTCCAGTTCAGCACGATCCAACGAAATTTCTCTTAAACGTCCCGCTCTAATCTCTCGAATATCATCAAATGACTGAATGTCTTTATGTTCGTTTTGATAGCGCTTCAAAATTTCGGCTGTCTGAATCGAACGAGGCATGGTAGATGAGTAAATTTTTTCAAAACTAACATCTTGTAGTTGATGAGCAAGTTGTTGTATTTGCTCTATTCCTCGTTCGGATAACTGCGCAAACTTAGGATTAATCGGGTTCTTATCAGCATCAAAATATGAAACGTGCCCATGTCGAACCAAATAAATTCGTAGCCGATATTTATCCATGTTGTGCTGCCTTTGGTTCAGTAATTTTTAAGTCTTCCGAATTAAGAGCTTTTAATATCTCAAATGTTTGATCCGATTGTTTACCTTCACGGATATCGCTAATAAACAATTGAATTGCCTCATCAACATCTTTAATTGGAAAAGAAAAATAATCTTGCACAATGCCTGAACGATGCAATGTAGAAATATCCTTTTGCAAAATATAAGCCTGCAAAATTTCCAAGCTTCTCATGAGCATTAACAAGTTATATTTCTGACTGCCCAATTGCGGTAAAAGCTCATTCTTAATGACGGCCTGGCTGGCTTTGAGGAGGTCAATTATTTTTTGCTCGCTCATTCTTTTTCTCCCAATATTTCCAAGATATTTTTCTCAAGGCGGGGCACTAAAAATTCCGTTAGGGCTAATTCGAGTGATGGAGTATCCGTCTCGTTATTTCGATCAGATTGCTGCATGGCAATAATTGCCCATCGAACATGAGACAGCACATGCCAAAACTTCATTTCAAATTCAGGAATATAAATATCGGAAATTTCAGCGTAAGCTTTCGCAAAGTCTTTATATGAACCTATTCCCCCCGCTATATTTTCATCTTGACCAAAACGCCAACATTTAGAGGTAAACCACCCTAGGTCTTCTCTACGATCACCCCATTGAGTAAATTCCCAATCTAAGATTCCTGAAATTTGATCGTCATTAACCATGATGTTACCAATGCGGTAATCACCATGGACTAGTACCAAATCATCGACTTTTGGAAGATTGTTAAACATCCATTGAATAGCGTACTCAAGGATTGGACGCTGTCTTTTTAAGTGATCCAGTTGTTCTAGAAAACCTGTAAGCTTATTTTCCAAATACTGATCTTTATCTGGCTTAGGAAGTAGTTTCTCTAATACTTCATCTGATTGAATGGCGTGAATTAAGGCAAGTTGCTTGCCAATGTCTTTAGTAATCTTTTTACGTTTTTCTTCTTCTGTAATTCGTACTAGTTTATGGCCTTCTGTTACACCGTCGATTTTTTTCATAATGAAGAAATCACTATTTAAGAAATTAGGTGACTTTTCAAAATAAAGTGGCTCTGGCACTTTAATGCCAAAGTGATATAACCGATCTAAAAGTAAAAATTCCTGCTCCCGATCTGAACTAGCCTCTACACTAGATTCAGCATTTTTACGCAGTACTAATGCAAAATCTTCAGATTGAACTAACCAATTTTCTTGGATAGCCCCACCACTCATTTTTTTTAATTGAATTTCATGAGGGATTAGCCCTAAATTCTGCTGCAATATTCCACTCAATTGCAGTATATGATTCGCATTCATTATTTACTCCTTGTAGCTAATCAGACTGGAGCAAATTACATGCCATTATTTTTACATTTAAATTCAATAACTTAAAAATTGACTATTATTTCAAATATGAACTCTATTTCATATTTGAAATTTCTTACTATAAAACTCATCATTTTGCCATTCATCGGTGATTTTTGAAAAAACCTTGACCTTAAACCTTACTTTAAGCATAGGATGCTCAATAGGTAAATATGAGGAGCCTACCATGCCTAAAGTTTGGAGTTTTCAGCGTTGGTTCATTGCCATTTTTATGGCTTTTTTATCAGTAAGCTATGCAAATGCATCTGACCAAGTTCAAAATCAAGAAACGGCTAAAAGCAAAGGTAAAATTTTAGTCGTCATGACAAATCATTCAGCCTATCCGACTCGTTCAGATAAAACTGGCTTATGGCTTACTGAATTAACTCATTTTTATGATGTCGCTAAAGCTGCTGGCTATGACATGGATTTTGTCAGTCCTCAAGGTGGAGTTGTACCAATTGATGAACGTAGTATGAAGCCTATTTACGTTGATAAATCAGCTCGAAAACTTTTAGCTGATCGTCAGTTTATGTATCGCTTAAACCACACTTTGGCACCAAGCAGTATCGATCCAACACGCTATAAAGCAATTTATTATACGGGTGGACATGGAACAATGTGGGACTTCCCAGATAATAAAGAACTAAAAAATATTAGTGAAAGCATTTATCGCCAAGGTGGTATCGTTTCAGCGGTTTGTCATGGCGTGGGAGGCTTATTACCTTTGGTAGGTGAAGATGGTAAACCACTCATTTCAGGTAGAACTGTTACTGGGTTCGCTAATAAAGAAGAAAGTTTATCTGGAATTAAATCTCAAGTTCCATTTTCCTTACAAAATAGCTTAATTAACCACGGCGCTAAATATAAACAAGGCTTTCTTCCATTTACTTCATATGTAGTATCGGATGACAGAATCATTACTGGACAAAACCCTCAATCTAGTAAAGAAATTGCCGAAGCCGTTGTTAAACACTTAAGTACTCTTAAGTAATTTATTAAAATAGTTTAAAAAAGAGAACCAGAATTTTATATTCTGGTTCTCTTTTTTTAATTCATAAAAAATCATATCTTTTATTTTTAATATTCTAATTTTCTTTTTAATAAAATTTAAAATAATGATAAAAATGCTTGACCTTAAACCTCACTTTAATCTTAGCATTAATACATGGTCTATAGGAGGAACATATCAATGTTCAACAAGCTTAATCTACCTCGAACAGTTATTGCGTTATCCGTAAGTTTATTATTGAGTTTTTCAGCTCAAGCGGTTGAGACTAACTCAAGTTCTGTACAACAACCATCAAACTCAAGCACTTCACAGGAAACAACTGTTGTAGAATTTGGGCCATATAAAGTTAATGTTCCAAAAGGTGGCTATTACGATCGTTTTCGTATGAACCCGAATCTAGACGAAGTTGCAAAAGATCCGGCAGCTGGAAATATTGACTATTTCCGTACTATTCCCAAAAAGCTTGTAGATACTAGAGTGGGTAAAGTATGGTCTCCGAATTTTTATTACCGTACTAGTAATATCCAACTCTTGATGCTTGCTCCGATTTCTAAAGTAAAAGCAAAACTCCCTGCTCCACTTGAACCATTACAACCTATCCCAGGCTATGGTTTGGTTTCATTAACATTTTTCTCTTATGCAGTTGGTGATGTCGACCCATATGACGAAGTTTCGGTTGCTGTGGTCGTACGCCAACCGGGTGCTCATCATTTCAATACCACAGAATTATTGAGCTCAATGCGTAACCATAAATATTATGGCCATGTACTCGCATTACCAGTAAATACAGAAATTGCTCGTGTTCGTGGTGTGTATGGTTACCAATTACCAAAATGGTTAACACCTATTGATATGAAAATTGGCGATAAATCAGTTCAAGCTCATATTTATAATACTGATGGTAAACCTGATTTAAGTATAGCTGCACCATTGCCAGAAATTAAAACTGTGAAACCACAATCACATATTGAAACAAAAACCATGTATCAAATGGTAGATGGGAAATGGCACAGCACTTCTGTAGAGTCTAATACTTTAGCATTTGGACAAAAGCTTTTTCCAAAGAACGTTCAAATTGTAAAAAGTGGTGGGCCGCTGAGTAAGTTGCTTGATGAACTAGGAGCCAATAAAGTTTTACGTTTTGATGTAGTGAAAGATGCACAATTGGCATTAAATATGCCTGTTCCATATCCATCACTCGATAAATCGACAGCTAAAAAATAATTTTAAAGAGCCCTTTCTACTTATTATGAGAAGAAAGGGCTACGATTATTTCAGTTATAAATAATAATAATTTTTATATTTTAATTTATTTATAAAAACTCTAGTTAATTTAAATATATACTATCTGGAAACAATAAATTTCTATTTACTTTTAAATAATATTATTTAAACCGAAGCTTTGAGGATGAATTTTGAGTTAATGTACCAAAATCTAAATCTAGTAAAGGTGTGGCTGTTTCAGGTAAAGCTAAAGCCTCTTTATAAGCAATTTTTGCTTGGGGTGTTAAATATAAATGATTAAGTTCCTCATCGCTTTTAAAACCAATTGGAAATTGATAATGAAATTTCAAAGGTTTTTCAATATTAAAAGTAAAAATTGGTAATTGTAAGTTACTCTTCTCTTTATCATATGTTGCATCAGCTAAAACATATTTATGAATATAATCAATTGAAAAATTAGAAAGCGCTAAACTCTTCAAGCTTCCATCTTCTGCAATACGTGAATATACCATCACTGTACCTTTTGCTCGTCCCAGTACAATTTTCATCTTGGAGCCAATCACAATACTGCTCACAGGATAGTTAAATTTGGTTGGGTTTCCGCCAATATTCGGTTCATCAATGGGTGTAGCAGTGCCTTTGGCCTCAGCTTTAATCCCCAATCGCTGCCAAAAATCTCGTCTTAGCGTTTCTGGAAAGGTATGTATTGAATCTGATTTGGTAAGACTCATCGGGATGGTCAGCCCTGCTTGTACATTACTTGTGAAGAATAATGATTGAATACCGAGGCTGAGTGTAAAGATTAATTTTTTCATTCGATGCTATAAAATAATTAAGTACATAAAGCTATTATTTACATAGCCTTATGTACTAATTTAAAGGTTTAAATAAAACTTGATAAACCACGTGCAGGGTCAGTTTCTCTAGCTGCTTGAGCATTTTCAACTGTCAAACCAAGCGCCTTAGCCACACCTCCGCCATAAGCGGGATGACATGCATAGCAGTTACGAATGTGGCGATATTTAATGAAATCAAGAGCATCACCCATTGCGCGTGCAGTATTATCAAATAAAGCCTGTTGTTGTTCAGGAGTCATAAGTTCAAACAAAGCACGAGGTTGACTGAAATAATCGTTGTCATCTTCACGATAATTCCAGAAATCAGCATCCCCATTGATTTTTAACGGTGGTTCTTTGTACTGCGGCTGTTCTTGCCATTGTCCAAAACTATTTGGCTCGTAATGTGGAAGGCCACCATAATTGGCATCGATGCGTCCTTGACCGTCACGGTGATTACTATGAACTGGGCAACGCGCTGCATTTACAGGTATTTGCTGATAATTCACACCTAAACGATAACGCTGAGCATCAGCATAGTTAAATAAACGGGCTTGCAGCATGCGGTCTGGTGAAGCGCTAATGCCTGGAACCAGATTACTTGGTGCAAAAGCGGATTGTTCCACATCTAGGAAGAAATTTTCAGGGTTTCGATTCAGCTCAAACTCACCCACTTCAATTAATGGATAATCTCCATGAGGCCAGACTTTTGTTAAATCAAATGGATGATATGGAACCTTTTCAGCATCTTGCTCAGGCATTACCTGTACATACAAAGTCCACTTAGGGAAATCTTTTCGTTCAATCGCATCGAATAAATCACGTTGATGACTTTCACGATCATGCCCCACTAATTCACCAGCTTCGGCATCTGTTAAATTTTTAATTCCCTGTTGGGTCCGGAAATGAAATTTCACCCAGAAACGTTCATTTGCACTATTGATGAAACTATAGGTATGGCTACTAAAACCGTGCATATGGCGATAAGAGGCAGGAATACCACGATCAGACATGACGATAGTAACCTGATGTAAAGCTTCAGGTAATAAAGTCCAGAAATCCCAGTTATTCGTTGCGCTACGCAAGTTAGTTTTAGGATCTCGTTTTACTGCTTTATTTAAATCTGGAAATTTACGTGGATCACGTAAGAAGAACACTGGTGTATTGTTACCCACCATGTCCCAGTTACCTTCCTCTGTATAAAATTTTAAAGCAAAGCCGCGAATATCTCGTTCAGCATCTGCGGCTCCACGTTCACCAGCTACTGTGGTAAATCGGGCAAACATTTCCGTTTTTTTACCAATTTCGCTAAATATTTTAGCGCGGGTATATTGAGTAATATCATGTGTCACAGTGAAAGTGCCGAACGCACCTGAACCTTTTGCATGCATACGACGTTCTGGAATTACTTCACGAACAAAGTTAGCTAATTTCTCGTTTAGCCATAGGTCTTGAGCAAGTAGAGGTCCTCTTGCACCTGCCGTCATACTATTCTGGTTATCTACAACTGGAGCCCCAAAATCAGTAGTAAGTTGGGAAAAAGGACATTTTTTAGTATCGTCATTCATTAATATGCACCCGAAAATAATCAATCGATTCAATATAAAAAAGGGCAGTCAATTTTGGCTGCCCTCTTTTTAAAACTTAACTTCTAATAAATGCTAAAAGATCTTTATTAATTGTTTCTGCTTCTGTAGTTGGCATTCCGTGAGGGAATCCTGGGTAACTAATTAATTTACCGTTTTTAACGAGTTCTGCAGATTTTTTACCAGAAATTTCAAAAGGAACTACCTGATCATCTTCACCATGTAAGATGAGAACTGGAACTTCGATCTTTTTGAGATCTTCTGTAAAATCTGTTTGAGAGAAGGCAACAATTCCATCGTAATGAGCTTTTGCTCCGCCCATCATGCCCTGACGCCACCAATTTAACACCACAGGCTCTGATACTTTCGCTCCTGGGCGGTTATATCCATAGAATGGACCTGCTGGTACGTCGTGATAAAATTGTGAACGATTTTTAAAAAGTTGATTTTGAAGATCATCAAAAACTTCTTTTGGTAAACCATCTGGATTACTTTCAGTTTTTACCATGAGTGGAGGAACAGCACTAATTAAAACAGCTTTAGCTACAGGGTCATTAGGATAACGAGCAACATAATGAGCTACTTCACCACCACCTGTTGAATGCCCTACATGTACCGCGCCTTGTACACCTAAATGCTCAACCACAGCAGCAACGTCATCTGCATAATGGTCCATATCATGACCATCCCAGACTTGAGTTGAACGACCATGACCACGGCGGTCATGAGCAACTACACGAAAACCTTCTTTAAGGAAAAAAAGCATCTGCGCATCCCAGTCATCTGAACTGAGTGGCCAACCATGGTGGAAGAAAATTACAGGAGCATCGCGAGGGCCCCAATCTTTATAAAAAATATCTACGCCGTCTTTTGTTGTGACATATCCCATTTTTGTTTCTCCTGTGTAAAAGTTACACTATCGATTTACTATGTATGCTCTAATTAATTCGTAATAAGTACATGTAAATTTTCAATCCTACCCTCATGGATAGTCATAACATAGTAAGGTTAAAGTTCACTTTAAGGTCAATAGATTTTAGTAAAAACAACGTTTAAAAAGTGTAAAAAAATAATTTCTACAATACTAAAAACTAAGGATTTTCTTTAGACAATCTTGAAAATAATCAGCTCTATCTATTCTTATCAAAAGTTATTTTAAATTCGTTACAACCAGTTTTTAATTTTTAGAAAAATAGCATATTGACATTCAAGTGAACTTCAAACTTATAGTAAACCTACAGGCAGAAAGTTGATATCTGCTTTTAAAGATTATCAGCTACTCAGTCGATCAATTTAAAGGTTAACCAATTATGAATACAAATAAAGCGTTCACTGAAGTTGAATTTGGTCAACAGAAAGTTAAAGTTCCAAAAGGTGGTTACTATGACCGCTTTAGAATGAATCCTGATTTAGATGAAGTTGCAAAAGATCCTGCAGCTGGAAATATTGATTTTTTCCGTAGCATTCCTAAAAAATTAGTTGAATCAAGAGTTGGACCTGTCTGGGCTCCCAACTTTTATTATCGTAGCGGCAATGTGCAAGTGTTGATGCTTGCTCCAATTAAGCTGTTAAAGAAAAAATTACCTTCACCTCTGGTACCTTTGGAAGCTTTCCCAGGTTATGGACTAGTTTCTCTCACCTTTTTCACTTATTCAGTTTGTGATAATGATCCATACAATGAAGCGTCTGTCGCTATTGTCGTGCGTAAACCTAAAGCTCATGGTCCGCATGCTTTAGAGCTGATTAACTCGATTCGTAAACGTCACTTTTATGCGCATGTATTGGCTTTACCTGTCGACACTGAAATAGCTCGTGTACGTGGCGTATATGGTTATCAACTTCCAAAATGGCTAGCTGAAATTGATGTAAAAATTGATAAGAAAAAAGTTGAAGCAACACTTTCAACTTACAACAAATTAGATATCAGCCTAACAACCGCAACTCCGTCATTAAAAAGAGTTAAGTCTGAATCACGCATGGGTAAAGCCACGATGTTGCATTTAGTCGATAACGAGTGGCATCATACTCTAGTGCAAACCAATGTTCTCTCATTTGGTGAAAAACTTTTCCCACGCAAGGTAAAAGTGACACGCCATGGCGGCCATGTAAGCCAGCTTCTAGATCAGTTGGGCGCATCTACTATTCTTCGTCTCGACGTTATTGAAGATGCTCAGGTCGTATTAAATCTACCGACTAAACTTTAATCATCAGTCAGTTAGCTTAGGATCGTTAAGCTATGTTTTGAGGTTTAAGATGAATACTCTCAATGAAGTAAGCAGCACTTTAAATGCATCAGAGATACTCTCTCGACAACGCAAAGCTTTTTTAAAAGCTGAACCTCCAACACTTCAACAGCGTAAAGCAAATCTTGCAAAGCTTCGTGCTGCAGTCATTGAATATCGTAGTGAATTACAAGTTGCTGCAAGTGAAGATTTTGGACACCGTTCATATCATGAAACAGATGTCATGGAGCTTGTTGGTATTGTTCAGTCCATCGATTATTTAACGCGTAATTTACGCCGTTTCATGAAGCCAGAAAAGCGTCATGTCAGCTTATTCTATCGCTCGGCTAGTGCTCACATAGAATATCAGCCTAAAGGGGTTATTGGGGTCATGGCTCCTTGGAACTACCCTATTTCTCTTACGCTTATTCCTCTTGCTACAGCGATTGCTGCCGGCAACAGAGCAATGCTTAAACCATCAGAACTCACCCCTCGAACAAGTGAAGTGATTTCACGCATGCTTGCAGCTAACTTTTCTATAGAAGAAGTTGCGGTTGTTTTAGGCGGACCTGAAGTTGGTGCTGAATTTAGTGCACTGCCTTTCGACCATTTATTGTTTACAGGAAGTACACCTGTAGGCCGTAAAGTCATGAAAGCAGCAAGTGATAACCTCGTTCCGCTCACTCTTGAATTAGGTGGTAAAAGTCCAGTCATCGTGGGACGTGGGCATATAAATTCAAGAACTATGACCAGTATTGCCTATGGAAAATTATCCAATGGTGGACAAACCTGCGTTGCTCCAGATTATGCCCTTGTTCATGAAAACGATTTAGAAGCATTTATTCAAGAATACAACGCGACGGTTTCTCGATTCTATCCAAACGGACCCGATTGCGATGATTACACATCAATTGTAAATGAACGGCATTATGCTCGATTGCAAGGTTTGCTTGAAAATGCAAAACAAAATGGTGCACGAGTAATTGAATTAGGAATCAAACCTGAATCTGCAAAAAATCGTACTCGCAAACTTGTACCTACACTTGTTGTGGGAGCAAAAGATGATGATGCAATTATGAGAGAAGAAATCTTTGGCCCAATTCTACCTGTGCGTACCTACCGTGATATTGATGAAGTAATTAACTACATCAATGAACGAGACCGCCCACTCGCCTTATATTATTTTGGTGAAAAAGATGCAGATTGCAAAAAACTGCTACGACGTACCACTTCAGGTAACGTTGGTATTAACAACACCATAATTCATGTGGCACAAGACGATCTACCGTTTGGAGGCATCGGTCCAAGTGGTATGGGTGCTTATCACGGAATTGAAGGTTTCCGTTCTATGAGCCATGCAAAAGGTGTCTTTGATCAGGGCCGCTGGAATTTCCCAAGCTTCTTACATGCTCCTTTTGGAAAATTCATGGAATTAGCACTTGCCATTACTTTAGGTAAGAAAAAAGCTAAATCTTAATTATTTTTCATCCTAAGCGGGATTGAGCATTAAGTCTAAATTCCGCTTATTTAATAAACAATATCTAATAAGGAAACAACTTTATGAAATGTATTACTTTTAACGGTGCTGGCGGTCCTGAAGTTATTACAGTTAGTGAAAGACCTATGCCTGAATTAACAGATGATGGGATATTAATTGAAGTTGTTGCAGCAGGAATTAATGGGCCTGACGTCATGCAACGCCAAGGTTTATACGCTCCGCCTCCTGGCGTAACTGATATTCCTGGTTTAGAGGTTTCGGGAATTGTTAAACAAATAGGTAAATTAGTCACTAAGTTTAAAATTGGTGATGAGGTCTGTGCGCTTGTACAAGGTGGTGGCTATGCTGAATATGTAGTCGCACATCAAGATAACGTACTTTTTATTCCAGAAGGACTTACCCTAATTGAAGGCGGTATTTTACTAGAAACCTTTATGACAGTTTGGTCACATCTATTCCAGCATGCTAAATTTCGTCCAAACAGTTCGATACTTATTCATGGTGGTACCTCTGGTATTGGAACCACTGCAACAATGCTAACTCGTGCTTTTGGAGCAACGAAAATTTTCACCACTGTTTCAAGTGAAACACAACAGAAAGCAAGTTTAAGCATTGGTGCTGATGTTGCAATTAACTACAACGAGCAAGATTTTGTTGAGGAAGTCAAAAAGCATACTGATGGTAAAGGCGTAGATTTTGTTCTTGATATTATTGCTGGAGATTATATCCAACGAAATTATGAAGTTGCGGCCATGAATGGCACTATATTACAAATAGGTGTTCTGAAAGGTCTTGCACAAAACCTTAATATTTTTCCTATGTTAGCGAAACGTCTTACTCATACAGGCGCAACTTTGCGTTCTCAATCTGCAGAAGCTAAAGCCGAAGTTATGGCAGCACTTCAGGAAAAAGTATGGCCCTTAATTTCTAAAGGGCAGATTAAACCCTTATTATATAAATCTTTTGATCTAGAAGAAGCGCGCCAAGCTCATGAGTTCTTAACAAAGGGAGAACATGTCGGCAAACTTGCTCTAATTGTTAAAAAGTAAATTTTTATTAATTAAAAAAGGCCCTTTGATATAGAGGGCCTTTTTTATTGGTTCTTTTAAGAAAAACTAGATTCTTTCTTTACCTTTAAATTTTACTGAATTGTGCTCAATCTTTTCACCACTTCCACTCCTACCTCTCTTGGTGATTGTGGATTTTGTCCTGTTATGATTCTGTCATCAACTATTACATAGGAAGTAAAAGGAAAGAAACCACGTTTATAAGTAGCGCCTTTAGCTTTTAAACTGTCTTCAAGGAAAAATGGCACTTGCTTTTTCATACCAGATAAGGATTCTTCCATATTTGAAAATCCAGTAACTTTACGATTAGCAATTAATGGTTGCCCTTGCTCATTTTTTAAAGCTAGCAGTCCTGCTACTCCATGACATACTGCAGAAACCACACCCCCTTGACGATAAATTTTTTCACTTAGATCTGTCAATTCAGGGTTGTTGGGGAAATCCCACATAACCCCGTGCCCACCAGTAAAATAAATAGCTTTATAGTCAGATGCTTTTACATCACTTGGTTTTAGAGTATTGTTGAGACGTGACATAAAATCTTTATCTGCTAAATGATCACGTGCTTCTTTATCCATGTAAATCCATTTTTGACTACGCTCATCTAACGGTACAAATCCACCTTTAGGGCTGACAAAATCCATATCATAACCAGCTTTACGTGCTACATCATAGAAGTGAGTAAGCTCTGTAACCCAAAGTCCTGTCGTATCCTCGCGTGATGGATATTTAGCATGGTTCGTCATAACAACTAAAATCTTACCTTTAGATGTTTTTGTAGATTGGTTGATATTATTTGATTCAGCAGCGTGAACAAACGGTAGAGCGAACAAAAGTACAATTGCGAGTAAATATCTATATATAGAGCCGAGCTGCCTAGTCTTAAAAATATTCATAGTTTTTCCTTTTTTTAATCTTACAGATTTACTATAAGATTAAAGTCCACCTCAAGGTCAAGTAGGTAAATTAATTTCTTTTTTGCTTCGCAGAAAGTTTCTAGACGGTTATATTCTATTTTCATAATCTCCGCTGCTAACCTAAATTCAATCGATGATTTCTAATCATCACACACATTTCACGCTTCCGAAGCGTTGTACTAATTCTAATTAAACTTCAAATTATGTCTTTAGCAAAACTTATTTATATATTAATAACTTAAGAATATTTTTTTGAAATCTTTTGCTTATATGAAAATAATTATGTTTTTATACAACCTTACTACTCTAGATAAGTTTTTTGAAATCAGGAAAAAGACTAATATTTGATATTTTCTAACCTTATTTATATATAAAAACTACGCTAGATAATTCTACGTTTAGACGTAATAGAAGATGCTCAGGTGGTATTAAATCTCCCAGTTAAAATTTAGTAATCTATTATTTAATAATGCTAAAGGTAGTCTTAAACTACCTTTAGTATGAAACACTTTAGAAATCGTAGATAATTGTAGCATTTATACGATTATCAATTCCTTCTCGATCATTAAAAGTTGTCCTTTGGCCATACATATATTCAAAACCAATATTTATTGCTTTTACTGGTGTATAAAAGGCATTAATCCATCCTTCTATTAACTCTTTATTTTGAGTCGAATCATTTTGTACGAGTTCAGAAAATGAATTACTACTATTAGCACGCATATAGCCTAACCCGACTGAGGATCGTATCTTAGGCGTAAATTTTTGAGTTAACCCAACTGTTACTGTGTCAAATTCATTTGGTTTAATATGACCATTTCCGTCAAATACATAAGCATAGTTAGACCACAGTAAATTTTTAGTATCACCCTTAATATGATTGTAATCAGCTCGAATTAAAGTATTTGGAGTGACTTGCCACTTGCCGCCTAAAGCTGCTCCCCAAGCGATAAACTCATCATGATCACCTGCTGATGTTGCTTTTTGAGTTATAAAAACTCGACCAGAAAGTGCAGATCCATTATCAAACTTGTAATTTATACGTCCTGTTGCTGATGGTAGTTTCAACTTTGCATTAGCATCCGTTGTAAAGTTCTGTGTACCTGTAGTCGTAACAGTTTCAGACTTAGGATCTTCGAGGCTAACTGCAAAATTTAAATGTGAATCCACAGGATGACTATATTTTATTTGAGATACACGTGTTAAAGAACCACCTACAGAAAGTGCTGCATCTACTGTTTCTGGGAAATACTCAATGGCATTAAAGTTTGACCAAGTTTGACCGATTAACCAGTCATCAAAGGTAATATAAGCATGACGGAGGCGGAATGTATCACGCCCCGCTCCACCAAAGAAATCCATCTCTAACTTACCACCTACTTTGTGATCCCAAGTACTAGGCGCAGTAAAATTAAAACCAAAACGGGTCGCATTTAAGGTACTTTGGAATTTATCTGAATTATGTGTTTCAGCTTCGGTATGCTTCAAAGGTACGGTACTGATGTTGTTATACATCGCACTAGGACCCTTAATTTGATATGAAGCATCAGCACGAATATTTCCATACAACTCAAATTCCGCGCCACCTTTGGTCACAAGGTGCTTAAGGTCCGAGGAGCTAGTTGATGACGTAGCTACTACTTTTTTATCTTCATTTTGTTTATCGAACTTTGCTTGTAATTCTTGTATTTGCTGCTGAAGTTTTGCAATCTGCTCTTGAGTCACTTCTGCATAACTCGATGTAGCCACAGCAAATATTGCAAGGCTTAGTGTACTTCTATAGAATAATCTTACTGATTTATTCATGTTAAACTCCATTTTTTGTGAATAGTCATCCATAAAGCAGTTTTAGGCATCATGCCTAAGAGATTGCTTTTTGGTTTTAATAAGGAACATAGGCCTCTCACCACAAGCAGCTTATGTTTTCCTTATATTTATTAAAGATGAGTCGGTTATTAAGAATTAGACGTAATCATTTCTCTTAATTTAAATTTTTGAATTTTTCCTGAAGGTGTCATTGGAATCTCATTCCAAACCTCTAGGCGCTCTGGGATATACTGCACAGCAAGTTTATGCTGTTTAAGAAAATCAACAATTTCTGAAAGTTCTATAGATTCCCTATGTTCTTTTAATTTGATAACTGCACAAGCGCGCTCTCCAAGACGTTCATCTGGATATGAAACTAAAGCAACGATAGCGATATCTGGATGTTGGTAAAGTAATGACTCAATTTCAGCAACCGGAATATTCTCACCACCACGAATAATCACGTCCTTATTTCTTCCGCAAATTCGTATATAACCTTGCTCATCTTGATATGCTAAATCGCCAGTATCAAACCAATCATCATGATCAGTAGCATTCAAATAAGGACGCTTAAGATATCCCCCAAAATTTGAACATGTCCGAATCATTAAAGAGCCTGGTTCATTAATTCCTTTCTCTTTACCATCATGATCAATGATTTTAATTTCAACGCCTGGTAACGGTAACCCATCTGTATTAAAAGACCTTTCATCATCATCTTCTGGTCTTGTCATGGTTACGGCGCCACATTCTGTCATTCCCCATGCCGAAATTACTTTTACTCCAAGATTATCTCTTGCTTTCTTTACTAAAGGACCAGGGATCGGTGCGCCTGCACAAAGGAAAGTTTTTAATGAATGAAATTTTTTGTCGCCTTGTGATGCAGCATTGGATAAATCATTTAAAAAGGGAGTTGATGCCATCGTAAATGTAATTTTATATTTATCAATCAAATCTATAGCTTTATCTACATCCCAAATATCCTGAAGGATAACCTTAGCTTTTAGAATAACAGGCATGATAAGACCGTACATAAAGCCAGTCTGATGTGCCATTGGTGACGCCATCAAAATTACATCCTCATGATTTAAATGCAATCGTTCCGCATAAGGCACTATATTTGCAAACAGTGTATTTGCGGTATGCATTACACCTTTTGGTTCACCTGTGGTTCCAGATGTAAAAATTAATTGTGCGATATCATCAGCATTAATTTTTATGTCATTAAGCGTATTTAGGATTTGAGGATCTTTATCTAATCCGTGATTGAGTAAAACATCAGCAAAGTTATTTTCTCCATTTCCATCAATCACAATAACATGTTGTAAGCTATTGATATTCTTTTGAAGTTGATAAGCCAACTGTTCATAATCAAATTTACGAAATACTTTGGGAACAATAAAAACCTTACTTTCACTATGCTTTAACATAAATGTAAGTTCACGTTCACGAAAAATTGGCATTAACGGATTTAAAACTGCACCAATACGTCGGCATGCAATATAAAGTAAACTGAATTCCCACCAGTTAGGCAATTGGCAAGAAACAGTATCATTTTTTTGTATGCCTAATTTTCTTAATCCCAGAGCAATCTTATTAGAAGTGTGTAATAACTCACGATATGTAAAACTTCTCTCTGGCTGATCATCTTTTATACTGACTAATGCTGTTTTATCCGGATATTGATGAACAGCATCATTTAGCGATTGAAGAATGGTTTTATCCAACCAATATCCCTGTTGAATCATTCTTGCTCTTCGCTGTGGCAAAAGTACTGCATCGAAATCCATTCTTTAACTCCTTGTTATATTCTTTCCCTGATTTATAAACGACTACCAAGATCATTTTTTAAAGTTGAAGCCCACCCAGTGACTAAACATTTTGTTTAGCCACCTTCAATAATCATTTGATAATAATAAATAAATTATATTTAGGCTGGCACAGCCTTACGGCCTGCTTTATGTCTGGCAATAATTGTTTTCATAATCTGTGCAGTACCATCGCCAATTTGAAAACCGAGTACATCTCGTAGACGCTGCTCCATAACTCCACGATCATATCCAGCATGACCAAAGGTTAACAGGCACTGATGCACCACATCATAAGCAAGTTTAGGTCCCCACCATTTACACATCCCAGCTTCAGAAGTATGAGGAAGATGATTATCTTTCAACCATAAAGTCTGTAAACATAATAATCGAGCAGCTTCAACTTGCGTTTCATAATCTGCAAGAGGATGAGACACTCCTTGAAATGCAGTCAATGGCTTGCCAAAAGCTTCGCGCTGAGCTGCATATTCCCAAGCTTCATCAAGTGAAACCCTTGCCACAGCCAAAACCTGTAAACCGATCAATGCTCGTGAAAAGTCAAAACCTTGCATGACTTGTACAAAGCCCTTATTTTCTTCCCCTAAACGGTGATTGACAGGAACTCGTACGTTGTCAAAGAAAATTGAGCCTCGTCCAATGGCACGTTGACCATGACAATCAAATCGCGTAGTACTAATACCAGGTAAATTCATCGGGACCAGTAAAGCTGTCACACCATGTGCACCAGACTCAATTGAACCAGTACGGCCGAAAATAACAGATGCATCGGCTTGATCAGCGGCTGAAATTGAAGTTTTTTCTCCATTAAGAATATATTCATCTCCATCACGCTCAATTTTCAAACGTAAATTTGCCGCGTCAGATCCACCTCGTGGTTCAGTTAAACCTATTGAAAAAATAGCCTCTCCCGCCGTAAGTTTTGCCAACCATGGACGGACAACTTCTGGCTCACCATGTTCAGCTAGAATCTGACCATTTAAAGAAGCGAGTAAATTAATATATGAAAAACTCAAATCAGCTTTAGCAATCGCTTCATGAATGACACCTGCCGCCAGACGTCCCATACCCTGCCCACCATATTCTTCAGGTAACTCAGGTGCGATAAAACCCATCTCTCCCATTTTTTTAACTAAATCTCGGTCAAAAGTTCTAGTCTGGTCACGTTCTAGAAAGCCGGGAGCGATATATTTTTGGGCAAATTTCTCAACTGTTTCAGCTAGATATTCCAAGTCTTCTGTAATATAAGGATTTTTACTCATCTCGTTCTCCTTAATTATTTGAAATATTTTCGGAATTCTGGCTTACGCTTATCTTTTAGGGCATTTACACCTTCACGAGATTCCTCTGTATCATAATAAAGTTTCAATGCATACATACCCATACCAGCAATACCAGCTTGATGTGCGGTATCCATATTGAAACTACGTTTTGCGATTGCTAACGCTGTTGGACTACGCTCACAAAGTTCTTCTCCCCATGCTTGTACTTCCGCATCGAGTTGATCAGCAGGAACACATTTATTTGCCAAGCCAATTGATACAGCCTCTTCTCCAGTATAACGGCGACACATATACCAAATTTCACGAGCTTTTTTCTCACCCACAACTCGAGCCAAGAATGCAGTTCCATAACCCGGATCAACAGAACCCATTTTAGGACCGACTTGACCAAAAATTGCTTTATCAGAGCAAATTGTTAAATCACAGATGGTTGCCAAAACATTCCCACCGCCAATCGCATAACCTTGTACACGTGCGATTACAGGCTTAGGAACATCGCGAACAGCTGTATGTAGTTCTTCCATTGGCAAACCAATTGTGCCACGTCCGTCATAGTTTCCATTATGAGCAGACTGATCTCCACCTGTACAGAATGCGCGATCACCGGCACCAGTTAAAACAATTGCACCTACATCTTGATCATAACCAGCTTTATTTAATGCTTTAATAATTTCATCACAAGTCTGCCCACGAAAAGCGTTCATTTTTTCAGGGCGGTTAATGATGATCCATGCCACACCATTTCTAACTTCGTATAAAATATCTTCAAAATTCATTTTTTCATTTCCTTGAACTGTTATTCGTTATTTATTCCAAAATTGGAATTAACCATTCATGGTTAATCCACCAGAAACACTTAATACTTGACCAGTAACAAATCCAGCATCATCACTTAAGAAGAATGTAATAGCTGATGCTAAATCATCTGGTTGACCCAATCGGCCAAGTGGTATAGCACGTGTAAAAGCTTCACGAAGTTTTTCTGGATTCGAAGCGCCTTCGGTTACGCCAGCCAATAAAGCCGTATCAGTTGGCCCTGGACAAATAACATTGAAAGTAATGTTATTGCGTGAATGCTCACGAGCCAGTGTTTTAGAAAAAGAAAGTAATCCACCCTTACATGCTGCATATACAGCTTCACCAGATGAACCAACTCTTGCAGCATCAGATGCAATATTCACTACACGCCCATGATTTCGTTCAACCATTACTGGTAAAACAGCATGGTGCATGTTCAACATGCCAATTAAATTGATCTGAATTAATTTTTCCCACTCATTCGCAGATGTTTTCAAAAATGGTTTAAATACATCCCAACCTGCATTATTTACCAAAGCATCAATTGGCCCCAATTGTTCTTGGGTAGATTTAACTGCGGAATCAACAATCTGACGATCTGTAATATCACACTCAATTGCAATTGCCTGACCATTATTTGCTTCAATTTCCGCAACCAGACTCTTCGCTGCTTCTAAATTCATATCAAATACCGCAACTTTTGCACCTTCTTCAGCTAAGCGTTTACAAGTTGCTGAACCAATTCCACCAGCACCGCCTGTCACGATAATTACTTTGTCTTTTAGTCCTTTCATAAGTTTTCCTTGTCCATTTAGTGAGCTAAATTTTTCATTCCTTGTTGATAATTTCAAAATAGCTAACAAGAAAATTAATTTCAATTACTAAATAACAGAGCTCACTATGCGAAATATATAAACAAGTTGACATATTTTTATAACTATATATTTTCAATATAAATATATTTATTTATGTAAAAATTATGAAATAATTAGTTACATTTATTGCGCAAAAACAAGATGCTTAACCGTCAATTTCAAGAATTAAAAATACAAGATTGGAAATATTCCAAAAGAATAATTAGTAATATTAATTTTTAGATTATTTAATAAATTGAGTAGATATAATTTTTCAAAAAAAAGCCCTTATTCGTGTAATCCACAAATAAAGGCTTTTTTTCAATTTTATTTTTTGAAGAAGATAGTAATAAACACTATCCCTTAAACCATATATGGTTTAAGGGATAAGACCTTCAGAAGGTCAAATCTTAATTAGAAAATGCAGCTATACCCGTCTGAGCGCGCCCAAGGATAAGAGCATGGACATCGTGTGTTCCCTCATAAGTATTTACAACCTCTAAATTTACAAGATGTCGGGCAACACCAAACTCATCGCTAATTCCATTTCCTCCCAGCATGTCCCTAGCTAGCCGAGCAATATCAAGAGCCTTACCACAGTTATTACGCTTAATTAGGGATGTGCCTTCAACAGATGCAATGCCTTCATCTTTCATATGTCCAAAGCGTAAAGCCACTTGCAAGCCCAAAGCAATTTCAGTTTGCATATCTGCAAGTTTCTTTTGAATTAACTGATTTGCTGCTAAAGGACGCCCAAACTGCTTACGATCCATCGTATATTGATGTGCTGTATGCCAGCAAAACTCAGCTGCCCCCATTGCACCCCATGCAATACCATATCGTGCACTATTCAAACATGTAAACGGACCTTTTAAACCCCGAATCTCTGGAAATGCATTTCCCTCTGGAACAAATACGTTATCCATTACTATTTCACCAGTAATGGAAGCCCTCAATCCCACTTTTCCATGAATTGCAGGTGCAGAAAGACCATCCCAACCTTTTTCTAAAATGAAGCCTCGAATATCACCAACATTACCTTCAGGTGAAACTTCTTTTGCCCATACTACGAATACATCAGCAATAGGACTATTAGTAATCCACATTTTAGCGCCAGTTAAACGATAACCACCCTCAACTTTTTTAGCGCGAGTAATCATACTGCCAGGGTCCGAGCCATGGTCAGGTTCGGTTAGTCCAAAACAACCAATGTATTCACCTGTAGCGAGTTTAGGTAAATATTTTTGCTTTTGCTCTTCAGTACCAAATTCATTAATAGGAACCATAACTAAAGAACTTTGAACGCTGGCCATTGAACGATAACCTGAGTCTACTCGTTCAATTTCACGAGCAATTAACCCATAACTCACATAATTCAACCCTGAGCCACCATATTGTTCAGGAATTGTAGGTCCTAAAAGACCTAGCTCGCCCATTTCACGAAAAATAGAAGCATCTGTTTGCTCATGACGGAACTGTTCTAATACACGTGGCATTAGCTTATTTTGACTATAATTAAATGCAGTATCCCGAATCATTCGCTCTTCTTCAGTTAACTGATTTTCTAATAAAAAAGGATCTTGCCAATTAAATTGAACTCTACTCATTTTCTCATTCCTTTAGGTAAAAACATCCATCTATTAAGTTGTAGCTTGTTTAATCATGTCTCGAGCAATAATGATTTGCTGAATTTGTGTTGTTCCCTCATAGAGACGGAATAAACGAACATCTCGATAAAATCGTTCAATTGAATATTCACTGATGTATCCAGCCCCACCATGTATCTGTAAACAACGATCAGCTACTCGGCCACACATTTCTGTAGCAAACATTTTTGCACACGATGCTTCAGTACTAATGTTTTCTCCAAGATCACGACGACGTGCTGCATCTAACACCATGCATTTCGCAGCATAAATCTCTGTTTTTGAATCTGCTAACATCGCTTGAATGAGCTGAAAATTAGCAATCGATTGACCAAATTGTTTACGTTCTATTGCATATTGCAAAGCATCTTCCAACATACGCTCTGCCATTCCTGTACTATAAGCAGCTATATGTAAACGGCCCTTATCAAGCACTTTCATTGCTGTTTTAAAACCAATACCTTCAATACCACCAATTAATTGATCTTTATGAACACGACAATTATCAAAAATGACATCACAGGTATAAGAACCTTTTTGTCCCATTTTTTTATCAATCTTTCCTAAAGTGAGCCCAGCAGTTCCTGCCTCAACCAAAAAAGCAGAAATGCCTCCAGCACCTTTAATATCCGGATTAGTTCTAGCCATCACGGTAAAAGTTGATGCACGGGGTGCATTAGTAATAAAACGCTTGGTCCCGTTTAAAATATAATAATCGCCATCTTTAACTGCAGACGTCTTCAAAGCAGCAGCATCTGAACCCGAGTCAGGTTCGGTTAGGCAGAAAGAACCTATAATTTCTCCGCTAGCATAACCTGGTAAATATTTTTGCTTTTGTTCATCGGTACCATCAATAATAATTCCACTTGAGCCAATCCCATTATTTGTACCAATCAAAGAACGAAATGCAGCAGAAGTTTGTCCCAACTCAAAAGCAACAAACACCTCTTCTTCCATGGTAATTCCAAGACCACCATACTCTTCAGGAATGGTTAAACCGAATAAGCCCAATTCCTTCATTTGTTGGACAATATGGTCTGGTATCGCGTCAGTTTCATCGACCTCATGCTCTAAAGGCCTCAACGTATTCTTAACAAAACTTCGAATTGTAGATAACAACTGTTCTAATGTTTGTTGATCACGAATCATCTTTCTCTCCTTATATCCTTATACAATGCTATCCAAAGCACCATTTTGTAATACAAAACCACAAGTAATTTCGTTATACGAAATAAAATAGCAGCACAACTCTAAACAAACAAGAATTTTTGCTTAAAATTTCGCAATACAGAATTAATGTTCATTAAATTGCATAAATATATTGATTTAACTCTTAAATAAAGCTAAATTTAAATGGCTATTTATTTTGTTATACGAAATTAAAATTAGTGATTGGTTGATTCTTCTTTTCAGTTTTTTAGCCAATATTGCTGTTGACTAGGTGAATCATTTAAAAAAGCATTAACTATTCTAATTTTTTTTGTATGGCGAAATATAATTGATATGATCAAGAATAGTGTTTGATCAAATACGGGAATGGTATGCATTTAGAATATAATCAACTAAAAGAACAAGTCGAAAAAAAAGTGAACTTTGATGAAATCCGTTTAGATCCGATTTCTCATATTCACCGCGAAAATAATCCTCAATTTATTGCTTCCTTAGCACGTGGATTAGAGATATTACGTTGTTTTTCAGCATCCAACCAAGTTCTAGGTAATCAGGAACTATCTCATCTTACAGGCTTACCTAGGCCAACAATTGCAAGAATTACGAGTACCTTAGTGTCCCTTGGTTATTTAAAGCAACTTCCAAATTCTACTAAATACACTTTAGATATTGGGGTACTGGCGCTTGGTTACGCCGCATTATCGAGTATATCTATACGATCAATTGCCCATTCTTACATGGAAGAAATGTCCAGATATGCACAAGCTCCTGTTGCTATGGCAATGAGAGACCGGTTAAACATGATGTATCTAGATGTGGTTCAAACCGAAACCAATTTAACTATGCGCAGACCAATTGGTTCGACTTTACCCTTACATAACACATCTATGGGAAGAGCCTGTTTAGCAGCTCTTCCTGAAAATGAACGTGAATTTATTTTAAAAGCATTAGAAAAGAAGCATACTGCTGAAGAATGGCCAGCGATCAAACGTAGTTTAGATCGAGCCTTTCATGATTATCAAAACTATGGGTATTGTTTATCTTTAAGCGAATGGCATAAAGAAGTGAACTCTGTTGCCGTTCCCTTAATACATCCAATATACGGTTTATTAGTCTTTAACTGCGGAGCACCAAGCTATTTAGTTAATCAAGAAAAACTTGAAAATGAAATCGGACCGAGATTAATTCATATGGTTCAAAATATTCAAGATGCTCTAAACACCTTACATTAACCCTCTATTAAAAACTGAACTCTGTTTCAGTTTTTTTAGGAGTAATTTTAGTAATGAAATTGGATTTCGCAATATGGAAAAAATAGAAAGAGAATCGATGGAGTTTGACGTTGTCATCGTAGGTGCAGGACCTGCAGGTCTATCTGCTGCGATTAAGATCCGTCAATTAGCGATTGAAAATAACTTACCCGATCTTTCTGTTTGTGTAGTTGAAA
>Ga0065704_10070292_pt1 | contig 38337 bp, 16 predicted proteins | sample SwiRhicommuniRL2_FD_59091 | JGI IMG/M metagenome (GOLD analysis project Ga0065704, IMG submission 59091) | Switchgrass rhizosphere bacterial communities from Rose Lake, Michigan, USA - RL2 v2 (version 2) | ecosystem: Host-associated > Plants > Roots > Rhizosphere > Soil | place: East Lansing, MI | reverse complement strand
AGATACGCCAGCCGGCCGGCGTAGCCGCCGGTATAGAAGCGCGCCCGGGTATCGTCGCCCAGGTGCTGGCGCGACTCCTGCCTGGTCAGGTTCAGCACCGAGGCGGTGAGGCTGAGCGCCGGAGTGATGTTGTACGCCGCGTTCAGATCGATCTGGTAGTACGGCTCCTCGTAGATGTTCAGCCCGTTGACCAGGCCCTGCACCAGTTCGCCGCGGCGGTTGTACGAGGCGCGCAGCAGCAGGCGCTCGGTCTCGTAGAACACGGTGAGGTTGGTCTGGTTCCTGGCGCTCCCCGGCATGGAGGTCTTGCCGACCTCGGTGCCGTCCTCCAGCCGCACCGACGCCTTGCTGGCATCGTTGTAGGTGTAGTTGAACTGCACGCCGAGGCCGAACGGCAGCGTGTGCTGCGCATACAGCTCCACGCCCTGCGACACAGCATCCTGGCCGCCGGCCTGGGTACTGTAGTTCTGTACGGTGACCATCTGCCCGTTGAGCATCATGCTCACGTCGCTGATCACGTCGACCGCGAAGTTCTGCACGTTCTTGCGGAACAGTCCCACACCCGCCACCGAACCCGGCTGGAAATACCACTCCAGCCCCAGGTCGAACTGGGTGGCCTTGTACGGCTCCAGGTTCTTGTTGCTGCCCGAGCCATACCAGCCCTGCTCGCTCGCACCGCCGGTCAGGCGCCGGTCGGCCACGTACTCGGGGCTGTAGTACTCCAGGCTGCCGGGCGCGGCGATGTCGTTGTAGCTGGGCCGTGCGATCACCTTCGACGCCGCCGCGCGCAGCAGCAGGTTCTCGCTCAGGTCATAGGCCAGGTTGAAGCTCGGCAGCACGTCGGTGTAGTTGCGGTCCAGCCCGCTGACCACGAACGACTCGGTGCGTTGTTCGCTGTCCGACAGGCGCCAGTAGCCTTCGGTCCCGCAGTAGGTGTCGGCCGGGGCGCCGCCGGGCATGGCGGCGCCCTGCTGGCAGGCCAGCGGATTGCCGTCCGCGCCATCGAAGAAGTAGTCGTTGTAGGCGGTCACCTTGTCGGTGGAATCGGCATGCTGGCCGGTGCGCGCCACCCGCACGCCGACGTTGCCGCGCAGCCGCTCGGTATGGAAGTTGAGTTGCAGGTAGGTGGAATAGATCTTCTCGTCGACGTTGTAGACGAAGTTGTCTTCGTTGCGCGTCTGCATCGCGCCATAGGTGCTGTTCAAGTAGCCGATGTAGCCCGGGAAGTTGATCGCCGGAAACGCGCTGGCCTTGACCCCGCCGGGGAAGTTGTCCAGCGCAGACAGCAGGTCCGGCGAGAACTGCGTGGCGATGGCGTTGCAGCGCCCGTTCCAGTAACGGTTGTCGTAGTCGCCCGGGTCGGTGCCCGGGCACACCCAGTAGTTGTTGCCGGTGTTGCGGTGGATGCCGCCGTCGCGGCGCTTGAGGCCGAACTGCAGCGAGTCGAAGAACTCGCCATCGATATGCCAGGTGGTATCGATCTGCGCGTACTGCTGCTGGTTGGTGTTGCGGGTCCAGGACGAGCCGGTCGACCCCAGGTCGACCTGCAGGATGCCGTCGCGCAGGTTCTGCATCAGTTCCGGCGAGAACGTCATGGTCGGCGTGCCGGTCAGGTCCCAGGCGCTGGCGAAGTTGCCATTGGTCCAGCTGCCGTCGGGGTTCTGCAGGCGCGGCTTGATCGGCAGGGAGAACTGCAGCTCCGGCCCGCCCTTGGCCCAGGTGCGGCCGGCCTTGAACGCCACGTCCACCTTCTCGCCACGCCATTCGCCGCCCAGGTCCACCGTCTGCGACTGCGATTTTTCGATGTTGTAGCTGCCGGTGATCTGCGGCGTCGGCACGGTGCAGTCGTCTGAACCCCAACCGCCCGGCGCCAGGCCGGCCGCGGCGGCCTGGGCCTCGCTGCAATAGTAGGTCTTGCCCGGATGCAGGCTGTAGGCGGCGCCGGTGACGATGGTGCCGCTGGGATCGAACTGCAGTCCGTCGAGCAGGCGGCCGCCGCGCCAGTTGCCGTCGCCGTAATAGCGCGCGATGTTCCACTCGGGAATCTTGACGGTATTGGTCTGCGAGTCCTGCGACAGGTCGAAGCGGAAGTAGTTCGCGGTCAGGGTCAGGTCGTCGGTCGGCTTGAACTGGAAGGTCAGCTGTCCGCCCTTGCGCTCGCGCTCCTCGCGTTTGACGTCCAGGCTGACCGCCGTCGGCATCATGAAACGGGTGTAGTACTTGCCGTTCTGGTCCCAGAAACCGGTGCCGCCCCACCAGTTGGCGTTGAAGTCCGACGGATTGCCGTTCACGTCGACCGCTGCGCCGCCCTCGTCGCGGCCGTACCACTGCCAGCTCTCGGTACTGGCGTCCAGCGTGCGCGCGGTGCGCTTCTGCTGCGTGTAGCCGACGAACACGCCGAAGCGGTTGTCCTTGTCGTGCCACGAGTACGAGCCGGAGAACTGGCCGTCGGTCTTCTTGCTGGTATCCGACCACACGCCCTCGGCGGAGACGAAGCCGGAATTGGGCTCCAGTTCCAGCGGGCGCCGCGTCTGCAGGATCACCGTGCCGCCGATGCCGCCTTCGTCGATGCGCGCTTCCGGCGTCTTGTACAGCTCCGCGCTGCCCAACAGGTTCGACGGCAGCAGCGTGTAGTTGAACGAGCGCGTCGGGTCGCCGTTGGATTCGGCGGTGGCGATGTAGTTGCCGTTCAATTCGGTCAACACCAGCTCCGAGGACAGGCCGCGCACGCTGACGTTCTTGCCCTCGCCGCCGTCGCGGCTGATGACCACGCCGGGCACGCGCTGCAGCGCATCGGCCACGTTCTTGTCGGGGAACTTGCCGACATCCTCGGCGGTGATCACATCGACTACGGCGTTGGCGTTGCGCTTCTGCTCCAGGCTCTTCTCGATCGCGTAGCGGTAGCCGGTCACCATCACCGCGTCCAGGTCCTTGGCCTGCAACTCGGCCTGGCCAGCCGGCGCCGGCGTGCCGTCGCCCTGCTGCGCGAAGGCGGTGGTGGAGGCAGCGGTCGCGAACAAGGCGATGGCGATGCCGGCGGATAGCGTGCTGCGGTTGCGTGCGAATGGCATGCAGTTCATTTCAATCATCCTCTCCCAAAGATTGATCGGCTGCGGCGGATTTCTATCGATCCAAAGATCGGGCAAGAGCTCCGCGCGGTGTGACACGAAAACATCCGGTTCCATTGCGGCGGCCCGGCCTCCCTCCTTCTTCCCTCCCTCTGCACAGATGCGATTGGATGGTCTAACGCATTGGGAAACTAAGCATCACCGCCATGCGGCAGCGCATGCCGCCGCGCCAGAGGCCTACCTGGTTGTGCACATCCGCGATGCGCGGCAGGCGCGACGCGCTCGCCGCGTCTGCATCCGGTCACGGGGCGGCCTGCCGCGTCACCGGCTGCAGCAGTTCGATCTCGGCCAACGCCACGTTCTCGCCTGCATCCAGGCGCAGGCGGTAGGTGCTGTAGGCACCGGGCCTGGCGATGCGGAACGGACGCAGTTGCCGCGCCCAGGCAAAGCGCTGCGCGCGCCGCTGGTCAAGTGTGGTCCATGTGCCGTCACCGTTGCGCCCTTCCAGCGTCCACGCAACGCCGGACAACGCGGCATCGGCACTGGTCAGCGTGTAGTGCGTGGCGCGCAGCGGCGTCGCCAAGCGCAGGTCGACGCTGGCACCGGCCGGCAGCGGCAGCGCCGTCGTCGCATCGTCGTCGATCAAGGCCGCGGCCTTGGGCTGTCCTTCCAGCGACACCGCAACGGCCTGCGATGCCACATCCTCCAGGCCGCGCGGCGCGCTGCCCGGCGCGGTCAGCGACGGCGGCAGCGCGTTCGCGCCGCTGCCCCAGCGCGACGGCGTCGCGCCCATCACGAACTCCAGCGTGGCGCCGTCGGCGATGTCCTGGTGACGCAGCCAGGCCTGGTTCCACGGCTTGCCGTTGAGCGTGAGCGACTGCACGTACACGTTGCGCGCACTGTTGTTGCGCGCGATCACCAGCAACTTGCGGCCATTGCCCAGGTCGATCTCGGCGCGCGGAAACGCCGGCGAACCGATCACGTACTCCGGCGCGCCCATGCGCAGCGGATACAGCCCCAGCATGGCGAACAGGTACCACGCCGACATCTCGCCGTTGTCCTCGTCGCCCGGATAGCCCTGGCCGATCTCGCTGCCCAGGTACAGCCGGCGCAGCACCTCGCGGGTGATTTGCTGCGTCTTCCACGGCTGCCCCGCCGCTACATACATCCACGGCAAATGGTGCGAAGGCTGGTTGCTGTGCGCGTACATGCCCATGCGCACGTCGCGCGCCTCGGTCATTTCGTGGATGACGCCGCGATAGCTGCCGGCGAAGCGCCTGTCCGCGGTCTCCGGCGTGGCGAAGAGCTCGTCCAGCCGCGCCGCCATGGCGTCCTCGCCTCCCAGCAGCCCGGCCAGGCCCGCAGCGTCGTGCGGCGTGGTGAAGGCGAAGGTCCAGGCATTGGCCTCGGTGTAGTCGCCGCCCCACACGCGCGGATCGAAGCGCGACGCCGGCGCGTCCCACTGGCCGGCAGGCGTGCGCCCGCGGAAGAAGCGGGTGGCGGGATCGAACAGGTAGACGTAGTCGGTAGCCCGGGCCTGGAAGTACTCGGCCTCTTCGCGGTAGCGCTGCGCCTGCTGCGGATCCTGTTCCTGTTCCGCCAGCGCCTGCGCCATTTGCGCAAGGCCGAAATCGTTGAGCGCGCCCTCCAGCGTCCACGACAGCCCTTCGTGCACGTCGTTGGCGACGTAGCCGCGGTACATCGAGCGGGCCAGGCCCTTGCGGCCCACGTTCGACACCGGCGGCACCACCGTGGCGTTGCGCAGCGCCGCCGCATAGGCCTCGTGCGCATCGAAGCCGCGCACGCCCTTCAGCCAGGCATCGGCGAAGGCCACGTCGGAACTGGTACCGACCATCAGGTCCGCATAGCCCGGCGAGGACCAGCGCGCCACCCAGCCGCCATCGCGGTACTGCTGCAGGAAGCCATCGATCATCGCCCCGGCCTGCTCCGGCGCGAACAGCGCATACGCCGGCCAACTGGTGCGGAAGGTGTCCCAGAACCCGTTGTTGACGAAGACCTTGCCCGCAAGCACCGGCGCCGACGTGCGCTCGGCATCGCCGCCGGCGTTGTCCTTGGACCAACTGTTCTGGTCGGCATGCCGCCAATCGGGATGCGTCGCGTCGCCGACGTTCTCGTGGGCGATGTTGGGATACAGGAACAGCCGATACAGATTGGAATACACCGTGACCCGCTGGTCGCGGCTGGCGCCTTGCACCTGCACCCGCCCCAGCAGCGCGTCCCACGCGTCCTGCGCACGCTCCTGCACCACCTCGAACCTGGCGTCGCCGATCTCCTGCTGCAGATTGCGTTGCGCCTGCTCCACCGAGATCAGCGAGGTGGCGATACGCATCACCACCGTGCGCTCCGCCCCCGCCGCGAACTTGACGTAGCCGGTCGGGCGCCCCGTGGCGATCATGCCGCTGGCGGTCCACGGACGGTCGAAGCGCGCATACACGAACAAGCGCGTGGCGCCGTTGGACAGCCCGCTGCGCGTATCCGAGTAACCACGCAGCGTCTGCGTCGCCGCGTCCAGGGTCAGCCCGCCGCGCGCATCGACGTTGTCGAACAACAGATTGGCGTCGCCACCTTCAGGAAAACGAAAGCGGAAGATCGCCGCCCGCTCACTCGGCGCCAGCTCGGCACGGATGCCGTTGTCGAAGTCCACCCGGTACAGATGCGGACGCGCCTCTTCATGGTCGTGACTGAACGACAACGCGCGCTTCGCGCGGTCCGCTTCCGGCACCCCGCGCGCGGACGAGGGCATCACCTGGAAGGTCTGGCGATCGCCCATCCACGGACTGGGTTCGTGGCTGATCGACAGCGCCTGCAGCCGCGGCCGATTGTCGTCGCCGTTCTGCTCGTTCCAGCGGTACAGCCAACCGAGTGAGCCTGCATCGGTTGCCGGCACGAAGAAATTGAAGCCATGCGGCATCGCGGTGGCCGGGATGTTGTTGCCGCGCGAGAACGTGCCGTTGGACTGCGTGCCGCGCGTGGTCACCACCTCGTCGCTGGGCCGCTTCGCCTGCGGCGGCGGCGCTTCGCTGCGCACCGCGACATCGTCGATCCAGCCCGACGCCACCTTGCCGGCCCCGGGCTGCACCTGCAGCTCGATCGCGCGGATGCGCCTGCCGCGCAGCGCCGCCACCTCGCCCAGCCGCACCTGCTTCAACGCCCACTGCTGCGGATACAGCGTCTTCGACGCCGCCTGTCCCGCGGCGCTGACCAACGCACCGTGCTGATCCTCCTCGGCCAACTCGGACAGCCGACGCCCATCGTCGAACAGCAGATCCACCGCCACACCGGTCGACGCCACCGTATCGCCGTCGACGATCTCCGGCAGCACCATCCACGACAGCACCGTGTCCGGCTCCACCGGAAGATCGACGGCAAACAGCTGCGCGCGCCCGGCCGCAGTGGCGCGATAGTGCAGCGCGTGCAGGCCGGTGTAGCCCACGCCGGCCTTGGCCGCGTAGGGATGTTCGGGACCGTTGCCGATGGCGACCTGTACGCCGGTCCTGTCGGACTGCGTGGCCAATGCAGGCGCGGGTTCGCCCTGCTCGAACGAGGACGCGAAGCCGGTATCGGCCGCGCAGGCCGCGCCTGTGCCCGCGCAAAGCAACGCCGACGCGGCGACGGACGCCAACCACCGGCGCGAAGACTCAGGCAGGTGCGCGAAGCGCGGACGAAGTGGCATGGCAGGCTCCCCAAACAGATCGGTCGGTTGTGCTCGCGACGCGCATGGCGCCACGCACCTCCGTTGGCAACGGCGCCCAGTGAAAGCGCGCAACGTGGACCGGATCGATCCGGTCGATCGCCGCTCAAGCCCGACTCCGACGCAGTGCCTGGACCGCATGTGCATGCGGATCCAACAGCAAGCGTCGGCAAACTCGTAGCACGCGATCCCTACCCACCGTCTTCCCCCGGATGCGCTGCATCAACGGTTTTGGATCGATCCAACGCGGTTAGATTTAGCACGCCTGTTTCGGGCTTGCATGCTGCTGCGCAACAGCCAGAGATGAAATTCGACCGCGCGGCGCGTGCAAAACATGACCGACATTCCATTAGTGCGCCTTCCGCGATACGCCTTCTCTTGAGCTGGCAGCCGTCCCTTCGAGTGCAGCGGCCGCCTGTTCGAGACCGCCTGTAAATGGCATCGGTGACGCGTGGCGAGAAATCCTGTGGCAGTCCGCGCGCGCCTCGGCGATGGCGTGCGATGTAAGCGCCGGGACCTCTTCGATGAGCGGCGGTACGCGAACAACCGTCGCATGCCAAGCGCTCCGAGCGCCTCTTCGAACGCGTGACCGGGCGATCCTTGCGCAGCCTGCACCGCCTCCGACCAGGACGTCGGCGCGGAAGCGGTAAACCGCGCCGAGGGCCTACTCCATGCCTTCGACTACTTCGGAGACCGACGGCTCGCCGAGCGCAGCGCCGCTGGCACTTGCCCGCGCGTACTGCGTCGGCGGCTGCCCGACATGGCGGGCGAACGCGACGCTGAAGGTGCTCGCGGAGCTGTAACCGACACGCTCGGCGACAGCGGCAATGCCGAACTCGTTGCGGCGCAGCAGGTCCTTGGCCAGGGCCATGCGCCAGGCGAGCAGGTATTCCATTGGCGCCATGCCCACGGTGCGGCCGAAGCGCTCGAAGAACGCCGAGCGCGACAACGCGGCTTCCTTCGCCAAGGCCGCCACCGTCCACGCGCGTGTGGGCTGCGCGTGCATTGCGCGGATCGCCGCGGCCAGGCGCGCATCGGCCAGTCCGCGTGCCAGGCCCGGCGACGCCGCCGTCCCCGCGGCCGAACGCAGCGCTTCGATGAGCAGCACTTCCAGCAGACGCGCGAGCACGACCTCGCGGGCGGGCCGCGCCTCGCGCGACTCCTCGCTCACCAGCTGCACCAGCGTGGCGAGCCGTTGCTCGCCGTGCACATAGACCATCTGCGGCAGCAGCGAGACCAGCAGCGCCGCGTCCGGCGAGCCGAAACTGCAGTGGCCGGCCAGGATGCGCAAGTCGGTCGGGCCTTCCTGCGTGCCGATCCGGAACACGCCGTTGCCCAGTGCGGTCGGCATGGTTTCGGCCACGTCCGCGTGCGGCGCCAGGCTGGACATCGTGATGCGGTAAGCCGCGGGCACCAGGACGAAATCGCCCGGCTGCAGCAGGATCGGCGCACCGCCATCAAGCGCCATGTAGCAGCCGCCCTCCAGCACCGCGCAATAGAACGGCTGCCCGGCATCGGAACGCCGGATGCGCCAGGCCCCGGCACCGACCACCTGCTTGGAGAACCGGGCCGCCGGCTGGAGCAGCGTGACCACCTCGGCCAGAGGATCCACCATCGCTGGACGCTCGCAAACGAATCAAGGACGCTGGATCGTAGCGAGTACGGCGACCGCAATCTATCGTGGCTCCTCGTCCACGAGCAAAGGCATTCCCTTGAAGACCGTCCTGATCACCGGCTGCTCCTCCGGCTTCGGCCTGGAAACCGCACGCTATTTCCTCGCCCGCGACTGGCGGGTGCTCGCCACCATGCGCACCCCGCGCGAAGACCTGTTTCCGCCGTCGCCACAGCTGCGCGTGCTGCCGTTGGACGTCACCGACGCGCAGAGCATCCGCGCGGCCATCGAAGCGGCCGGCCCGATCGACGTGCTGGTCAACAACGCCGGCTTCGGCGCGCCCGCCCCGTTCGAGTTGATGGACATGGACACCGTGCGCGCCCTGTTCGACACCAACACCTTCGGCACGATGGCGCTCACCCAGGCGGTGCTGCCGCAGATGCGCGCACGCGGCGCTGGCGTCGTGGTGAACGTCACCTCCAGCGTCACCTACAAGCCGCTGCCGCTGGTCGGCGTCTACCGCGCGGCCAAGGCGGCGGTGAATGCCTTCACCGAGTCGCTGGCGAGCGAAGTCGAACCGTTCGGCGTGCGCGTGCGCCTCGTGCTGCCGGGATCCTCGGGCGAGACACGTTTTCGTGACACCGCCCGCACCCGCCTGCGCGGCATGGACGATGCGGTCTATGGCGACTTCATGCGCCAGACCATCGCGCGGATGGCCGAATCCACCGGCCCCGGAACGCGCATGCAGGACGTGGCCGAGGCCGTCTGGCGCGCGGCGACCGATCCGTCGGCACCGCTGCGTCTGCCGGCTGGGGCGGACGCGGTGCAGTGGGCGGCGGAGGCGGGGTGAGCCGGCGGCGGCCCCAGGTGCGTTCGCATGGCGCGCCTGGCGGTTGTAGCAGTGGAGGACGCCTCCAGCGGTATCGCCGACGTGCCGCAAGCGATCGCCGAGGGACTCGGGGCCGGGCAACTCTTTGAAATTTCGTGCTGGCAGGGTGTGAGATTCCGTGCGCTGGCGCGAATCATGGTTACGAGGGCGCGAAGACCGCGTCGGTGAACCAATGGATACCATCGCAACCACCATGACCGCGAACGACGCCCAAGACGCCTTCAGCGCGCTGCTGCAGCGCCATTCCGGCATCGTGTTCAAGGTCGCCGGCAGCTATGCGCGCGGCGCCGAGGACCGCGCCGATCTGGCCCAGGAAATCGCGACACAGCTCTGGCATGCCTGGCCGACGTACGACCCGGCGCGCAGCGTCAGCACCTGGATGTACCGGATCGCGCTGAACGTGGCGATCAGCCACCTGCGCAACCGCGAACTGCGGCAGCGGCATGACGCGATGCCGCTGGACGACACCCTGCACGACGTAGCCGACGGCAACGCCACAGACCCGGAGAACGAACAGCGGCTTCGCCTGCTGCAGGCCTTCATCGCCCGCCAGCCGCCGCTGGACCGCGCGCTGTTGCTGCTCTACCTCGAGGACCGCCCGCAACGCGAGATCGCCCAGATCCTCGGCCTCACCGAGAGCAATGTCTCCACCAAGATCGGACGCCTGAAACAGCGCATCCGCGACGAATTCCGATAGACCCGACATGGAGACCACGATGGAACTCGACGATTTCAAAGCCGCCTGGCAATCGCTTGACCGCCGGTTGCAACTGGACAGCATGTTGAAGCTGCACGAACTGCGCGAGCGCAAGCTGGACAAGACGCGTGGCAGCCTGCGTCCGCTGTTCTGGGGTCAGGTGATGCAGCTCCTGTTCGGCATTGCCTTCATCCTGCTCGCTTCGCTGCTGTGGATGAGCCAGCCGGCGCACGCCTCGTCCATCGTCGCCGGCGTGTTAGTGCAGGCGTATGGCGTAATGACCATCGTCGCCGCGGGTACGGTGCTGGGGCGGATCGGCAACATCGACTATGCGCAGCCGGTGGTCGGCATCCAGAAGCAGCTGCTACGCGCACGCACGCTGTACATCCGCAGCGGCATGGTCGCCGGTCTGCCGTGGTGGTTCCTGTGGATCGCGGTCCTGCAGACCTTGGCCGGCCTGAGCGATGTCGATCTGCTGGCCAAGGCCCCCGCGCTGGTGTGGAGCGGCTACGGCATCGGCGTCGCCGGCCTGCTGGCGACTTGGTGGTTCCATCGCTGGGCACGCCGCCCGCAACGCGCCGAATTCGGCCGGAAGATGGACGATTCCTTGAGCGGCGGTAGCCTGCGCAAGGCGCTGGCGCAACTGGACGAACTGCAACGCTTCGAGCGCGACTAAGGGCACGCTTCCCGTCGGCCTGCAACAACCCAAACGTCATTTGGTTCGACCGGCAGCAGGTTGTCGAAGTAGTGGAGAACCTTCTCGCCCTTCACCGGCAGATTCTTCAGGTTGAACGGCAACGACAGCGACAGCGGCCGGCCGACATCGGCAACGACCCAGTCCGCGTCGTACTGCAGTTCCATGTCCCCGCGCGCAGGAAGCGTCCAGCGCGCGACGCGCACGCCGTTGGTCCAGATGGAGAGACTGCGGCCATGCGAGCGACGCCCCATCTCACCACTCCGCGTGCGTGCTGGACGCGGCGTGGGCGTCGCCACGGGTGCCGATGGTCAACTGCAGTCCCAGCGCCGCGTACAACGCCAACAGCTGCTCCAAGCTCAATGCATGGGCGTTCAATTCCAGATGAGAGACCCGCGACTGGCTAAGGCCGAGTCGGCCGGCCAGCGCCGACTGGGTCAGCCCCCTGGGCCTTGCGTGCGGCCTGCAGCGTCGCGCCCAGCTGCGTCGCGGTGACCAGAACATGGCGTGGCGGCATTGGGTAGTACTCGTTATCCAGCTAAATGCGAAATACCTGCAAAGCAAATAAAGTTCAAATAACTGATATGCAACTAACTCACTTGATGCGTGCGAGTTCCGCCCAGGCGACGTTTGCCGAGGGCCGAACACATGCATCACGACAGATCGGCCGGCGGTACTTTGATCGTCATGCGAGGCGGCTCAAATTCGGTATCCGCAGCAGCCTGCAGCGCATCTGTCGGATCATTCGCCAATTCATAGCTGGTGCTTCTACCGCCCGCCTCCGACTTGCGCAGCACGCCCCGGCTCAGCAAGTCGTTGATGTCGCGCAGCGCGGTATCGCTCGACGCCTTTGTCAGCGCCGCCCACTTGCTGTTGGTCAACTTCCCCTCGAAACCGTCGAGCAGGCGATTGAGCACCTTGATCTGCCGTGCGTTCAGCGGGATGGCCGCCGCCCGCTGCCAGAAGCGCGCCTTGGACAGCACACGGTCGAGCGTGTGGTGCGCGTCCTCGACGGCACGCTGCAACGTCTGCAGGAACCACAGCAGCCACGCGGTCACGTCGAGATCGCCCTTCTGCGTGCGCTCCAGCACCGCGTAGTACGCGCTGCGTTCGCGCTGGATCTGCGCCGACAGGCTGTAGAAGCGTTGCGGGCTGCCATCGGCGCGCACCAGCAGCAGGTCGCCCACGGCACGCGCGATGCGACCATTGCCGTCATCGAACGGGTGCAGGGTGACGAACCACAGGTGGCCGAGTCCGGCCTTGAGCAGCGCCGGCGCGTCCTGGCTGTCGTTGAGCCAGCGCAGGAAGACGGCCATCTCGCCATCGAGCCGCGTCGCGGGCGGCGCCTGGTAGTGGACGCGCTGGCGCCCCACCGGAGCGGACACCACCTGCATCGGCCCATTGGCGTCGTCGCGCCAGGCAGCCACCTTGAGCCGGCTCAGACCGGAATAGCCAGTGGGAAACAGCGCGGCGTGCCAGCCGAACAGCCGTTCGGCGGTAAGCGGCTGCACCGCATTGGCGGTGGCGTCCAGCACCATGTCCACCACGCCCTCCACTTGCCGATCGACGGGCGCCAAGGCCGCCACCTCGACCCCCAGTCGGCGCGCCACGGACGAACGCACCGAGGCCACGTTCAACATCTCGCCTTCGATGGCGCTGGTCTTGACCACGTCCTCGGTCAGCGCGGCCAGACTGGCCTGGTCGCGCAAGGCCAGACCAACATCGGCCAGCCGTCCCAACAGCAGGCCCTGGGCCCGGCTGACGGCCGCCAGCGGCTCGGCCAGCGTCGCCAGGCTGTAGCGCCAGGTCGGCCAGTCCTTGCGTTGCCAGATATAGAGCGATTCGCCGCGCATGATGCGGTGATTATGGGAGCGATTCGCCGCGGGCACAATCACCGCAACTTATGCGGCGATCGGGAGGGCTAATCGCCGCATATGCCCAGCATCGACCCTGGAGCGGGCCGAAGTGCCGGCCATAGCCGCAGGCGGCTCCCCCGACGGCCTGGCGTGTAGCGACAACACGGCCAGACCGCGCCGCCCCTACACCTCAACGAATTCGGCGCGCGCCGACCGCCCCGGCAACCTGCTCAAAGTCCGCGCGGCGATGCTGCGAACTTGGCCCTGCGCCGCGTCTTCGTCGCACGCGTCGGCTCCGCCGGCACGGCCGTAATCAGCAGGGCGCCATTGGCCATCGTGATGCGCACCTTCCCGCCCACCGCGAAGCCGAGGCCTTCCAGCCACAGCCCATGCAAGCGCAGGCTGGGCACCTGCCGCCCGACCCGCATACCATTGCGGTCCGCGTCGTAGTAGCGATAACCGATGGTGCATTGCGTGGGCCGGCGTGGGACCGAGCGTCTGGGCGCGGCGACCTCTTCGGAATCGGAGCATGCAGGCGGCGCCGACGCCGCACCAGGCAGCGGTTCGGCGGCAATCGCGTCCAAGGGGTCGGGAGATTCGAGCTTGAGCCAGCACGGCGGCGCCTTGGCGGCACGGCGGGTGGATGCGGTCTTCGAACGAACGGAAGCGTTACGGGGCATGACGTTCTCCTTGTGTAATGGAGTCCGCCATCCCCGAGACCAATCAAAGGTGGCGGACGGTGCGGGTTGGTCTACCGGCCACAAGGCAACCGGCGGGCCCGAAGGCCCCCGCGCACCGCCCGCCATAAAGCTGCAAGCCGCGCCCCGTCTCGAACCCAGGCAACAAAAAAGCGCCGGACATCGAAGATAGGCGCTGGTGCGCCTTGTAGATTTCGGGAGACCAATCCCCGCTGCGGAATTTGCCGCAGCGAATAGATATTTACTCGATCACAATAGGTTGTCAACGCTACATCAAAAAACCTGTAGACATCCCTAGAGGCTGCCTCCGTCGCAGGTTAGGTAAACCTGACCCCGATATCGGCCGAGCGGAGCCCTGCTTCGGCAGGGCCTTTGTCTTTTCCGGGGACCGATCAGGCTCAAATTGCCCCGAGGCTCCGCACGGTGCCCTCGTCTTTGGTGACCTTTTGGCCAGCACCAGCTGGCCGCCGATGGGCCACATTGGGTCCTTGGCTTTGATCACCCGTACTTGCGCCGTAGCGGTAGCCAAGCGATAAGCGGCGTTCCTAGCGCGTCGGCGGCGTCCAACCAAGAGGGCGAGTGAAGAATCCTGTGGCGCTTGTCTGTCGGTTGGACTTGTTCTTTATGAGTACCTCCGAGTAGTTGCTAAGAAGCTGCTGATACGTGCGCATCTCAGGATCCAGATCAGTGCGAGACTTGAGAATGAAGCGATACTCGAAAGTGTAGGTGTGGTCGAAATTTGCACCGTTGGCGAAGATGATCACGTCGCAGGAAATGTACTCGTTAGGCTTAAGGTAGAAAGCCGAGCTGCAAATCTTGCTGCTCAACTGCTCCGTTGTGGGTAGCAGGGAAGCGTCGCCATTTTGATAGGTTTGAGCTTGCCACCAGATGTCGATTTCAATTCTCACGGGCATAGCGCCGGAGTTCTTAATTTTGAACGGTAGCGTGACCATGTTTCGGTCCCAGATTGCTCCCGAACCAGGCTCAATGCTGACCTCGGGGAGGATGTCATACATGAGCCCGTCCAGCGCACGACTATCTTCCGCCTCTGCGCGCATGAGGCCTGGTCGCTCAACCAGGAAGTACCGCAAGCCGCCGCCTACGACTAGGACTAGAAGGGTCATGAGGGCAGAGTATTTGGCGAGCCATTCAAGAAAATCCTTGACTGGATGCTTAGTCTTCCCTGGCAAAGTCTTCGACTTGTTTGCTCGCGCTCTGGACATTCCGGCTCCCTAGACTTCCCCAAGTTGAGGATAGCGCCTTATCGGCTTCGAAGGCAGGCACTACTACGAATAAGCGGGGTCAGGTTGTGTGAAGGCAATAAAGTTCCGCAATCGAGCGGCTTGCTGCAGGCATCCTTTACGGACTCAATCCTTGCTCTAGCTGTAGCAATCTGCAGTTCGTAGAACCTGGACAGTGCCTGCTCGCTCACATATGCAGTGGGTATCGTCGCAAACGGTCCTCACATATGACTGAACCCTTCCCCCTCGAAGAGATGTTCCCGATGCCAAGAAAGGTAGGGAATATGGCCTGGATTTAGGGATCGGATTCGCTGCCGAGCCGCAATTGAGAAATGACCCCGTACCGCCGCATCCAAATGTCGAGAGCACAAGAGCACACCGTCGTCGCTGAAAGAAATCAGACCTGTATCAAACATCGCATCAAGGTGAACGGATAGGAGCAGACCATTGAAAGGGTCTAGTCGCTCGGAGCGGCTAGCTTGGGCCCACGGCTTGCAATGACTAGCGCGCAACAGTTGTCGTGGAAGGACCATCCCAGTTACGGCACAACGCCCTTGCCATAGATCCATCAGCGCCTCACGGAACACATCTTGGCCAATCCGCTGACGGACTTCACGCGTTCGTTCTGTTTCGGGTATAGCTGCCAAGCGCGATTCGACCTTGGATGACAGCACAGCAACCGGATGCAGTAGCAGAGAGTGAAGTACACGCAAAGCCTCGAAGATATGTGGGGCACCCCTTGCCAGTCCGACACTGGCCATTCCTGCGGGCGGCACTTGGCTTGAAGTTTCTAGACCGATCCGCGCCGCAGTGCCCGCTTCTGGCAAGGCCAGCAAGATGCCTTCTTCGACGACTTGTATGAGCAAGCTCGCCGAAGATCCGCTGATCTCAGCAACGAACCACTCGCCATCCTGCGCTGAAATCAGATCATAGCCATTGTCAGTGAGCGCCTTCGCAACAAGCGCAGGCAGCATCTTCATCACAGCTAACCCCGCCCAGGAAGAGAATTTTGGTCGACGCCGAAGCGGCGACCGAACAACAGGCACTCATTCGAACTTGGATCAAGCTTCAGGCGCACCATCTCTTCTTGCAGATCGATTGGGGGAGGGGTGGTAGTTGTCACGATGTATTGGAATGGCGGCTCGACACCTGCGAACCCTTCCCTTTCAAGTGCACTTACCAGAGAAAAGAAGTTCTCGTATAAGCCTATGCTCATGTCCGCTTCCCTAGGGCAGTCATGAACCACGAGGCCAGGAAGAGAGCTTGCAGAGCCCGCGCTGTCGAGCATGCAGGCGATATCTCCCAGCAATACTTCCAGAACGCGATAGGCCTCTCCACCCTGCATTGATAAGCGAAATGGGCGGTCTTCGTCGCGCGGGTCGAAGGCACCGAAGGCGCCATCCGGCAATAGGGTCTGCGTCAACGCGTCGGTTATGGACGCCAGGGCCTTCTCTCTGGCTGATTTGTCCTGATGCAGCAAGGTCAGCTGTATTTGTGCACTTCCGAGGTCCTTTTGAATCCTGAGAATCTCGGCTTGCATAGCATCGACCTCCGCCTGAGCCGAAGCCGAGCCAACCGAGCCGTCCCAGCGGGCAAGCTCGTCCAGCAAGTTCGGCCATTTGCTGGCCTCGATCTCGGCCGTTCTCCTGGACAGTCGAACCTTGTTCAGCGCGGCCTTGAGCGATTCTTCCTGTCGTTCAAGCGCCTGAACCTTTGATGTCATTTCGTTCTTACGCGCGAGGGCTGCCGCAGCTCGACCCGATGATTCGCTCATCGCTCTCTGGAGGCTCTGCTTGTCGCGCTGATCTTGAAAATTACTCAAAGAAAGGAGACTGATCTCGGTCTGCACATGCTGGCACTGAGAAAATTGAATATTCCCTTCCTCACAATGCCCGGCAAGATTCCTGAGCCTCAACAGCCTGACCCCAACTGACCTGTACGCCTCCTCATCGCCGCGCCTGCCGGCGTCCGCAAGCTCATACTCAGCGAGAGCCCTCTCACTCTCGCCCCGGCGCAACTTCAACCCTACCCGCAGTTCAGCCAGATTCTGATCGGCCTGTTCCTGCTCCAGCTCCAATTGTGCGAGACGGCTTGCTACCTTCTCACTCGCAGTCTTGATGCGATTCTCTACCGAATCGTCGAACAGGCTAGTAGCACGTATTGGCAGATCGTCGGGAAGGGACCCCATTGCGCGAAGATTGGACTCGATGCGACGCCGGATTAACGTTGGCTCTCTCTGCAGATCATCCCTTTTTTGTTTTTTCTGCCCCAACTCATGTTCCAGTGCCGCAATACGGCCCATCAGCAACGATTCGGATTGATCCATGAGCCCGAGTACGGCTCGCATAACGATGGGCGGGTCTTGACGACTACGCTGCAGGCCTGAGCCCTCGCCCTCACGCCAGGCGAAGAATGATTTGAATCGCGAGCCCTGATCTCGGCTGATCCAGGCCAAGATATGCCTCCATTCAATCGCCTGGCCTGTATCCGGGATGCTGCCCGGTGACACGGAACTCATCATGTCGCTAGCCAAGCGTTTCAGGAAATCCCGATCGTTACTATCTGCCTCTTTGGCCCAGACATCCTCGGTACCTTCACCGTCAATGGCGAAGCCATCCTTGTGAGGGTTGAAGTAGCGGCATAGCGTGAAAGGTCGGCCCTCCAAATTCAGGACTGCGATCACACCACCCTTTGGGAACTCGCTATATAGCTCGTCACGGAGCTCGGTCACCGCCTTTGATGGGTCCCCCAAGCAGTGGCGAAGCAACAGGCACAGCGATGTCTTGCCAACACCATGACCGGCGGCATGGAGCCCGACTGCACTGCCCGCAGCAGGCTCCTTTGCCCATACTACGTTGAGTCCGCGCCTGAAGGGCACGCTCCTGATAATGTTCGCCGTATCAGGTTCCGAAAATATGGAGAGCTTTTTGAACCACAGGCGCGGGGCTTGCCTGTCCTTTGGTAGATACTGGATCAACTGCTCCATTCCGCTACTCCATCATTCAGGCTCGTTTCGCCGAGGTGTCGGTGGATTCTTCGCCTTCAATCGCCGGCGTCCTCGCAGAAGCCTTTGCTGCGGCCCTGTTCAGAATGTCCGCGACACGCGTCGTAGCCCCATCAACTATTACTTCACCCGGGAGGACGGTGTCTTGAACAGCCAGTAGCTGAGTTGAGCCGGTTCGTATTATGCCAACAGATTCGTAATGACGGAGCCAGTTTTGAACTCTATCACCCGTCGTCCGGACGGCGTCGAAGATTCCGAGGTGCTTATTCTCGAATTCGGCAACGAAATCAGCATCTTGCGTACCAATTAGACCGCTAAGTGTGCCCGGTTGCGCCGCAATTTCCAAAGCATCGGTCAACTGACGGCGAAGCAGGTGCCCGGGCTGTCTAATCATCGTGAGCAAAAGCCCGACAAGTCGTGCATCAACCTCATCTCGGATGATGCCGCGGGACGAGTAGGTTGGCGCGGCCTGCTGGCCCGGGGGCGGATTCAAGAGACTGACGTATGGCTCGCCATTTGCCTTGGCAAGCGTCATACGGTCGAACTCACGGAGCACCAAGTTGCGGGTACGGTATTCGCCAAACTCTCGGATCTCTTTATCCTTGAGGACGCGGAAAGTTTCACTTGGGTAGTCAGCACCCATCACTTCGGTCGGGTCGAGAACGTAGCGCAGTTCGTCGCGGCCTAGGGTGTAGAGGCTGGCGTAGTAGGCATCTAGCTCCGCGCGAAGAACGGCGCGGCGCGTCACATTGAACGCAAAGGGTGGGCCATCGAAGCCGAGGTCGCGCGCCCATGGTTCAAGGTCATGGGCGGTATAGATCAGCTCCAGCACACGCGGAATCACAAAGGCCACGTCGGCTTCGGAGTAGCGGGCTGGCGGAAGAATAGGAAGCTGTTCAAACACGCCTTGCGGAATGCTTGGCTGACTCAATGCGTTGCGGAGACTATAGTCAAGCACCAAGGAGTTGTAGTTCGCGCAGAGCAGGGCCTGATCCCGCGAGCTCGGCTGGATCGTCAAGATCCAACCGTATGTCGAAGGCATATGGGGGAGAATTGTCGCGATGATTGTGCGCTCATCGGTTGAACGGGCAACCCGACGAAATCCGAGGAAGCTGCTGGCAGTGCGGCTCACTCCCCAGCGCTGGAGATAAGCGTCGAATGCATCACTCGATACAGCGGTCTCGAGTGTGGCAAAGAAATCTGCGGAATTTAGCTCCAATTGGGTTGGTGAGCGCAACTGACCGCCATCAAAGGTCTTGTACCGATGATTGAACTGAAAGCCGAAATCGCCTTCGTACGCGGCAAGCCATCGACCCGAAGCCAATTCTTCATGGAACAATTCGGCAATGGGCTTCAGCTCACCTGCAGTGGATGCGTTTGACTTGTCAAACATTCGCCGCAATTTAATCTTCCAGGGGTTGCCATCGACCAGCCCCTCATGGATCAGCACGGGCGCGGCACGGTAGAGCTTTTTGGTCAGCTCGGCGTCGCATTCGCTGCGGAACACCGGGCAAGTCATCGTGTTCGGGTTGATCAGACGGAACTCGTCCGGCGTCAACACGAAACGGCGGCGCGGGTCGGCGAGCTGAGTCACCTGAGTGACGAAGCAGACGAACACAGCACGCATGGCGGCGCCCAGAGTCAGCAAACAGAACTTCATGCGGCTGTCCACCGCCGGGAACAGCTTCTCCCGATTTTCTAAGTCGTACAGGCTGACCAGTCGCCTGCGCTGGGTGATGTACGCAAAGTAAGCCTTGGTGCTCTCGTCGGTGGCGATACCGGTCGGCACGATGAAGCCAGCTCGGCCAGCGTCCGCAGTGACTTGACTAATAGTCTCGGCGAACAATGCATAGGTGTTGACGTCGCCCACTCCGGTGAGTGGATAACGGCCGCCGTCGTCGCCATCGACATGGGCGAACACACTGGCAGCCTCGGCGGTGCGACGGGCAGACATGAATTCGATGTACAAGCGCTTTTCCACCTGCGCCTGCACCGTGCTATGCCCGGCTTCCGGGTCCAGGTGCACGCTCAGCATGCCCTCGCTCAGCCACTGGATGCGCTGGCTGCGTTCGGCCTTGGTCCGGGCGCTGGCTACATCGCGATTGCGACTGGCGAAAAACTCCTCTTCCTGCAGCTTGATGCGCTCCCATGGTGGGTTACCCAGCACGCAGGTGAAGCCACCGGCCGCGTGCACCAATGGGAATGCCAGCGGCCAGTGCAGAACGCGGGCTTCCGCGCAGGCTGCGCTTGCGGCCTCGCGCTTGAGAGCGTGGCCGGGGGCGTATTCGCCCAGCAGTTCCAGCACCACGGTCCCGGTGGTTGGCACCGCATCCTGGTTTGCTTCGACCTTGGGCTGGAGGAAGGCAGCCAGCAGCATGTCCGCCGCGTGGCGGAGCGGACTGTCAGCGGATTCGTGAGCAAAGGTCTGCCAAGCAGCTTGCTTGGCAGCGATCTGTTCCAGCGTGTCGTCCGGCAGCGCTTCCAAGGCGCGCAGCTTGTCCATCCCGCCCGGCCGCAGGCCGAGCAGATCGCGCTGGCCAAATGCTTGCGCGGTGCGCTTGCGTTGCAGGTCCTTCAGCTCGGCCGCGTTCTGTTTAGCCAGCGCCTTGCAGACTTCCTTGTCATCGCCAGATAGCGCCTTGAAGGCGTCCTTGGGAATTCCTTGCTCAAGCGCGGACAAGTGAGTCAGGCCTAACAACGCGTCGCCACACTGCAAATGATGGTCGAGGAATCCCAGTGGACGATCTGGGGTCATGGCCTCCAACCACAGTGACATGCGCGCCAGTTCTATGGCCATGGGATTTCGATCCACCCCGAAGATGCAATGGGTGATGACATCGCGCAGAGCGTGGCGGAAGTCCTCGCCGCTGGGGGTGCCTTGCGCACGCAGCTGGGCGAGACGCGTAGCGAGTCGACGCGCGGCTCCCAGCAGGAAGTGGCCGCTGCCGCACGCCGGATCGCAGACAGTGATGGACAGTAGCGCGACCTCGGGATCGGTGGCGCCGCTAATGCGCTGCTGGATGACTGGCTCCAGCGCGGAATCCAGCAACTCCTGCACCAGCGAATCCGGCGTGTAGTAGCTGCCGCTGGTCTTGCGCGCATTGCCCTTGGAACTTTCCTCATTGGCGAAGCGGAACACGCGGCCGTCGGCGCTGATGTCGGGCACCAGCTCCAGCAGGCTTTCGTACACGCTGCCCAGTTCTTCCGGGCCCATGTCGCGCCAATTGATACGGGCGAGACTGCGGTCACTGCGCATCCAGCCGAGCTTCGCGACCGCTTCCAACAGGGCGCAGTTGCCCAAGGTGCTGGCGTCCAGATCCGGACACTGGTCTTCGGCGAAGAGGCCCCCGAGCGCCGGCAGGGCCAGCAGCGGCTGACCATTTGCCAAGCCGGTGAGAACAGGTTTCAACCCATCCCACAGATCGGTGTGTCGGTCGAAGGCGCGGCGCTTGCGGGCGCGGGCGCACAGGCGGCGCAGGCTGTAGCCATCGGCATAGAGCTTCACTGCATCGGTGTTGGCGTCGGCCGGATGCAGCAGGCCACGCTCTTCGATGGTGAGCAAGAAGATCAGCCGGTAGACCAGACGCAGTAGTTGCTGGAAATAGACGTTGCGGTCGAGCCTGCCACTGGCCAGCGCGTCGCGCATGGCTTGATTGGCGGCCTCCACCAGGAAACCTTGGCCCAGTGCGACCAATGCTTCTTCCACGCCCTGGCGAAGCTGCTCACGGGCACGGGTGCCCTGCTCCTTACTGCCCTCGCGCCAAGCTTCCAGCGGACATTGCTGCGGTAGATTGCCTGGGCTGCCGAAGCGGCTGGCGTGGATCAACAGCCACAGCAGGGAGAAATCGGCGTAACGCTCCTCGCTGAAGATGCGCTCCAGATCGGCCTCGATCCACGCAGGACGAGTGAGGCTGGCGTTGTCGCGAGCGAGACGAAATTGCAAGCCGTTGCTGGCGACGCCCCACAGGGCCGCGTCGCTGGCATTGAGCCAGTCCTGCAGCAGGCCGAAAGCGCTACGCTGGCGGTTGCTGTCACCGTAGCGGCGTTCGCGCTCGTCCAGACGCTGGCCAGCGGCGGCCACCACCAGCGGCAGACGGCCTTCGCGGGCGATGGCGGCAACCGGGTATTGGCGTTCGGAAATGACCTGTGGCGCGGCCTGCGGTTGCAGGTCGGTGGCGCCGAACACCTCACGCAATAGGGCCTGCACGAAGCGGGCGGTCAGGGCGTGTGGGTTGTCGGCGCGCGAGCGAGCGGTGTCGAACTCGCTCCAGTGGGCCTGTGCGATACGCCAGTAGCGGCCCAGCTCGTCACGCAGGTTGAGGCCCTTGGGAATGCCATAGTCGGCCGGCGACTGATGGGCGGCCTTCAATGCCGCGATGTTGCTCAACCATTCGGCCGGCAAGAGGCCACCTTCGATGTGGATGGCGTCGAACTCCAAGGCGGCAGTACGACGACTCACGCCACACCGCCGGGCATCAGCACGAAGGCGGCGATGACATCCACTGGCTTGAGAGCACGCACCTCGTAGCGACCTCGTGCATCGGCGGCCTCGCGCACGCGGCGGTGGTCGGCCAGCAGGCGCTCGGCTTGCGCGTCAGCCAGTTGCTCCAGAACTTCGCGTCGCTCTTCCAGCAATGCAAGCACGTTTTGCATTTCGCGCTGGCGCACTGGCTCGGGCAAGTTGCCAGTGGCCGGAGCCTGCAGCCAGGCCAGCATCTGCTCGCCCTGCACCTCCGCAGGATTGGCGCGACCCTGCCAGGCCACCGATAGCGCTTCTTCCACCAGCAGCACGCTACTTCGCCCAGAGCGGGTAGTGGTGATCTGGTGGCGCAGGCGCAACAGCAGCACGATGGTGATGGTGTCCACCACTGTACTGCGCCAAACGCCGATGCGGCCAAGTGTGGCGAGTTGCCGGTTGTCGCGGGTTTCGCCGCTGACGGCACGCTCCAACAGCTCGTCGGCCAGCGTACTTACCAGTGGGTGACTGCGACTGACATAGCGGCAGCGCGGCGCAGGTGGCTGAGTGAAATCGATGCCGATGTCGCCGGTTAGGTTTGCCGCCTCCAGACGCTCGCATAGAGCTTGCGGCAATGCGGAAATTGGTGCGGTGGCGCCACGCTTCGGACGGAACTGCAGAGCAGCGCCAAGCCGAGCCATGGCTTGGGTGGTGAATCGCTTGACGTCATCGCTAGCGCCAAGCACGGCTTTCATGCGCTCCCATTCGGGCAGCACGTCGGCCGGGCGCAGGCGGCGCTGGGCGAACACGGTGCGATTGCGCTTAGCCTTCTCGGCCAGGTCGGTCCAGCGCACGTGCAGCGCACGGCTTTCCTCGTACTGATCGAAGTCGAACGCCTGCTGTGGGCCTCCGACTCGCTCGCTGCGCAGCATCACCGCCTTCATCAACGCCAGGGTCAGCGTGTGGTCGTCGTCGGGCAGTGGCACGGGAACGCCGAGCTCCTGGCGGATCTTCTCCGCCTTTCGCAGGATCACCTGCAGCACCGCACCGTCGACCGGGTTGTTGGCGCCATACATCAGGGTCGCGCGTACCTTGGGGCTGGGTTGGCCAAAACGATCTACGCGGCCTTCGCGTTGCTCATGGCGAGTGGGATTCCACGAAAGGTCGTAATGGACCACGGCGTCGAACTGTTCCTGCAGGTTGACGCCCTCGGACAGGCAGTCGGTGGCGATCAGCAGGCGGCGCTCGGCTTCGCCCAGCGTTTCGACGCGGCGCTCGCGCTCCTCGGACGGAAATTCGCCGGTGACCGCATCCACGGCAACGCCGCGGAACTTGCCATCCAGATGCTCGCGCAGGTAGTTGGCGGTGGCGATGTATCGACAGAACACCACCGGGTTGAAGCCGTCGGCGATGAGCTGCTTAAGGTGCTCGGCGAGCAGACGCAGCTTGGGATCGCCCTCCTCGCCCGCCAGCTTGCGGGCCTGGGCCAACAATGCATGCAGGTCAGGATCGCCCGTATCAGCAGCCGGCGCCACGTCGTCCTGATCCAGCGCGTCCTCGCTGCCGTCAAACAGGGTTTCCAGCACCTCCTGCGGTGCGTTATCCACTTGTCCGGAAAGCAAACGGGTATGCAGGGCCTGCACGGCCGCGGCGGGGCTGGAGGCCACGCAACGCATCAACGCCAGCGTGCCCCAGAAGCTCAGGCGCTGGCGACGGGCGTCATCGCCAGCGCGCTGCGTGACGTCACGGCAGTAGTCGAGCACGTCCTGGAAAAAGCTGTCCCACTGGCCACTGAGGTGATAGATGGCTTCGCCAATTTCCCGCTTTGGGAAAATGCTGCCGTCACGCCATTCATCGATGTCCGGGCGGCGGCGCTGGACGAAGTGCTGGGCGAGTTGTTCGCGCAACTTGTCCTTATTGTCGCCACTGGCCGTGGCGAGCTGGGCGAACACAGGCTTGAGCAAGGCCAGCAGGCTGTAAAAGGCGTCCTGGTCGCCGCTGTGTGGGGTCGCTGTGAGTAGCACCAGGTGGCGCTCGGCATCGTCGGCCAACTCGCGCAGCAACTCGAAGCGCTGCTGGCGCGCCTGGCCTGTGCTGACACAGGTGTGCGCCTCGTCGACGATGACAAATTCCGGGCAGGCACGGATGAAGTCGTGGCGATGCCGGTCGGACTTGATGTAGTCCAAGCTGACTACGGTAAAGGCATGGGCGTGGAAGATCGAATCGCCGATCGGCAACCCACGCTCAAGGCGGGCGGCGCTGCTGGCGGTAACCGCCATCGCCGGAATATGGAAGCGCTCATTGAGCTCGCGTACCCACTGCTCGACGAGATGCGGCGGGCACAGCACGGCCATGCGCTGGATTTCGCCGCGGTCAAGCAACTCACGGGCAATCAGCGCGGCCTCGATGGTCTTGCCGACGCCCACATCGTCGGCGATCAGTAGGCGCACCGGATCCAGGCGCAGCGCCATTAGCAGTGGCACCAGCTGGTAGGTGCGCGGCTCTACCGAGATGTTGCCAAAGCAGCGAAACGGTCCGGCGCCGCGGCGCAGTGCCATGCGCAAGGCATCGGCCAACAACAGGGCATCGTGCTGACCGCCTTCTTGCGCCGGATCGGGGGCGGGGAAGTGTGCGGGGCCGATGTCCGGCTCCAGGCCGGTATGCATGAGCGCTCTTTCATCCTCTCCACCAGCGAGCGGCCGCAGCCGCAGCAAGGGCGCAACACTGCCGGGTTCGACGATCCACTCGCGGCCGCGGGCTCGAACGAGTGAGCCAGGAGTGTATTGGGCGAAGGGCGTATTCATTGGTAGGGTTTCAATGGCCTAGTAGCCGCGCCAAGCGCTGGAAAAGTGGTATCCAGGCGTCGGGATCAGCAGGAAAACGGATGAAGGTGTAGCCGCGGTCTTCCCACGCGGACTGCAACTCGCGCGGGGTATCGGGCAGGGCGATCGCGGCGTAGTGGTCGGGCCAGTGCAGGACGGTGCAAGCATCGACTTGAGCAGTGGCCGGTAGCGGTAGCAACGCAGCGTACTGGTCGCGTGCATGCAGCCATTGACCGGACCAACCGGGCTTGGCGACGGGCTCCGATGACAGCACAGGCGTGTGTGCCGCCACCTGCAGCTCGGTCTGCACTTGGGCCAAGCGCCAGAGGGCACGCAGGGCCTGCGGGTCGCGCCGGTCGATCAGCTCATGGTCGGGCTGGTTGTAGTACGAGAGGAGGCAGCGGTAGCACCCGGCAACGCACTTCACATCGTCCTGATCGGACAGCGTCTCGAAGTCGGGCATCGCTCCTTCGGCTGGCACATCGTAGTGCATGACGCGTAGTGCCTGCCGGGCGACTTGGGCAAGCGCGTCAGGCTCGTTGGCCAAACGCGTCAGTACGCCGGCGCCGCCTTCGGTCGTCTCGTAAAACAGCACGCCACGACGCAGGCGGGCATCAGGCAGTGGTTCGGCCAACAGCTCGGCTTCTTCGAGCTGGTAAATCGCTTCGATGCCGCGCTTGAGTGCGTGTTGCAGCGTGGCCAAGGTGACTGGGGCGCAATCACCATGCGGTTGCAGCAGCAGCGCGTTCTTGTGGTCCTGCACGAACGGCACAATGCGCTGCGGCGGGAGTCTGTCGTCGTTGCCTCCGCCACTGCCGTCGTCCACCTCCTCCTTCACCCACCAGCCGGTGCGTGGGTTGATGAAGAAGCCGAACAAGTTGGGGTTCCTGCGTCGGCGCAGACCTTTGTTGATTCGGGTGACGGTGGCCTGGGGACCGTAGCGCAAAGTCAGAATGTCGCCCTCACCATCACAGGCCAGAACGGTACGAACATCCACTTGTCCGCCACGGACGCCCCATTTGAATACGGTCTGCAGCTCGAAGGCCTGGCGCTGACGCTCCTCGTCGTTGGCGGTGATGCGCTCGGCCGGCTCGGTGTCGACGTTCTCGATGCGGAACATGCCGTTGATCTGCTCGGCATCGTGCAGCGGCATGGCGCAGGAATGACAGTCGTTCCAATGGCTTTCGAAATGCGCCGCGCCGCAATGCGCACACACGCGCGTTGCCTGGGTGGCAAGCAAGCCGCCGGCTGTAGCTTGGTCGGCCGCGGACAACGCGATGCGCGCGCGTACCACGCGGTAGGCGCGGCCTTCGTGATAGACGAGGCTGCGCGGGCCGAACTCGGACAGCGCCAGGAACCGGGGTCGCTGCAAGAACAAGTTGCCGCTGCGTACGTCGGCGCGACCCGGCACATAGGCCATCAACGGCAGGCGCGGGAAGTTGTAGCCAGGCAGGAAACCCTCGGTCGCCAGATACCGGTAGGTGTAGAAGTCGCTGGACAGGGAGTCGCGCCCATGCAGCAGCAAGTTGATCTGGTCGATGGCCTGATTCAGACGGCGTCTGGCGTCGTCCCGCTCGCGGCGGTCGGTGATGGCGTAGTTGTCCAAGGTAGCCTGTGCGAGCCGCTTCTGTCGCTCGGCCGAACTGAGCAAGTCACGCCAGCGATTGAACGCTGCATTGAATTGAGCAGCAGCATCGGCAATGACCTGTTGTGCGAATGCATCGGGGCCCGGGTACCATGGAGCGCGCTCCGTGTCGATGTGGCCGGCCATTGCCTGGAGAATGCGCGCGGCCCGCGCCGTCGCGTCTACCCTTGCCTGCTCAGTGCCCATGGCAGTAGCAAGCGCATCGCGCACCGGCGCAAGGGGTAAGCTCGGATCGACTACGTTGGAGATCGAGCGATCAAGCTGCTGCCCGGTGGCGGCCAGCCAGATCGCCTGCAGGTGACTGCGGATCAGGGCTTCGTTGGCCAGATCAAGCAGCGGCGCCCTGACCACACCGTGGACCATGGCCGACGGTTCACGGAAGAAGTACTGGTCATGCGGGCTGCGCGCGGCGCAATACGTGACCACGAGTGCCGCCTGACCACTGCGCCCGGCACGGCCCGCTCGCTGGACGTAGTTGGCGGGCGTGGGCGGCACGTTACGCAGATAGACGGCATTGAGCGCGGAGATGTCCACGCCCAGCTCCATGGTCGGCGAGCAGAACATCACCGGCAGAAAACGATTGGGTTCGCCGTGCTCACGTGCAGTCGCCTTCAGCTCACCGGCAAGCTTCTGCTGCTCAGGCTCGCCGAAACGGAAGCGGATCTCGCGCAGGGCACGCAGTTCGGCATCCACCTGGGCAGTGTGCTCGCGCGCTTCCATCGCAAACAGCGAGCGGTCTTGCTGTGCCAGAACGTCGGCAATGCCCCGGTACTGCTCAATGAAGAATGCGTTGGCGGCCGTTCCGCCTTCACCAGCAAGGAAGCGGATGCGCCCAGCGTTGAGGCGGTACCCAGGAAGGTTAAAGTCGGTGTGCTCGTCCCTGCGGATGAAGCCGCCTGCCTGCGCGGTGCGTATCATGAACTCGAACAGCGTCTGGTACTCGTTGCGGCTCAGCGAGCCTGCGTGCGCGTCCTCCCACAGCCGGGAGTCGCGCAAGGTCTTGCCGAGCAGAGTCTGCAGCCCGCCTCGCAGGATCAGTTCCTCGTCCCGCCCACGCAGCGCCTGTGCGGGTGGCGGCTGCAGAAACAGCCAGCGTCGGCCCAGCAGCAGCTCCTCGCGGCCGAATCCCCAAGGGTTGCGCAGCAAGCGCAACGCCTCATCCCGGCGCTGGGCCAGCATTTGCGCGTCAAGCGCCGCGGCATCCACGGCTAGGCCCTTGCGCATGTAGTTGAATAGCGCGTGGAAGGCACGCTCGCGTACCGCTGCGTTGGCATTGCGAAACAGCGGGGGTGCATCGACGAATACCTTGGCGTCGGCGCAGAGAGTGGACAGTCCCTGGTAGTCAGCTCGAAGCAGGCCAAGCTCTTCCAGGTTCGGATTCGTGTAGCGCCAGCCGCGCCGCTGGTCGTACCACACGCGATACGCCAGCACGAAGCGAAGCGCCTCTTTTGCATCGGCTAGATCGCGCCCGATCGCCGCGGAATCCTGCATCCATTCCCGGCGGTGGCTCTCACTCGGGTCTTCCCCATGGCCAAGCTCCCTGTTGAAGCCGAGCGCACCGAGCACAGCGGTGCCAATTTCGCTGTCGGACAGGCCGTCGTCGCCGGCTTCGCGCAACGCCCGGTAGATCGCCCCGCGCAGCAGCATGACAAAGGTAAAGTCGTTGAAATGACCAGCTTGGAGCGCAGCGTCCTGGCGGTTGTCGGTGAAACCGAGCAGTTTTCGCTTGTCCGTTTCGATGGCCTTCCCATCCGGGCCGTGCATCCAGCGCAGGACGCTGGTGGTGAGGAGCGTCGTGGCCGAGCTTCGGCCCTCGGCCGACAATGCGGACAATCGATTGATGTCTTTGCCTTGTGCGCCATGTACGTCCCGGCATTGCAGGCAGAAGCGAAACTTGCCGGGCAAGAACCAATAGTCCCGTCCCGTACCGACCCGCCCGTCCGGTTGAACCAGAAGCTGCTCGGCTGCCAGGTGGCGATGGGTTCGCTTCAGCCGCGGCTCGCCGGCAGGCGAGGTTTCGATCCACGATTCCGGGTAATCCTCCACGCGCCCGGTGAAATCCAGGGTTCCCGGCGCAGGGTCGCCCAGGAGGAACCCGAGCCTCTCACCTTGTGCATCATCATCGGCATCGGACCCGTCCTCGTTTTGGCCGGTCTGCCTTGGCATGTCGTCGATGTCGCGTGCCAGCAACATGCGCCCGCCGCCCTCGTGGCGCAGGCGCACGGGGTGGTAGTCCTGGCCACATGTGCGGCAGAAATAGGTGGAGTACAGGCGCTTGGTCGGGTCGGCGGGTAGGAACTGCTGCCCCTCAAGCTCCACTGGCCGCGAGTTGTACGGGTCGAGCGTCGTGTACGCCACGCCAGCGCCACTGATGAACTGATGTAGTCGGAATGCGAAGAAGGCTTTTTCGCTTGCCCCCTTGCTAGCGATTCGGATGTTCTCTGGCACCGCAGCTGTCAGCAGAATGTCGCGCAGCGCGCGTCCTGCTGCGTCATCATCTCGCCCTGATTCCGCGGCCAACAAACTGGTCGCCATGGCCACGGTCAACGGCTTGGCTCGCACCCATTTCTGTCCCTGGTCGCGGGTAATGCCCAGGCGGGTCTCGACCCAGATCGCCAAGGGATGTTCGCGCAACGCCTGATCACTGAGGTCTGAACGGATACCGTCATCGATTGCAGTCGCGAGTTCGCTTGCAACGGATTCGGCGGTTCTCGCGGGATCGGTGGCTCGATCGAGATCCTCAGTGATGATGTTGAAGTGCGGAATCGTCGTGGCAAATAGGGTCGATGCCACTTCCGCAACTTGGCGATTCTGGTCCTGCTGAGTGCCACCTGACGCCATTGTGGCCGAAGTGCCAATGCACTGCAGGCGCTCCGGGGCCATCCGCTCGCGCACGCGTCGTACCAACATGGCCACGTCGGCACCTTGCCGGCCGCGATAGGTGTGCAGCTCGTCGAGGACGAGGAATTGGAGTCCCGCACAGTTGCGAATCACCTGTGTGTCCAGTTCTGACTGACGCGTCATGAGCATTTCCAGCATCATGAAGTTGGTCAGCAGAATGTCTGGCGGGCTGTCCTTGATCCGCTGACGCTCCGCTTCATCTTCCTGGCCCGTATAGCGGGCAAAAGTCACTGGGCCCGCTTCACCGAGAAACTTGATCAGCTCCTCGCGCTGGCTGTTGGCCAAAGCATTCATCGGATAGATGACGATGGCGCGGGTGCGTCGGGCTTTGTCCTGCTCCTTGGCGCGAAGCACGGCGTCAACGATGGGCAGAAAGAAGCACATCGACTTGCCCGAGCCCGTACCCGTAGTGACCACGAAGCTCTCGCCCTTGGAGCCAAAGGCAATCGCCTGCTCCTGATGGCGGTAGAGGCCTATCGGAAAGCACTTCGCGGTTTGCGGAGACAGCTCGCCTGCCATGGCAAGTTCCGCAGTCGAGCGGCCTGGCTGGTATCGGGGATTGATCTGAATAAGAGGTTCGGGCCAGTAGCGCCCACTGGAATAGGCATCATCGATGCCACGCCGCAGATCGTCGGCCAGGATTGTCGTAAATGAACGGGCGAACCGACTGTAATCGCCGATCAGTTGTTCCCGTAGCGAAAAAACATCCATCCTTCCCCCTATTCAGCGCCACTCGTCGCTTCATTTCCAACAAAATCAGTTCCACTGCACCCGTCTCATCGACTGGTGCTCCGAGCAGGATGCTTTGAAGCACCTGCAGTAAACATCGCATGCGTCATCTCCTCCGGCGCAATGCGGGGGCGACCTCTCTTGGTTTCGGCGATACATCTGCGCGAACGGCTCATCCATCGGGATCAGCGCTGCGTATACCATCGTTCTGACCAATAGCAGTGGATGGTCGGCCAACATGAAGTCCTCCAGCCGCTGGACCGTGAACATTTTCTCCATGAAGACATCGGAGCCGCGCACTAGTCGGCCTGATGAAGACACAACCAGTCTAGCGGGAAGTTGGGTATTTCAGTAGCCTGATAGGGCTCGTTATGAAGCCCTTGCAAGGGCACGGGCATAAACATGCATGCATCTCGCTCCGCGATACCAACTACGCGGCACTTGTTGGACACCCATCGAAATTTGGCCCTAACGGCGAAACTATGATAGATCGCGCAGCTCTTTCAATAGAAGTTGGCCATTTGGGCCCACGCAGCCACAAGGCAGCCCGCAAAGCATTGATTTTTCTTATCAATGAAGCGGCGACTGCGTAACTACCGGTCAACGTGCGTTTCAATTTTCAGTGTAAGTTGACCCAGACGGCCAACTTATGCTTACAAGCATAAAAATCCAACTGCGTTGCATGCTTATGGTGGGCCCACCAGGATTCGAACCTGGAACCAAAGGATTATGAGTCCTCTGCTCTAACCGTTGAGCTATAGGCCCGGACGCGTCCGGAGCGGGCGGCGATGCGTCGGCCGCCGGCTTGGCGCCTCTGGCGTGCATGCAGAGGAAGGCGCCGAGACGGGCATGAGTTTAGCGTCCGGGGTGGCGTCGTGTCTTCCTGGGCTGTCGGAGCGTGTGCAACCGCCGGCTCGCACGCATGTGGCTACCCAGGGCAAATGGCAAGGCGGCGCTTGATTGGGACGCCCACGGCAATCCGCAATGGAAGAACGTCAGCTCTGATGGTTAGCCGGGAAAGCCCGTCGGGACTGAAGTCCCTCCCACAACAGCCTGCTTTTTCCACAACAGCGCCGCATCGGTGGCCGATGCGACGCCGCTAGCCGCGCAAGCGCCCTCCCCTCAATCCTCCAAGCCCAACACCAGCACCCCTAGCGGCGGGATGGTCAGCGCCAGCGAGGCCGGATGCCCATGCGCGCCGACGTTCTCGCTGCGCACGCTGCCGCCGTTGCCGGTGTTGCTGCCGCCGTAGATCTCCGCGTCGGAGTTCAGCAGTTCGCGCCAGCGGCCGCCGCGGGGCACGCCGATGCGGTAACCGTGATGCACCAGCGGGGTGAGGTTGGCCACCACCAGCAGCGGGGCGTCGCTGCCCTGGGCGGTGCGCAGGTAGGCGAACAGGCTGTTGCCGGCGTCGTCGCCGATGACCCAGGCGAAGCCGTCGGGGTTGTCGTCACGGGCGTGCAGCGCGGGGTGTTCGGCGTACAGGCGGTTGAGGTCGCGGACCAGGCGCTGGATGCCGCGGTGGCGCGGGTCGTCGAGCAGGTGCCAGGGCAGCGCGGCGTCGTGGTTCCACTCGGTGGGCTGGGCGATTTCGCAGCCCATGAACAGCAGCTTGCGCCCGGGGTGGGTGTACATGAAGCCGAGGTAGGCGCGCAGGTTGGCGAAACGCTGCCAGTCGTCGCCGGGCATGCGCCCGAGCAGGGAGCGCTTGCCGTGCACCACTTCGTCGTGGGAGATCGGCAGCATGAAACGCTCGGAATACGCGTAGACCATGCTGAAGGTCAGTTCGCCGTGGTGGTAGCGGCGGTAGATGGGGTCCAGTTCGATGTAGTGCAGGCTGTCGTGCATCCAGCCCATGTTCCACTTGTAGTTGAAGCCCAGGCCGCCGTGCGCCAAGTCGGCGGTGACGCCGGGCCAGGCGGTGGATTCCTCGGCGATGGTGATGGCGCCGGGCGCGTGCTCGGCGACGACCTGGTTGAGCCGGCGCAGGAAGGCGATGGTTTCGTAGTTCTCGCGGCCGCCGTGGATGTTGGGCACCCACTCGCCGGCGTTGCGGCTGTAGTCGCGGTACAGCATGGACGCCACGGCATCCACGCGCAGGCCGTCGACGTGGTAGCGCTGCAGGAACTCCAGCGCGCTGGCGATCAGGAAGCCGGAGACTTCGCGCCGGCCGTGGTTGTAGATGAGCGTGTTCCAGTCGCGGTGGAAGCCTTCGCGCGGGTCGGCATGTTCGTACAGCGAGGTGCCGTCGAAATGGGCCAGGCCGTGGGCGTCGGTGGGGAAATGCGCCGGCACCCAGTCGACGATGACGCCGATGTCTTCGCGGTGGCAGCGGTCGACGAAGCGGGCGAAGCCGTCGGGCGAGCCGAAGCGCGCGGTGGGCGCGAACAGGCCCAGCGGCTGGTAGCCCCAGGAGCCGCCGAACGGGTGTTCGGTGACCGGCATCAGTTCGATATGGGTGAAGCCCATGTCGGCGACGTAGGGAATCAGGCGGTCGGCCAGCGCGTCCCAGTCGAGCATGCCGCCGTCGTCGGCGTGCATCCACGAGCCGGCGTGGATCTCGTACACGCTCAGCGGCGCGCTGGGGCCGTGGCGGCGCGCGCGCGAGGCCATCCAGGCGTCGTCGCGCCACTGGAACGGGGTGGGATCGGGCACGATCGAGGCGGTGCCGGGCGCCAGTTCGGCGCGGCGCGCGACCGGGTCGGCCTTGGCCGGCAGGTCTTCGCCGCGCGGGCCGCGCAGGGCGTACTTGTAGTGCGCGTCGGCTTCAACGCCGGGCACGAACAGCTCCCACACGCCGGCCTGGTGGCGCAGGCGCATCGGGTGGCGGCGCGCGTCCCAGGTGTTGAAGTCGCCGATCACCGCCACGCGGGTGGCGTTGGGCGCCCACACCGCAAAACGGGTGCCGCGCACGCCGTCGACTTCGACCACGTTCGCGCCCAGCGCATCGGCCAGTTGCAGGTGGTGGCCTTCGGAGATCAGGTGCAGGTCGAAGTCGCTGAGCTGCGGGCCGAAGGCGTAGGCGTCCTCGGTCTCCTGCTCGCCGCCGGGCCAGCGGATGCGCAGCCGGTAGCGGCCGTCGTCGGGCAGCGTGGCGGCGAAGAAGCCAGGGCTGGGGCCTTCCTGCAACGGCACCTCGCGGCCGTCGTCGAGCACCGCGACCACCGCTTCGGCGCCGGGCAGGTAGCTGCGCAGCACGCGCGCGTCGCCGAGGCGGTGCGCGCCGAGCACGGCGAACGGATCGCCGTGGCGGGCATTGGCGAAGGCACGCAGCGTCGCCTCGTCCCAGGCGTGGCCGGCATCAATCATCGAATCGCCTCCTCGGGCGCGGGAAAGCGCTCGAGTATGCGCAACAGTCCCTGTATCGGCACCATGATCCAGGCCGGGCGGTTGGCGGCCTCGTAGCGAATTTCATAACTGGCCTTCTCGATCAGGAACAGCAAGGTGGTGGTTTCGAAGGCGGCCGGCGCCACCCACGGATGCGGGCTGGCGTCGAGCACCTGGCGGTAGGCGGCCAGGAAGGTAGCGCTGGCGCGGCTGCGGAACGCGGACAGGAAGGCGTCCAGCGCGGTGTCCAGGCCGACCCCGGCGCGCGCCGCGGTGCCCTCTTCGCCGCGTGCGGACACTTCGCTGGCGTAGTCCAGCGAGCGCAGGAAGCCGGCCACGTCGTGCAGCGGGCTGGCCTTGGCGCGGCGCTCCTCCAGCGACTTGGCCGGCTCGCCTTCGAAGTCGATCAGCACCACGTCGTCGAAGGCGACCAGAATCTGGCCGAGGTGGAAATCGCCGTGCACGCGGGTCAGCAGCGCGCCGGCGAGCAAGGCCGGGGCCTGCTGCAACCAGGCGTCCAGGCGCGGGCGTTGCGCGAGCAGGGCATCCACCGCGGCACGCTCGGCGCCGTCCTCGCTGCCGTCGCGATGCGCGGACAAGGTGTCCCACATCGCCTGCACCTCGTGCTCCACGCCGGCGACCACCTGCCGCGCCGCGGCGGCATCCACCGGCTGCGGCGCGAACGCGGCGGCGTCGGTGGGCTGGGCCAGCGCGTCGTGCAGTTCGGCCAGGCGGCGGCCGACCACGGCGGCGAAGGCGTCGTAGCCGGCCACGCTCTCCTCGCGTGCGGCCTCGTCCTGCGCGGCGGCGTATTCCTCGGCGCCGCGCGCCAGGTGGTCCAGGGTCCAGCGCCAGGCATCGCCCTGGTTGCGCACGAAGCCCTGCAGCAGCGCCAGCGTGGTTTCCCCGCCCTGCGCATCGACCCGGGTGACGTGGCCGAACAACGGCGCGGCGTTGGCGTAGCCGATCTCGGTCAGCCGCGCGCCGAGTTCGATCTCGGGATTGGCGCCGGCGGAGACGCGGCGCAGCAGCTTGAACACCGCCTTGTCGCCGACGATCAGCGAGCTGTTGCTCTGCTCGGCCGACAGCCAGCGGATCTCGGCATCGTCGGCGATCTCGACCGCGGCCAGCGCCGGCGTGGGGCAGAAGCGGATCTGCTCGGGCGCGGCATCGGCGCCGGCATGGGTTTCGCCATCCACCGCCAGCACGGTGCCCTCGCGCAAGGCGGCGAGCATGTTGCGGGTCAGCGCTTTCAGCGCGAAGCCGTCGGTGAGGTAGCCCACTTCGCGGCCATGCCGCACCCGCGCCAGCGCCAGTTGCTCGGCCAGCACGCTGGGCTGTTCGCGGTCCCAGACGATGCCCAGCGGCAGGATGTAGCGCTCGCGTTCGCCATGCTCCAGTTCCGCTTCGATCTCCAGCAGGGTCAACCCGTCGCTGCCGGGCAGCGGCGTGCGCCGGGCGATGCGCACGCCGCGCAATGCGCGGTCCTTGGCCGCGAACCAGCGCCGCGTGGACAGCCAGGCCGGCAGGATGTCGCGCTCCAGCGTGCCCAGGTGCGGCAGCAGCGCGTCGGCGTCGACCGCGCCGCGCAGCACCAGGGTCTGGTAGTCGGGCAGCGGCATCGGCGCGGGCACGTGCCAGTCCGGCAGGGTGGCGTTGCCGACCAGCTGGAAGGCGTAGAAGCCGAACGCCGGCACGGTGAGCAGGTAGGTCAGGCGCCCGATCGGCGGGAAGCTTCCGCCGCCGATGATGTCCACCGGCACGCGGCCCTCGAACTCGGACAGGTCCAGTTCCACCGCCTGCAGCGTGTGCGACAGGTTGGCCACGCACAGCACGGTCTCGTCCTCGTGGCAGCGCAGGTAGGCGAGCAGGCGGCGGTTGCCCGGATACAGGAAGCGCAACTGGCCGCGGCCGAAGGCGCGGTAGCGCTTGCGCACCGACAGGATGCGCCGGGTCCAGGTCAGCAGCGAATGCTGGTCGCGCTGCTGCGCCTCGACGTTGACCGCCTGGAAGCCGTACAGCGGGTCCATGATCGGCGGCAGCACCAGCGCGGCCGGGTCGGCGCGCGAGAAGCCGCCGTTGCGGTCGATCGACCACTGCATCGGCGTGCGCACGCCGTCGCGGTCGCCGAGGTGGATGTTGTCGCCCATGCCGATCTCGTCGCCGTAGTACAGCACCGGCGTGCCGGGCATGGTCAGCAGCAGCGAGGTCATCAGTTCGATGCGGCGGCGGTCGCGCTCCAGCAGCGGCGCCAGGCGCCGGCGAATCCCCAAGTTGATGCGCGCGCGGCGGTCGGCGGCGTAGGTCTGCCACAGGTAGTCGCGCTCCGAATCGGTGACCATTTCCAGGGTCAGCTCGTCGTGGTTGCGCAGGAAGATCGCCCACTGGCAGCTCTCCGGGATTTCCGGGGTCTGGCGCATGATGTCGGTGATCGGGAAGCGGTCCTCGCGCGCGATGGCCATGTACATGCGCGGCATCAGCGGGAAGTGGAACGCCATGTGGCATTCGTCGGCGTTCTCGCCGAAGTACTGCTGGGTGTCTTCCGGCCACATGTTGGCCTCGGCCAGCAGCATGCGGTCGGGATATTCGGCGTCCAGCGTGGCGCGGATGCGGCGCAGGATGGCGTGAGTCTCGGGCAGGTTCTCGTTGGAGGTGCCGTCACGCTCAATCAGGTACGGCACCGCGTCCAGGCGCAGCCCGTCCACGCCCAGGTCCAGCCAGAAGCGCATCACTTCCAGCACCGCCTCCAGCACCGCCGGGTTGTCGAAGTTCAGGTCCGGCTGGTGCGAGTAGAAACGGTGCCAGAAGTATTGCCCGGCGACCGGATCCCAGGTCCAGTTGGAGTTCTCGGTGTCGCAGAAGATGATGCGGGTGCCGGCGTAGTCCTGGTCGCTGTCGGACCACACGTAGAAGTCGCGCTCCGGCGAGCCGGCCGGCGCATTGCGCGCGCGCTGGAACCAGGAATGCTGGTCGGAGGTGTGGTTGATGACCAGTTCGGTGACGATGCGGATGCCGCGCGCATGCGCCTGCGCGACCAGGCGCTCGAAGTCGGCGATGCTGCCGTAGTCCGGATGCACTGCCATGTATTCGGCGATGTCGTAGCCGTCGTCGCGGCGCGGGCTGGGATAGAACGGCAGCAGCCAGATGGTGTCCACGCCGAGGTCGGCGATGTAGTCGAGCTTGGAGATCAGGCCGGGGAAATCGCCGATGCCGTCGTCGTTGGAGTCGAAGAACGACTTGACGTGCACCTGGTAGATGATCGCGTCCTTGTACCAGAGCGCATCGCGCGCCAGCGGGCGCGCCTCGCTGTCGGCGGGCACTGCGAGGGGAAGATTCATGGCGTGGCTCCGGCGCGGATACGCCATAGGGAAAACGGCCGCGACGGATCGAGGCGAATGGTTTGCTGCTTGCCGTGCCAGGCGAACTCATGGCCGTCCCACAGGTCCTGCGCGGCGACGCTGGCGTGGTCGGGCAGGCCCAGCTCCCACAGCGGCACTTCGATCTGCGCCTCCTGCGCGGCATGCGGATCCAGGCTGATCGCCACCAGCACCAGGCTGCGGCTGCGTGCCAGGTGCGCCTCGTCGAGGAACTTGCCGAAGTACAGCACCTGGTCGTTGTGCGCCACGTAGAAGCGCGTGCCCAGGTGCGACTGCAGCTCGGGGTGCTGGCGCCGCAGCAGGTTCAGGCGGGTGATCTCGTCGACGATGTCGCCGGGCGCGCGCTCGGGCCAGGCGCGCAGCTGGTATTTCTCCGAGTCCAGGTACTCCTCCTTGCCCGGCGCCAGCGGCGTGGCCTCGCACAGTTCGAAGCCCTGGTACATGCCCCACAGCCCGGACAGCGTGGTCGCCAGCGCGGCGCGGATCAGGTGCCCGCCGCGGCCGCTTTGCTGCAGGAACACCGGGTTGATGTCCGGGGTGTTGACGAAGAAATGCGGGCGGAAACATTCGCGCGGAATGCCGCTGTTGAGCTCTTCGATGTAGGCCTGCAGCTCGGCCTTGTGCTGGCGCCAGGTGAAGTAGGTGTAGGACTGCGAGAAACCGACCTTGGCCAGCCGATACATCGGCTTGGGCCGGGTGAAGGCTTCGGATAGGAACACCACCTGCGGATGGCGGCCGCGCACTTCGGCGATCAGCCATTCCCAGAACGGGAACGGCTTGGTGTGCGGATTGTCGACGCGGAACAGGTGCACGCCTTCGTTGACCCAGAACAGCACCGCGTCGCGCAGCGCGTTCCACAAGTCCGGCACCGCGCCGCTGGCGTAGAAATCGACGTTGACGATGTCCTGGTATTTTTTCGGCGGATTCTCCGCGTATGGGATCGAGCCGTCGGCACGCCAGGTGAACCAGTCCGGATGCTCGCGCAGCCACGGATGGTCCGGCGCGCACTGGATGGCGAAATCCAGCGCCAGTTCCAGGCCCTGCGCGGCGGCGGCGGCGCGCAGCCGGCGGAAGCCGTCGAGTCCGCCGAGTTCGGCATGCACCTCGGTATGCCCGCCCTCGGCCGAGCCGATCGCGTACGGGCTGCCGGGTTCGCCCGGTTGCGCGGTGACCGCGTTGTTGCGGCCCTTGCGGTTCTTCTCGCCGATCGGATGGATCGGCGGCATGTACAGCACGTCGAAGCCCATCGCGCGGATGTGCGGCAGGCGCGCGATCACGTCGTCGAAGGTGCCGTGGCGCGCCGGATCGCCGCTCTGCGAACGCGGGAACAGTTCGTACCAGCTGGAGAAATGCGCGCCGCTGCGCTCGGCCTCGACGCGGAAGGTCATCGGGTATTCGGTGCGGAACGGCTTGTCGTCGGCGCGCGCCATCGCTTCGGCGGTCCCCGGTTCCAGCAGGATCTCGGCGCGCGCGGCAGGATCCTCGGCGCGCGTGGCGCGGGCCACGATCGCCTTCAGCCGCGCCGCCAGCGCCCCGCGGCTGCGCGCGCGCGCCGCCTCGACCTGGGCCAGCGCTTCCTGCACGTCCACCGGCAGCAGCGTGCCGGCGG